>ERZ1673696.125-NODE-125-length-84511-cov-34.464775_pt1 | contig 84511 bp, 85 predicted proteins | sample MGYA00580226_ERZ1673696 | MGnify/ENA primary metagenome ERZ1673696 (study PRJEB41218, sample SAMN15661743) | gut metagenome | host: Homo sapiens | place: Canada: London | collected 2015-08-20/2019-03-30 | study: EMG produced TPA metagenomics assembly of... | reverse complement strand
CTGGCAACGATCACTTTTCCCCGTAAGGCAGCTGGTAGAGCACAACCTTAGGAGGAAATTGTTGCTTCCGTCTGTAAACGGAGGAACATACAATGGCAAAGATACAATCTGTCGAACCCAACATTGCTGATTTGGCGAATGGATGGCTGCGATCCTATAAGCTCCCATATAAGCTGGAGCAGGAGTCCTTAAACACCGAAATAGATCAGGCTCTGAATGACTATGCCTCTAAAAGCGGCGGTGCAGGTGGAAACCGACCGGACGCTAAACTGTTTCTGCAGGATAAGAATCTGGTCAATTATCCGATTCTTATTGAGTATAAGGGATATAAGGATAAGCTTGTCTTGCTTGACGCCGACGGCAGGGTTGCTAACAAGACGGCTAAGAATCAGCCGGATTTCAAAACGATCAACTCTTATGCCGTAAATGGCGCAGTCCACTATGCCAATGCGCTCCTGCACTATACGAGCTACACCGAAATTATCGCAATCGGTATGACCGGATATAAGGATGACGCTGGCAAACTCCAATATGAAATCGGTGTCTATTATGTTTCGAAAAGCAATTTCGGCGTTGGGCAGAAGGTAGACGACTACACGGATTTTTCGTTCCTCAAGAAGGAAAACTTTGACCAATTCATTGAAACGGTCAAACAGTTGCATTTGACGCCCGAGGAAATCGAAAAACTCCGAGAACGTCGTGAGCAGGAGATTAACGCCAGCCTCGTCAAGCTCAATAACGACATATACCAGAACGAAAAGGGCCTTAGTGAGCGTGATCGTGTTTATCTTGTGGCTGCTTCTATTATTGCAACACTCGGCGTCCCCGGGAAAGTAGCTGCGCTTGAGAAAGCGGAATTGAAATCTTCCACTGAAGACGGAAATCGTGACGGAGACATCATTCTTCGCAAGATAAAGGCATTTTTGAACGAGAAAAACTTACCTAGTGAAAAGAGAGATCTGATTGTCAGGACTCTTCAAAACACGCTGACAACCGACAATATCAACAAAGTCGAAAACGGCGAAAGCCAACTCAAGCGTGTATTTACGAAAATCATTGACGACCTCGGAATATACTACAAAATCGGTCTCAGCACCGATTTCACCGGCAAGCTGTTCAATGAAATGTATAGCTGGCTTGGTTTTTCGCAGGACAAGCTCAACGACGTTGTTCTAACGCCTTCTTATGTAGCAACACTTTTAGCACGATTGGCAAGAGTGAACAAGGATTCTTATGTGTGGGATTTCGCAACGGGTTCCGCAGGACTTCTTGTTGCCTCGATGAATGAGATGCTGATTGACGCAAAGGAGAAAATCAAATCTCCTGACGAGTTGGCACGAAAGTCTGCACAGATCAAGGCGACACAGTTGCTCGGTTTGGAAATCCTTTCGGAAGTTTATATGCTGGCCATTCTCAATATGATTCTGATGGGTGACGGCAGCTCAAATATCATCAACAAAGACTCTCTAAAGGAATTCGACGGAAACTATGGCTTCGGGAAAACAGATGAAAAATTCCCCGCAGATGCGTTTGTTTTGAATCCTCCGTATTCTGCGCCCGGAAACGGCATGGTTTTTGTCGAAAGAGCACTTTCTATGATGAGCAAGGGCTACGCCGCAATCATCATCCAAAATTCCGCAGGCAGCGGCAAATCAACGGAATATAACAAGAGAATTTTGAAACACAGCACTCTGCTTGCAAGCGTCAAAATGCCAATAGACCTTTTCATTGGAAAGTCAAGTGTCCAGACGAATGTTTATGTTTTCCGTGTTGGTGAAGCACACCAGAAAGACGACACCGTAAAGTTCATCGACTTTTCCGTTGACGGCTATACGCGAACAAATCGCAAAAAGGCAAGCTGTAATCTGCGGGATACCGACCACGCAAAAGAGCGTTATCAGGAACTGGTGGATTTGGTGCGTTTCGGTAAATCAAAGCTGAATATCTTTACCGAAAAGGAATACTATGAAGGCAGAATTGATCCCAACAACGGCGCAGACTGGAATCAGACGGCTCCAATCGACACAAAGCCGACACTGGAAGATTTCAAGAAAACCGTCAGCGATTATCTGGCGTGGGAAGTATCAAATTTGCTGAAAAATCAATCCACGGAGGATGACCGCCTGGGAAAATGAATGCCTCACTTAACGAGAAGTTGAGGGCTGTTAAGTGGGGCGAATTTAAATACAAAGAAGTCTTCAATAGAATAGAACAAGGCAGGCGTCTGAAAAAAGATGATCAGATAGATGGAACTATACCGTTTGTTATGTCTGGAACGACTAATGCAGGTGTCGTTAACTACATATCAAATCCAGTAGCTTCATTCCCTAAAAACGCAATCACGATTGATATTTTTGGAAATACGTTTTATCGTAATTATGCTTTTGGCGCAGGGGATGATACTGGGGTTTACTGGAATGATGCAACCGCCTATTCATCAAATGCAATGCTCTTTTTTGCGGTCGCTATGCAAAAGTCGATGATGGGAAGATTTTCTTATGGGAAAAAGCTTAGAAGTTCTCAAAGCGAGGACTTTACAATGCACCTTCCAGTGACAGATGATGGCGCAATTGACTTTGATTTTATGGAGTCCTTTATAGCGGAGCTGGAAGCGGAGCGTGTAGCGGAGCTGGAAGCGGAGCGTGTAGCGGAGCTGTCCGCTTACTTAACAGTAAGCGGACTGGATAATTACGAATTATCCAGTGATGAAGAAAACGCACTCAAAAACTACCAATCGCTTAAATGGGATACCTATAATCTTGAAAAGCTCTTTGGCAAATCGACACGGGGAAAGCGTTTGAAAGGCGATGACCGCATTGCAGGTACGCTTCCGTTTGTCACTGCCGGCGAAGCATCAGAAGGCATTTCCGCATATATCAGCAACGAGGTCGAGGTGTTCGAGAAGAACACTACAACGATTGATATGTTCGGTTCTGCTAAGTATCGTAATTACAAGTACGGAGCAGACGATCATGTGGCAGTTGTACATACTGAAGCCGTTCCAATGAAAGCGGCGATTTTTGTCACCTCCGCTTGCCATAAGGCCGCTCATACCGGAAAATTCGATTATGGCCATAACTTCTATGCCAAAGATGCCGATGCACTTTACATATCTCTGCCGGTGAATGAAGCGGGCAACCCTGATTATGGTAAAATGGCGATAATCATTTCTGCTATTCATAAGCTGGTTATCAAAGATGTTGTTTCCTTTACAGATAGGAAGATTGCAGGGACAAAAGAGGTCATTGCTAAATAAGTCTAATGAACCACGAAGTCGGAGGCGAAAGAAAAATGAACAACTCAAAACTCCAATCTGCAATATCAGCGTTCGTCAAAAACAAAAAGTCCAACGCTGCATACTACGACGATAACTGGACCGAACGCAAAGAGCTGAAAACATACAGAAGGTGACCCACAATGCCCAAAAAGAAAAACACAGAAATAACCATTCGTTCCGCCGCTGCAGAGTATCTCACCTATGTGGCTGCTACCGGCGACGCACCGGAGAGTTTCGAGATGCGGTATGAAAACGAAAACATCTGGCTCACCCAGCGAATGATGGCGGAGCTGTACGGCGTGGATGTTCGGACGGTAAACGACCATCTGAAAAAGGTATACGGCGATGGAGAGCTGCCGGAGGAAGCAACTATCCGAAAATTCCGGATAGTTCAAATGGAGGGCAGTCGGCAGGTCTCCCGTGAGGTCATCCACTACAATCTGCAAGCAATCATCGCCGTCGGCTTCAAGGTGGGCAACGACCGCGCCGTGCAGTTCCGCAAGTGGGCGGGGCAGATCGTCAAGGACTACACCATTCAGGGCTGGGTCATGGACAAGGAGCGCCTCATCAAGGGGCACATGTTCACTGACGAATACTTTGAGCGCCAGCTTCAGAATATCCGCGAGATTAGGCTGTCCGAGCGGAAGTTCTATCAGAAGGTGACCGACCTCTACGCCACGGCATTTGATTACGACAAAAATTCCAGAACGACGCAGCTTTTCTTCCAGACGGTGCAGAACAAGCTGCACTACGCCGTCCACCGCCATACCGCCGCGGAGCTGATCATGGAGCGCGCCGACGCAGACAAGGAGCACATGGGGCTGACTACCTGGGAGGCGGCGCCGGAGGGCAAGATCGTCAAGGCGGACGTGAGCATCGCCAAAAACTATCTCTCCGAAACCGAGATGACCTATCTGGAGCGGATTGTTTCCCTCTATCTGGACTATGCGGAGCTTCAGGCGGAGCGAAAGATCCCCATGAGCATGGAGGATTGGGCGCGGCGGCTGGACGGATTTTTGGAATTCAACGGGAATGAGCTTCTCACCGGACCGGGCAAAATCAGCGCCGAGGCGGCAAAACTCCACGCCGAGAGCGAATATGAGAAATACCGCATCGTGCAGGACAGGCTGTTTGAAAGCGATTTTGACAGATTCCTCCAGCTTGAGGGAGAAGTGAGTTCTGCCCATGAGGAATAATTTCTAAACGCAAACAACCGCCCATTCTCCGATGGAGAGCAAGGAGGTCATTTCGTTTAGGGCGGTTGTTTGGGAGGCAAAAGTAGTCACGAGCGGATGAACACGCGATAAGATAGAATAAACCCAGTAATACAATTTCGGTAGCGGCTACCGAAAATACTTAATGTGTGGTATAATAACCATAAAGAGAGGAGGCGCATCTATGGACGAAAAAGAAAAGCGCAAACGCGGCAGACCGAAAATCGACGCTGACTTTACCGAACAACTCGTCACCAGCCGTCGCGCCCAGCTTAACGCCAAGTATATGTTCGATGGAATGGTTCTCGTCAAGAACAGCCCGGAAATCACCGAACCAGATATGCTCTGGAAAGAAGACGCTGCTTCTTCCAGTGCAACGAGCAAAAACGGGATTCTTGAACAACTCGGCAGAATGGTAGAGCAGGATCATCTACACACGGATGACTGTGTATTCTTTGCAAATAAAGCCATAGATGCCTTAAAATCTGGTTATACCTCCAGAGAAGTTGAAAAGGCATTACGCGCCATACGGATGGCAATCAAGAAGGCCGATGGGACACCGGAAAACAGCTATGAGCGATACCAGATCACCATGGCAATTAACGATTTGATCAGCATGAAATGAATTTCGGTAGCCGCTACCGAAAATATGGAGCAGAGCCGATCTCTATCGTATAAACAACACTCTTTCCGTTTGCATTGACATTCGCCCCGGTTGCTGATATAATACGAACACAATTCAAGACATCAGACACCATGCAGACACCGACAAGCTTTGCTTGACCGATGTCTGTTTTCATTTGAAGCGAAAGGAAGTGATGCGAAGAACAAACACCTAAGACACCCATGACACCTGATCTTAGCTGTAAAGGATAGGTACAGCATACAGTATCTTTACAGGAGGCAAGCTCATGGGCAGAAAGAAAAAGCTCATTAACAACTCAAATATTCCACAGTATGCCATTGAAACTGTCGCCCGCTGTCTCTTGCCGGATATAATCGCTTACTATGAAAGTAAGGAAGGTCAGCGGGAGTTTGCGGAGTGGAAGCAGCAGCAGGAAGATAACAAAGACGTAAGCGGTGATAAAATCGCCTGATATATACAGGCTGTGCATGTAAAATTCAACTTGCCTGCACAGACTTAAAACTACAATACAATTTCGGTAGCCGCTACCGATAATGGAAAACAAAGCAGGGAGCAGCCCGTTAAGGTTGCTCCCTGTTCGCATATTCGCTCAGTCTATCAATCTATGTTCAGGCGTGCCCTTGATATATTCTTCGATGCCGCCGTTTAGGACAAGCTCTGCATATTCCAGCGGCTTGTTGTAAACAAGCCAGTCCAATTCTCCGCGCTGGAGCATAGAGGCGTCCAGCTCATTCTCGACAGCGGTGCAGTTTATTGAAATCATCGAACCGTCGTCATACTTCAATTCCACACAGGCGGTGTCTATATTGAACTTACAGGATAGCAGCTTTTTCATGGTCGGCTCCTTTCAAAAATCATTGATTTACGGCAATTATAACGTACATAAACAGAGGCGGATGTTTCCAACTATACCATCACGAACACCCCCGTTTCGGTTTACGCGGGCCTCGCGGCTTTGATTCGGGACGTTTTACCACGCCGTTTCTGAAATGCGTATCCTCGAACTTCTCGAAGAAAACAAATAATCCGAACCCATCTCCGATTAAGAAGATTTGGTTCGGATTATATTGGTTTGGTGCCGGTGGTGGGACTCGAACCCACACGGAGTCGCCCCCGGCGGATTTTGAATCCGCTACGTCTACCATTCCATCACACCGGCATGTGACCCGGATATTATACCGTATTTTCATTCCAAATGCAAGACAAAAATTGCGGCCCCGCCGGGGGCCGCAATTTGGCTTGTCAGAACGGACTTACTGCTTCACCCACTGGACGGGCAGCTCCACATGGAGGTCGTCCAGATTATCAAAGAGCTCATAGCTGCCGCCGGTCCACTGCATGGTGCCGCCGGACAGGGTGTATTCGGCGCAGCTGTCATCGCTGAAGGTGTCCGCCTTATCGCTGAGATACAGCTTGCCCTTGGCCGCCCGGTAATAGCCAGACTCATTTTCATCCGCCAGGCCGTCCATCATCTGGTCCACGTCTATCGAGGCGTCCATCATCTGCTGCACATATTCCTCCACGGTGACGCCCTCGGCCGCCATGGCCTCGTCAATGTCGGCCCGGTTCATGCCCTGATCCTCCAGCTGCTGATAGATCATCTCCACCGCCACAGGGATCAGCGCGTCAATGTAGGTCTGGAGGGAGGTTTTCAGGGCGTCCCGATCCACGTTCAGCGTATAGGTGCCGTCCTCGTTCAGCTTCAGCACAAACACCATCTCCATGGTGGCGTCCGTGGACAGGTCCATCCCGGCCCCCTGGTTGACGCCCTCCTGGAACATCTCCGTCATGTCGCAGTTCCATTTCCAGGTGCCCGCCACTTTGGCGTTGTCGTCGCCGCTGCACGCCGTCAGGCTCAGGGCCATCATCAGCGTCAGCAGCACAGCAATGATGCGTTTCATACTCTTTCTCCTTTATTCATCTTTCTTCCTGACCGTTCAGGCCATGTCCAGTTTACACATTTTTAACTGTTATGTCAATCATAATTTTCCTGTTTTCCATTAAAATCAAAAAAACCGGGGGAGAACGGCCCTCTATTGGAAGAATCTGCCGGAAAAGCCAAATTACCTATTGACTTGGTAGTTAATTTCGGTTATACTCCAATTACAAACCAAACCGATAGGTAATTCAAGCCTGAAACAGGGAGGAATATACAAATGACTGTTTACGCAGATAACGCGGCCACCACCAGGATGAGCCGGACGGCCCTGGACGCCATGCTCCCCGCCATGGAGGAGAACTACGGCAACCCCTCCAGCCTGCACAGCGTGGGCCAGCGGGCGGCGGAGCTGCTGATGAAGAGCCGCGAGACCGTGGCCCGGTGCCTGAACTGCCAGTCCCGTGAGATCATCTTCACCTCCGGCGGCAGCGAGGCCGACAACCAGGCCCTGCTTTCCGCCGCCGCCATCGGCCGCCGCAAGGGCAAGATGCACATCATCTCCACCGCCTTCGAGCACCACGCCATTCTCCACACCCTGAAGAAGCTGGAGAAGGAGGGCTTCCAGGTGGAGCTGCTGCCGGTTCACGAAAACGGCATGGTCTCCGCCCGGCAGGTGGCCGACGCCATCCGGGAGGACACCTGCCTGGTGACCGTCATGTTCGCCAACAACGAGATCGGCAGCATCCTGCCCATTGAGGAGATCGGCGCCGTATGCCGGGAAAAGGGTGTCCTGTTCCACACCGACGCCGTTCAGGCGGCGGGTCACCTGCCCATCGACGTCCAGGCCCAGCACATTGATATGCTGAGCCTCTCCGGCCACAAGTTCCACGGCCCCAAGGGCGTGGGCGCCCTGTATGTCCGGGGCGGTATCCCCCTGGTGAACGTCATCGAGGGCGGCGCCCAGGAGCGGGGCAAGCGGGCCGGTACCGAGAATGTCCCCGGTATCGCCGGTATGGCCGCCGCCCTGGAGGAGGCCTGCGCCCACATGGAGGAAAACCGCGTGAAGGTCACGGCCCTGCGGGACCGGCTGATCCAGGGCCTGTCCAAGATTCCCCACAGCGCCGTCAACGGCGACCTGGAGCACCGTCTGCCCGGCAACGTGAGCTTCTGCTTCGAGGGCATCGAGGGCGAGTCCCTGCTTCTGCTGCTGGACGCCGCAGGCATCTGCGCCTCCTCCGGCTCCGCCTGCACCTCCGGCTCCCTGGACCCCAGCCATGTGCTGCTGGCCATCGGCCGGCCCCACGAGGTGGCCCACGGCTCCCTGCGGCTGAGTCTGTGCGAGTGGAACACCCAGGAGGAGGTGGACCACATCCTGCGGGAGGTCCCCCGGGTGGTGGAGTACCTGCGGTCCATGTCCCCGGTGTGGAAGGACCTGGAATCCGGTAAGAAAGCATTCATGCTGTGACAACGAAAGGAGCGTTTTGAATATGGCACTGTACAGCGATATCGTGATGGATCATTTCATGCACCCCCGCAACGTGGGTGAGATCGAGAACCCCGACGGCGTGGGCCAGGTGGGCAACGCCAAGTGCGGCGACATTATGAAGATGTACCTGAAAATCCGGGACAACGTCATCCAGGACGTGAAGTTCGAGACCTTCGGCTGCGGCAGCGCCATCGCCTCGTCCTCCATGGCCACCGAGATGATCAAGGGCAAGACCATCGACCAGGCCCTGGCCGTTACCAACCGCCAGGTGGTGGACGCCCTGGGCGGCCTGCCCGCCCACAAGCTCCACTGCTCCGTGCTGGCGGAGGAGTCCATCAAGTCCGCCATCAAGGACTACTATGACCGCCACGGCATCGAGTATGACCACAGCAAGTTCCCGGAGGACTGCGGCTCCTGCGAAAGCTGCCGGATGGTGTAACATGGTCATTTCCAGCAAGGGCCGCTATGCCCTGCGGGTGATGGTGGACCTGGCGGAGCACGGCGGCGACGGCTACGTCTCCATGCGGGACGTGGCCCGGCGTCAGGAGATCTCCGACAAATACGCCGGCCAGATCATGACCCTGCTGAGCCGGGCGGGACTGGTGGACGGCGTCACCGGCAAGGGCGGCGGCTATCGCCTGACCCGCCAGCCGCAGGAGTACCCCCTGGGGGAGATTCTCCGCCTGACGGAGGGCTCCCTGGCCCCGGTGGCCTGCCTGGAGGAGGGGGCCCACCCCTGTGACCGGGCGGCCCGCTGCCGGACCCTGCCGGTGTGGAACCGCCTGGGCCAGCTCATCGGCGACTATCTGGACAGCGTGACCCTGCGGGACCTTCTGAAAACCGACGAATAACCCCCGCGCCGGACCTTTGGCTTGCCAAAGGTCCGGCGCGTATGCTATACTGGATAAAAATCCCGCCGCAACCTGAGGTTTCCTGCCGTTTTCCGGGGAAATGCCCCGGCGCAACCTGAGGTTGGTGGATTTTATCCCCGGCGGGGCGTACAATGGGACCATACAGACGGGGCATCCCCCGAAAAAAGGAGGCACGCGCCATGTTCGACAGCTTTTTCTCCGGCGACGGATTCATTTCCATCTTCTTCCTGCTTTTCATCGTGGCCTTTGTGGCGATCCTGGGCATGATCCTGGTGACGTTCGTCCGGGAGCTGTCCCAGCGGAACAGGAACAACCATTCCCCCCGGCTGACGGTGGAGGCCACAGTGGTGGCCAAGCGCCAGAGCTTCTCCTCCCACCGCAGCGGCGGTGAGATGCACACCACCACCTCCACCCGGTATTTCGCCACCTTCCAGGTGGAAAGCGGCGACCGCATGGAGCTGCAGATGAACGGCCAGGATTACGGTATGCTGGTGGAGGGGGACCGGGGCCGCCTGACCTTCCAGGGGACTCGGTATCTGGATTTTCAGCGGATGTGATATAAAGGAGGACACGCCATGGCAACGATACACTGCAAGGCCTGCGGAAAGAGCTATAACTACGAGAAAAACGGCTGCTGCCCGGAGTGCGGGGCCTATAACCGCCCGCCCCGGCGGGAGCAGGTGTATGCCGACGGCACCGTCCACCATCTGGACGGCTCCTCCCGCCGCCCGGTGCCCAATGGGGACAAGGTCTGCTACGAGCGGAAGGAGAACCACCAGAAGAAGGTCTGCTTCGAGGACCAGGCCCGCCAGGTCCGGGAGAAGCTGAATAACCTCAGCCGCCCGGCCCGTCAGGTGAGCCTGGTGGGAGTGCTGGTGGCGGGGCTGATCATCCTGTCCCTGGTCAGCTCCATCGTCTCCAGCTGTCAGGCCCGCCAGCCGGATTATCCCGTCGACCCGGTCACCCCCGCCACCCAGGAACCGGCGGTGGCCCAGGAATGGCTGGACTGGGATACCTGGCAGGGAGGCCGGGTGGGCCTGTTGGGCGCGTCCTATGAGGACGGCGTCCTCCAGGTGGAGCTGGAGATCCACCGGGACCCCGGGGACGTGCTGCTGGACGACCTCCAGCTTTACTGCGTGGACGAGGATGGCCAGGAGCTGACCCTGCCGCCCTTCAAGGGCAGCTGCCGGGAACGGTACTGGACCCTGCATTTTGACCTGTCCGCCGACTGGTACGACAACCTTCAGTATGTGGAGCTGCGGCTGCTGGCCCCGGACGGGACCCAGGATGGATTTCTCCTTCTGCTATACCAGGACACGAACGTTTTGACAGGCTGAAGGGGCTGACCCGGCCCGCTGACCGGGGCACTTCCTCGAAATCGCCTCGCTTCATCCGCCACCGGCGGCGCTTCGGCAATTTTCCCGTCGATCACCGGAAATCCTCTTGATACACCAGCGCAAGGGCTGCGGCAGACGCCGCAGCCCTTGCGCTTATTTGGCCCCGCCTGCACACGCCGGACTTTCGTACAGCTTCCCGTGCACGAAATAGTTATACGACCGGCACCCCCCGGCGCACCATGGTCCCATCCGGCACCGGGCGCAGGTTCCCGTCAGCATCTCCCGCCGGAACTGCCGATTGTACGCAAAGGCCCCCGGGTCCTCCCAGATATCCCGCAGCTTCCGCTGCCGCAGGTTCCCCTCGTTGAACCGCTCATCGTACAGCGACTCGCACCCTCGCACGTTGCCCGCGCTGTCGATGCCTATGGCGGAGATACCCGCCCTGCACCCCTGGAAGCAGGCCCCATCGGCCCCCCGCAGGCGCAGCTCCTCATCCGTAAAATACCCCACGTTGTCGGCCGCCCCCAGCATAAACGGCGCTTCCGCCCGGTGCCGCATCACGAAAGCGATGACCTCCGCCGGGTCGATGCGCCAGTCCAGCCCCCGGGCGGCGCTGCCCATAGGCGAGCACGCCTGCAGCTGCCACGCCCCGATGCCGGACCCCTCCAGCACCCGGTACAGCTCCTCCAGCCGCCCCATGCAGTCCCGCCGCAGGGTGGAGATCACCGACACCGGCATCCCCGCCGCCGTCAGCGCCCGGACGGCCTCCATGGCCCGCTTAAAACTCCCGGCCTGCCGCCCGGCGTCATGCACGTCCTCCGGCCCGTCGATGGACACCGCCACCGACGACACGCCAGCCTGCTTCAGCTGTTCCAGCACCTCCGGCGACATCAGGTACCCGTTGGTGATCACGTCCACCCGGACGCCCAGCCCGGTCAGCCGCCCGGCGATCTGCGCCCAGTCCCGCCGCAGGAACACCTCGCCCCCGATCAGCGACACCCTCCGGCAGCCCAGGTCCGCCAGCTGCTCCGCCGCGTCCATACACTCCGCCGTGGACAGCTCGTCCGCCCTGGCCCGCCCCCCGGCGGACCCGCAGTACCTGCACCCGAAGCAGCACGCTAACGTCAGCTCCCACACGCAGCTCGTAAGCCGGAACCCGTTCATTTCTCTTCCTTGATCACCGGCGCGGCATACACCGCCATGATGGGCGGCTCCTTCCGGTCCTTGCCCCCCGGCCTTTTCAGCGGCTTATCCTGCATCAGCCGCTCCAGCGCCTCCCTGGGGTCCTCCTGGGGATACCCGCTCTGCTTCTTCTCGTTCATGGTCAGAACCCTCCTCATCTGTTGGTTATCCCCCTTATTATACCACCCCCGCCCCCCTCCGTCCACCCCGGTTTCCCCAGAATGCACTTGCATTCGACGCTTCTTTGTGATACAATGCCAAGCAGGCGTAAAAATATTGCAAACAAGCCCCAAAGCCTCTTGCAAACGATATCGGAATGGTGTACAATGGATACCATCCAGAACTGTCCCTGCAAAACCCAAGTCAATTGGGGCCGCCCGGCCCCCAAAATAAACGAAATGGGAGGAATGAGAAAATGAAAACATGGAAACGGGCGTTGGCACTCGTGCTGGCGCTGGTCATGGCCCTGTCTCTGGTGGCTCTGCCGTCCTTCGCCGCGGGCGAGGAGGACAGCGCCGGGTTGCCCAATGGGGTTTCGGTCGTGAACCCCGGCGGCCCCACCGAAGGGGTCACTGGCATGGAAATGAGCAAGACCCTGCAGCTGAACGCTGACGGGAAAACCGGCACCCTGACCCTGGAGGCCTATGCCACCGGTAACTCTCAGGTGGTGCAGAAGAATGTCCCCCTGGACATCGTCCTGGTCCTGGACCAGTCTGGCTCTATGGCGTATACCTTCAGCGGAAACACAAAACGTCAGGCCGCCTTGAAGAATGCGGTGAAGAACTTCATCAGCTCTGTTGCCGACAAGTATGACCCTGAGACCAGCGACCACCGCATGGCGGTTGTGACGTTTGATAGTAGCGCCTCCACGCTTGTCAACTGGACTCAGGTGGACGGAACCGGTAAGGACACGCTGACTACAGCGATTGATGGGTTGCCGAAGTCTCCGAAGGGCGGCACGCAGGTTGGAAAGGGCATGCAGTGGGCGCAGACGTTGCTGGACAACAGCACCTACAAGGGTAGCAACCCGGCCCAGCGTACACAGGTGGTCATCATGTTCACCGATGGCGAGCCCGGCGATTATGACTTTGACATCAGCGTTGCCAACGATGCCATCAAGGCTGCCAAGACCATGAAGGACAATGGCGTTGTGGTATACACCATTGGCATTTTCACCGGTGCTGACCCCAGCCAGCTGTATGGAACGCGCCGGAATGCAAATAACGATGGTTCGGTAGGGGATTACTGGAACAGTGAAACTGCTTCCGCCAACCGCTACATGAACTATGTGTCCAGCAACTTTAAGACGGCGGCTGACTTGGGGTTGAAGGTCTATCATGGTTATCATTGCATCACCAAGAACTACACCCGCGACAGCAGCAACTATTATCTTGCAGCCAGCGATGCTGACGGTCTGAACAATGTGTTCTCCACCATCAGCAGCACCATCGGCGGCTCGGACTCTACTCTGACGGCCACCGCCACCATGGTGGACGTGATTTCCAAGTACTTCCAGCTGCCCAAAAACTATCTGGATTCCCTCAAGGCGTACACCGTTCCCTTTACCGGCACCGATGCCAGCGGCAATCGCCAGTGGGGCGCGAATCAGACCAGTTACACACCCAGCGTTGAGGGCGACAAGGTTTCTGTCACCGGCTTTAACTACTCTGATAACTGGGTTGGCTTCCACACCGACAAGGATGGAAAACAGACTGCTCGCGGTAGCAAGATGGTCCTGGAGATTCCGATCCAGGTCAAGGACGACACGGTGGGCGAGGTTCCCACCAACGATCTGAACAACTCCGGCATTCTGGACGGAAACGGGGACATGTTCGCGAAATTCGTGAGCCCCGTGGTGAAATATGCTTACTTCACCGTGGTCCCCGTGACCAGCTCTGTGAACAAAAACGGCAAGAACTATGGCAGTCCTGGTCAGGAAAAGAAAGTCCGCCTGCTGGATAACCCGACCTATAACCTGGTGAACGAAGTCCCCAAAGACTTCCTCTACGGCGGCACCTTTGACGAGGCCGCCTGCGAAACCGTCAACGCCAGCGTCAAGGGTCAGAACCCCATGGCGATTGCCCCTGTTGAGAACGAGACCTACTATATCTGGGAAGTCCCCGACACCTATCTGCGCCCCTTCGCCTTCTGGGTGTCCAGTCACCAGCCTAAGGGCTGGACCGTGACCCAGATGTACCTCCTGTCCGAGGTGGACCGTCTCCTCTATCGGGACGCCGGCCTCTATGTGAAGTTTGGGGACAACGAGGGAACCTATATCTCCTCCAATTGCAGCGAACTGACAGAAGGTACCGATGTGAATAACAACAACAAGGCCACCGTGTACCAGAGACTGGAGTATTTCAAGGAGCCTAACCTGAAAGATGTTGTTGAGACCTGGTATCTGCAAAAAGGTAAAGTCAAAAAGCAGGAGGTAGGTCTGACCCTGAATGAAAACGCCAATCCCACGGACAGCCAGGGTCAGGTCGTTGACGATGGCTATATCACTGGCCATCGCCTGTTGGGCAACGAATTTACGGACTTCCAGAATCAAGTGCCCGTCACCTACAAGGCCTACTGGGTCACCCTGGACGGCGTCCATGTCGAGGGTGTCCGCAGCCGTACCTACACCTTCCAGGAGAATCAGCATGATCCCGCCAAGAACCCGGATTCCGGAAAGCGGATTGAGCCTGTGTACAAGTACGTTGAAAACGTCAGCACCCAGACCACGCTGGCCCTCCGTGCCAGCATGCTGGTCAATGAGTCTGAGCCCGCTGTGGAGAATGTCAACGTCACCGTGGTGGATGCGGCCAAGACCTACGAGCTTACCGTTTCCGCCGGTACCGGCGTCCGTGACCAGGTGGCCTACCAGGCCCCCGCCGGCAAGGTCTTTGCCGGTTGGTTCGCTGACCAGGCCTACACCACCCCCGCTGACCTGGACCAGGTCACCCAGGACACCACCATCTACGCCAAGTACGTCAGCGACTCCTATCTGGACCTGGCTTACAGCCGCATCGGTCTGTTCCGTCTCCGTGGCGTCACCCTGATCTCTGCCGTGGATAACCCCGCCAACTATCAGGCCTCCGGCATCATGGTCAATGGCCAGAAGCTCGACGTCTCCTACGCCAGCCGTTATCGGATCTTCAAGACTCCCGCCAACCTGTTCGGCGCGGCCCGTGACGCCAAGCTCATGCTGGCTGATAAGAGCCTCTCCGGCACCGGCGACCTGGAGGTCACCCCCTATTGGATCACCCTGGACGGCACCGAGGTCCACGGCAGCGCCCATACCCTGCATTACAACACCCGCACCATTTGGGAGTGAGAAAAGGAGAGCATCATGATTTATACGGATCCTCGTCTCAGCCCGGTTTTGGATACCAATGGGATAGTCGGCGCCGGTTCCACTGAACCTGGCGGTGAATTCCCCGACAGCATCGGCCCCGGCCTGTACAAGTTCACCCTCCCTGACGGCCAGCAGGTCATCGTGGACCAGTACGGCAACATCATCGGCTGAGCAAAACCCCCAGCCGGCTGAAACCCCAAGCTGAGCAAAAACCCCAAGCGGGGGGATGGCATCCCATCCCCCCGCTTTCTTCCATCCATCTCTCTTGGCTCTCCCTCTGGGAGAGCTGTCACCGAAGGTGACTGAGAGGGCCTGTAGGGCGGGGCCCATGTGCCCCGCCGTCAATTATCGGCCACCCCCTTGCCATGTCATTCCGAGGAGGCCCGCAGGGCCGACGTGGGCCCGGCATCAACCGCCGGGTCTGCCGAATGCACGTTCCTTATGCGTTCGGCTGGAATCCGCGTCCCCATCCGAATCCCCGCCCCCTACGGACTTGGCTCTCCCTCTGGGAGAGCTGTCACCGAAGGTGACTGAGAGGGCCCCACCACCCCAACCACCCACCTCCCAAAAATAACGCTTATGAAATTTCGTCTCAACCTGGCTGGCGTCCCTGTGGACGTCACCACCCAATACGATGAATACTATCCGTATTTTTCTCCCTACCTGGAAAAAAATATCGGGACATCCCCCCTTATCCCGCCTTGTCCCGCCAATGACCGGGACATTCCTGCCGTGGAAATTTCCCCCCGACGGCTTCAGACAGCTTCCAGAATTTACCCGCCGGATTCCGCCGCGTATTATGTGGAATATATGGAGCTCTGTCCCGCCATCTCCTCTGCCATCACGGCTTTTGACCGCATCGTGTTCCACGCGGTTTCCTTTATCTGGAAGGACCTGGCCTGGCTGGTCACCGCCCCCAGCGGCACCGGCAAGTCCACCCACTATTGTCTCTGGAAACTCCTCTGTCCCGATGAAATTCAGATCATAAATGGGGATAAACCCATTGTATATATTGAAAATGACGAAGTATTTGTCACTTCTTCTCCCTGGACAGGCAAAGAGAACATGTCTCAGCGCCTGACCGCTAAATTAGGCGGAATTATTGTCTTGGAACAGTCTGATTCCAACGAAATCACACACCTGACCGTTCACGAATCCGCCGGAAAAGTCTTTTCCCAGTTCCTTTTTGACTGCAATACCGAACAGGAAGCAAAAACTGCCTGCCGTATCGCAGAAAAAATGCTGAAAACACCGGTTTGGCTCCTGAAAAACCGCGGCGATATCGAATCTGCCAAATTGTGCCGGAAAACCCTGCAAACCTATCTGGAATCCTCCGCTTCCCAGTGATTGCATATAAACGCAAAATAGTTCTCAAAAATGGTGATTTATTATGAAATATACCGTCATTCCAGGCGTAATTCTTACGAAAATATGCGATGAAGATTTCCTGGTGGCCACCGGCCCCGCCCGTGGCCGCGTCCCGTATGTCGAGGGGATCAATTCCACCGGAGCATACTTTTTCTCGAAAATAAATGAGGGAATTTCTACAGAAGAAATCATAAAAGATGCTGTAAAATTATATGAAACGCCGGAAGAGGTTATTGCGCCCTCCTTTGAGCGCTTTATAGAGTCCCTCCTCCGCTCCGGCTATCTTGAAAAAAGTGAATTGTGAAATAATAATCATTCCTTGACGGAAAAATAAATATTTGATACAATAACAAAGCTTCAAATCAAATATTTATACAAAAAGGAGAAGAATCATGGAACGCGAAAAGCTGGGGTCCCGCCTGGGCTTCATCCTGCTGTTCGCCGGGTGCGCCATCGGCTGCGGAAATGTCTGGAAATTTCCCTGGATGTGCGGCCAATACGGTGGCGGCGGCTTCGTTTTGCTCTATTTTTTCTGCCTGGTGATTTTGGGCCTGCCGATCATGATTATGGAGTTCAGCGTGGGCCGGGCGGCACAGGCGAGCCCCATCAAAATGTATCAAAAACTGGAGAAAAAGGGCCAGAAATGGCACATTCATGGGTATGTTTCGTTCTTTGGGAGCGTGGCCCTGATGGCGTTTTACACGGTGGTCACCGGGTGGATCGTGTATTATTTTGTGCGGTTTCTGACGGGAAATATTCAAGATCTGGGATTTTCGTCCATGATTACAAACCCGGGGGTCAACGTGACCTATCTGGCGGTGACGGTGGTGCTGGCCTTCGGCATCCTGTGCTTCGGGCTGCAGGGCGGCCTGGAGCGGGTCACCAAATATATGATGATGCTGCTTCTAGTGCTGATGCTGGTGCTGGCGGTGCACAGCTTCACCCTGTCCGGTGCGGCGGAGGGGCTGCGGTTCTATCTGGTGCCGGACCTGTCCAAAATCAACGGCAGCGTGGTGGTGGGGGCCATGAACCAGGCCTTCTTTACCCTATCCGTGGGCATGGGTGCCATGGCCATTTTCGGCAGCTACATCGGCAAGGAGAGGTCCCTGATGGGGGAGTCGGTGCACATCATCCTGCTGGATACCTTTGTGGCCATCGTGGCGGGACTGATCATGTTCCCGGCCTGCTTCACCTATGGCGTGGAGGTCAATGCCGGCCCCAGCCTGCTGTTTGACACCATGGCCACCGTGTTCAACCACATGGAGGGCGGCCGCTGGTGGGGAACCCTGTTCTTCCTGTTTATGGTGTTCGCGGCCCTGTCCACGGTGCTGGCGGTGTGCGAGGAGATACTGGCCATGGTGCGGGAGGTCACCGGCTGGAGCCGCCCGGTAGGGTGCCTGGTCTGCGGCGCGGGGATCTTTCTGATCGCCCTGACCACGGCACTGGGCTACAGCGTGCTGCACTTCCAGCCCTTTGCAGAGGGCACCGCCTGGCTGGACCTGTGGGATTTCCTGGTATCAAACAACATTCTGCCCTTGGGGTCCCTGGTGCTTGCCCTGTTCTGCTGCAACCGGTTCGGCTGGGGATGGAACAGCTTCCTGCTGGAAGCCAACGCCGGCCGGGGCCTGAAGGTGCGGCAATGGATGAAGCCGATGTTCCGGTATGTGATCCCGGCGGCCATCCTGTTCATCTATGTCTATGGCATGGTGACGTTCCAGTGGAAGTGACGTGAGCATAAGAAAAGGAGAGGCAAGTGCGGGTGGTCGTAAGACAGTTTCAGTCCCGGCAGTAATGTCTGCTGGGCTTGTTCTTGCATATATTAAAGCCAGATGATAGAATTAAACAAATCAATAAGTCGGAATAATAAGGTGGGTAAGGTCTAACATGCCAACAATTCAGTTAAAGGCGATGACGCGAGAACTATGTCACGAACTGTACAAGCATTGGACGAATGATGCGTCTATCTATATGGATATGCACCTGTTTCAGCCCTATGTATATGACGAAGCTGCGGTAAATCGATATTTTGATATGAAGGGGCAGGATGCTTCACGCAGACTGTTTGCGATCATGCTTGGAGATAAGGTGATCGGGGAATTGCAATTGAAGCAGATCGACCATGATAAAAAAGAATGTTCCCTGAGTATCCATATGCAAAACGACGCAGTGAAGGGAAGGGGATACGGAACGCAGGCAGAACGTTTGGCGGTAAAAACCGCCTTTGACGAGTTGGGAATGGCTGCGGTAAACGCAGATACCATCAGGAAAAATACCCGGAGTCAGCATGTGCTGGAAAAGGTAGGCTTTCGCTTTGTTGGAGAAGATGAAACATTCAAATACTACCGTATCGAGCAGTAAACTCCAATTTGCCGAACTGATAAAGGGCGCACTTCTATACACCTTTCGGTGTGCCGTGCGAGCATCCCTTGCCTCTCCCTTTGGGAGAGGTGGCCGAGCGTAGCGAGGACGGAGAGGGTAAACAATGACCATACCAAAAGACAACACCCAATTAGAAAATGCCCGACGGCTTCGCAGGGAGATGACACCCCATGAGCGTAAGCTCTGGTACCTTTTTCTCCACAAATATCCAGTAAAAATTTATAAACAGCGGATTATCGGCAGATTCATCGTGGACTTTTACTGTGCTTCGGCCAGACTGGTCATTGAATTGGATGGCTCTCAGCATTATGAACCTCAGGGGCTTGCTTATGATGCGGAACGTTCTCAATTCCTGATGTCTCTTGGGTTGGAGATTCTGCGATTCTCCAACCGGGATATCGACAGGGATTTTCGTGGTGTGTGCACACAAATTGATCTTATCATTCGAAAAAGGCTGCAAGACCCTCTCAGTCACCTACGGTGACAGCTCTCCCAAAGGGAGAGCCAAGGGGCTGCACCCCATTACATAGTATGTTGATATGAGAAATGGAGCGTATCTGTATCGATACGCTCCATTGACTGTTTTATGATATGAAAACACCGAGATTGATACAATTTAATTATTTCTCCGCCGATTTTGCCGCTTGAGGGGTAAGTTGGCATTTGAGGGGTAAGTTGTAGAAGTCGGGGTGTCCCGGCTGTTTTTATAAGGAGAAGATTTATGACACTATACATATTGGGTAATGGATTTGATTTGGCTCATAAACTCCCAACAGCGTATTGGGATTTTCGAACGTATCTAAAGTCTGCACACCCGGAGTTCCTGGAAGCGTTCGAGGAGCATTATGATATTTATCCTTCAATGTCTGATGAGGCAAAAAAAGAATATTTATGGAATCGCTTTGAAAGCAATCTAGCTAATATCGATGAGGATAGCATAATCGAAAGTGGAACGAGCATTGAAATGGATCTGGAATCAGGAGATGTCGGAATCGAAGACACTCTGTACAGTTATTTTACAAATGAGTATCAGTACATTCAAAAGCTATCGGTCTATTTAAAGGAATGGGTAAGAACTATTCGAATTCGAGATTGTTTGCCGCGAACATCAAAGATAAAAGATAATAGCGATGATTTGTTTTTGACATTTAACTATACAGCGACTCTAGAGAATGTTTACCTGATCCGGCCTGACAAAGTAATTCACATCCACGGTTCGTTACGAGATTATACCCCTGACCCAGTAATTGGTCATGGAAACAAGATGCGAATTGATAGAATTAGTAAAAAAATCGAAGAAGCAGAGAGCCTATTTGACGAAAAATGGGTCAGTATCTGTCGCGTGGTTAGAGATTATTACAGTACAACATTAAAAAATACCAATAAGTATTCGGGATGCTTAGAGCGAATAAGAAGATCCCAACCCAATGAAATAATAGTTGTTGGACATTCTCTTGATGGAATAGATTTGCCTTACTTTACATTAATCGATAATTATACGGACAACAAAAATATATGGACAATAGTTGTCCATAGGGATAAGGAAAAGTTGAAACTGGTAAACAGTTTGGTGACCGCAGGTATCGACAGAAAGAGGATTAGAACTATACCGTCAGGTGAATTTTTTGATTTAGATGATACTGCTGCTGCGCATCGTATAACCGAATTAAGGTACAGGTTTTAATAACAATACGCCTCCCAACAGTAATAGTTGAGAGGCGTTTCTGTGTCTATGGGATTATGCTTTGATCTCGTTACCGTCCTTGAAGGTCGCCCAGATGTCCTTTTTGCTGTGGACGGTGATGTAGTCCACCATCGCCAGCCAGTCTGTTTCCCGGAACTCCGTCAGCGGCTCCCGGCTCCGCAGTTCCTTCAGATAGGATTCGATCTGGTGCTTTCGGGCCATGCGCTCGGCAATTAGATCGGTGACCTCGGTGTGTCGGGCCTTGGCCTTATCGAACCGGGCCACCAGAGCATCGTATCGTTTCTGGTATTCATCCTGATCGAGGGCGACGTGAGCGTTCTCCTTGATGCACTCCTCAATGAGCTCGGCAGCGATATTGATCTCCGCTTCCAGATCCGAAAGCTCGCTCTCAAGGGCCGTGGTGTCAAGGTTCCTTGAAAGGACCTGCTCGTATATGGCTATAAACTGTTCCTTCTGGTCGATCACCTGATTGGTGGCCCGGAGGAACAGTTCTTTTATTTCATCCTCGGTGAGTGTCGGTGTGGCGCATTTCTGGCCGTCGAACTTGTGATTACACTGCCAGATGACCTTCCGGTAGGCGTCGTTGCTATGCCAGACCTTCGGCCCGTACCAACTGCCGCAGTCTCCGCACTTGACCTTACTGGAAAAGATGCTGACCGAGCTCTTGCGGTTCCGGCCCTTGGTGCGGGTAGTCATCAGCGTCTGCACCATCTCGAAGGTCTCCGGATCGATAATGGCCTCGTGGTTGTCCTTGACGTAGTACTGCGGGATTTCACCCTCGTTGGTCTTTTTCTTCTTGGTCAGAAAATCTACAGTGAAGGACTTCTGCAGCAGCGCATCACCCTTGTACTTTTCGTTGGTGAGAATGCTTTTGATGTTGCTGGGGTTCCAGTGGTCCTTGCCGCCGGGAGAAGGAATGCCTTCTTCGGTCAGCGTCCGGGCAATCTGGAATGGCGACTGGCCTTGCAGGAACATTCCGTAGATGCGCTTGACCAGCTTGGCCTGTTCTGGGTTTACCACGAGGTTGTGGTCCGACCCCATGTCGTAGCCCAGAAATCGCTTGAACAGAACCGTGACCTTGCCGTCTGCAAACCGCTTCCGTTGGCCCCATGTGCAGTTCTCGGAAATGGACCGGGACTCTTCCTGCGCCAGCGAGGACATGATCGTCAGCAGAAGTTCACCCTTGCTGTCGAAGGTCCAGATGTTTTCTTTTTCAAAATAGACCTCGACGTTGTGCTCCTTGAGTTTCCGGATGGTAGTCAGGCTATCGACTGTGTTTCTGGCAAAGCGGCTGACCGACTTCGTGATAATCAGGTCGATCTTGCCGTCAAGGGCATCTGCAACCATCTGCCTGAACTGCTCACGCTTTTTGGTATTGGTGCCGGTGATGCCTTCGTCAGGATATACCCCGACGAACTCCCAATCATCCCGGCCATTGATGTAATTCGTGTAGTAGTCAATCTGCGCTTCGTAACTGGTCAGCTGCTCCTCGTTGTCGGTGCTGACACGAGCGTAGGCCGCCACACGTCGCTTCTTGGTGCTGTTGATCGGTGCCGCCGTGAAGCGTGACAGCGTCGCCGGTATTGTGGTTACGGATTTGGCCATTTCTTTTCGCTCCTTATTTTCTTGATTCTCTCACTCATTGCCTCCCTGCGCTCGTCTGTCCAAGCGGCCTTCATGGATTCTCTGGCTTTTTCTCGCCGTTCCTCGGTCCAAGGAGTGCCGTGCCGCTTATCCAAGAAGTCTCTGGACTCGGTGTGGCCGTCCCGGAAATGGAATGTAACAGTATGGTCGAGGATCGTGGCATTTTCAATCCGGGCGTCCATCGCAGCCTCATCGAACTCGTCAAGGCCGAGGACGTCGGCTACCAGCCGCTTCATGGTCTCGTCCCGTATGCCGGGGTTGTGGCACTGATCCTTCGGGCCGGTGCAGTACCAAGACCGTGTCGGGGTGCCGTCCTTGCGCTTTCCGGATTGGCAGCGGTAATTGGCACCGCAGCAGCCGCATTTTATGAATCCGGTGAACTCGTAGAAGGTATTCCGGTTCGGATTGGTATCCTTGCGCTTGTGCCGTTCTCCCCAGAGCTTTCTGCGCTCGTCTGTCCACCAGTCGGTCTTGGCAGTAGATTGCCATTTGGTGGTGACCTCGTGGCCGTCGTAAAAGCGGAAGGTCAAGGTATCGTCTCCGATAACGATGACTTCCTCGATCTGCTGACTGAAAACGTCCTCGTCAAACTTATCAAGGCCCAGCACCTCCGCTGCGGTATTCTGGAGCATCTTCTCCGGGATGTTCTTCGAGGGGCAAGCCGACACACCTTTCTGGCTTTTCGTCTGACAGATCCAGATGTAGTAAACCTCACCGGCGGTATTCCGTTTTCCACTGTGGCGATAGTGTTTTCGGCAGCAGCCACAGGTGATCTTCGTGGAGAAAGCCGATAGTTTCAACGACTTGTTTCCGAAGGGACCAAGGTCCCGTCTGCGCTTGAACTCGGCCTGTACCGCTTGCCATTCGTCCATCGGGATAATTGCCTCGTGAGTGTCTTCGACAAAATACTGTGGCATCTCGCCGTAATTCTTCCTACGGTGCTTGGTGATCGGGTCTTCACAGTATTCCTTCTGGAAGAGCATGTTCCCGGTGTAGGTGATGTTTGTCAGGATGACCTTCACATTGGAGTCCACCCACGGCTTTCCCTGCCGGGTATAAATGCCTCGGTCCATCAAGGCCCTGCCAAGGTATGGCGTTCAGCACGGCGGTGATAATGCCTTCAATGATTTTCGGGATAGCTTCCACGATTGCCATAATGATATCCGGCAAAGCAGCCACCAAGGATGTCAGAAGCTGAATGCCTGTTTCGATAATCTGCGGGATGGAGTCCAGTAAGAAGGTAATGATACCGTTGATGATCTCCGGCAGAGCTGCAATCAGCACGGGCAGTGCATCCAAAAGGCCTTGCGCCAGCCCGGTAATAAGCTGTAAGGCTGCGTCAAGGAGCATCGGCAGGCTGTTCACCAGCCCTTGCACGATGGTGACGATTGCCTGCACCGCTGCCGGGATGAGCGTGGGCAGTGCATCCGCAATGCCTGTCACAAGTGTAGACACCAGCTGAACCGCAGCCTCAATAAGCAGTGGCAGATTCTCAATCAGCGTATTCACGATGGTCATGAGCGCGGACACCGCCGCCGGGATAAGCTGCGGAAGCAAAGAAAGCAGCGTTTCCAGCACCTGCGAGAACAGTTCGGTGACTGCTTCCAGCAGTGTGGGCAGCAGTTCACCCACAGCCGTCAGCAGAGCATCCAGCGCCGTGGGCAGAGCCGCCACGATGTTCTCAATAACCGGGGTGATGTTCGCCACCACGGTCTTGAAGGCATCCACCATGTTGTTGCACAGCAGCTCCATGTCAGCGTCCGCATCGCCGAAGCCTACAATGAGGTTCGACACGGCAGATTTCAGCGCATTGACAGAGCCGGAAATGGTGGCTTCCGCTTCCTTGGCAGTTGTGCCCGCAATGTCCATGCTCTCCTGCATGACATGGATGGCTTCCACCACATCCGCATAAGAGGAGATGTCGTACTTGACGCCGGATATTTTCTCCGCATCGGCAAGCAGTCGCTCCATTTCCTGCTTCGTGCCGCCGTAGCCCAGTTTGAGGTTGTCGAGCATCGTGTAGTTCTGCTTGGCAAAACCCTGATAGGCATTCTGAATGGAGGACATATCCGTGCCCATCTTATTGGCGTTGTCGGACATATCCGTGATTGCCATATCCGCATACTTTGCGGCTTTCTCGGTATCGCCGCCGAGGGACTGGATGAGGCTTGCGGAAAAGCCCGTGACCGTCTCCATGTACTCGTTGGCAGAAAGTCCTGCCGTTTTGTATGCGTTGGCGGCATACCGCTGGATCTCCTGCGAGGAGTCCTTGAACAGGGTGTCAACACCGCCGACCAACTGCTCATAGTCCGCATAGGCAGCGATGACCTCTTTGCCGAGCTTCACGGCGGCGGCACCTGCGGCAACGGCCACTGCACCGAGTGCCACACCTACGGTTTTGAGAACCTTGCCGAAGCCTTCAAACTTGCTGCCGGATTCCTCCGCAGCCTTGCCGCCCTCCTTGATGGCTTTCTCGTTCTCGTCCAGCTCCCGGTTCATGTCGTTGAGGGCGGCTTCGGCATTGTTGAGTTGGATCTGCCAGTTCTGGGTGCGACGGTCGTTCTCCCCGAAAGAGGTGGCGGCATTCTGCAGAGCCTTGCGAAGGGTGTCGATTTTTGTTGTCTGCTCATCGATCTCTTTTCGCAGCACCTTATTCCGTGCGGCGAGAGCCTCCACGGATTTATCGTTTTTATCGAACTGAGAGGTGGCGAGCTTCATTTCGGAGCCGAGCACCTTGAAGGCCTGGTTGATATCCGCCAGTGCTTTTTTGAACTCTTTTTCCCCCTCAAGACCGATCTTCAGTCCGAAACTGTCTGCCATGTACCGTCACCTCCTTGTGGATGGCATGAAAAAAGCACCCTTTCACCGAGAAGTTGGGACGAAACCGTCCGAAGTTTTCGATGAAAGCGTGCCTGATGGTATGAAAAAGGAGTGTCCCCGAAAGGTCACTCCTCGTAGATATATGAGTTATTTTGTCAGAACAATTCTACCCGGCCAAGCAGTAGGTCGATCAGATTGCAGTGGAAGATGCCGTTGTCGTCATAAAAATTGTGCGGCACATCCATGCGAACGATAATCTTTTTGAAGAAATCCTTGGTAAGCATCAGCGATGCCAGCTCGGAGAATTCCTTTTTATCGGTATCCATGCGGAAAGCGGACTGAATATAGATTTTTTTATCTGCATCGTTTACCACAAAGTCGATCTCTTTCTGAACCTTGCTGTCGCCTGCGCGGTCGCAAACCACACCGACATCAACAGAGTACCCGCGCCGCAGAAGTTCGTTGTAGATCATGTTTTCCATGATATGACCGGGATCGTACTGGCGGTAATTCAGCCGTGCGTTCCGAAGCCCGATATCCGTATAGTAGTATTTGTTCGGATACTTGAAATAGGTCTTTCCTTTGACATCGTATCGCTTTGCCATTGAAATGAGGAAAGAGTCGATAACATACTGCACATAGTTTGAAACCATCGCAGGATTGATTTTTTCGTTCTTCATGGACGCGATGGCATTTGCGATATTGGTCGGATTCGTCAGCGAACTGATCTGCGAAGCAAGGAAGTCCAGAATATCATTCAGAACATCCTCGCGCTCGATGCCGTTTCGCTCCACAATATCCTTGACATACAATTCGCTGTAGAGGGAGGTCAGATAATCCTTCTTATCTTTGTCATCCTCCAGTGCTAAAAGTCTAGGCATACCGCCATAGAGCATATAGGTATCCAGCGCTTTTCGCTCGTCGCCGCCCACGGCAGAATAAAACTCCGCAAATGACAAAGGGAACACATGGATCTGTGTAGCACGACCGCGAAACTCTGTTGCGATATCTTTCGACAGCCCTTTGGAGTTACTGCCGGTGACATAAACATCAAGGTTTTTATATGCCTTGAGTTCGTTCAGCATATCGTAGATGGTAACCTCGATGCCGCCGTTTTCCTTGTCCACTACTTTCGTGGTGAACTGCACCTCATCAATGAACAGATAGAATTTTTCATCCTTCCTGTCCCGGACGGTGCTTTCTACATATTCGCACAGAGTGATCGGATTTCTGAACTTATAGTACCGCCGCTGATCCAGCTCGATTTTCAAAATATGATCTTCCGAAACGTTCTGCGAAAGAAGATACTCGAAAAACAGATCGAAAAGCAGTACGGACTTGCCGCATCTGCGTATGCCTGTGATGACCTTTATCTCGCCGTTCCACATACTGTGGATCAGTCGGTTCATATAGGAATCTCGTTTAACCATGCATTTCACCTCGTACTTAGGACGAAACCGTCCGAACTTCTATGTGTAGTATACCACGATTTTTGAAAAATATCAAGGCTATACGAAAAAGTTCACAAAGAAGTTGCGACGGAAACGGACTAAGTTCGAGGTAAAGCTGTCCGATATGGGTCAAATGCCGTCCGGGATAATATCGTCGATGTAATGCTCTCGTGCCGGGGAGGCCTGCCCGTTATACTGCTTGTGGCACTCCCATAAGTCCAGCAGCAGACCGAACGGCATCAACCACACCTCATCCTGGCTGAGATGAAGGTGGGCAAGGCCGTAATAGAGAAGCCGGGTAAACAGCTCCGCATCGGAGACCGTTACCCGACTTGCGCGTTTTTTGCGTCTTTCTCACTTTCCACATTCCGCTTGGTGCCCTTGTAGAGTGCTTCCGTAATAGCGGTTTTGTAACCGGAGAGGTCGAGGGGCGTGGTCAGAAGCTCCACCACATCCTCGGTGAGCGGCTCCTTGGGATGCTCCTTATCCTTGAGGTTGTGGACAAGAATACTCTGATTCGCCAGAAGCGTGATAAGCCACACGATCTCTCCGATGGCCATTTCAAAGTTCTCGGACTTCATCAGCTTCTCACCGAGGTTTTCCAGACCGCCGTAGCGACCGGCGATCTCCTTGGTAGCCTTGGTGGTAAGCAGGAGTGTGTATTCCTCGCCACCGATGGTGATGACTGCAGTTCTCTCGTTATCCATTGTGTGTTACCTCCGTTAACCCTGTTTTTCGGGTGTCGTGGTATAGGTCGGCTCATAGACTTCCTTATACCAGTTCGTGATGGTCGCTGCGGTCACATCGCCCTCCAAAGCCTCCGCTTTCCACGGGTGCTTGCCGCCTGCGTCTGCTTTGTTGCGGCGCAGAATAGTGCCTTCAATAGTGGGTGTAGAGAAGGTAATGCTGTCGCCCTTGGTGGCAAGGTTCGTTGCCGGAATACCGAATTTCACACGGTACAGCCAGTAATACTTGTACTTGCCGTTGGACTTCTTGGCACGGAAGCCAACCGCCACAGGGTCGCCGCCGTCCTCGGATGCGGAAATCAGCACCTTGTTTTTGTCGATGGTTGCACCCGTGAGGTCGGATGCCGCTGTAGAGCCGATATCGTCAATGCCGAGGGAAAGTGTGCCGGATTTGAATTCCTTTACGATCTCCGAAGCGCCGTCGTCGGCGTATAGAGTTGCCTCTGCCAGTTCCACCGAAAGGTCAGCGGAGATGGCTTTCGCAAGCTGCTCCGGCGTACCGTAGGTTTCCTCACCGGCGTCGTTCTCGGTGATTTTTGCGTAATACAGTCTGTCAAGACCGATGGTCGCCATAACTTATTCCTCCAGTTCGTAGATTTGCGCCACGTCAATGGCGTAGTGATGATAGCCGGTTTCGGCCTCAAAGCCGATGTACCGGCGGTCGGTAATATAAAAGTCCGCACCAAGCAAGGCGCGGACAAGGTCATTTTTCAGTTTGGTGTAACTGCCCTTTGTGAAGAGGGACAGCCGTGCCTCCTGTGTCTCACAGCCGGGAGCGTTGTCGGCATGGAGCTCAAAGCTGTCCGACAGCGGCGTGATGACCAGATATGTGTCCGGTGCTTTGCCGGAGAACACACCCGTTTCCACTGGAACACCGCAATGCTCGGCGATGGTTTGTAAATCGGATAGCAGGCTCACAGCTTTTCCACCTCCTCATCCAGTGCCTTGGTCATGGCATCGATGCATTCCTGCCGGGATGCGGTTTTCGCAGGCTTCAGAAACGGCTTTGCAGGCTGACCGTGCTTGCCGTATTCGATGATGTTGGCCAGCTTGGCGTTGCTGCCGCCGTCCGAGCGTGGCTCGGCAAAACCGACCTTGATGTCATGGTTTCCGTCCCGGTTCAGCTTGGATGGAGAAAGACCGAGCGCACCTTCCAGTTCGCCCGTGGTGCGGGATTTGAACTTTGTCCCTCTGCCGATAACGGAGGAAAGATTGCTCTTGACCCTTTTCAGCACGACCTCGCCACCGGCCTGCAGGACGGTATCTGCCACACTGTCAAAGTTGCTGCCGAGCTTGGAGATCTTCAGAAGGAAATCCTCTGGCATTTTCATTTCAGCTTTTGCCAATGGTGGGTTCACTCCTTTTCGCTAAAACCTCGATGTACATCCCACGACCTTTCACATTTTCAACAGAGATGATATTAAATCGCTCTCCGTCACAAATGAGAAACTGGTCGGTAGTGACCGTCAGCCCAGGAATACACCGAAAGCGGAACAGGTCGGTCGCTTCACTGAATGCAGCGAGGTTCGCCCAACGCTGACTGCCGTGCCGGCCTTCCCGGTACACACGGACGGAAGCGAGGGCTTCATTCTCGGAATGGGTGAAGCCCTCGCTGTCCTTGACCTGCCTGGTTTTCACAATGTCGGCAAAGCCGTTCATTTTTCCAAAACTCATACCTGCCACCGCCTATCCAAGCGGAGCAGCAGATTGACGGTGTTCCACACCTGCTGCGCCGCTCCGGTGTTATCCGCAAAGAAGCCGCCCGTGCTGCCGTCCCGGCTTTCATAGAAGTGGGATGACAGCATGATGACGGCTTGCTCCGTGGTCGGCGGCATGGGGTTCTCCTTGTAGTAGCCCTCCGGGATGTGCTGGTAGCTTTCGGCGTAAGAAACAGCGGCGGTGATGTAGCTTTTCAGCAAGGCATCATCCGCCGTGTGTTCCAGGATAAGGTTGGCTTTCACTTTGGAAAGAAGCCCATCCATCACCGCCGCCTCCTCTCATCAGGCAGATGCCATTTTGAGCAGCTTGACTGCTTCGGGCAACACCAGCTTCCCGTCCACACGCTCCTTTGCGACAAAGCCGACCATGCCATTTCCAGCAAACAGCTCTTTCAGTTCCGCAATAGAACGAGAGCCACGGTCACCGATGTTGTAGTAACTGAAGTCACCGAATGCGACTGCGGCCTTGCCAGGAGCAGGGACAGGGAAATATGCAGAGGTGTAAACCTTGTAACCCAGCACACGGTCAGGCTCACCCGCCTGCAGAGAGGGCTGCCACAGATACTGACCCGTGCTGTCCTTCAGCTTGCGGAGCTCTGCAACGCAGACATCGTTGGCAAGGAACACGGCGTTCTTACGGTAGGGACGCTTAAGGGAGTACACCAGATCGATTACCTCGTCGGCTGTCACTTTGCCAGAAGATTTCGTTGTCACACCGATCTGTGCGCCGCCGGTTTCGGCGAGAATACCCAGGGGCTGACCGGTGCCGGTGCCGTTGATGAACGCATCCTCCTCAGCATTGGCCAGAGCCTTGCCGAACTGCTCCAGAATGTAGTTTTCCAGATTGAATGCGTTATCGTAGAGCAGCTCCTCGGTCACCTTTACAGCAACATGGAGCTTGTGGGCATCCAGGATGATCTGGTCGAAGGTAGCGTCACCGAAAGTCAGTGCGCCGCCCTCCTCGATCCACGCAGCCGCAGGCTTGGTGGCTGCGATGTTGATTTTGTGCTCACCGCTGGTGGTGATAGCAGTGCCGAGAGAACGCATAACGTTTTCCTCGTTGAGCACCTGAATGAGACGGCTGTCATACTCATCCGGCACCAGATAGCCGCCATTAGCATCGATGCCCTCCTGCAGCACATTACTGATCTGACGGAAGTTGGTACGCAGAGCGTTGAGCATACCGCTGCGGTAGGCATCGGTGGCACGGAAGCTCTTAGGCTGCTTATCCTCGGTGGTCTTTCCGTTCAGGGGCTTTTCGGTGATGGGCGCAGAAGTGGGCTTGGAAAGCTGAGCCTCCATCGCTGCCATAGCCTCCATGCGCTCGATTTCAGCACCGTAGTCCTGAACCTTCTTTTCCATCTGGGCATAGGTCGCAGAATCCTCATCGGAAAGCAGACCGTCCTTGTCACGCTTGGTCTCCACAAATGCCTTTGCAGCGTTCCAAGCCTGGTTGCGCTTTTCGCGCAGTTCATTGATCGTCATATAAATTACCTCCAGTTTTTAATGAGATTGAGCCGCTCCATAAGGTCATCGGCTCTGTGTTTTGTTTCGGCTTTGGGTTGAATGGCGCACTTTGCGGCAATCTTCTCCATGAGAGAATTCACCACATTTGCCTTGGAATACAGCATGGAAACGGTGGGTGCAGCAGTATTCTCGGTTTCCGTGCTTCTCTGCATAATTTCATCCGCAAAGCCAAGTTCCACAGCCTTGTTTGCGTCCATCCAGGTTTCCGCATCCATGAGGTGGCTGAGCTTCGCACGGGACAGACCGGTCTTGATCTCGTAGGCGTTGATAATGGAATCCTTCACGCTGCCGAGCATCTCAATAGCTCTCTGCATCTCATCCGAATTTCCAAATGCCGCCGTCATGGGATTGTGGATCATGAGCATGGACACCGGGGACACCAGTACCTTCGTACCTGCCATAGCAATGACGGACGCAGCGGATGCGGCAATGCCGTCGATTTTCACAGTCACATTGCCCTTGTAATCCATCAGCATATTGTAGATTTGGGCTGCCGCCACGCAGTCACCGCCGGGGCTGTTGATCCAGACAGTGATGTCGCCGGAGCCCGCCATCAATTCGTCCTTGAAAAGCTGCGGCGTGACGTCATCGTCAAACCAACTTTCCTCGGCGATGGTCCCGTTCAGAAACAGCGTCCTCTCCTGAGCCTGCTCCTGTGTCTCCTGATTGGTCACCGTTCGGGTCTTCCAATTCCAGAATTTCTTCATCGGATTTTTCCTCCTTTCCGTCATCGGTAGGTGTATTTGCAAAGGCCCCGGCATTTTTCAGCGGGAGCATATTGCCGTTAATGAGGTACAAATCGCCGCCATCCTCTGCCGGGATACGGTCGAGGTTTTCAAGCTCCCGGATGTCGTTGGCGGACATCCAGCCGTTCTGGCGGCCGATGGCGTACCCGTTCATGCGGCTTTGGTAATCGCCGCGAAGCAAGCCTTCCAGATTGAACTTCACGAAATACGCGGCTTTTTCGTCCCGCGAAAGGAGTGACCGCTGAATGGACTGCTCCCAGCGGATGACCCAGGGGTCAAGGGTGTATTTCACGAACTCCAGGGACTGCTGCTCAATATTAGAAAAGCTCGACTTTTCCAAGTCGCCCACCATGTGGGGCGGGACTCGGAAAATTCGAGCGATCTCATTGATTTGAAATTTTCGTGTTTCGAGGAACTGCGCCTGCTCCGGCGAGATACCGATGGGCGTGTACTTCATGCCTTCTTCCAATACGGCAATTTTGTTTGCATTGCCGCTGCCGCCGAAGGTGGACTGCCAGCTCTCCCGCACACGCTGCGGATCTTTGATCGTGCCGGGGTGTTCCAGCACACCGCCCGGAGCGGCGCCGTTGGCGAAGAACTTTGCACCGTATTCCTCGCAGGCAATCGCCATGCCGATAGCATTCTTCGCCATTGCAATGGGACTATAGCCCACCAGACCGTCAAAACCCAAGCCGGGGATATGCAGCACATCCGATGGATACAGCGTCACGGACGAGCCTTTATCCTTAATGGCTTCATCCGAGCTGCGATAATAGGTGTAGTACAACCGCCCGCTCTCATCTCTGTCCACGGACATCTTGCTGGGCATCAGCGGGTACAGAGCAACGATCTCGTTCTTTCCGTTGCGGATGATTTGCGCGTAAGCATTTCCCCAGAGAAGCAAGTGCGTCATGAGCGTTTCCCGGAACACGAAGGAACTCATATCCGGGTTCGGCTCATCGTGAAGCAAGCGGTAGAGCGGATGGTCAAGCGCCATTGCCTTGCCGCCGTTGTCTTTGTATTTATAAAGGTGCAGCGGCAGACCCGCGACAGCCTCAGACAGGATGCGGACACAGGAATACACGGCGGTCATCTGCATTGCCGAGCGCTCCGTCACCGCTTTGCCGGAAGTCGTGCCGCCGAAGAAGAAAGCATAATTGCTGCCTGCTGTTCTGTCTTGAGGCTTGTCTCTGGATTTGAACAGCCCTGAAAAGATACCCATATAAACTCCCCCTTCATATAAATAAAAGACCTCGATTGTCATAAACAGACTCGGTCTTGTCATTGCCGCAGCGGATAGCGCGGTCGAGTGCCATTATCGTTGCCACAGCGCCGTCGATTTTCTCTGTGGATTTTTCCTTGTCCGGCTTGATGTTTCCGGCAGGGTCGGTGCGGATGAAAATGTTATCCATCATCCAGCGGAGGACAGGATGCCCGCCGTGGGTAATTTTCTGTTCCAGCACCAGTTTCATCAGCTCCTTGGTGGGCGGGGACAGATGTTTATCAAGCAGCAGATTCTTTCGGGATCACGAAACAATTTTGCCATCATCGTTCCGACCAAGGCGTTAATAAACGAGGTTCGCACAAAAATTACGGAAGACCTAGGCTTGTCGCTGAAGGAATATAGATACCATTTGGTTACGGCTGCCGGAGACGCTGCACTTAAGATTGATGATAAGAGCAGACGATATGTGTTCATCATGACTCCGGAGCGGCTGCTTTACCTTTTGATGAATGAGAAGGATATCCAGCTGGACTATCTTTTCATTGATGAAGCACAGAAACTCTCCGGCGATGATACCAGAAGCCCATTTTATTATCAGGTCGTGCAGATACTGAGCGAAGCGGAACAAAAGCCCCATATCATTTTTGCTTCTCCGAATGTCCCTAATCCGCAGGTATATTTGAACTTGATATCCGGGGTCGAGACAGAAACCCTTAATCAACACAAGTTAGCCTCTGGGTTCTCGCCGGTCACTCAAATCAAATTTCTGATAAACCTTGAGAGCAAGGAAGTCAGCGTCTATAACGAGCACACGAAGGAACTCATGCCAATCACTTCTGTGGCTTTACAGGATGCAGAATTAACGGATGTTCTTCTGAGATTCGAGAAGGATGATCAAGGCAAAGAGAAACAGTGCATAGTCTATTTCTCTTCTGTGAGAAAAACAGTTGATGCCGCTCGTGATTTTGCGGCAAACCGTGTGGCTAAAACTGAAAATGCTGAACTCATAGAGCTCGCAAAAGACATAAAAAACGAGGTTCATAACGATTATTATCTTGCTGAGCTCGTTTCCAAAGGTGTAGCCTATCACATCGGTTATCTTCCTGCTTCAATTAGGCAACGTATTGAACGATTATTTCACGAAGGCGCAATCACAGCAATATTCTGCACAAGTACGCTTGTAGAGGGTGTTAACCTTCCTGCAGACAATCTTTTTATAACAGATTTCAAAAACGGGCTTTCTCACATGTCAGCAATTGATTTTAGAAATCTGATTGGTCGAGTAGGAAGGCTTGAATATAACCTCTACGGGAATGTTTTTCTCGTTGCAATAAACGAAAAGGCATCTGAGAAATATGTATCTCGACTTCAAGAAGAAATCCCGGAGCAGTCTCTTTCTGTTGAGAAAGAATTGACTCGTCCCCAGAAGAAGCATGTTATCAAAACACTGCTTTCCGGGACAATTGTTATAGATAAACAACTAAAAAGCCAGTCTCCTGATTCATACGATCTGATGAGAAAGTTTGCCATTATCCTCCTGAATGATATTCTGAAGAATCGGCAAAGCAAGGTCCGTAGTGAATTTGTGGCCCTTATGCAGCCGGGCGAAGAAGACAAAATCCGACAACTGTTTTCAAAAAAAGAAGTGCAGCCAGATGACGATATCACCGTTTCTATCGACCAGACAGAGTCTTTATATGAAGCCATAGCGTTTAATGGCTTAGAATTCCCACAGGTAGATTACAACGGTGAGTTTGATGGAAAAGAGCTATTGCCATTTCTCGAAAGGTTGTGTGGAATATTCAAGTGGGAACGCTATGAATCGGACACACTTGGTCATGTTGGAAAGGATTCACAAAAGCACGGAAAGCTGAGCTGGTATTCAGTTATTCTCAGTCAGTGGGTACGTGGAGCAGGTTTAAATCAAATCATGTTCCAAGCCATCGATCAAAAAAGGAAACATCCAACAAACGCTATGTTTGATAGGACAACACGTAAATATTATGATTACACAGATACACTGAGGGACAGAAAAAGGGCTTTCGAAGCTCTGCTGTAAAACACAGCGGAACCTCGAAAGCCCTTTGTTTCAAGCCTTTTTCAGCACTTATGTGCCGGAGAAGGCTTTTTCTGTTTGTATCAAAGACAGCGTTTTTATAGAACACCCATCTAAGTGCCTCTCCTTTTTTGCTCTATATCGGGTATATCTGGCGAATTGTGCGGCAAAGAGGGCAGACGTGACCAATAGGAGCTCGGCCTGCGCCACAGAGAAATCACCGAAGCGCCCTGTAGGGCCCGCGGCCCTCAGCGGGTCGGGGGATGAGGATGCGGATTGCCGCGCCAGCCTGCGGCTGGCTCGCAATGACACGGCAAGGAGATTGCCGATAATCGGGCGGGGCACATGAGCCCCGCCCTACAGACCCTTTCAGTCACCTTCGGTGACAGCTCTCCCAGAGGGAGAGCCAAGTCCGTAGGGCCCGCTGCCCTCAGCGGGCCGGGGAGAGCCCACGCCTCTACGACGGGTGCACCGGCGAAAATGGTTGTTGACAATCCATCTTAATTGATATATGATCCTATTAAGAGGTGAGGAGATGATCTACCGGAACACGGTCCAGCGGGCCATGACACTGGAGGCGGTGCGGAGGCTGCACGCGCACCCAACGGCGGAGGAGGTATACCGGCAGGTGGCGGCGGAGCACCCCAGCGTCAGCCGGGCCACGGTTTACCGCAATCTGCGGCAGCTGGCGGAAAGCGGCCTGCTGCTGAAAATCAACACCACAGACGGGGCGGATCACTTCGATCACCGGTGCGACGCCCACTATCACGCCGGATGCCTGCGCTGCGGCCGGGTTTTCGACGTGGAGCTGCGGCAGCCGCCGCAGCTGGAGAAGCTGCTGGGGGATACCCACGGCTTCGCGGTCAGCGGATACGACCTGCTGTTTCGTGGCGTGTGCCCGGAATGCGGCGGGAAAACATCCATATAATAAGAAGAGCAAAACGAAAGGGAAGGAAACAAATATGAACAAAACCACCAAATACGCCGGGACCCAGACGGAGAAGAACCTGATGGCGGCCTTTGCCGGGGAATCCGAGGCCCGGAACAAGTACACCTACTTCGCCTCCAAGGCCAAGAAGGACGGCTTTGAGCAGATCGCAGCCCTGTTTCTGAAAACGGCGGAAAACGAGAAGGAGCACGCCAAGCTGTGGTTCAAGGAGCTGGAGGGCATCGGCTCCACCGCCGAGAACCTGCTGTCCGCCGCCGAGGGTGAAAACTATGAGTGGACGGACATGTATGAGGGCTTTGCCAGGACCGCCGATGAGGAGGGCTTCCATGAGCTGGCCCAGCGGTTCCGCCTGGTGGGGGCCGTTGAGAAGCACCATGAGGAGCGCTATCGGGCGCTGCTGCGCAACGTGGAGATGGCGGAGGTGTTTGCCAAGAGCCAGGTGAAGGTGTGGGAGTGCCGCAACTGCGGCCACATCGTGGTAGGGGAGAAGGCCCCGGAGGTCTGCCCCACCTGTAACCATCCCCAGAGCTATTTCGAAATTCACGCGGAGAACTATTGATAGAAAAACGCAGGAGACGCCGCCCACCCGGGCGGCGTCTCCTGAAACTGTTCCAAAAGGGTGTTGCCCTTTTGAAACAAAAGACTTGCAGTCTGCTGCGCGCAGAATTTGTTCGCCGGTGGCGAACAAATTCCACACTTGCAGACTGAGAAGTATTTTCGTCCAGGTACACGCCCCGGACGAAAATGATTCCATTCGATTTGCCGCCTACAGGCGGCAAACTCTGCGAGGCTTCTTTGATGAGCTGACAAAAGCAGGAGACGCCGCCCATCCGGGCGGCGTCTTCTGCGTTTGCGCTGGGGGAAAAGGGTGTTATGACTGCTTCACGGAGGGCTTCAGCTTCTCCGCGATGACGCACAGAAGGATGGTCAGGACCATGTCCGGCAGGGTATAGCCCACGGGGGTGTCCACACCCATCAGCAGGCGATAGGCCACGAAGCCGATCAGCCAGATCACCAGGTTCCGGGCGTCGGCGGCCACGGCGAAGCGATCCCGGCGCAGAAGGAAGTGGTCGGCGATCTGGACGGCGATCATGGGGGCGAACACGGAGCCGATCAGGTACAGGAAGTTGGTGATATCGTCCATGGGGAACAGGATGGCCCCGGCCACGCCCACCAGGGTGGTGACGATGGCCACGGTTTTGCCGCTGAGCTTCCCGGACAGGGACTCGGCGGAGATGCCGGCGGACCAGGCGTCCAGGAAGGTGGTGGTGACGGTGGAGAACACCAGGATCACCAGGGCGGCGATGCCCAGACCGGCCTTCACCATGATGACGGCGATGTCATACTCGCCGGTGAAGATGGCCGCGCCCATGCCGATGACGTACATCCAGCAGGACACCAGGCCATAGGTGACCACGCTGGCCACGGTGGCCCGGACGGGCTTCTGGGCCTGGCGGGTATAGTCGCTGATCAGGGGCAGCCAGGACAGGGGCATGGCCACCGCCAGCTCCACCGCCGCGCCGAAGGTCAGGCCCTCGCCGCTGGGGGCGGCCATGGTGCTGCCGGAGAAGAAGATCACCTTGCACAGCACCAGGGTCAGCACAAACAGGGCGGCCATGGTGATCTTGTTGATCCAGCCCAGGTCGGTGACGCCCACCACGATCCACAGGATGATGAGCCCGCCGATGACCAGGCACCACACCCAGCGGCCAACATCGAAAATGCCGCCGATGGCCAGGGCACCGTCATAGATCATGATGGCGGTCCAGCCCACCAATTGCAGCACGTTCAGCAGGGCGAACAGCAGGCCGCCCTTCTGGCCGAAGCTCATTTTCACGGCCTCCATGGCGCTGCGGCCGGTGCGGCCGCCGATGAGGCCCGCCAGCAGCATCATGCCGCAGCCGATGACGTGGCCGATGAGGATGGCCAGCAGGCCCTTGCCCATGCCCAGAGGGGCGAAGGCCGTGCCGGTGAGGATCTCCGCCAGGGAGACGCCTGCCCCGAACCAGATCAGGGCGTTCTGAAAGGTGGAGGTCTTTTTCATTCCGCAAAGCCTCCCTTCAGGTCAAACATGTGGTTCATGGGGCCGGAGCCGCGGCCCAGGTCCAGCATGGCGGCCAGCGCCCCGGAGATATAGGCCTTGGCCCGCTCCACGGACCGGTCCAGGTCATAGCCCTTGGCCAGGTTGGCGGCGATGGCGCTGGACAGGGTGCAGCCGGTGCCGTGGGTGTTGGGGTTGGGGATGCGCTTGCCCCGGAACCACTTGCCGCTGCCGTCCCGCCACAGCAGGTCGTCGGCGTCGTTGATCTGGTGGCCGCCCTTGCACAGCACGGCGCAGCCATAGCGCTGGCTGATGGTCCGGGCGGCGGCCTCCATGCCGGCGGCGTCGGTGATGGTGAGGCCGGAGAGGATCTCCGCCTCGGGAATGTTGGGCGTCAGGACCGTGGCCAGAGGCAGCAGCTGAGAGGTCAGGGCCTGGATGGCGTCGTCCCGCAGGAGCTTTGCGCCGGAGGTGGCCACCATGACGGGGTCCACCACCACCCGCTCCGCGCCGTACTGCCGGAGCTTTTCCGCGATGACGGCAATCAGCTCCGCAGAGGAGACCATGCCGATCTTCACCGCGTCGGGGACGATATCCGTGAATACGGCGTCCAGCTGCTCCGCCAGGAAATGGGGGGTGGACTCCAGAATATCCGTGACGCCGGTGGTGTTCTGGGCCGTCAGGGCCGTGACCGCGCAGGTGGCGAATACGCCGTTGGCGGTCATGGTTTTGATATCGGCCTGAATCCCGGCGCCTCCGCTGGAATCGCTTCCGGCAATGGTCAATGCTGTTTTCATGCTCATTTCTCCTTTCGATGTTAACACAGCACAGTTTTATAACGCGATGCAAGGTGGTGCCCCCAATGCACCGCGAAGGAACACATTTTGATTCAGTTTTCGTTATTCAGCCGCTCCCAATGGGCGGGGAGCCGGGCCAGGGAGGTGAGATATACCTCCGCCGCATTCCGCAGGCCCTGCTGATCCGCCTCGCCGTTGGCGTCGAAAATGCCCACGGTGCGATAGCCCGCTGCGGCGGCGGTTTGCAGGGCATAGAGGGAGTCCTCCGCCACCAAGCACTGCCGGGGCGGCACGCCCTGGGCCGCCAGGTGATAGATATCCGGCCGGTGCTTGCTGACGCCCAGCTCGCCGGTGGTGTAAATGGCCCGGAAATACGGCAGAAGGCCCAGCCGCTCCAGAGCCCGGGTCACATGGGTCCGGGGACTGGAGGTGGCGGCGGTGACGGTTACGCCCCGGTCCCGCAGAAAGGCCAGAGCCGTCCGGGCTCCGTCCTTTTCGGGGACCTCGTTGTAATAAAAGTCCCGCAGCATGGCGGAAAGGCCCGCCAGCACGTCCTCCTCCGGCGGCAGGGGATAGTGGGTCCGGAGATAATCCGCCCCCTGCTCCATGCTCATGGAGAACAGAAGCTCCCCCAGGCCCGGCTCCGGCGTCAGACCTCGGTGCAGCAGATACCGGGCTCCCAGGTCCCTCCAGATGGACATGGAGTCCAGCACCACGCCGTCCAGGTCGAATATGGCGGCGCGGATCATGAGCGCAGCATCTCCTCCGTGGCGGCCTTCAGGTCAAGGCTCGCCCGGCGGATGTCCGCCGCGCCGTAGATGGCGCTGATAACGGCGATGCCGCAGATGCCGCTGCCGGAAAGCTGAGACACGTTGCCGAGGCTGATGCCGCCGATGGCCACCACGGGGATGGACACGGCCCGGCAGATGGCCTTCAGGGTGTCGTAGGACACGTCGTCGGCGTCGTCCTTGGAGCCGGTGGGGAACACCGCTCCCACCCCCAGATAGTCGGCCCCGTGCTTTTCCGCCAGCAGGGCCTGCTCCACCGTCTGGGCGGATACGCCGATGATCTTGTCCGGCCCCAGCTTCCGCCGGACGTCCAGGGCCTCCATGTCGCTCTGGCCCACGTGGACGCCGTCGGCGTCCATGGCCAGGGCGATGTCCACGTTGTCATTGACGATGAAGGGAACGTGATAGTCCCGGCACAGGGCCTGAAGCTCCCGGGCCTCCGCCAGGAAGGCGGGCTCCGCCAGGGACTTTTCCCGCAGCTGCAGCATGGTGACGCCGCCCCGGAGGCTCTCCTCCACCACGTCCCGGAGGCTGCGGCCATTGAGCCAGTGGCGGTCCGTTACGGCGTACAGCAGCAGGTCCTGCTCAGCGCACTTCATACTTGGCCCCCTTGTCCAGCGCGGCGCCGTCCATGTTGTAGATGGCGTCGATGATGCGGTTGCGGTAGGTGGAGTTGCCGTCCCCCGGGGCCATGCGGCTCCAGCCGGTCTCACCGGCCAGACCCATGGCGCACACGGCAGCGGCGGCGGCCTCCAGACGCCGGTCGGGGTTGGCCACCACAAAGGCGGTCATCATGCCGGACAGCTGGCAGCCGGTGCCGGTGATTTTACCCATCTCCGGCCGGCCGTTGCGGATGACAAAGCAGCGCTGGCCGTCGCTGACCAGGTCGATGGCCCCGGTGACGGCCACGATGGCATGGCTGCGCTGGGCGAAGTCCTTGACAAAGGCCACGGCGGAATCCAGATTCTCGTCGGATACGGCGTCGGACACGTCGGCGTCCACGCCACGGGTTTTGCCGCTGCCCAGGGCCAGGGTCTTGATTTCGGAGATGTTGCCCCGGATCACGGTGAAGGGCAGCTGCTCCATCAGGTCCACGGCGGTGTTGGTGCGCAGGGCGGAGGCGCCGGCTCCCACGGGGTCCAGCAGCAGCACATGGTGCAGCTGCGCCGCCTTCTTCCCGGCCCGGTGCATCCCCTGGATGCTCCGCTGGTTCAGGGTGCCGATGTTGATGTTCAGACCGCCGCAGATGGAGGTGATGTCCTCCACGTCCTCCGGCTCGTCGGACATAATGGGACTGCCGCCGCAGGCCAGCAGAATGTTGGCCACGTCGTTGACGGTGACATAATTGGTGATGTTGTGGACCAGAGGCACGGTTTTGCGCACGTTGTCCAGGCAGATTCCCAGCATAGAAATACACTCCTTACAGCAAAAAATGCGGACATGCCAAAAAAGGCATATCCGCATGGCTTGGAGCGTGTGCGTCGGTATGTCCCTACGTTGGCATTATCCAAATCAGGTTGAAGGGTCTGGGCGACGACAGCCCACTCTCAGCCCGCTGCGGCGAGCTCCCCTGTTGACATAGGGTATGATAACACCGATTTTCGGGTTTTGCAAGGGGAAATTTGGAATTTTATAGCGGGAGATGGCGAACGGAGTAGTCCAGGATGATTTTTTTGCAGCGAGGGCAGTTGAATGCTTCCGCAGCTGCGCCGCCGAAAACGGACGAACCGGAATCCGCCAGCGTGATGGCATCCTTCTTCAGCCCGGCCAGCGCAGCCACAGCACCGGCTTCCCGGGACCAGTATACGCCGTCCCGGCTCTGGATGACGCCCGGGGTCATTTCTTCCCCGCAGAAGGGACATTTCATCGGCATAGAGACACCTCCATAATCATCAGATTGGCGAGATTGTAGCATAAAACCGGGGAAAAAGCAAGAAAGGCTTCCTTTTTGAAGCAATCTGTGATATACTGGGCGAAAAATACCCGAAAAGGGAGGGATGCGGGATGAAAATCGGAACGGTGGAGGTGCCCTCGCAGCTGGTGCTGGCCCCCATGGCGGGGGTGACGGACCTGGCCTTCCGGCTGATCTGCCGGGAGCTGGGGGCGGGCCTGACGGTCACGGAGATGGTCAGCGCCAAGGCCCTGTGCTATCAGGACAAAAAGAGCCGGGGCCTGCTGAAGCTGTCCCCCGGGGAGCACCCGGCCAGCGCCCAGATTTTCGGCAGCGACCCCGTGTGCATGGCGGAGGCCGCGTGCATCGCGGCGGAGATCTCCGGGGCGGACCTGATCGACATCAACATGGGCTGCCCGGTGGGGAAGATCGTCTCCAACGGCGACGGCAGCGCCCTGATGCGGGACCCGGAGAAGGCCGCCCGGATCGCCCAGGCGGTGGTGGAGGCCTCGCCGGTGCCGGTGACGGTGAAAATGCGCCGGGGCTGGGACAAGGGCAGCATCAACGCCGTGGAGCTTTCGCAGATGCTGGAGCAGGCGGGGGTGTCGGCCCTGGCGGTCCATGGCCGCACCCGGGCCCAGATGTACGCCGGGCAGGCGGACTGGGTCACCATCCGCCAGGTGAAGGCGGCGGTGTCCATTCCGGTGATGGCCAACGGCGACGTGTTTTCGGCGGAGGACGCCGTGAAGATCCTGCACTTCACCGGGGCCGACGCCGTGATGATCGGCCGGGGCTGTCTGGGCAATCCCTGGCTGTTTCAGCAGGCCCAGGCGGCGCTGGAGGGGCAGCCCATCCCGCCGCTGCCGCCCCTGGCCCAGCGGTGCGACACCGCCGTGCGGCAGATCGAGCTGGCGGCCCGGGACAAGGGGGAGCACATTGCCATTCTGGAGGCCCGGAAGCAGTACGCCTGGTATCTCAAGGGCGTGCCCCACGCGGGATATTACAAGGAGCAGATCGTGCGCATGAACACGCTGGAGGATATGTACCGGATCACGGAGGGCATCCGCCGGGACCTGATATAAGGCGGGCCCAAGGAGGAAAAGGAGGAATTCTATGCACAAGAGAAAGCAATGGATCGTGGCGGCGGGGTTGGCCCTGTGCGGACTGCTGCTGGCTGCGCTGACCCTGGGACGGCCCCGGGATGTTCCCGAGACAAGCCGGGACAGCGCGCCCTGGCCGGTGGTGCGGGTGGTCCCCGCCTGGAACGGCCTCCAGGCGGAAAGAAACGTGTACTGACCCGGCTGGGAGAGAATGCAATTTACTTAAAATCGTGCATAAAATTAGTCAGATGCAAAAAAAACGGACACCTCAATTGACAAAACCGCTGCGGGTATGGTATGCTGAAAACAGCATACCATACGAAGTAAACCACCGGGAACAGGAAAGGAGAACCAGACGATGAAACGCAGGATTTTCACTTTTCTGCTGGCGGCGGCGCTGGTGCTGCTGACCGCTTGCTCTGGCCGGGGGACAGAGCCTCCGGTCCGCATCGGGGAGGCCATTGGCGAGGCGTCCCTGCTCAGGTCCTATTCCGTTGCGGAGGCTTTTCAGGAGGCCGACGCCGTGGCGCTGGTCCGGGTGGGCGACTGGCTGGGAGAACAGGATGGGGGATTTCCCATCACCTTCTACAAGGCCGCCGTGGTGAAATCCTACAAGGGCGATCTGCCCCGGGAGTTCACCTTGATGCAGAACGGCGGGTCCGCAGGGACCTATGAGGACTATCCGCTGTATACCTGCGGCAATGAGCTGCTGGTGTTTCTGCGGAAGGCCGACGCCGACTATCCCGACGCCTATCAGAGCGTGGGCAGCTTTTCCACCGTGCTGTATGCCGCTGACGCGGTGGACGGCACCCGGTATTATTTGGACCGGTTCGGCCTGATGAGCATGCGGGAGCAGGAGACCGGGGATTCCGCCTTGGAGCAGCCGTTGTCCCGGATGCCGGAGGACACCGTGAAGGAGCTGCGGGCAGACCTGGAAAAGACGGACGCCCTGCTGGCGCAGAGTCTTTCCTCCGGGGAGCGGAAGAATAGTTCCTTTGAAGCCTATGTCTATACCCAGGACGCCCTGGAGACCCTGTTCGCATCGCTGAACCAGGGGTAAGGCCCCGCCCTGCGGGATATATTGTTGGAGGATCACCGCCAATACACACCAAACGCCAAAATAACACACTCCCGGCCACCGGTCGGGAGTGTGTTATTTTAACGATGATTTACTTCACGATCAGCGTCTGGCCGTCCATCTCCTGGGGGGCGGCCAGGCCCATCACATCCAGGATGGTGGGGGCGATGTCCGCCAGGCGGCCCGGGCGCAGCTGGGTGCCTGCACCGCAGAGGATGAAGGGCACCAGGTTGGTGGTGTGGGCGGTCATGGGGCTGCCGTCGGGCTGGAGCATGACCTCGGCGTTGCCGTGGTCAGCCGTGACCATGGCGATGCCGCCCATCTTCAGGGTGGCCTCCACCACCCGGCCCACGCACTCGTCCACCGTTTCCACGGCCTTGACGGCGGCCTGGAGGACGCCGGTGTGGCCCACCATGTCGCAGTTGGCGAAGTTCAGGATGATGACGTCATACGCGCCGGAGTTGATGCGCTCCACGCACTTGTCGCAGACCTCCCGGGCGCTCATCTCGGGCTGGAGGTCGTAGGTGGCCACCTTGGGGGAGGGCACCAGCACCCGGTCCTCGCCGGGGTACTGCTTCTCCACGCCGCCGTTGAAGAAGAAGGTGACGTGGGCGTACTTCTCCGTTTCGGCGATGCGCAGCTGGGTCAGGCCCATGGAGCTGAGGTACTCGCCCAGGCCGTTTTTCACCGGGATCCGGGGCCAGGCCACCAGCACGTTGGGCATGGAGGCGTCATACTCGGTGTTGCAGACGTAGGTGGTGGGGAAATACTCCCGCTGGAAGCCGTCGAAATCCGGGTCCACAATGGCCCGGGTGATCTCCCGGGCCCGGTCGGGACGGTAGTTGAAGAAAATGATGCTGTCGTTGTCGGAGATGGTGCCCTCCGGGTCGCAGACCACGGGCTCCATAAACTCGTCGGTGACATCGTTGGCATAGGACTGGGCCACGGCGTCCACGGGGTCGGGATTCTGGATGCCCTCGCCGTAGACCATGGCGTCATAGGCCAGCTGCACCCGCTCCCAGCGGTTGTCCCGGTCCATGGCGTAATACCGGCCCATAACGGTGGCGATTTTGCCCACGCCCAGGGCCCGGCACTTGTCCCGGCAGGCGGAGACGAAGTCCCTGCCGCTGGTGGGGGACACGTCCCGGCCGTCCAGGAAGGCGTGGACATACACCCGGGTCAGGCCCTTGTTCTTGGCCATTTGCAGCAGGGCATACAGGTGCTGGATGTGGGAGTGGACGCCGCCGTCGGACAGAAGCCCGTACAGGTGCAGGCTGGAGCCCTTTTCCAGGCAGTCGTCCATGGCCTTGTTGTAGGCGGCGTTTTCAAAGAAGCTGCCGTCGTCGATGGCCCGGGAGATGCGGGGCAGATCCTGGAACACCACCCGGCCGCCGCCGATGTTGGTGTGGCCCACCTCGCTGTTGCCCATCTGCCCGGCGGGCAGACCCACGTCCAGGCCGCTGGCGGACAGGGTGGTGTGGGCATATTCGGCGAAAAGCCGGTCCAGCTGGGGCGTCTGGGCCAGGCTCACGGCATTGCCGGGGCCGGGGTCGGTGAGGCCGAAGCCGTCCATGATGATCAGGGTAGTAGGCGCCTTGTTCATTGCGGAACCTCCTGTCGATTCGCTTAGTCCTGGTTGGCGGCGTTGATAATCTCCACAAAGTCGGCAGGCTTCAGGGCCGCGCCGCCGATGAGGCCGCCGTCGATATCGGGCTGGGCCAGCAGCTCCGCCGCGTTGCCGGGCTTCATGGAGCCGCCGTACTGAATGGTGATGGAGCGGGCGATGCGGGCCCCGTACAGATGCCGCACGGTGGTGCGGATGGAGGTGCAGACCTCGGCGGCCTGCTCGGCGGTGGCGGTCTTGCCGGTGCCGATGGCCCAGATGGGCTCATAGGCGATGACGCACTTGCGCAGCTTCTCGGCGGGGACGCCGGCCAGGGCGGACTTCACCTGCAGGGCGATGAGCTCCATGGTGATGCCCAGCTCCCGCTGCTCCAGGCTCTCGCCCACGCAGATGATGGGATGCAGACCCGCCTCCAGAGCGGCCAGGACCTTCTTGTTGACGGTGAAATCCGTTTCACCGAAATACTGGCGGCGCTCGGAGTGGCCGATGATGACGTATTTGACGCCCAGGTCCTTGAGCATGTCGGCGGAAACCTCGCCGGTGTAGGCGCCGGACTTTTCATAGAACATGTTCTGCGCGCCCACGGAGATGCGCAGGTCCTTGAAGGCCTTCAGGGCGGCGGGGATATTCACGAAGGGGACGCACACCACCACGTCGCACCACTTGGCGCGGGGCATGATGGCCTTGATGTCGTCGGCAAATTTCTTGGTGTCGCTGGCGGTCATGTTCATTTTCCAGTTGCCGGCGATGATGGTCTTGCGGTATCTGCGATTCATAGCGATTCTTACTCCTCTTATCTATATTTCAAAAGGGTGAAAAGTTTCCCCTTTGGTGTCATTTATCCAGCAGGCAGGCCACGCCCGGCAGCTCGATGCCCTCCAGGAACTCCAGGGAGGCGCCGCCGCCGGTGGAAATGTGGGTGATCTTATCGGCGAAGCCCATCTGCTCCACGGCTGCGGCGCTGTCGCCGCCGCCCACGATGGTGATGGCCCCGCTGTCGGCCAGGGCCTGGGCCATGGCCCGGGTGCCGGCGGCGAACTTCTCAAACTCGAACACGCCCATGGGGCCGTTCCACACCACGGTGCCTGCGCCCCGGACGGCGGCGCAGAAGGTGCGGATGGTCTCGGGGCCGATGTCCAGGCCCTCCATGTCGTCGGGGATGGCGTCGGTGGGCACCACCAGGCTGTCGGCGTCGGCGGAGAACTCCGCCGCGGCCACGGTGTCGGTGGGCAGCAGCAGCTGCACGCCCCGGTCCTTGGCCTTCTGGATCATCTGAAGGGCGTAGTCCAGCTTATCCGGCTCACACAGGCTCTTGCCGATGGAGCCGCCCTGGGCCCGGGCGAAGGTATAGGCCATGCCGCCGCCGATGATGATGGTGTCGGCCTTTTCCAGCAGGTTGTTGATGACGCCGATCTTGTCGGACACCTTGGCTCCGCCCAGCACCGCCACGAAGGGACGCTTGGGATTCTCCAGAGCGCCGCCCATGATCTCCAGCTCCCGGGCCACCAGCAGGCCGGACACGGCAGGCAGGAACGCCGCCACACCGGCGGTGGAGGCGTGGGCCCGGTGCACGGTGCCGAAGGCGTCGGACACATACAGCTCCGCCATGGAGGCAAGCTCCCGGGCAAACTCCGGGTCGTTCTTCTCCTCCCGGGGGTCAAAGCGCAGATTCTCCAGCAGCATGATCTGGCCGCCCTGCAGGGCCGCCGCCTTGGCCTTGGCGTCCTCGCCCACGATGTCCCGGGCGAAGATGACCTCCTGGCCCAGCAGCTGGCTCAGACGCTCCGCCACCGGCCGGAGGGTCAGGCTGTCCTTCCACTGGCCCTTGGGCTTGCCCAGGTGGGAGCAGGCGATCACCGCCGCCCCACGCTCCAGCAGATACCGGATGGTGGGAAGGCTGGCCACGATGCGCTTGTCGCTGGTGATGGCGTGGGTCTCCTTGTCCTGGGGCACGTTGAAGTCGCAGCGCAGCAGGATCTTCTTGCCTGCCACGTCCACGTCCATGATGGTTTTCTTATTGTAATTCATATCGGTCGCTCCTTTATGAAAGTAATACGCGGGATCAATCGGCCATTTCGCCGCAGTGCAGCAGGCCGGGGAAGCCCTGCTGGCGCAGAGCCTCATAGGTCAGCACCGCCACGGAGTTGCTGAGGTTCAGACTCCGGGCCGGGGAGACCATGGGCAGGCGGATGCAGCGGTCATAGTGGGCCAGGCGGAACGCCTCCGGCAGGCCCGCCGTCTCCTTGCCGAAAAACAGCCAGCACCCCTCCCGGAACCGGGCCTGGCAGTAGTCCTGGGGGGCCTTGGTGGTGGCCAGCCACAGGTCCTCCGCCGCCTCCGGGCGCCGCCGGAAGAAATCCTCCAGGCTTTCGTAGTCATACACGGACACCAGGTGCCAGTAGTCCAGTCCGGCCCGCTTCACGGCCCGGTCTGATATGTCGAAGCCCAGAGGGCGGATCAGGTGCAGGTCGCAGCCGGTGGCGGCACAGGTGCGGGCGATATTCCCGCAATTCTGGGGGATTTCCGGCTCAACCAGAACAATATGCACCATTTTCCCGTCCCTCCCTTCGGCCTTTGCCTGACATGACCAGCCTATTGTAATGCAATTCCCTAAAGAATGCAACCGGAAATTGTAAATTTTGGGCATTTTTTCTTAAAACGACAAAAAACCATCTGTGAATTGTATGGGATTTCCGGATTTTGCAGCAGATTTTGCAGACCGGAAAAATTATTGCCAGAAAAAAACGCAAAAATACTGGATTTTCACGCAGAGCATGATATAATGGGATGGATTATAGAAAGGGGGATGGTTCCCGTGAATTGTGAAATTGCGATTTTTGACCTGAAGGGTGCTCTGGCCCCCCAGGATAAGCCGCTGATGCTGCAGCCTGTCCTGTTCTGCCCGGTGCTGACCTGGGCGGCGCAGGAGCTTATGGACTGCGGCGTGCAGCGGTATTTTATTGTCTGCCCGGAGAACTGCCGCCAGGAGGTCCTGGACGACCTGCCGGGCTGTGACGTGACGTTTTTTGACCATGCGGAGGCGGCCCTTTCCGCCGCCGGCGGGGACGTGGTAATGGTCCCCGGGCCGGTGGTGCCGGTATACGGCCCGGAGGACGGACGCAGCGTGTATGCCGCCGACAGCCAGGTGCTGCTGGCCCGGCTGCGGGCTGGGACCCCTCTGACCGACTGCCCGGCGGAGGCGGCAGGCGTCCGCTCCCTGTGGAGGCCCCAGGCCCTGGCCCCGGCCTTCCGGCCCTTTGACTCGGCGGCGGCGCTGGCGGCGGCCATGCCGGACGCCCGGGAGCTGATCCTGCGGCGGCTGGCGGAAAACGGCGTCACCGTGTTGGACCCCGCCGCCACCTATGTGGACCCCCGGTGCTCTGTGGCCCCGGGCGTGACCCTGCTGCCGGGGACCATCCTGCGGGGACACACCGCCGTGGACCGGGACAGCGAGATCGGTCCCAACTCCATGCTCCGGGACTGCCGGATCGGCCAGCGCACCACCGTGAATGCCTCCCAGCTCAATGACAGCACCGTGGGAAGCGACACCACCGTGGGGCCCTTCACCTATGTGCGGCCGGGGTGCACCATCGGCGACCACTGCCGGGTGGGGGACTTTGTGGAGGTGAAGAACTCCGTCATCGGCGACGGCACCAAGATCAGCCACCTGACCTATGTGGGCGACAGCGACGTGGGCCGGCGGGTGAACTTCGGCTGCGGCACCGTCACCACCAACTACGACGGCCACAAAAAGTTCCGCTGCACCATCGGCGACGACGTGTTCCTGGGCTGCAACACCAACCTCATCGCGCCGGTTACCGTGGGGGACCGGGCCTATACCGCCGCCGGGTCCACCGTTACCGACGACGTGCCCGATGGGGCGCTGGCCATCGCCCGGACCCGGCAGACCAACAAGCCCGGCTGGGCCGACCGCCTGCACAGCCTGTGGAAAAAGGACAAGTGAGGCTGTCGAAAAGCCCGGAAATCTTCCGCCATCGGAAAGGAAGATAGTTACGAAAGAAACCCATCAGGGGTGTCTTTCGTTTGCAATCACAGGTTTTTCAGAACTTAAAAAGTTCTGAAAAACCGCACGCAAATTTTCAAAAAAGTTTTTTGAAAATTTGAAGTGAGTATCGGCGTCAGCCGTCTCAGATAGATCAGTACCAAGAGAGATTTTTTTGAGTAAGATAGAAAGCGAGTGTGTAAAGAAATGATTTCTCATGGCAAGGACATCAAGGTGTTCACCGGTAACTCCAATCCTGCTCTGGCAAAGGAGATCTGCCAGATCATCGGCACCAAGCTGGGCGAGTCCGAGGTAAAGACCTTCGCCGACGGCGAGGTGTCCGTCTCCCTGTACGAGACCGTCCGCGGCAGCGACGTGTTTCTCATCAACTCCACCTGCAAGCCCGTCAATGACAGCCTCATGGAGCTGCTGATCATGATCGACGCCTGCCGCCGGGCCTCCGCCGGGCGCATCACCGCCGTGATCCCCTATTTCGGCTATGCCCGCCAGGACCGCAAGGCCAAGAGCCGCGATCCCATCTCCGCCAAGCTGGTGGCCAACATGATTGTGGCCGCAGGCGCGGACCGGGTGCTGACCATGGACCTGCACGCCAGCCAGATCCAGGGCTTCTTCGACATCCCCGTGGACAATCTGCTTGGTAACCCCGTCTTTGTGGACTACTACGCCAAGAAGTTCGGCGAGCGGGCCGAGGACATGGTGGTGGTGTCCCCCGATGTGGGCTCCGTGGCCCGGGCCCGGACCTTCGCCCAGAAGCTGCACATGAACCTGGCCATCGTGGATAAGCGCCGCCAGAAGGCCAACCAGTGCGAGGTCATGAACGTCATCGGCGACGTGGCCGGCAAGGACTGCATCCTGTTTGACGACATGGTGGATACCGCCGGTTCCCTGTGCAACGCCGCCAAGGCCATCGTGGAGGTGGGCGGCGCCAGGAACGTGTATGCCTGCGCCAGCCACGGCGTGCTGTCCGGCCCGGCTCTGGAGCGGCTGGAGGGCAGCAACATCACGGAGCTGGCCCTGCTGAACACCATTCCGGAGACCCAGGGCGCCGGGTGCAGCAAGATCAAGTATCTGTCCGTGGCTCCCATGTTCGGCGAGGCCATCGAGCGGATTTATCAGGAAATTTCCATTGCCAAGCTGTTCAACTGAGCATTTTTGTGATATAATAACCGGGCGATTTTTTCGCCCGGTTATTTTTACCGGCAGTTTTCCGATACAGGGGGATGTGACGCTATGTTTTTTCATCGCAGCGGCGGCGGGATCAGCTGGCTGCTGGTGGGCCTGGGAAATCCCGGGAACCAGTATGCCGCCACCCGGCACAACATGGGCTTTATGGCCCTGGACCGTCTGGCGGACCGGGAGGGCTTCCGCTTCAATAAGCTGCGCTTCCGGGCCTGGACCGGCCAGTGGAAGGTGGGGGACCGGCAGGTGCTGGTGATGAAGCCCCAGACCTATATGAACCTGTCCGGCGAGTCCGTGGGCGAGGCGGCCCGGTTTTACAAGATCCCGGCGGACCATGTGCTGGTCATCAGCGACGACGTGTCCCTGCCTGCCGGGAAGCTGCGGATCCGGGGCGGCGGCAGCGCCGGAGGACACAACGGCCTGAAGAATATCATCCAGCACCTGGGCACCGACCGGTTCCCCCGCATCAAGGTGGGGGTAGGCTCCCCCCGGCCCGGGGAGCACGACATGGTGGACTGGGTCATGGGCAAGCCCATGGGTGAGGACCGGACGGCGGTGGAGGACGCCCTGGACCGGGCAGGCGACGCCGCCAAGACCCTGATCACAGAGGGCATCGACCGGGCCATGAACCGGTTCAATTGATACTTTTAAGTTCTGTTACAGCTTCGGGGCGTATACTACAGTCGTATACGCCCCCGAGCGCGCTGCGGAGGAAGGGAGGTGCCCGGTGAAGGCGCTGATGAAGGAGCTGCTGAGCCTGACGGAGGTGCGGCAGCTGACAGAGGACGTAGAAAACGGCGTAAGCCCGGTGCTGATCACCGGCGTAAGCCCGGTGCACCGGGCCCAGGTGGAGGCGGCCCTGCATCTGAAGACCCGGCGGCCGCTGGTGGTGCTGTGTCCTGACGAGCGGGAGGCCCGGCGGCAGGCCGGTGACCTGCGGGTGCTCACCGGGGAGGAGCCGCTGGTGCTGCCGGCCCGGGAGCTGCAGTGGCGGCCCATGGAGGCCAGCCGCCAATGGGAAAACCGGCGGCTGGCGGCCCTGTACCGCCTGGGAAGCAGCCCCGTGGTGGTGACCACCCCGGAGGCCCTGGTGCAGCGGTGCATCCCGCCCCGGGTGCTGGAGCGGACGGTCCTGACCCTGGCCGTGGGCCAGCGGTGGGACCTGGGGGACCTGGCCCGGCGGCTGGCCGGAGCCGGATATACCCGGTGCGACCAGGTGGAGGGCCCGGGACAGTTCGCCCTGCGGGGCGGCATCCTGGACGTGTTCTCCCCGGGAATGGAGCAGCCGGTGCGCTGCGAATTTTTCGACGACGAGATCGACTCCCTGGGCATTTTCGACACCGCCACCCAGCGGCGGGTGGAAAACCGCCGGGAGGCCCTGCTGCTTCCGGCGGCGGAGGTGCTGCCGGCCTGGCAGGAGGGCCAGGCGGAGCAGGCGGCCCGGCGGCTGGAGGCCGCGGTGAAGCGCCTGGCCTGGAGGCAGGACACCCAGGCCCTGCGGGAGCTGCTGACCGCCGACGCCGCCCGTCTGCGCCAGGGCATGGCCCCCAACGGCCCGGACCGGTGCCTGGCGGCGGTGTATCCGGAAAAGACCACGGCCCTGGACTATCTGCCCGAAAACGCCCTGGTATGCGTGGAGGAAAGCGGCCGGACGGCGGAGGCCCTGCGGGGCTGGCTGTGGCAGCTGAAGGAGGACGTGTCCGCCGGAATGGAGGCGGGCTTTCTGGCCGGGGAGCTGGCGGATTTTGCCGCCTCGGAGCAGGAGCTGGCGGCCCGGCTGGAAAAGCGCCCCACGGTGCAGCTGGACAGCCTCACCACCGGCCGGCAGCTGCTGGCTCCCCGGGACCTGTTACAGCTGACGGCCAAGCAGCTGTCCAGCTACGGCGGGTCGTTGGAGCTGGCCTGCACGGACCTGACCCACTATCTCACCTCCGGCTATCGGGTGATGGTGCTGTGCGGCGGCGAGGTCCGGGCCAGGAACCTGCAGCAGATGCTGGCGGACCGGAAAATCCCCGCCGCCGTGGACCTGACCGGGGAGAAGGCCCCGGAAAAGGGCACGGTGCTCATCGCCGTGGGCGCTCTCTCCGCCGGGTGCGAATACCCGGAGGGGCGGCTGGCGGTGCTGACGGAGGGGCAGCTGACCACGCCCCTGTCCGGCCGGAGTAAAAAGCCCCGGCCCAAGCGGGACAGCAATCAGCAGAAGCTCCAGTCCTATACGGACCTGACCCCCGGGGACCTGGTGGTCCATGCCCACCACGGCATCGGCCGGTTCGTGGCCATGCTGCGCCTGCCGGTGGACGGGGTGGAGAAGGACTATATCAAGATCGCCTACGCCGGGCAGGACGTGCTGTACGTCCCGGCCACGTCCCTGGACCTGGTCAGCAAGTATATCGGCCCCGGCGAGGACAACGAGCGCACCAAGCTCAACAAGCTGGGGGGCACCGAGTGGGCCAAGACCACCCGGAAGGCCAAGGCCGCCGCCAAGGACCTGGCGGAGGGGCTGATCCGGCTGTATGCCCAGCGGCAGCGGCTGGCGGGCCACGCCTTCTCCCCGGACAGCCCCTGGCAGCAGGAGTTTGAGGACGCCTTCCCCTACACGGAGACCGACGACCAGCTCCAGGCCATCCGGGACATCAAGGCCGACATGGAGCAGCCCCGGCCCATGGACCGGCTGCTGTGCGGCGACGTGGGCTACGGGAAAACCGAGGTGGCCCTGCGGGCGGTGATGAAGTGCATCATGGACGGCAAGCAGGCCGCCATTCTGGTGCCCACCACCGTTCTGGCCCAGCAGCACTATGCCACAGCGGTGAACCGCTTCCGCTCCTTCCCGGTGAACATCGAGGTGCTGTCCCGGTTCCGGACCCCGGCCCAGGTGCGGGACATCCTGGCCCGGACCCAGGCGGGAAAGGTGGACCTGCTGATCGGCACCCACAAGCTCCTGGGAAAGGACCTGCAATTTCACGACCTGGGGCTGCTGGTCATCGACGAGGAGCAGCGCTTCGGCGTGACCCACAAGGAGAAGCTCCGGGAGCGGGCCAAACAGGTGGATACCCTGACCCTGTCCGCCACCCCCATTCCCCGGACCCTGAACATGGCCCTGTCCGGCATCCGGGACATGAGCACCATCGAGGAGCCGCCCCACGACCGCCAGCCGGTGCAGACCTATGTGGTGGAGCATGAGTGGCCCGTCATCGCCGAGGCCATCCGCCGGGAGCTGAGCCGGGGCGGGCAGGTGTACTACCTGCACAACCGGGTGGAGAACATCGAGTCCACCGCCGGGCGGCTGCGCCAGTGGCTGGGGGAGGACGTGGCCATCGGCATCGCCCACGGGAAAATGGCCGAGCGGGAGCTCAGCTCCGTGATGCAGCAGATGGCCGACGGCGAAATTCAGGTGCTGGTGTGCACCACCATCATCGAAACCGGCATCGACATCCCCAACGTGAACACCCTGATCATCGAGGACGCGGACCGGCTGGGCCTGTCCCAGCTGCACCAGATCCGGGGCCGCATCGGCCGCAGCGCCCGCCGGGCCTATGCGTACCTGACCTACCGCCCCGGGAAGGTGCTGACGGAGGTGGCCTCCAAGCGGCTGTCCGCCATCCGGGAGTACGTCACCTTCGGATCCGGCTTCCGCATCGCCATGCGGGACCTGGAGATCCGGGGGGCGGGCAACCTGCTGGGGCCGGAGCAGTCCGGCTATCTCATGAGCGTGGGCTATGATATGTATCTGAAGCTGCTGAACGACGCGGTGCTGGAGCAGCAGGGGAGGGGACGGGACATCCGCCCCGACTGCTCGGCGGACCTGGCCACCTCGGCCCACATTCCGGAAAAATATGTGTCCTCTCCCCGGCAGCGGATGGACCTGTACCGCCGGATGGCGGCCATCCGCACCACTGAGGAGGCCTCGGACCTGGTGGACGAGCTGACGGACCGGTACGGCGACCCGCCCAAGGCGGTGATGGCTCTGCTGGACGTGGCACTGCTGCGGGCCGCGGCGGCGGAGGTGTTCATCACCGATATCACCCAGAAGGCCGGTGTGGTGGCCTTCACCTTTGACAGCCGGGTGGATGTGCCCAGCCTGATGGCCGTGTGCACCATGCCGGGCTATCGCAGCCGCCTGCGGCTGTCCGCCGGGGAGCCGCCCCGGCTGCAGCTGCACCTATCCCCCGGGGAGGACGCCCTGGCCGCCGCCGGGAAGCTGACGGAGGAGCTGCGGCTGAAAAAAGAAGAACTGGGCAAAGCCCATGAAGGAGGAGCAACATGAAAAAATCCCTGATCCGTCTGGCCGCCTCGGTGGTCCTGTCCGTGGCGCTGGTGGCGGTGATCTCCGCCAGCGGGATCCTTACCAACGGCCACCGCAGCGACGGCCTGTTTTACCAGGCCTCCGGCATCCGGCCGGACGCGGAGCTGCTGACCGTCAACGGCGAGACCATCGACGCCGAGGAGTATCTGTACTGGGTGGCCTACGACTGCGAGTATCTGTCGGCCAACGTGTCGGACCTGGACTTTGATGCGGAGCTGTCCGACGGCATGACCTACGGGGCCTATGCCAAGCAGGACGCCTTGGAGACGGTGAAGCTGTACGCCGTGATCCGCCAGTGGGCCAGGCAGGGGAACGTGACCCTGACCGACTCCGACCGGGAGGCCCTGGAAAAGCAGCGCCAGCAGTATATCAACTACTACGGCAGCCAGGAGGCCTATCTCAAGCAGATCCAGGGCATGGGCGTGTCGGAGACCATGTTCGACAGCATCAACCAGGGGTACTATCTGTACGCCGGGGTGCGCCAGGCTTTCTGCACCGAAGGAAGCGCCCTGTATCCCGCCCAGGAGGACATCGACGCCCTGGCCAAGGACAGCGGCTACGCCACCTGTCTGCTGCTGTACTGGCCCCTGGACGGCGAGGACGACGACAACACCCGCCTGGCGGCGGAGAGCTTCGCCCAGCAGCTGCGGGATTCCCAGGACGTTGCCGCCACCTATCTGGACCTGGCGGCCCAGCTGGGCATGGAGAACGTGACGGAGGAGGGAGTCACCGCCTCCGCCGGGGACATGGGCGAGACCCTGGCCGCCGCCGTGGCGGCCCTGGAGCCGGGCCAGGTCAGCGGCGTCATCGAGACCGATAACGCCCTGTATGTGGCGGTGGGCCGGGAGCTGAACCGGTCCGCCGTGGTGAACGCCCTGTTTGAAACCCGGATCAAGGACGCCGTGGCAAACGCCCAGGTGGACTACAACACCCGCCTGTATAACAAGCTCAACGTGGGCGACTTCTATACCAAGCTCCAGGAGGCCCGGGCGGCCTTGTCATAAAATTAACCAGCTTGTTAATTTTTAGTCAAACAACCAAAGAAATCCAGTCAAATCCTGTTCAGTTCCACGATTTTTGCGATTCGGAGCAATCTGGGGTTGACTATTCGGTCGAAAATGACTACGATATAGGTACAGAGTAGAACCCTAAAACAAAATGTAGGAGGAAATTACCACTATGAAAGATTTGTATGTCGTCAATTGCTGCCGTACCGCTATCGGCTCCTTCGGCGGTTCCCTGAAGAACACCCCTGCCGCCGAGATGGGCGCAGTGGTGGTGAAGGAGGCCCTCAAGCGCGCCAATATCGCCCCCGAAAACGTGGATGAGGTTATGTTCGGCTGCATCCTGACCGCTGCCCAGGGCCAGAACGTTGCCCGCCAGGTGGCCATCAAGGCCGGTATCCCCTATTCCGTTCCCGCTTACACCGTGGGCATGGTCTGCGGCTCCGGCATGAAGTCTGTCATCGAGGGCGCCCGCTCCATCCTGGCCGGTGATTCCGACGTGGTGGTCTGCGGCGGCACCGAGAACATGAGCGCCGCTCCCTTCGCCTCCCTGGACGCCCGCTGGGGCGCTCGCATGGGCGACAAGAAGCTGGTGGACACCATGATCAAGGACGGTCTGTGGGACGCTTATAACAACTATCACATGGGCACCACCGCCGAGAACATCAACGACATCTGGGGCATCACCCGCGAGGAGCAGGACGCCTTCGCCGCCGCCTCCCAGCAGAAGACCGAGGCCGCCCAGAAGGCCGGCCGCTTCGACGACGAGATCGTCCCCGTGATGGTCAAGGTCAAGAAGGAAATGGTCCCCTTCGCCAAGGATGAGTATCCCAAGGCCGGCGTCACCAAGGAAGGCATTGCCAAGCTGCGCGGCGCGTTCCCCGTCAGCCCCGAGTCCCCCAACCCCCAGGTGGTGAACACCTTTGAGCCCACCGGTATCCAGGAAGCCGCCGACAAGGGTCAGCCCCGGGTCACCGCTGCCAACGCCTCCGGCATCAACGACGGCGCTGCCGCCATCGTGCTGGCTTCCGGCGAGGCTGTGGAGAAGTACGGTCTGAAGCCCATGGCCAAGCTCATCGGCTGGGGCCAGGGCGGCGTGGATCCCAAGATCATGGGCGTGGGCCCCGTGCCCGCTTCCCGTCAGGCTCTGAAGAAGGCCGGTCTGACCATCGACGACATCGACCTGGTGGAGGCCAACGAGGCCTTTGCCGCCCAGTCCATCGCCGTGGCCCGCGAGCTGCACTTCGACATGAGCAAGGTCAACGTCAATGGCGGCGCCATCGCTCTGGGCCACCCCGTGGGCGCTTCCGGTGCTCGTATCATCGTCACCCTGCTGCACGAGATGCAGAAGCGGCCCGAGGCCAAGCGCGGCCTGGCCACCCTGTGCATCGGCGGCGGCATGGGCGTTGCCACCATCTACGAGAAGTGCTGAACCCCCTGGGCGCATAAAACCGCATAGCAAAAATCCCCGGCTGCCAGGCAGCCGGGGATTTTTTTGCTGTTCCAAAAGGGCAATGCCCTTTTGGAACAATCTTAGAATAGCCCCGCGATGGCGTACATGGCCAAGGAGGCCAGCCAGGCCACGCCGCACTGCATGGCCACCACGCCCAGGGTTTTCAGGGAGGAGTCCAGCTCCCGGCGGATGGTGGCCACCGCCGCCACGCAGGGGGTATACAGCAGGGTGAACACTAGGAAGCTCAGGGCGGACCGGGTGGTGAACAGGCCGGAGATGGCGCTGCCGCCCAGCAGCACCTCCAGGGTGCTGACCACGGATTCCTTGGCGATGAAGCCGGAGATCAGCGAGGTGGCGCAGCGCCAGTCGCCGAAGCCCAGGGGAGCGAAGAGGGGGGCCAGCACCTGGCCGATCAGGGCCAGCAGGCTGTCCGCGCTGTCGGACACCACGTTGAGCCGGGTGTCGAAGCTCTGGAGGAACCAGATGACCATGGTGGCCAGGAAGATCACCGTGAAGGCCCGCTGCAGGAAATCCTTGGCCTTTTCCCACAGCAGCAGGGCCACGCTTTTGACGCTGGGCAGCCGGTAGTTGGGCAGCTCCATGACGAAGGGCACGGGCTTTCCCCGGAAGGCGGTCTTGTTCATGATCAGCGCCGCCGCAATGCCGATGAGGATGCCCAGCACATACAGGCCGATCATCACCAGGGCACGGTAACGGGGGAAGAAGGCCGCCGTGAAGAAGGCGTAGATGGAGATTTTCGCCGAGCAGCTCATATACGGCGTCAGCAGGATGGTCATTTTCCGGTCCCGGTCCGAGGACACCGTGCGGGTGGCCATGATGGCGGGGACGGAGCAGCCGAAGCCGATGAGCATGGGGACGATGCTGCGGCCGGAGAGGCCGATCTTCCGCAGGGGCTTGTCCATGACGAAGGCCACCCGGGCCATGTAGCCGGTGTCCTCCAGGATGGACAAGAAGAAGAACAGGGTCACGATGATGGGCAGGAACACCAGCACGCTGCCTACGCCGCTGCATATACCGTCCACGATCAGGCTCTTGACCACCGGGTTGATGCCGTAGGCCGTGAGGCCCCGGTCCACCAGGGCGGTCAGGGCGTCCACCCCCACCGCCAGCCAGTCCGACAGCCGCTGGCCGATGACGTCGAAGGTCAGCCAGAAGGTCAGCAGCATGATGCCCAGAAACACCGGCACCGCCGTGTAGCGGCCCGTCAGCAGGCGGTCCATTTTCACGGACCGGGCGTGCTCCCGGCTTTCGCGGCACTTGACCACCGAGGCGGACACCACGTTTTCGATGAAGCTGTACCGCATATCCGCCAGGGCGGCATTGCGGTCCAGGCCGGTCTCCGTCTCCATCTGGACGATGCAGTGCTCCAGCAGCTCCCGCTCGTTCTGGTCCAGGGCCAGACGGTCCGCCAGGTCATCGCCGCCCTCGATGAGCTTGGCGGCGCAGAACCGGGCCGGAACGCCGATGCGGTCGGCGTGATCGGCGATCAGGTGCACCACCGCGTGGATGCAGCGGTGGACGGCGGAGTCGTCGGCGCAGAAGTCCGTGACCTTGGGCAATACCCGGCCCCGGGCCGCGGCCAGGGCCTGATCCACCAGCTCCGACACGCCCTCGCCCTTGGCGGCAGAAATGGGCACCACCGGGATGCCCAGCTCCCGGCTCATCCGCTGCACGTCCACGGCGCCGCCGTTGGCCCGGACCTCGTCCATCATGTTCAGGGCCAGCACCATGGGCACCCGCAGCTCCAGCAGCTGCAGCGTCAGATAGAGGTTGCGCTCGATGTTGGTGGCGTCCACGATGTTGATGATGCCGTCGGGTTTCTGGTTGAGGATGTAGTCCCGGGAGACGATCTCCTCCTGGGTATAGGGCCGCAGGGAGTAGATGCCCGGCAGGTCCACCACGGAGCAGCCCTTTTCGCCCCGTATTTCGCCGGTTTTCTGGTCCACGGTGACGCCGGGAAAGTTGCCCACGTGCTGGTTGGAGCCGGTGAGGGCGTTGAAAAGCGTGGTTTTGCCGCAATTCTGATTGCCGACCAGGGCGAAAATCATACCGCCGCCTCCTTTACCTGGATCTTCATGGCGTCCTCCACCCGCAGGGTCAGCTCATAGCCCCGGACCCGGATCTCGATGGGATCCCCCATGGGGGCCACCTTCATCAGCTTCACGGCGGTGCGGGGGATCAGCCCCATATCCAGCAAACGGCAGCGCAGGGGGCCGTCGCCGCCTACGGCGGTGATGACCCCGGACTGGCCGATTTTCAATTCGTTGAGTGTCATATGGCTTGCCTCCTGAAAAAGTAAGTCCAGTATAACATATCGAACCGCCCGACTCAATCCCTGAAATGAGAATCCCGTCGAAAAACCGTTAAAAAAACACCGGACAAAAAGCGTAAATCCCCCGGCACCTGCCGGGGGATTTACACCTATATGCTGTCAGGAGAAAAAGAGTTACTTGTTCATTTTCAGCTTCACAGCCGCGCCGCGCTTTCTGCCATACAGGCACAGGGCCACCACATAGGCGATGGCGAACACCACGCCGATGATGTAGGAGGCGGTCCAGGGGATGTTGAAGCCGATGTGCGCATTGGCGATGTAGGTGGAGCAGATGAAGGCGTAGAATGCGCCGGGAATCAGCGGCATCCACGCAAACTTGCCCTTGCCGTTTTCAAACATCCACACCGTGATGCACAGGAAGGCGAACAGAGACAGGGTCTGGTTGGACCATGCGAAGTAACGCCACAGAATGTTGAAGCCGTCCTTGTTGAACTTGGCGAACACGATGATGCCGGCAGCCAGAACAAACACAGGGATGGCCAGACGCATACGCTTGCCGTTGGTGGACTGGTCCAGGTGGAACGTCTCCGCCAGGGACAGACGCAGAGCGCGCAGAGCGGTATCGCCGGAGGTGATGGGCAGAACGATGACGCCGATCAGGGCGATGACGCCGCCCACGGGGCCCAGGATATCCTTGCAGACCACGCCGATGGTACCGGTGGCCAGGGAGGCGTTGGGCTCCTGCAGAGCCAGATTGTACACGCCCATAGCGCCGGCGGCCCACACCATAGCGATGAAGCCCTCCAGGATCATCATGTTGTAGAAGGTCATGCGGCCCTGACGCTCGTTCTTCACCGTGCGGGAGATGATAGCCGTCTGGGTGGAGTGGAAGCCGGACAGAATGCCGCAGGCCACGGTGACGAAGAAGATTGGCAGGAAGTGGCCGCCCTTGAAGTAGTCTGCATAGGTGAAGCTCTTAACCGCGCCGTCAGCCCCGGTGAGCTGCAGGATGGGAGAGGACCAGTCGTCCCACACGTTCAGCAGGGGATAGCCCTTGACGAAGATGCCGATGAACACACCCACGGCGGAGAACAGCAGGATGGCGCCGAAGATGGGATAAATGCGGCCGATGATGGCGTCGATGGGGAACACGGTAGCGACCAGGTAATACAGGAAGATCACGCCGTAAATGATCCAGGTGGAGACGGAGGTAGGCTTGCCGTCGAAGCCGAACACGGAGGTGGCGGCAATGTCGCCGGGGGTGTAAACGAACACAGCGCCCACCAGCAGCAGAAGCAGACAGCAGAACACGTTGTATACGTTGAAAATGCCCTTATTGGAATAGCGCTTGATCATCTGGGGCATCTGGGTGCCGCCGTCACGCAGGCAGATCATGCCGGAGAAATAGTCGTGCATGGCGCCGCCGATGACGTTGCCGATGGGGATGGTGATAAATGCGATGGGCCCGAACAGAATGCCCTGGATGGGCCCCAGGATGGGGCCGGTACCGGCGATGTTCAGCAGGTTGATCAGGCTGTTTCTCCAGCCCTTCATGGGGATATAGTCCACGCCGTCCTGTTTGGCGTAGGCCGGGGTCTGACGGTCGTCAGGCCCGAAAACTTTCTCGCAGAAGCGTCCGTACAGCGCAGCGCCGCCGAACAGGATCACAAGACCGATGATAAATGTTGCCACAAACACACACTCCCTTATAGTCGTTTTGTGATTTTCAGAGCTCCCGGACAGCTCTGGTTTACGCAGTGAGTATAGCACAAATTTCGTGAAAATGGTGACAACGAATAGTCCGCATTCATAAATAGTTCATAAAGATTTCCCCCGATAGCGTAAAGATTCCCGTGTGGAAAATCGAAAACGGACGATTTTACCGGAATTTATCGCGAAAAGGGTCGACAATATGTTGAAATTTTTAAGACGGGACGAAATAGCGCGCAAAAACCGTTACTGTAAGCATGGTAGGTTGGTAGGATTTAGGACGCTAAAACGCAAAGTGTCCGGTAACGCTCCCGGGAGCGTTGCCGGACGGCGGCAGGGGAGAGTGTGAACAAACCGTAAAATTTGCAAAAAAATTTTGCATAAACGGTTTACTTTTATAGGTTAAAATGGTAAAATGACTACCCGAGGAAAACAAATACTACGTTTTTTGGAAACGGAGGAAAAACAATTATGGTAAGAACGGCGAAATCCAAGATTGCCCAGAAGGAAAAAAGCGACCTGCTGTACCGGGCGATCCTGACGCTGAAAAATGAGGAGGAGTGCTATAGCTTCTTCCAGGACCTGTGCACCATTTCCGAGCTGCGTTCTATGGAGCAGCGCTATGAGGTGGCCACTCTGCTCAACGACGGGATGCTCTACAGCGATATTCTGGAGAAAACCGGCGCCTCCAGCGCCACCATCAGCCGGGTGAACCGGTCCCTGCTCAACGGCGCGGGGGGATATGAGAACGTGCTGGAGCGCATGAAGGAGCAGGAGGACAAATGAGCAGCTACCAGCAGCTGGCCGGGGCCTATGACGAGCTGACCTGGGACGTGGGGTATGAAAAGCGGGCGGACTTTCTGGAAAAGCTGTTCCGCCGCAGCCGCATCCCAGTGCACACGGTGCTGGATCTGGCTTGCGGCACCGGGTCCATGACCTGGCTGCTGGCCGGGCGGGGCTATGAGCTCATCGCTGTGGACGGGTCCCAGGAGATGCTGGCCGCCGCCCGGGAGAAAAGCGCCCCGGCGGAGGTCCCGCCCCTGTTCCTGCACCAGTCCATGCCCCGGCTGGACCTGTACGGCACCGTGGACGCCGCCATCTGCTGCCTGGACAGCCTGAACTATCTGACAAATCCCCGGGACGTGCAGCGGACCTTTCAGCGGCTGCACCTGTTCATCAGCCCCGGGGGCCTGCTGGCCTTCGACGTGCGGCTGCCGGAGCGGCTGGCCGCCTTGGACGGACAGGTGTTCCTGGACGAGACGGAGGACACCTACTGCGTGTGGCGCACCGAATATCGCCGGGGGCTGTGTACCTATTATATGGACTTGTTCACCCTGGCGGAGGGCGGGTCCTGGGACCGCGGCTTCGAGCTGCACCGCCAGCGGGGCTACTCCGTGGAGCAGCTGACCCGGTGGCTGGAGGAGGCGGGCTTTGCCGACGTGCGCACCTGGGGCGACGGGAAGCTGCGCCGCCCCGTACCCGGTGAGGATCGGGTGTATTTCACCTGCATTCGCAAATAAAAGAGGTTTTGTAAGCATGAGCGATTATATTGTAAGAGCGATTTCCACCGACGGCCTGGTGCAGGCCGCGGCTATCTGCAGCCGGGAGCTTACCGAGCGGGCACGGCAGATTCATCACGCCAGCCCGGTGGCCACGGCGGCCCTGGGCCGGGCTCTGGCCGGCGCGTCCATGATGGGCAACGCCCTGAAGGGCCAGGGGGCCAGCCTGACCCTGCAGATCAAGGGCGGCGGCCCTCTGGGCACGGTGCTGGCGGTGTCCGACGCCGAGGGCAACGTCCGGGGCTATGTGGCCAATCCCCAGGTGGACCTGCCCCTGCGGGACGACGGCAAGCTGGACGTAGGCGGCGCCGTGGGCGGCGAGGGCACCATCACCGTCATCAAGGACCTGCACATGAAGGAGCCCTATGTGGGCACCGTGGACCTGATGGGCGGCGAGATCGCCGAGGATATCGCCGGTTATTTCGTGGAGTCGGAGCAGATTCCCACCGCCTGCGCCCTGGGGGTGCTGGTGGACCGGGACCACAGCGTCAAGGCCGCCGGGGGCTATCTCATCCAGCTGATGCCCGGGGCCGGGGAGGACACCATTGCCAAGGTGGAGGGCGGCATCATGGCCGCCGGGCCGGTGTCCGCCATCCTGGACCGGGATCCGGACCCGGAGCACCTGCTGCGGACGGTGATGTCCGATTTTGAGCTGAAGATTCTGGAGACCTGCCCGGTAAGCTACAAGTGCTATTGCAGCCGCCAGCGGGTGGAGCGGGCGCTGCTGTCCCTGGGGGCCGACGAGCTGGAGGGCATCCTGCGGGAGCAGGGCTCCTGCCACATGACCTGCCAGTTCTGCGACGCGGTGTATGACTTCGACCGCCAGCAGCTGGAGCAGCTGGCCGCGGACGCCCGAAAAAAATAGTAAAAAAATTGAAATTTGGTGTTGACAGTCTGGCTAATATTTAGTATAATCTCTCTTGTCGCCGCGGTACTAATGTGTGCGGCAAGGACGGGAGCATAGCTCAGCTGGTTAGAGCACCTGCCTTACAAGCAGGGGGTCACTGGTTCGAGTCCAGTTGTTCCCACCAAATTTCATTTGGCCAAGTAGTTCAGTTGGTTAGAACGCCAGCCTGTCACGCTGGAGGTCGTGGGTTCGAGCCCCATCTTGGTCGCCATTTGCCTCTGTAGCTCAGTTGGTAGAGCAGCGGACTGAAAATCCGCGTGTCGTTGGTTCGACTCCGACCGGAGGCACCATGGTGCTGGAATACCGGCGCCATATGCGGGCGTAGCTCATCTGGTAGAGCGCGACCTTGCCAAGGTCGAGGTAGCGAGTTCGAGCCTCGTCGCCCGCTCCAAACAGAGAAACGGCCCCGAAAAGCCGTTTCTCTTATATGGTGACATAGCCAAGTGGTAAGGCAAGGGTCTGCAAAACCCTCATTCCCCAGTTCAAATCTGGGTGTCACCTCCAAATGTAAGGATTCTGAGCAGAAATGCTCGGAATCCTTTCTTTTTCGCGCTGACTTTGTGAACCAATACGATAAAAGGGAGAGCGTGATCGCTCTCCCTTTTCCTATATTGGCATCAACCTTCCGGCTGGTTGGAAACGATGAAATAGGGCTGTGGGCTCTGTCCGTCCGGCGTGGGGCGCAGGGTGATACAGCCGCCGGAATAGGATAGCTTCAGCAGACCATCGTCCGTGCGCTCACCGCCGGTCAGCGTCACCGTATTCAGGCCCGTATCCGTGTGGGCGGCGTACCAGGCGTCGGCCTCTTCCCAATAGAGCAGGTTATCCAGCCCCATTTTCCGGGTATCGTCCAGGGAGATGTCAAAATACTGCCGGAGAATGTCATCCATGGCCGCCCGGGGCGCCCGGAAAATGCCGTAATTCTCTGCCGCAGGTTCCTGCTCCAGCACCCAGTCCCGCTCCCGATCGGTCACATAGCACTGTCCATAGACCAGTCCCGCGTAGCCGATGCCATCGTAGAACAGACGGCCCAGATCCACGGCCTCCGCCGCTTCATAGTAGCTGGTGCAGGCCTGGGCATACCAACTTCCCGGGGCGAACAGCTCCTGGAGCTCCTGAAGCTCCGCCTCCGTCAGTTTGTTGGATTCCGGCTCCGCATGGGTCGTACAACCCATCAGCGAACTGTTCCAGGCTGAAATACTCGTGCTCCTCCATATCATGGAAAATGCCCTTTTCCAGAATGCCAACAGCATTTTCCACGGAACTCTTGTACTTCGGCTTCTTTACCTTGGCAGGGAGAATGAGCGTGTGGTTGTGCTCCGCCCACTCGGCGTAATCCCTGTTCAGTTCCGGGGCGATCCAGTCACGGTTTGCAATCACGGCCTGCTTGCAGTTGTCGCAGACAACAAGCGCCGGGACGCCACCAAAGTACTGCAAAGCATGGTTATTCACCGCAATCCACTGCGGCTCCCTCGTAGAGGTCATTCCCTCCGCATAAATGTACTGGGAGTATGGTAGGACGGCGACAAAAACAACGATGTCCAAAAGCTCTCCGGTAAGATGATCCACCATCTGAAAGGTTTTCCCAGCAAAGTCCACCTCCATCTTCTGTCCGCTCACAGCGGTGATATGCATGGATTCCTTGTTCGTTTCGCACCACCGGCTGTACTGCTTGCAAAATTGCCGGTACTGGTAGCCCTTTCGCCCCTCTGCTTCGCAGGTCTTCATGTAGCGGTTCCAGAGATAGACCAGCGTCATGTTCTTCCTTCCATGGAGCTGCTTGTGGATGTCCTCAAAATCCGGGCAAGCATAAGTCATGTCACGGCCAACCGCGCCGGGGCTGCCGCCGTAGATCTTTGCGGCGATCCCGTAGTTGGTGATTCCCTCCGGCAGAGGGAAATCCAGACTTTCGCACCGCTTGAATGCCCCCAGAACGTCATTGACGCCCGACTTGCTGACGCCAAGCTCTCTGGCGATCTGGCGTCCGGACATTCCCAGTCCGAAGTGTTTGACGATGATGTCTTTGTAGTCCAGCATTGTACTGTCCTCCTGAAAAGTATTTCTGCTGACGCAGATAATACCATTATGGAGATTCAGCAAAATGCTTCAATTATTGGGTGGCCGCTGGGAGCGCAATCCGGCCGCTGAGCAACGCATCTGTGGCCGCTCACACGCGCAATATGCAGTGGACTTTTTCTACGCCCGAAAACCGCTTGAAATAAGGCTTTTCGGCTGTTCAGGCACAATAAGTGAACCACGCTGTAGGCAATTCGTAAGCGCACAATAATCACCCGGCCCGAACAAAGTTACGGCAGAGTCCCGCGAACGGGACTCTGCCGTAACTTTGTTCATTTCCGTATATGTTCCCGGTGCTGGACTGCCGGGTGCCAGGGCATCAGCTTTTCCAGCTCCTCATGGGTCGGAGATTTGCCCAGATAGGGCAGCATACTCAGCACCAGCAATAGATACCCATAAGGCTCAATGCCGTTGGCCTTGGCTGTTTCCAACAGCGAATACACAATAGCACTGGATTCTGCTCCCTTGATACTGTCGCAGAACAGCCAATTCTTTCTTCCCACCACAAAGGGCCGGATCGCGTTCCCAGCCAGATTATTGGAGATAGGGACATCTCCATAGTCCAGAAATGCCATAAGCTGCTGTTTCCGGTTCAGGGAATACCGTACCGCATCCTCCAGCTTGCTGCCTTTTTCCGGGTGGATCGATTTCAGCCATGCAAAATACTCCTCCAGAGGGGGCAAAACCACATTCTGGCGGTACTCTTTCCGAGCCTTGACATCGGCATATATGTATTTCTTCTCCAGAGAGAACAGCTTCGTGCAATACCGAAATCCTACGGCGGCTTTGCTGGTTTTCACAGTTGCGCCGTCCGGCATGGCCTCCCGCCATTTCCGCCTGGCATGGGCCCAGCAGCCGCAGTGGGTCACCTTCTGCACCTGATTGTATCCTGCGTAGCCATCTGTTATCAGGCATCCGCTAAAGCCTTTCAGAAAGCTCTCCGGGCGTTTGCCACTCCGGTCAGGCTGGTACTCAAAGATGCGAATATGCTGGCTGCTGTATTCTCCGCTGGCATAGAGCCACATTCTGGATTCTGAGGCGGCAGGCTTGTTGTCCTCTTTCAGCACCTGCACCACTGTTTCATCCGCGTGGATCACGGATTGTTCCAGAAGCTGCCGCTTCATATGCTTGTACAGCGGCTTCAACCAGCTCTGGGCACACCGGGTCACCCAGTTGGCCATGGTGGCCCGGCTCAGCTCCACTCCCTGTCTCGCCCAGATCTTCTCCTGCCGGGCCAGAGGAACTCCGTCCACATACTTCTTCGTCATAACATCTGCCACAGTAGAGGGAGATGCCAGAGAGTGCTTCATAAGAGGAGGCGGCGTTCTGGTGGTAATGATATGGGCGAAGCCGGTATCCTTCTCACACTTGTCGCAGGCATAGGTGCAGCTGTAGTATTCCAGAATCTTCTCAGACTGCGGGATAATGATGAGTTCCCTGCGGACGAGCTTCTTACCAATGAGCTTAAAAGTGCCGCCGCACTTGTCACAGGTACGCCTGGATTCCGGAAGGTCAATTACAATTTCTTCTACAGGAAGATTCTTTGCCAGCTCGTCAATGGTTCTTTTTTTCTTCCGGGCATGCGCTTTTACGGTAAGGGTTTCCTCCGTAGGTTCCTCCGCCTTGCTGTCCTGACAGATCTCTGCCTCATTGAACAGGCTCATTTGGTCTTCGCTCAGAACATAGCTCCTCTTCTCACTGGACTGGCCGAAGCGGGCTCTCTGCGCATTGGCAAGGATCTCATTCATGTGCTCCAGCTTCCGCTTCAGCTCCGCGTTTTCCTGCTGCAGTGCTTCTACAGACTGGATCAGCGGGCGGATGAGCTCCGCGACTTCCGCGGCAGTATATGTGATTTTCCTGTCTGCTGCGGCCATGAATTCTCCTCCCAAAACGGCTTTAACCTGCCTTTATTATACCACAAAGGCAGGTTAAAGTACAGAAATATATGCAATTTTCGGAACATTTTTGTCAGAATAGATCCCTCGGTTTTCCTTTGCGGATAGCCGTTTTCTGCTCGATCCGAAGCCCTTCCATGAGCCAGCGGAAGCTCTGGGGATCCAGTAACCGCAGTTCTGCTTCTGACCTGGGCCATTGAAATCTCCCGTTGGATAACCGTTTATATAGCAGGATATATCCGTCGCCGCACCAGTACAGAGCCTTGATCCGGTCCGTTCGTCTGCCGCAGAACAGGAACAGACTTTCTTCGTCAAAATGACTGCCATACTGCTGCTTCACAACTGCGGCAAGGCCGTCGATCCCAAGACGGAGATCTGTATAGCCGCAGGCAATATAGAAATTCCGGACTTTTGTCAGATCTATCATAGCGATTGAATGGACCGAAGCAGTGCAGCGACAGCCTCAATATCCACACCGACCGGCAGCTTCTGCCATCTGACTGCGGAGTTTCCGGAGCCAGTAGTAAAAGCTTTTCTCGGAGATCCCACGCCGCCGGCAAAATTCCCGTTTTGTCAGTCCACTGTTGCTGCATTCCTGAATAAGCATTCTCCATGTCTGCGCCCGATAGTCGTCCCGCACTGCCAATACATCTGCCATTTGATAGCATCTCTCCCTCCTTCTCGAAAAACTCACCGTGCGTTTTTCAAGTTTTGGGATATTATCTCACATCGTTGGGTGAGATGCCATGCGGGGGTTATTGTGCGCTTACGCTGGGAGCGCAATCCGGCCGCTGAGCAGCGCATCTGTGGCCGTCGGCCAGCGCAGATTGCAAGGATTTTATAAAAAGAAACTGGACACCAATCAAGATACGCATTGTATCAAAATTGGTGTCCAGTTATGGCGGAGCGGGTGGGATTCGAACCCACGGAACCTTGCGGTTCAACTGATTTCGAGTCTTTTCAACCATTATGACTTTTGTGGTTTTTTCGTATCGCTTTCAGGATGTTTTGTCCGCCCAAAACCATAGCTGTATCAAGGTGTTTTGGCATTCTCCCTTGAAAAAAGCTTGATTTTTCAAGGGGTTCGAATGAAAGCCAAAAATGAGCCGATTTTGGCAGTTTTGTTAGAATTCGCGTTAGAAATGTTAGAACGATGTTAGAACAGCATAGCATACACAGGTGTCTTCCGCCGAACAAATGACAGAGGTGTATGTTATGAAAATCAATGACATTGATTGGTCGAAAGTGCCGGATATTCTTGCTAAGGAACAGGTGCGCTTGCTTTGCCATTGCAGCAAACGAACAGCGCTCTATTATCTGAAAAGCGGAAAGCTGCCGTGCATTTATTCGGGGAAGAAAACCCGGTGCTACAAAATCAGGAAAGAAGATCTGATGGCTTTCATAGAAGATCGGGAAAATCATCCTGAGTTCTACGCTGTACCGGAGGGATGGTACAAAGAAAGCGGAAGAACGGTTCGGCAACATTATTCGTCGGAAATTAAAATCGACGGCGAAGATTTGCATGAGTATTATCGGTTCCTCCTCAAAGAATACCCAGATGTTCTTGAAGTTAAAAAGGTCAGTGAGATCACCGGGTATGCTATTCCGGTAATTAACCGCTGGTGCAACAAAGGCAAGGTGAAGTATTTTTCCATCAGGGCGATGAATATGATCCCCAAGATATACCTGATTGATTTTTTCTGTTCAAACGCATTCAGGACGATACCCCGAAAGAGTGAGTGGCACATCAGCAGTCTGCAAAACTATCGACGCTGGAAGTACTTAGACAGCCTACAATCAAAATGAGGTAAGGACGAGTTATCCATATCGGATGGCTCGTCCTTTTTTTGTTTTAGCCATCAGCCTGTTGGCTACGAAGGCGAAAAGTGTCCCAAAGAATCAAGTAGAGCATTCCAAAGTATCAATTTGATACTTTGGAATTTGTTCCAGAGAGACAGACAACCTATCGACATCTCTTATAGGTATTCCGCACCCGTCAAGGGTGCTTTTTTATTATCGCAGAATCAAGTGCGAACTCGCAAATCTGCATTTTTCAAAAAAATCGAAAAATTTTTTGAAGGGGGTTAATTTTTGCCCGTTTTCGTTGCCTACCAAGTGAGGGACAAAACAATCGCCCTCGTGAACCTTGAAAACAGAATACACATTCAACAGGTACATTCCTGATCGGGGGCGAAAGCCCCAGCCGGATGAAGGTGCGCCACGAACTTCCTGCCCACAAGGGTTATCACGGAAAGCAAGGTTGGTAGCGATTCCGAACCATTCTGAAATATCCGCTTGCTACGGATAAGGCGATGAAACGATTCAGGGACAATGATACTTCCCTATGGGGCTGGCGGAGTACCCGGCAGAGGTGAGATTCCTATGAGTTCGGTCAGCAACCGAACGCCTGTTGATTTCCTTTTCTGCATTTTGGGTTCGAGGAAAAATGAAATGCAGCGACGAAAGCCCCAAACGATGTTTTGAGGCTTTCGTGGATCAGAAATGATTCAAATATCGAGAAAGGAGGAAAACCCCATGGAAAACTGTAAGGTGATCGCCATCACGAATCAGAAGGGCGGCGTCGGCAAGACGACGACCGCAGTCAATCTCGGTGTGGGACTTGCAAGCTCCGGGAAACGGGTCCTGCTGGTGGATGCTGATCCGCAGGGCAGCTTAACCGTGAGCCTCGGCATAAAGAACCCCGACGAGCTGGATGTATCGCTGTCGTCCCTTATGCAGTCGGTCATTGATGATGAGCCGCTTGCGGAGGGTGCAATTATCCGGCACCAGGAAGGTGTGGATTTGCTTCCCTCGAACATTGAGCTCTCCGGTATGGAAACAGGTCTGTTCAATGTCATGAGCCGTGAGTATGTTCTGAAGAACGCCATCGAAGGTATGAAACAGAATTACGACTACATTCTCATTGACTGTATGCCATCTCTGGGAATGATGACGATCAATGCACTCGTTGCCGCAGACAGTGTGATTATCCCATCTCAGCCGAACTTCCTGTCAACCAAAGGACTTAACTTGCTTCTGCGTTCGATCTCGAAGATCAAACGGCAGATCAATCCCAGACTAAAGATTGACGGTATTTTGCTGACGATGGTAGATAACCGCACCAACAATGCAAAAACGATCATTTCATCGCTCCGTTCCACAGTCGGAGAAAACATTCGCGTGTTTCGTTCCGAAATCCCCTTCTCGGTAAGAACTGCGGAGTGCAGTCTTTATGGTGAAAGTATATTCTCTCATGACAGAAGCGGCAGAGTTGCAGCGGCGTATGCGGCGTTGACGAAGGAGGTGACTTTGATTGAAGAACGTGCCAAAAATCGATCTGGGTCTGACCGGGTACGATGAGTTATTCATGAATGACACGGAGCGAATGGAAACCAAGCTCCCCCATATTTATGATATTCCTCTCTCGGAGATCGACGATTTCCCCGACCACCCCTTCAAGGTGAAGCTGGACGAGGATATGGATCAGCTTGTTCAGAGCATCAAGGAGCGCGGGATCATCACCCCTGTCACCCTCCGACCGAAGGAGGATGGGCGGTACGAGATCGTATCGGGGCATCGCAGAAAGAAAGCCTGTGAGCTTGCCGGATTCGCTACCGTGAAGGCTGAGGTACGGGAGATGACCCGTGATGAGGCCATCATTCTAATGGTGGAATCGAACCTGCAGCGTTCTGTGATACTGCCAAGTGAAAAAGCTTTTTCGTACAAGATGCGTTTGGAGGCCATGAAGAGACAAGCAGGCAGACCAGCTCAAGATAATTATTCCCCATTGGGGAACAATTCTTTTGGAACAAAATCCTCAGACGAAATGGCTGCGGAAGTGGGAGAAAGCAAAAATACGATCTTCCGCTATATCCGCCTCACCGAACTCATTCCGGAACTGCTTGACTTGGTTGACGAGGGGCGCATTGCGTTCAGACCGGCGGTGGAGCTTTCGTACCTGCAAAAAGAGGAACAAGGTGCGCTGCTGGAGCAAATCTCTTACGCAGATGCCACGCCATCCCTTGCCCAGGCCATTAAGTTGAAGCGGTTCTCTCAGGACGGAAAGCTGAATAACGAGGTCATCGAGTCGATCATGAGCGAGGAAAAGCCGAATCAGAGGGAGAAAATCAACATCAAATATGCCGAAGCCCGAAGGTTTATCCCTGCCAGCGTTCCTTACGAAAAAACCGGTGATTATATTATGAAAGCGCTGGAATATTATCACCGGTATCAGGAAAGGCAGAAAAGTCGGAATGACGCAAGATAGGTTCTTCGCCAAGGGGGCAGTCTACCCTTTTGACGCTGCTTCAGCGCCGTTCCCCCTCTCACACTCTCCCCCTCATTTACCGGCAATACCAGCTCAAAAGGAAAATATACAGGCGGCACAATTGAAGAAAACCAAGCGCATTCATACAATATGAGAAAAAACAGTCATTGGAGGTCATCCCATGAAAAAGAATCTCATGTTGTGCGCGCTCCTGCTTGCTGTATTGCTTTCCGGATGCGCCGCCGAGCCCCTGCAAGGGCAAACGGCAGGAAACACATCGAAAGCTCCAACGCCACAAGAAGAAACGCCTGTTTCCTTTGAGCCGGTATCCACAGATTCAAGCGCTCCCACCAAAGCAGCGACAGAAGCCGCCGATCCAGCAGCTTGCACATCAAATGAGGACAAGCACGAAAGCGGCCCTGCTATTTCTTCTGAGCCGGTAAGCGCACCCACGGAATCGAATGCACCGGCATCGGAAGAAACCAAGCAGCCGCCCGTGCTTCCGGAGGAACCGGTGGAAACAGAGAACCCCACAGAGGAACCGCCCGTTCCTGCGATAACCGAGCCGGAACCGACTCCGGAGACTGAACCTGTATTTGATATCAACTGCTGGATTTCCTACGCAAAAAGCACGGCGGTGAGCTTGGGACTGACCTTGGATAGCTCGGCAACCGATTGCTGGGACAATCCGATTTCCGCAGAGCAGGGCTGCATCTATCTGGAGCGAGACATTAACTCGCGTTTGAAGCGATATGCCGAGGACAAGAGCATCACAGATGTCTGGATCTGGTACGAATGCATCGGCACAGACAAGTATCTGATCTACATCGGGTACGCATAAAACTTTATATCACTTTGAGAAGCGTCGTAGAAATACGACGCTTCAGCCTGTCAAAGAACTCCTGCTTTCATGCGGCGAAAGCGGGGGTTCTGTTGCAATTTGGGGAAAAATAAGTGCGTATCAGCCGGAAAATGGAGCCCCTCCAACTCCAATTTGCCAGCTTTTTCAGATTCATGGCAGCATATTTAAGCCTGACCCATCTGGTGACGGCGGCCAAGCCTCGGTGGTGTGTATAACGCATGGCGTGTTTCTCTTTTGCATCCGCAAAGACCCGTTCAATGGTCTCTTTTCGCTGTGCATAAATCTGTTTGCCCAAGTCGGTCTTTCGGATACTCTCCACAATGTCCAGGTATTCCTGCCAGATGTGGGTTGTGAATACCTTCTGCCCTTTTTCGTTCGCCTTACAGCAGGCTTTGAATGGGCAGTTGACGCAGTTTTGGGGGGTGCTGCGGTAGATCCTTTTCCCATCCCGGTCTGTTGTGGTATGGCGAAGCTCCTGACCGCGGGGACAGAGAAACACATCCTTTACAGGGTCATATTGGTAGTCCCAGGGGCGGTATCCTTCTTTGCTGCCTTTGTGTCTCGTATACGGGAGAACCGGAATCTTTCCATCGTCTAAAGTCTTCTTCGCGATCCAAGGGGTCTTATATCCCGCGTCCATGGCCACAAACTGAACGTCGAATCTGTTTGTTACTTCGTCATACACCTTGTCCCATGCCACACTGTCGTGGACGTTTCCGGCGGTTACCTCTACGCCCAGGATGAAACCTCTTTTGTCACAAGCCGTATGCGCTTCGTAGGCAAATTGCCGTTCATGCTCGCCTTTTGCGAATATTCCGCTGTCCGGGTCTGTGGTGGAAACGGTTTTCTCTACTGTTTCTCCTCAGCCGCCCTTGGGATGATTCTCGTCGTCCTCATCTTCAATGGGCTTTTTGCCCAGCTTTTCTCTTTCCTCGTTGACCTCCTTGCGCAGCTGCCCGGAGTAGACCTTTGCCGCCTTTGCGACCTGTTCTTTCCGGAACTTTTTCTTGTTGGCGCTGGCCTTAATATGGGTGCCGTCAATAAAAATCGTGCTGGGGTCCAGCATTCTGTTGTTCAACGCTTTGTTGAGAATGTGCTCGAATATCTCACTGGCCAGCTCATCCGGGAAACGCTTGCAGAAGGCGTAGCTCACCGTTGCAAAGTGTGGAATCTCATCCAGCAGCCCATAGCCCAGAAACCAGCGATAGGCATTGTTCACCTGAATCTCCCGATAGGTTTGCCGCAGAGACGGAATACCGAACAGGTGCTGAAGGAGCACCATCTTGATCAGCACGACCGGGTCGGTTCCGGGGCGTCCGTTGTCATGGCAGTAGTACGGCTCAAGTCGTTCATATAGCCACTCATAGTCCATGATCTTCTCGATCTTCCGCAGAAGATGGTCCTTCGGCACCAGTGCATCCAGGTCCACAATGATCGGCTCGCGCCGTGCGTCTTTTCTCCAGTCTTCCATAAAAAACACCCCCGTTTCTTCTATTATAGCAGAAACGAGGGCGGTTGGGTAGTTTTTTGACAAGCCGAAGCGTCGCAGAAATACGACGCTTTTTTCATACCAAAATTCAATTTCAGGAGGAATGAAACCAACATGAAAAAGAACATTTTCAGACGGGGAATGTCGGAACTTCTTGCGGTTCTGATGACATTCACCGCACTCATGAGCATCGGCACGACTACGGCCTTTGCTGCCTCGACTGCCGGAGAAACCGCTGAGTCCTATTCCGTAGGGTTCCCCAGAGACGGGGACGCCAATCTGGACTACAGCGGCACATGGGGCCATGATGAGCTTCACTACATGAACGGCTGGACCTCCGGCGAGGCAACCTGGATGACCACGCTGCACACCATCGGCTCCTTCGATGGACAGGCCTGCTACTGCATTGAGCCGGGTGTGCCTCGTCTGCTGGGCAAGACATATTCCCGCCATGGCGAGGATTATTGGAAGAACTACCCATCCGACTGCAACAGCACCATCGACGCTGACACCATCAAAACCCTGCTGGGACGGATCATGCAGTACGGTTATCAGGGCAATCTTTCCACCTCATGGAGATCGCAGAATTGTCTATGATTACAATGACTTCGTGACGCAGCTTGGTGAGGAAAGCAAAGCGCTGAATCTGTATTATTTGTCAAGCTGCTGGGGCGCGTTCAGCGTGGGCGAAAAGAAAATGTACGCCCGTACTGCGGAGGGTGACTTCATCCTCCGCATGATGCGCGAGGCAATGAATGCGATCATTGCGGACAACACCCACCTGACTGCGCGATGCGAAGCCATTCAGCAGATCTCGCAGCCTCGTGTTGAGGGCGTTCACGCTGGTCTCCGTCTTTTGGCGGAAGGGCGTCAGCAGGACCACGTTGTCCACACCGTAACGGCGTACCTCCTGCAGATAGAGCTGCACCATGGTCTCGGCGGAATCCGGGAGCTGGGGCGAGTTCAGAAACTCGAAGTCTGTCCCGTACTCCAGCGCCAGATTGCCGTGACGAATGAGCTTGGCGTTGATGGCGATCCGGCTGCCCTCCCGCTGGCGGTAGACCTTGTCCAGCCGCACCACGGGGACGTAGCAGCTCGCGATCATCTCGCTCAGCACCGCACCGGGGCCGACAGAGGGAAGCTGGTCGGCGTCGCCGATCAGAACCATCTGACAGCCAGGCTTGATCGCGTCAAAGAGGGCGCTTGCCACATAGATGTCCAGCATGGAGATCTCGTCCACCAAAAGCAGGTCTGCGTTCAGCGGCGTCGGCGTGCCGAAGCAGCCGTCGTCGCCGGTGTAGAGCCCGATCGCCCGATGGACGGTGGAGGCAGGATGTCCTGTGGATTCCTCCATCCGTCTGGCGGCGCGTCCCGTCGGGGCGCAGCAGACGATCCTTGCTTTCGGGTTGTGTTTTTGATAGATGTCAAGGATCGCCTTCTGGATCATAGTTTTGCCGGTGCCCGGGCCGCCGGTAATGACGGTCAGCGGCTGGGTCAGCGCGGTCTCGATGGCCGCTTTCTGTTCCGAGGCAAGCCGGAGCTTCAATCGAGCTTCTTCGGTAGCCATCTCCCTGTATACATCTACGATGGGAAAAGCGGCCTTCATTGCAGTTTGCGAAAATATTTTTTCCGCAAGGTGCTGTTCGAGCCATGCCGTGCGCTCCCGGTAGACGAAGCCGAGGTAGGAGCTGAGCCGACCGTCCGCCAGCATACGGGCGGCGCGGTTGGCGAGCATCTCCTCCGTCAGCTCCGGGGTCTCCAGAATTTGCAGGCAGGTTGAGATGAAGTGGTGCTTTTCCATACAGAGATGACCCTTGCCCTCTGCGTCAGACAGGGTGAACAGCAGCGCCTGATCCACACGCTCCGGAGAGCAGCGGGATAACCCCATCGACATGGCGATCTTGTCCGCCGTGTGAAAGGAGATGCCCGCCACCTCACAGAGCCGGTAGGGATGGTTCTGCACGATGTTCAGCGTCTGTCTGCCGTAGATCTCGAAGAGCTTGACCGCCCGGTTTGCCGTGATGCCGTAGGGTGCCAGAAAGGCGACCACAAGTTTCCGGTTCCGTCAACAGTTTTTTAAGTCTCAGATAATCGCGCCGTGTAGGACTACAATACATATTGGACAATAGAAGAAAAAGGTATGAGAGATATGGTCTCATGTGTTAAAGTTGAGTTACCACACAGCAACTTTCTGAAAGGAGACCATATCCCTCATGAGCAAGAGTATAACACAAGACATGGCCTACAGGCAATCCCTAATGAAGTACGCAGAGAAATACGGCGTCAGCCGCGCCAGCCGGAAGTACAACAAGAGCCGGTCGTACATCTACTTCTGGAAGCAGCGCTGGGATGGAAGTGTGGCATCCCTGGCCTGCCAGTCCAGACGGCCTCACAGCCACCCCAACCAGCACACAGAGGCCGAGCTGAAGCTCATCCGCGATATGCGCCGCCGGAATCCAATCCTGGGTATGGTCGAACTCTGGCACCGTCTGCGGCAGCGCGGCTATACACGCTGCCCGGAAAGCCTGTTCCGTGTCATGCGCAAAATGGGCCTGTTTCCCGCCGAAAAGCCGAAAAACACATACAAACCCAAGCCTTATGAGCAGATGACTTATCCCGGAGAACGCGTGCAGGTGGATGTGAAGGTCGTGCCGCGCAAGTGCATCGCGGATCCGGAACTTCGGCTGTTCCAGTACACCGCCATCGACGAGTTCACGCGCCTGCGTTTCCTCGCCGCCTATCCGGAGCAGTCCACCTATTCCTCGGCAGATTTCCTGCGCAGACTGACCGCGTGGTATGCGCGCCGTGGGATCAAGGTGGAATGCGTTCAGACGGACAATGGTTTTGAGTTTACCAACCGTTTTTCCAACAGTAAACGCGATCTGCCGACACTGTTTGAGCGGACGGCTGCTAAGCTGGGCATCCGGCATAAGCTCATTCGTCCATATACGCCGCGGCACAACGGTAAGGTGGAGCGCAGCCACCGTGAGGACCAGAAGCGCTTCTATTCCTGCCACGCATTCTATTCTCTGGACGACTTTGCAAAGCAGCTCGCTGTCCATAACCGCCGCTCCAACAACTTCCCCATGAGACCTCTCCACTGGCTCTCTCCCAACGAGTTCACCGTCCAATATGTTTGACAAACCTACAGATCACTGGCGAGGAAGTGGACATAGCAGATGCCGAGAGGGCCTTAACCTCAAGAAAGCATCGCCGTTACTCATATGCGATTCGTAACGGCCATAGCGCAGTATTGTACAGACATATCTGGATCTGTCCCTGCGGGGCGCGCCTGCCCGCTTATGCACATTATCTGCAGAAGGCTTCTTCGCCCGCCGGAGTGCCCAAAATGCTCCTGGAAGCATGGTCGGATCAGCAGCTTTCTCTGTTCGGGGATCGCGATGATAGGCTGACTGTTCATCAGCAAATAAATGATGGGGGTTCGATCTCATGCCCCGTTTGCGGCAATGCATATCAATTGTCAACGCACACCAGACGTGTTGTCATCGAGATACGCAACAAGAAGCTCACTGCTGTTGCAGAGCTGCAGTCAATTTCCGATATACTACAAACGAAATGGCTGCCTCAAAGCGTATCAGATTTCGTTTTCCCCCTCTACGAATCTGTCAGCTTTAATCTCCGTCGTGGCACTGTTTACCTGATGATGAAGAACTCGAACGGTCATGTGTTGGCCGCTTATGATATTACTGAATGTCCGGATAGGTGGAACAACAGCTTGCTGTTGAACATACTGTTAACGAACAAAACCGTTTACCGTCAGTTTCGCCGTTCGTTTGCAGAGCTGTATAGAGCGCAGTTTCCATTTCGAATTGACAGCTTTTCCCCGGAGTCATACACTTTACTTACACGGTTCATTGGCTATCCGGAGGTATTCTATTATTCCATTCCCTTTTCCGGGAAGACATTGTCTTTGGACCGTTCATTCCGATCCGTGGCTCGCATGCTTCACGACAGCGAGAATCTGCTCGCATATTACAGCAGCTGCCGATTACCAGATGCAAAAACCATAAGGAAGCTCATCTATAATAACCCGGCATTCCTTTTCTATACAGAAGAGCTTGTTGCCATATGGGAGATTTTGAAAGATGTGAATCTTCTCCGAAATCTGCTGACCTCTCCAATGGTATATGACCTGCTTGGGCAGCTGCATCAGTATCCCGGCGTATTGCCTTTCTATGTGGATTATCAAGCCCAAAAAGGCAGCAGGGCCCTGCTTCACAGGCTAAAGCAGGATCTTTCTGGGACAAACTATGAGGCGATTGTATATGCGTCAATGAGTAAATGGGGAAAAGAAGCAGAACAGAAGTACTGGGCTCATAAAAACAAGCGGAGAGCATACTGGTTGCTTCCTCGGTATTATGATGACGACGGAGAACCGATGCAAGCGGTTGCTGATCTTCCGCAAGCTAACATTTACTCTGCTCCAATGGTCCCGAACGATGCCTCACACTATCCGTCCTATAAATCAGGCATATATCAAATTAGGTTATTAAAAAGTCGGCGTGAATTCATTGCTGCGGGGGAGCAGCTACACAATTGCCTTGGAGAATGGCAAAGAAACATGGGGTTTGTGTTTGTTGTTTATGAAGGGACAAATGCAGTTGCAGCAATAGAGGTCGACGAGTGCTCTCATCGAATTCTTCAAGTAAGAACTACGAACAATAGATCAGTTAGCGCTGATTCCCAACTGGGACAAGCCATCTTGGACTGGAGTAAGCACTTTGCGCCTGAGTACTATAACCTCTTTATGTATGAACCCAACCGTGAAACCCGAAGGCACAGAATGTTGCTATAGTATCCCGGCTGGCTCTTAGTCGGGCTGAGCACTGGAATGCTATCTTCAGTGTGTTCAATTTACACATTTACCGGAACGTTTACTGATTGTAAATGCCCGGGAAATGTGTTAACCAAACAGCCGCGATATTCATCCCAAAAAAATTGACCCTTCGACAGAAAGTGATATAATTAAGGTACAATAAAATAACAGAAGGAGGAGCTGAACATGAAAACCAATCACATCTCCACCGGACTCCGTCTGGCGATGGAGGCTGCGCGCACGAATCCCGAGAAGGCATATGAAGCAGCAATGATGCTCGAAAACGAAAACCGCAGCTTGTCGGCTGCACAGTATTTCTATTCCCTTTCTGCACGCAACGGATACGCACCTGCTATGCTGAAAATGGCAGCCTACTGTATATCCGGAACCTATATCATGGAAGACAGTGATGGCTACAAGGCGTTTGCAAAGCCTGATCCGAAGCAGGCGGTGTTCTGGATCAAGCGCGCGCGTTCCTGCGACATTCATGACCCTTCCGCAGCATATCTGCTTGCTCGGTGCTATGTCGAAGGAATTGCCGTCTGCCGAGATCACGGCATGGCTACCAATCTCCTGTGCGAGGTTCCTTTCCCGCTGGCAGCTTTTAACCCCTATGAACCGTATGAGGCCTATGTCTTCGGCAGTGTCTCTTCCAAGATGAAATCCTTTGTCTACGACTTCCGCAACAGGAGGCCGTTGGATGCAGCAGTATGAGTACTCCTCCTCCTCTTCTGCGGCAAGCAGCATATTGAGCTGATCGATGGCTCTGCTGCTTGCCGCATTTGTTTTGTATAGGAGGAGAAACTGCAGTGCAGCTTCTCCCCCTGCATTTCTCTGCTAGAATCCGGCTTTTCTCTTTCTGGTGTTTTCGGTTGATCTCCGTTGATAATCCTCCACAGAGTGCTTCTTGAGATTGTTCAGTACAAACTCTTTATCTGCTGTCGCAGGCTTTGCAATCATTCCTCTTGTCCAACCCGAAATGATCTTCCACAAGAGGCGCTCGATGTAATCCTCCATTTCGCGTGCACCGCAGTCCACGGTGTATTGCTCTGCTATGGTGATCAGCGCTTCGTCCGTGAAGGTGATTTCTTCTTTTTTAATATTCATGCTCTCAAACAGCTTCGGAATGATATGTTTTTTTGCAATTTCAACCTTCTCCTCAGTTCGGTATGGGTCAATAAAAAAGAGATTGCCGCCGAATCGATTGAGTACGTAGCCCGGGATTTTGCTCAGATCATTCGCAGTACAAATGAAATCTGTGCAGGAAACATCTATAGGCTCGGCTACATATTTGTCAAACAGTTCCATCTCAGGGCCTAATGCTTTTATGAAAATACTATTAGGATCGCTCTCTTTATCCCGAGCAACCTTGTCGATTTCATCGCATAACACCACTCTGTCCGCTCTGCCCTGTGCATAAAAAACATCAAAGAGCTCTCCCGGCTTCGCACCATTATAGGACCTGACCAAGCCCATCATTGCGACTGCGTCTATGCCGCTGCAGTCAACACGTCCAAGAGACTTTCCGCGGCATTCTGCAATAGCTTGGACAACGCTTGTTTTGCCTACGCCCGGCGGACCAACAAGCAGGAGAACAATGCGCGAGTTACCGGCATACTGTGATGCTATGATAAACTCTGCGATCTCTTCTTTTAACTCCTCCATACCAAAGATATGGCGGTCAAAGATCTCCATGATTTCATCATAACTTTTATTGCTTCGCTTATGCTCATATGTGTCCACGCTGAGCATACATGACAGCTGGCTCAGAATATCGTTTTTTTCGCTTCCGAACGAATGACTGTTGAGCTGCTCAAACAGTAACGTAGCTTTCGTTCGAATATTTATCGGCAATGTGTACTTGCATATCTCGAACATGAGGGCTAACTGGTTCTTGTCTGTAATCGGAATGAACTCCTCGGCTTCGGCCTCTTCCTTTTCCGTGATAATCGGCTGAGTTGCCTGACCGCGAACAAAATCCCTCTGACACCGAAGCATGTTCGAGAAGGTCACGATTCTACTGCACAACTCCTTGTTATCGTTTCTACTGCCAATGAGTGCGAGAGCTTCGTCATCTGCGGCACAGATGAATTTGCAAGGGAAACTTGCTGCCTCAGTATCTTTACGATAATAGATTGCTGGTCTCTGGAAAAACACAGTAAGCGAATCTGCGTTTGAGTCATTGCACACAGCCTCCGAGCCCATGAATACGAGCTCACAGGCTGTGTTGCGAAATGTGAACTGTATCGGTTCCCTCTTCTGGACATCAGCGATTGTAATCTCCAGCCTGGCCGAATTAATCAGGTCGTCTACTGTGTGCCTGCGCATTTTAAACAAGTGCGCAACTCTTTCGTTTTTCAGGGCTTCGCTGCTAACAGTTTTTACTATTAGCTCCTTATCAGGCGAGTCAACATCTGTGACAGAAGTTTCATCTTCGCTCAGAAGTGCCGCAATATCGCCGGGAACGGCATCATCCTGGCCTTCGTGCGCTGGATGAGAAGAAGGGTTAATCAGAGCAGCAAGTTTTGAAAAATCAATTTTCTCAATATCTGCCACTTCCGGAGAATTGTCATCATTCAGGAGTTCGTCATCCAGCAGATCAAGCAAAGAGGGGGTCGGTTTCTCTTTTCTACGACCGAAGAAGCTCGCCAACCTTGTATGGCTCCGTTTCGGTCTTGGCTTATACATTTGGAACAGCTTTATCACAAGGTCGTCAGATGCGTTCTTAAACCACTGAAGTGTGTGTTCAAAATACGTGGATTTCTTATTTGCATTATCAGCCATAAAATCACTCTCCTTAACAACTCTTCGGGTGCAATGTGCCAACTCCAGTTTCTCGCTTATATAATATTGCGTTCATAGAGAGAATTGTATGGCTCAAAGGAAAAAATTTAACGAGTAAGTTAAAAATCAGATTCTAAGAGGTGTATACAATGATTAAGGTGAATTGGGATGTTGAAGAATTAGTTGCCTTGATTGATGTATATCGAAGAAGCGATGAAAAATCCGCTGAACAGATTGAGGTTGAGCTATTGGCTTTGTCAAAGGCTTTTGTTGAACGCGCCGAACGGCTTGGTATAGAACACGACGAAAAATACCGTAATTTGAATGGTATGAAAATGATGTTCCAAAATGTCGCGTATGTGGCTTCAAATGGTGATCATGGTATGTCTGCTGCAAGTTCCGCGATGAGAAAAGTATATGATATGTCAAACTCTTCCCCAGAAGTATTCGATTTGATTCTTAAGGAATTTACGAAGCGTTATCTAACCTGATATAAAGCAAGGGCCCTGTTCCGTAACGGTACAGGGCCCTCAGCATTTTCATGTGATTGATTTTATATAATCAACTAATGCAGAAAAATCAACTACTGTATTATGATTCCACGAAATACGGACTGCTTCGCTAATGCGTGCTTCATCCAGGCCCATTGCGGTCAAAACATAGCTTGGAGCATGGCTGCCGGAGTTGCAGGCTGAGCCATTTGAGAAAGCATAGTCTTCCTTTACTGCGAGGAAAATTCCCTCTGCATCTACGCCACGAAAACTAACGTTAACCGTGGATGGCAAACAATACTCTTGATCTCCGTTCAGAGTGTAGTTCAAACCCTGTATTGCCTCCATAAAGTTCTGCTTAATAGCTTTGCACTTTCCCATATGGTCAGATGCTTCCTTGTTACACAGCTCCGCTGCAAGAGCGAAGCCTGCAACCAAAGCGACCGGAGTGGTGCCAGGACGATAGCCGCGTTCCTGTTGGCCACCATACATAAGTTGCTTGACCAGAGGCCGTCTATATGTGCGGTCACGTCGTATAATTAATGCGCCAATGCCTTGCGGCCCGCCAAGCTTATGGGCCGTAATACTTAGCATGTTGTATTTGGCGTTTCGTAGGCTGCCGTTCAGCTTACCAAAGCCTTGCGTAGCGTCCACATGGAAATATGTTTTAGTTCCCGCCAGAGCCGCACCGACCTCTTCAATCGGCTGGATAACGCCAGTCTCGCTATTGACATGCATCATTGAGACAAGCAGCGTTTTGTCGGTCACAAGATCGAGGATTTGTTTAGGCTTAATTCTTCCAGAAGTATCCGGAGAAACAAAGTCTACAACGCAGCCTTTTTCCTGCAGATGCTTCATAGATTCAAGAACAGACTTGTGCTCAATAGAGGTCGTGATGAAATGATTACGTCCGCTCTCAAGGGCATAATCAAGCAGGCCTAAAATGGCCATGTTGTTGCTTTCGGTAGAGCCGCTGGTGAAGAACACATCGGTGCTATCAACAGCTAAGATCTCCGCAATGGTTTTTCTTGCCGAGGCAACAATTTCTTTTGCGTCTGTGCCGAAGATGTGAGTCCTGCTATCGGCGTTTCCGTAGTGCGAGCGATACACATCGACCATTCGCTCCAAGACTCTTTCGTCAATCGGAGCAGAAGCGTTGTAGTCAAGATATATGGCCATTATGCTTCCTCCTTCGGGAGAGCGGATTTGAGAAGATCGGAACAATTTTTCAGAACATCTCTTGTGCTGTAGTGATTGATACCTCTGTTTAAATGCAGTCTGAAATATTTTGCGAGAGTTTTTTCGTCATCACCAAGGCCATCGTTGACGCAACGCTGCCTGATGATTGCTTCATAAATTTCAGAATACTCACCGGCAAAAGTAGACCAATCCATTTCAACATTGCTGTCAGACAGCGGATCGATGCCCCCTGGAATAGAAGACTCAGCCAGTGACCAACACAGCGCCCAGCGGCACAGGACATTCCAGTTCTGAATACCTGTTTTTGCCTTAATGCGAATAAGCCTGTCTTTTTCAGGTTGTGATAGTTTGAAGTGTTTTATAATCATGGATTACACCTCCCCGAAGTAGCCATGAACAATAGAGGTACATTGCTCCTCTTCGCGGTAGAGGAGAGTATAGTAATCGACCACATTATCACGGACAAGATCGAGATATCTGCCATAAACTTCTTCGTCTGTGGACAAAACCAAGACCTGTGAACTTGCTGCAGGCAGGTACTTCGTTACAAAGTTCGCTCTGTGGGAAGAGTCCAAACGCGCCATGGGCGTGTCGATGATGACAGGAGCTTTGTAACCAGAGGTCAACGCAAGTGCCCAAACGATGGCTACCGCAAACATCTGTTGTTCACCGGCAGAGAGCTGACTCTTCAAAAGCTCGTTACCATCCAAATCCAGAATGGTTACATCCAAGGTGGTTGGATCAATCTTGATCTCACTCACCAACGAATCCTTTTCAACAAGCTCGCGGAAGCATTTGGTTGCTGTGCTGGATAGTTTCGCCACCTTTTCGCGTTGTAGACGAACCTTGAACTCTCGAAGAACTTCACTGCCATAACGCCGTTCAGATATTGGCGTACGCTAAAACCAAGCGCGTTCCGGTATATCAGATGGCAGATTGCAATCTCCTCGTTCCGTTGAGCAAGAAAAGATAGAAGGAGAATGGCGATGCTGGAGGATTGGACGATTTACTCTTGGTATTGCCCAAACTGTAAGACGCAGGTAGTGGGGCTAAAAAACAAGAAAAATCAAAGTTGTTTTCTGGGCATCCGTGTACAAGGCCATCTGCAGCATCAAGGATGCGCCAGAGGCTATTAGCAAGGCAAAGGCATGGCTGCACGAGCACGGTATGAGCCCTTATCTGGCGGGGTGATAGATTTCTCCCCCTTGATTTGTTTGAAGAACATCGAAGCGAGTTCCTATAACAACTGAATCAACGACATCACGACGGAACGGTCGGGCTGAAACAGGGCC
>ERZ1673696.120-NODE-120-length-86293-cov-6.719613_pt1 | contig 86293 bp, 62 predicted proteins | sample MGYA00580226_ERZ1673696 | MGnify/ENA primary metagenome ERZ1673696 (study PRJEB41218, sample SAMN15661743) | gut metagenome | host: Homo sapiens | place: Canada: London | collected 2015-08-20/2019-03-30 | study: EMG produced TPA metagenomics assembly of... | reverse complement strand
AATCTATATTTTATCATTCAAAATCTTCTTTTAAAAAATACCGTCAATACAAATATAGATATATTAAAAATAAAAGAAGTTCTCACCCCTCTTTCCATCCGTCAAAAAACAAATTAAAACGGCGCAGTGCCCGCCCGCTCCAATCTCCTCCTCTGCAAAGCATGCCGGAATACAGAAAATTCCTGCGTACAAACCGGCGCCGTTCCTTTTCTGTCCGTTCGCACAGGGCAAAACACACCCATTCTTCTTTTTTTGTCTTCCCAAAACTATAAAAACCCCGGGGCGGCCTTCCTGAAGCAGGAACAGCCGGAAGCCCCGGGATTTTCGAACAGATCAATCCAATTCCAACACGCCGGTATACAGCTGATAGTAGGTGCCCTTAAGCTGAAGAAGCTCGTCATGCGTACCGCGTTCGATAATGCGTCCGTGATCGAGCACCATAATCGCGTCCGCATTGCGTACAGTTGAAAGGCGGTGTGCAATCACAAACACGGTACGTCCAGCCATCAGCGCATCCATCCCCCGCTGCACAATGGCCTCGGTACGGGTATCGATCGAGCTGGTTGCCTCGTCCATAATCATGACAGGCGGATCGGCTACAGCCGCGCGCGCAATAACCAGCAGCTGCCGCTGGCCCTGGCTGAGGTTCGAACCATTGCCGTGCAACATGGTGCCGTAGCCCTCCGGCAGACGGCGGATAAAATCATCTGCACCGGCAAGCTTAGCCGCGGCAATGCATTCTTCATCGGTTGCCTCCAAATTTCCATAGCGGATATTCTCCATTACCGTACCGGTAAAAAGATTGGTATCCTGCAGAATGATTCCTAAACTATGCCGCAAATCCGCTTTTTTGATTTTTTTGACATTGATGCCGTCATAGCGGATCTTTCCGTCATCGATGTCATAAAAACGGTTGATAAGGTTCGTAATGGTAGTTTTTCCTGCACCGGTAGACCCAACAAAAGCAACCTTCTGCCCGGGCTTGGCATACAGGGAAATATTATGCAGCACGGTCTTTTCCGGCGTATAGCCGAAGTTGACATCATAAAAGCGCACATCACCCTGCAGGGGAGTATAGGTGACAGTACCGTCATGATGCTGATGTTTCCACGCCCAAAGATTGGTGCGTTCTTCACACTCGCTCACGCTGCCATCGGCATTTTCCTTTGCATTTACCAGGGTAACATATCCTTCGTCGCTTTCAGGCTGTTCATCCAGCAGGGCAAAAATGCGGTGCGCACCCGCAAGCCCCATGATCACCATATTCACCTGATTGGACACCTGCCCAACCGCACCGGCGAACTGCTTGGTCATATTCAAAAACGGCACTACGATGCTGATGCTGAACGCCATGCCGGAAATGCTGATGTTGGACACATCCGTCAGCAGCAGTACACCGCCTACCAGGGCTACTACCACATACATTACGTTGCCGATATTGCTCAAAAGAGGCATCAAAATATTGGCAAAGCGGTTTCCGTTGCGGGCATTGAAAAAGATCTCTCCGTTTACCTTATCAAAATCCGCCTTGACGTCCTCCTCATGGCAAAATACCTTGATCACTTTCTGCCCGGTCATCATCTCTTCCATAAACGCCTCGGCCTTAGCCAGAGTGACCTGCTGACGCAGAAAATATTTGGAGGAATGACTGGTGATATAACGGGCCGAAAACAACATACAAATTACGCCGGCCACTACAATCAGGCCCAAAATAACGCTGTAATACATCATGATGCCGAATACTGCCAGCAGCGTCACGCCGGAGATCAGCATCTGCGGCAGACTTTGGCTGATCATCTGACGCAGGGTATCCACATCGTTGGTGTAATAACTCATAATGTCGCCGTGTCCGTGAGTATCAAAATATTTAATAGGTAAATTCTGCATATGGCTGAACATTTTTTCCCGCAGTTTCTTCAGCGAGCCCTGCGTAATAACAGCCATCAGCTGGGTATAAACGCAGCCTGCAATAAGGCTGATAATATAAAGTGCAACAAGAATGCCCACCAGCGTCAGGATGCTGCCGGATACTGCCGCCCAATCGCCAGTTTTATAGCTTTCATCCACAACAGCGATAATATTCTGCATAAATATCGCGGGCATCGAGCTGACAATCGCGTTAACAAGGATGCAAACCAGCGTAACCGGCAGCAATACCGGATAAAATTCAAATAACAAGCGCAGCAGCCGGCGCAGAACTCCTCTGGGCGCACGCTGTCCCCGAGGCGTTGTGGAAGGAATAGAGTTGGTTTTATTGTTCGCCATCTTGATCGCCTGCCTTATTCTGGGTAGTATAGATCTCCTGATAGATCGCATTGGTTTTCATCAGCTCATCATGCGTGCCGATATCGCTGATTTGCCCGCCATCCATTACAATAATGCGGTCCGCGTCCTCTACAGAGGCTACGCGCTGTGCGATAATGATCTTTGTCGTTTCGGGAATAAACTCGCGGAACCCCTGACGGATCAGAATATCCGTACGCGTATCCACCGCACTGGTGGAATCGTCCAGGATCAGAACCTTGGGCTTTTTTAAAAGAGCGCGTGCAATACACAGGCGCTGCTTCTGTCCGCCGGAAACATTGGCGCCGCCCTGTTCAATCCATGTATCATATTTTTTGGGGAACTGCTGGATAAACTCATCCGCCTGCGCCAGTTTACAGGCTTCCAGGATCTCTTCATCCGTAGCGTCAGGATTCCCCCAGCGCAGGTTATCCCGGATCGTTCCGCTGAACAGGACGTTTTTCTGCAGTACAACGGCTACATTATTGCGCAGAATATCCAAATCGTATTTGCGTACGTCTTCTCCGCCCACCTTAACGCAGCCTTCCGTAACATCGTACAGGCGGGGGATCAGCTGCACCAGCGTTGTTTTTGAGGAACCTGTTCCGCCCAGGATCCCGATAACTTCCCCGGACCTGATATGCAGATTCACATTTGCCAGCGCCATACGCTCGGCTTTTTGAGAATATTTAAAGCTGACGTTCTCAAAATCAATAGAGCCGTCCTTTACCTCGGTCAAAGCGTTTTCCGGGCTGACCAAACTGCTCTCTTCCGTTAAAACCTCCACGATGCGCTCAGCCGATTCCATGGACATTGTAATCATAACAAACACCATAGATACCGTCATCAAGCTCATAAGGATCTGGAAGCTGTAGGTCAGAATCGCCGACATTTGCCCTACCGCAATCTCTGTGCCCTGGCTGGAAATAACGGCATAGGAACCGAAGGACAGAACAAAGACCATTCCCGCATACACACAAAACTGCATCAAGGGATTATTCAGGGCCATAATGCGCTCAGCACGGGTAAAATCTTTACAAACATCCTCCGCCGCCGCAGCAAATTTCTTTTTTTCATATTTTTCCCGCACATAGCTCTTTACTACGCGCATAGCCTTCACGTTTTCCTCTACGGAATCATTCAGCGCATCATATTTGCGGAACACCCTTCTAAAAATCGGCGTTGCCGCACGGATGACCAAGATCAAACCAATGCTCAGCAGCGGGATCGTAATCAAAAAGATCATAGCCAGCCGACCGCCCATGGCAAACCCCATAATAAAAGAAAAAATCAGCATCAGCGGCCCGCGGATAGCCACACGGATGATCATCATAAAGGACATCTGTACATTTACAACGTCGGTAGTCATCCGTGTAACCAAACTGGATACCGAGAATTTATCAATATTTTCAAAAGAATACTCCTGAATCCGGTAAAACATATCCTGGCGCAGGTTGCGCGCAAACCCCGTGGAAGCGGTGGCGCAGGTATTTCCGGCTGCAACGCCCAAAATCAGCGATAAAACCGCCATCACTACCAGCTCGATCCCGTAGGTAACAATCACATTGATATCACAGCCGGCCTGCATCTGGTTCACCAAATTTGCGATAATGAACGGAATAATACATTCCAGAATCACTTCCCCCGTAACCAGAAAAGGCGTCAGAATCGCTGGCTTTTTATACTCGCGGATACTGCGAGCAAGCTTTTTTATCATATGCAACATTCCTCCTCCAAAACTTAATGCAATCCGCACAGAGCGCATCCTAAAAACCGCGGCAAAAAGCGCGCTCGGCTGCCCCTCCCCATTGGCGGACATCTACACTGCCGTTTCCAAAAACAGCGCAAACTGCGCCGGTGACAAGTTCTGCGTAGGGCCCCTCTTCGCCTGATAGAGGCTGATCTATTCTTCCAAAACGTTTAACCTTTTCAAACGCGCATCCTCAGCTGCGCTCTCCCGAAAAATCAGCCCGTTCTTTTCCATCGGCCAAAATGCCGGCGGCCGCAGAACGATAGAAGCCCAACGCCGTTTCTCCATCGCGCCGAAACACCGGCCCGGCGGCACATTTAGCCTGCATCTCTTACTTCCCAAATTCGGCATATCGGCCTTCATGCACTTTTCAGCGCATGCAACAGGATGGCAGTCCACATCCCGCAATCCTTTTTTCTCCCTTCCTGAAAAGACTCTTATTTCTCTCAGAAATTGTTCGGAAACAAACGTATTTTAGCGCACAAATAAAATCTTGTCAATATGGGCTTTTTTACAACGGCAAACGGAAGCTTCCGCCAGAAAAACAGGAGGTTTGTTCGTTTTTTTATTCCCAGAAAAAATCTTAATAATTTTAAAAAAATATATGAAAAAATGGTTTAACCGCAATAAAAAAAGAAGCCGGTCAGCGCACGGTCCGGCAGCCATACAAACCGCTCCGGCTCCTTTCCAAAACAGGCAGAAAAAAGCAGACCCAAAATCCCCCTGACCGAACTGCCGTCCGACTCCTTTTTTTCCAGCCGGACCTTCGCCTGCTCTACGATCTTGCTCCCTTCCGTTTTGTTTCTTCCTTTTTCATCTCTTGATCTCAACGGCCGCTCCTCTGCGGTCACTTTTCAGGCCAAAAAACAGATAAGGCAAACCCTTAGGATCTGCCTTATTGATAGTAGATCATATTGCGTTCAAATTACAAGGGTTTGCTGTCCTTAAATCGCCTTGCCGCGCTCGGCGATATCGGGCCTGCGTTCTGTTTCCGCTGTGCAGACAATTATGCTGCTTTCCGCCGGAAATAAATTCCGCCTAAATTCAAAAGATCCTCTTCCAGCGTATAGGGAATTGAAGAACCGTTTACCACGATTTCCCCCTCCGTGCAGGTAAAAGGGGAATCAGAAATCAGTTGATCTGCAAAGATCTCCTCAATTGCCCGGCATTGAGCACGTATATAGATGTCGGCTGAAAAATAGCCCTCTTGATATGCAATCTCCTGCAGCAGCTCTTCTGCCGAAGCATAGCCGGATTCCTGCAGCTCCTGGGAAGTGAAAAGTTCATTGAGCGAGTTCAGCACGTATTCTTTGTAGTCACTGCGGAGCTTATCGGCGTCTATTGTCATATCCATTCTGCCGTCTTCGGTCATGGTAAGATATACGTCAAGGGAAAAAGAAGCATTCATATAATCGCTGATATCCATCGGCGTATACCACTCGCCGGCCAGCTGTTCCATCGGATCAGCGGTAAAAAGCGCCTTCAGCATTTCGCTCACATGCGGTACCGCGTCGTTCAAACTCCGGCGCGACTGTAAGCTCTCAGCCCAGGCGGTGAAGCCGCGCGCCAGCTCTTCCTCCGCGGCCGGGCTTAAAATACCGTCAGCCGAGGTATAGGTGTTTTCTGTGGTTTTTGCGGGCACCTGGGAGAACTGTGCCTGCGGTGTTTCCTGCGTCATAAAGCCGAATGTGCCCAGCGTTTCCGATTCCAGCTTTATGGTGGTATTGCAGGTATCCTTGTCTGCCGCGGCAGTGACCGTCAGCTTTGCCTTTTTAAGCTGTTCGGCCGTTTCGCTGTCCAGTCCGTTTGCCAGCAAATCGGCCGGATCATAGAGCTGGAAATCAGCCGTTCCGGTAAGTACTTTTTCACCGGCATAGTTGGCGATTTTTAAATTTTCCGCCTGATAGCGCAGCCCGAAAAATTGATTCTCAGAGGAACCAGCCTGGAAGAAAGAGAAGTTTAGCGCAATTTCGCCGTTGGCGGTATTCTTTTCGCCCTCCCAGGTAGCGTAAAAGACTTCTTCATTGTCAAATTCTAAGGAAAGCGCCTTCTCCGAAGCCAGCCCTTTACCGGGAATCAGCTTTAGGGAAGCCGTAGAACCATCTATTGTAACGGAATACTCCATTCCGACACATTGATTTCGGGCATTTAAATAAAAGGCGATCTTCAGCTTTGCATCCCTGTTTTTCAGCTCTTTTTTCGCATCCTTCAACTCTTCGATCAGTTCGCCGAGCATTTCCTGATAATCTGTTTCTGCCTGCTGGCCGAAGGATTGTTCAAAAAGCTCTTCCAGGTATTCGTCCTGGCGGGCCGTCTCTAAAAGTGAGATCAAAAGCTCTGCCGCGTTTTCGCCGTCAAATTCAATTACTGCGCAGTCAGCCTCTGCGCTGATCCCGTGAGCCTTCAGCCGGGCATTCTTCTTATAGCTGTATTCGGCGTTTTCCAATGCCTCAACATAGGTGTCGGCCAGTGCCTGAAGGCTTTGAGAAAGCTTTTGAGCGTCAAGCTCATTTTGCCCAAAAAGAACAGAGTAATCCGCTGTCATTTCTATATAACTGTCTGCGATTTCCGGTATACGGAAAGTCAAACAATCTTTTTCTATTCCGCCCTGCATGGAAAGCAGGGCTCCGTCGGCGTCATCGGCCCGATATTCAAAGCGGATGTTGTCCTTCTCTTTTTGCAGATCGGCATGGATTTTTAAAGCGTTGAGGTAATCGGCCATTTTTTTCAACTGCTCTTTATCGGCCCCGGATTCTTCAAAAAACGTGCCGAATTCGATGATCGGGGTGATCTGCACACTGCCTTGAAGAGTTTTCTCATCCTGGGAAGCCATGGCTTTGGCGGTGTTTTCGGCCAGATATACCGCAGATTGCTTCGCCAGGTTTTTGGAATACCCCTCGTCTCCCAGAATCAAATGCTGTACATCCCGCGGAAATACGAACACACAAAGCAGTATTGCGCAGATCAGCACGCCGGCCGCCGCGAGGAGGCCGATCCACCACTTTTTGCGCTTTTTTACCGGCGCGGGGGAAAAACCGGCGGACCCGGTCTGCGCCGTCGGCTGCTGTTCCGGTACTGTCTGTGCGGCCATACTGCTGCCGCAGGCAGGGCAGAATTTGACACCGTCGGGTGCGGCGGCACCGCATTTTTCACAAAACATAAAAGAAGCCTCCTTCTTTATCGGCATTTTGCCAAAGAAATGCATTAAGATATTAAAATATATGACAGTATACCATGTTTTGAATAAAATTACAACAAAAAATCCTTCAAAGATATTGAAAAAGAGACGCCGGTTTCTTATCCGGCATATTATAAAAAATGCGTTTGTTCCCTGGGGATATAAAAGGAAAACGGCCCTTTCGGTATCCGATTATAGGACAGGCTGAATTTTGTATTTCCGGTAAAAAACAACCCGAACGGGCGGAATCTGCTTGCGCGAAAAGCAAAGCAGTAGTATAATGTTTCCAACGCGTTTTTCATTTGCGCGAAAAAATTTATAGGGCTTATAGGAGGCTGAAAACATGAGAGTTTATAATTTCAGTGCCGGTCCGTCCATGCTGCCGGAACCGGTATTAAAAAAAGCTGCAGCAGATATGCTTGACTATGAAGGTTCAGGCATGAGCGTTCTTGAAATGAGCCACCGCGCAAAGTGTTATGACGCTATCATCAAGGAAGCCGAAGCGCTGCTGCGCGAGCTGATGAATATTCCCCAAAATTATAAGGTATTGTTCGTGCAGGGGGGTGCGTCCACGCAGTTTGGCGCAATTCCTTTAAACCTGCACAAAAACGGCAAGGGCGATTATATCGTAACCGGTAATTTTGCGTCTCTTGCGGCGAAGGAGGGCGCCCGCCTGACAAACGCCAGAGTGATCGCCTCCAGCGAAGAGGCCGTTTATACCTATATTCCCAAGGTGACAAAGGATAGGATTGACCCCGAGGCCGATTTTGTACATATCACCTTTAACAATACGATCTTCGGAACCAAATATAATTATGTGCCCGAAACGGGGGATGTGCCGCTGGTGGCGGATATGTCCTCTATGATCCTTTCCGAGCCGGTGGATGTTTCCAAGTTCGGCGTGATTTATGCCGGTGCGCAGAAGAATATCGGCCCCGCCGGCGTTACCGTGGTGATTGTGCGTGAGGATCTGCTGGATCAGGCTAAGGCCGACTGCCCCAAAATGCTGATGTGGAAGACCCAGGCCGACGCAGACAGTCTTTATAACACTCCTCCCTGCTACAGCATTTACATTTCCATGCTCGTATTCCGCTGGATCAAGGAGATGGGCGGCGTAGAGGCCGTACAGCAGAAAAACATTCAAAAGGCCTCGCTGCTCTATGATGCAATCGACAGCAGTGATTTTTATAAAAACAGCGTAGCAAAAGAGGATCGCTCCCTCATGAATGTTCCCTTCGTTACCCCCAGCGCCGAGCTTGACGCCAAGTTTGTAAAGGAAGCTGCGGCCGAAGGTCTGGTTTCCTTAAAAGGCCATCGCCTGGTAGGCGGTATGCGCGCCTCCATCTATAACGCCATGCCGATCGAGGGCGTGGAAAAGCTGGTTGCTTTTATGAAGAAATTTGAAGCGGAAAATAAGTGAGGTATAAAGATGACGGAAATCTTAAAGCTGAACTCCATAGCGGAGATTGTAAAAGAAAATCTGCCCGAGGGGCAATATCATATTTCCGAGGACGCTAAGGATCCGGTAGGCATTTTAGTCCGCTCGGCGGATATGCTCAGCTATGACTTTTCACCGGCTACCCTGGCTGTAGCGCGCGCCGGCGCGGGCGTTAACAACATTCCGGTGGACGCCTGCGCACAAAAGGGTATCGTCGTATTCAATACTCCCGGCGCCAATGCCAACGCGGTAAAGGAGCTGGTCATCGGCGCGATGATCGCTGCCAGCCGCAATATGTTTGAAGCGGTGGATTGGGCCAAAAGCCTGAAGGGAAACGGCGACGCCGTAGTCAAAATGGCGGAAAAAGGAAAAAGTCAGTTTGTAGGGCCGGAAATCAAGGGCAAGACCCTGGGCGTAATCGGCCTGGGCGCGATCGGCGGCCTGGTTGCCAACGCCGCGGCGGAGCTGGGCATGAAGGTGCTGGGCTATGATCCCTTTGTATCGGTTGACGCGGCGTGGCGGCTTTCCCGTGCGGTAAAGAAGGCCGAGAGCTTAGAGCAGCTGATGGCGCAGAGTGATGTGATCACCCTTCACGTACCCCAGATCGATTCCACCAAGGGCATGATCAATAAGGATTCCATTGCCTCCATGAAAGACGGCGTCATAATCCTGAACTTTGCCCGCGGAGGCTTAGTAAAGAACCAGGATATCATCGAGGCCTGCGCTTCCGGCAAGGTGTATAAATACGCTACCGATTTTGCCGATGACGCGCTGATCGGCGCCAAGGGCGTAGTAGTGCTTCCCCATTTAGGCGCTTCCACTCCTGAATCGGAGGATAACTGCGCGGCGATGGCTTCCCGTGAGCTGCGGGATTATCTTGAAATGGGCACCATTAAAAACAGTGTGAACTATCCCAACGTAGCGCTTGCACGCACCGGCAAGGCCCGTATTACCGTAATGCATAAGAATACCAGCAATATGGTGGGCCAGATTACCGCAGCAATTGCGGCGCACGGTGAGAACATCAGCGGTATGATCAATGCTTCGAAAGGCGATTACGCCTATACCATTATCGATATCGACAATTCGTTTAAGCCGGAAATCATAAATATCATCGCTGCGGTTGAAAATGTAATCCGCGTACGTGTGATCTGAAGCTGTTATTCCTGCAAAAAACGGCACCGGAAAAAATCGGTGCCGTTTTTTATTTTACAAATTTCCTCTTTCCACAGGGCCGGATAACGCCGCCCTGTACGCTTAGTCGGTCAACGCACAGGGCTCAGCTTTCCCACAGCAAACGCGGTAAGCACATACCTCCATAGACTTCAGCTCCGCAGTAAACGAGGCGCCTCCCAATACCGGCAGCGTTACGCATACCGTCTGCGTTTCTTTATCGGGGTTAAACAAATGCAGCGTATATCCGTTGCCGTCAAAGGCCGCCTTCAGGGAAGAAAGCTCCACTACAGGGTTATCCAGCAAACAGCCCTGCAGGGGTTTTTGGCCGCTCTGGGGCGGGAAGAAGCAAACCGCCGTCGGTGTCTGATTCAACAAAAGCGCCTCTGTATTGATCTTCTTCCGGCGCTCCCCGGCAGAAGACGCCTGCATCCGGAAAAAGAACTGCCTCTCTCCCTGATCGCTGTGCTCGTGAAAGCGATCCTGCGGCAAAATCTGCCGGTCTTCCAGCGGATGCGCGCAGTAAGCGGGCGTACGCATCAGGGTCAGCAGGAGCGTACCGTTTTCAGCGCTCAACGCATAGGTGCCGGTATTGGCCACGCTCAAAGCACTTTCCTCCGTCTGCAGCAGCACATATTCCTGTGCCACGCACTCCTGCCCGTTCTGCCGCAGGTCATCCAGGCCGTATGCAGTCTTACCCAAAAGCATGCCGCCGTCAAGCACAGTATCCAGGGCATATTTGAACATCGTATTTTTTGCCGCTGTAATCAAGCGGATATGGATATCGATATATCCATCCTGCTTAGGAAAGGTATATCGTACCACGGCCTGGCCCGCAGAAGAAACAAACACACACTCGGCAATTGTACGCACGGGGCCGTCCTCTACGATATGCACGGGTGCAAGCGCAGGAACAGAAAGACCGCAGAGTGCCGCCGTTTCCTCGGGAGAGGCCGCTGTAAAGGCGCCCTGCAGATTTTGATACCCCTGCACGCGCATCCCCCAGGGATCCTCGTCGTCAGCAATAACAAGCAGCCGGCCCGTAGGCTGCCGCAGATATTCCCTGCCGCGAACCGTATAGCTTTCCAAAAGGCCGGTAGCGGGATTCAGCCGTGCGCAGTATCCGCGGCCTTCAAACAGCAGGCAGCCGTCCTCCTCTTTCACGGCAGCTCCGGGCTTCTGAGAAAGCGCCCGGGGGCGAAGGTTAAAGCGTGTCATACTAAAAGGTGCAAGCTTTGCGCGGAAGGCTACGCGCTTCCGCCATTGAATCGGAATATTGCTGTACTCTTTTTCGGTCTGGGCGGGTACAGGCATCCCATCCTCATCCCATACGGAAACATCAATAAACTCATCCTGCCAGTTTTGATCTGCCAGCATAAATTCACAAACAAGATCCTCTTCTGCAGCAAAGGGGTGCGGATTATAGACCAAAACGGGAATTTCCCCCTCCTCCGCAGGCTTCTGGCCGGCAGAAAGCTTAAAAAACGCCTGCGTTTTCAGCCGATCGGCCTCTACCAAGCCATGCCCCAGCAGCTGAATTCCCGCCTCCTCCACCGGCTGAATCGATGAGCCAGGCAGAATATCATGAAACTGAGCAAACAGCAGATCTTTCCATGCAGTATCCAACGCTGCACGGGGATATTCCATGAGCCCTTGCGCCGCGGCGGCCGAAAGCATTTTTTCTGCCGAAAGCAATTCCTGTTCCAGCTTGCGGTGCAGCTGTTTTATGCGTATTTGGGAGCTGTAGCAGCCTACCATTGTATGCTGTAGGGAAACGCTGTGCTCGGGCCATTCTTCTGCCCTGCAGGCAGCAAAAAAATCCTCCGGCGCGGCATGCAGAACTTCGATATCTTTTGAAGAATCCACCAGCTTGGAGATCTCCTCCAAATCAATTTTTGAAGGGCCTCCGCCATGATTGCCTACCCCCCAGAGGAGCACGCCATTTTCTTCATTTTTCTGTTTTTCCATTTCCTCTCGGATTCTATCAACCGAATGCCCCAGCCGCGAATTGTAGCATGGCAGCCGCAGCACACGCACCTGACTGCCGGCAAAACCCTTCCAAACAAAACGATCCGTCTCAGGAACATGGTTATACGGCCGACAGATAATATAGCTGTCAAATCCGCTTTTTTCCATGATCTGCACCAGTCCCCGCGTATGGCCAAAGGGATCAAAATTGATGGCCGTGGAAGGCTCCGCACCGAATTTTTCTTTAAAATAGCGCTTTCCGATGCTGATTTGGCGTACAAAAGATTCGCCGGTAGGCATATTGCAGTCGGGCTGAAGATACCATCCGCCCATGATATGCCAATTTCCTTTTTTTACTAATTCCTGAATCTGGGCAAACAGCGCAGGCTCAAAGGTTTCAATCCATTCATAGAGCAGTGCCTCATTATGGTTAAACACAAAAGCGTCATACTGCCGGCAAAGCTCGGCGGCCACGCGGAACGTAGAAATCGCCGCGCCTACGCCCTCCTTCCATTCCCACTGCCACATAGGATCAATGTGTGCGTTGCAGAGCAAATACATCCGTTTCATAAAAAAACTCCTTTTTTTGCCGCACAAAAGGCGGAATCGATAAAAACAGTATAACAAAAAAATCAGGTGATGTCCATAGGAAACATGATAAAAATTGTGCAGGTTCCCGCCGGCCAGCAGGCATGCCGGACACCTTTTCCCCCGGCGATGCATACAATAAAAATGGTGATCTTTTCACCTTAAATATCTGAAGGAGAAATTTTTTATGGGTTTAACCAATTCTAATAAATTCATCAGCACCAATCAAATTGATTGTACGGGTTCCCTGAAGGTAACGCTTGCTTTGGCGGCGGCACCGGACATCAGTACCAATCCTACGGATATCGTTTTGATTCTGGACCGTTCCGGCAGCATGGCGGGCAGTCCGCTGGCAAACCTGAAATTAGGCGCCGATAAATTCATCGATATCATTGAAGAAGCAACAGACGGTACTGCTAACGGGGAGATCGGCTCAGGCAGCCGCATCGGCATTGTAAGCTTTTCTGATACGGCCGTGCAGAACACCCAACTGATCACCTCGGTAGCCGATTTAAAATCGGCAGTAAACGGCCTGTCAGCCGGCGGCTCTACCAACCATGCCGACGCCTTTGAGCGGGCGGCCGCGCTCTTTGACGCCTTTGCCAAGGCGGCTGCATTGTTTGATCCTTCCTCTCAAAATGCCAGGGTCATGGTAATGTTCACCGACGGCGAAACATCTGCAGGACCGGACCCCAGCCCTATCGCTGCGGCCGCCCGTGCATCCGGCATTATTATTTACTGCATTGGCCTGATCGGTGCCGACGGTATCAACCCCGCTGTGCTCAATGACTGGGCTACTGATCCCGATGCTTCTCACGTTGCCATTACTCCCTCGGATGCGGATCTGGAAGATCTGTTTGAGGATCTGGCTGCGAACATCTCTAAACCGGGTGCAACCAATATCGTAATTGATGAAGTTGTAAACCCCGATTTCGTGATTACCAGTATTCTGATGCCAACCAAAGGCGTTGCCAGCATGATCAATGCCACAACGCTGAAATGGACCATCGATGAACTGGGAACAACCGGAAACGAAGGCGCAACGCTGGAATTTTTTATTCGCCATATAGCCGACACCTCCGGCAGTAAGTTCGTTAACGAATCTATCACTTATACGGATAATGAAAATAACCAAGCAACCTTCCCCACTCCAGAAGTTATGGTGGACTGCGGAAGCATCGTACAGCCTGAACCGTGTCCGGTTCCGGTAGATGTAACCGTTGACGGCTGCGAGGATTCCGTTGTATTTGATGCAGGCGACACGTATTTGGAATCTGCCGGGCGCATTCTGCAGCTGGATATCAACCTGAAGCATGTATGCCCCAACAAACGTGTAGCTCTGGGTGTTATTTTAACGGAAGTCGACCAAGAGGGCAACGAGCATCAGCGCGGTATGAAAACGTTAACCATTCCGGCACACACCTATCCGGAATGCCGCGACGTTCTGGTAAAATGCGTAAAATTTGTGCTTCCGGAAAACCTGGATGTTTCAGGCGAAACACCTGCAGCCACATGTAATGCCCGGAACCTGCGTGCAAGAATTATTGCGCACAATATTGATTCGGACTTTCAATGCTGCGATCTTCTTGTTTAAAAACAGACGTTCCGCACCTTTTTAAAGTTGAAGAAAAAGCCGCCTTCGGGCGGCTTTTTCCTCTTTTGCATCTTGACAAAAATTATTTTTTCCTATATAATTATAACTTAGGCTGCCTGGCAGCAAACTATCGGAAAAATACGCAAAGGAGCGGTTTTATGATAAAAAAGGACGTGCTTATCATCGGCGCAGGTCCGGCCGGAATCTTTACCGCGCTGGAGATGCTGCGCAATGGAAGCAAAAAAAGCATTTTAATTGTAGAAAAAGGTCAGCCAGTAGAAAAACGGCGCTGCCCAAAGGCAAAGACCAACCAATGCATGAACTGCAAACCCTATTGCCACATTACAACGGGTTTTTCCGGTGCAGGCGCTTTTTCCGACGGCAAGCTGTCGCTCTCTACGGATGTAGGAGGCGACTTTCCCAACCTGGTAGGAGAAGAAGAAGCCCAAGCGCTGATCCACTATGCAGATTCCATCTATCTGGAATTCGGGGCCGATACCAAGGTAGAAGGCGTCGGCAATGATGAAGAAGTAAAACAGATCCGCAAGCGCGCCATTCAGGCAGGCTTAAAATTGGTAGACTGCCCGATCCGCCATTTGGGTACTGAAAAAGCACAGAACATCTATTACGCTATTGAACAATATTTACTGCAAAACGGCGTAGAGATGCTGTTCGGCTGCGAATGTACCAACTTAATTCTCTCCGGCAGCGTATGCAGCGGTGCTTACGTTACAAATGGCAAGGAGAATTTTGAAATCCAGGCCCAAAGCGTCGTAGTAGCCACCGGCCGCCGAGGCGCCGAATGGCTGGAGCATATCTGTGCTGAGCACGGTATCGCTCATGAGCCGGGTACTGTGGATATCGGCGTACGCGTAGAGGTGCGCAACGAGATTATGGAAAAAGTCAATGAGGTTCTGTATGAATCTAAGCTGATCGGCTATCCGCAGCCCTTTAAAAACAAAGTGCGCACCTTTTGCCAAAATCCCGGCGGCTTCGTCAGCCAAGAAAATTATGATAATGACCTGGCCGTTGTCAACGGTCATTCCTATAAGGAATTAAAATCCAACAACACCAATCTGGCCATTTTGGTTTCGCACAACTTTTCGGTACCGTTCAACCAGCCGATCGAATACGCCCAAAAGGTTGGGGAGCTGGCCAATATGCTGGGCGCAGGGCATATTTTAGTACAGCGCTTCGGCGATATTTTAGACGGCAAGCGCACCTGGCAGAAGGAACTTGCGCAGTCCAATTTAAAGCCCACGCTGCCCGACGCCGTAGCCGGAGATATTACCGCTGCTATGCCGTATCGGGCAATGATGAACATCATCAATTTCATTAAAGCGCTGGATCACGTCGTACCGGGGTTTGCCTCCACCGAGACGCTGCTGTATTCGCCGGAACTGAAATTCTACAGCAATCGCGTAAAAATGGACAAGGATCTTACTACCAGTATTTCCGGCCTGTATTGCCTGGGCGATTCCAGCGGCTGGACCCGCGGCCTAATGATGGCTTCGGCCATGGGCGTCTATATGGGAAGAAAGCTTTTTTAATGTATAATAAAGCAAAATCCTCGGTAAAATTGAAAAAGAAAATTCCCTCCGTCAAAACTTCCGTTTTACTGCCTCCCTCAGCAGAGGGAGGCTTATTTTATTCCGAGCTGCTGCGTTTCATTTCTCTAATCAAGCTCCGCAATCCTCTTTCTGTTTCAACCTTCCTTTGTTTTGCCGCCTCAAAAAAAAGACTTATATTGCGAAATCCTGTTGCCGCACAATAGTTTCACTGCAAAAAGGATCTTTCTGTTCTGTGTTCCTGAAAAAAAACACTGCGCATTTTAACAAATCATCCCTTTTCCACCCTCTGTTTTTCAGCAAGGCAGAACGATGAAAACTATTGCAAATTTCAAGATAAAAATGTATAATATAGATAAATACATATATCCTGCTGTATCGCATTATGATATCCACAGGTTTTCCACATGCGTTCCACGGCCTGTCCACACATGCATTGGCAAAAAAAACCCTGTTTTCCTATGGATATCGATGTTTTCCACGTTATGAACATGATATATGATGATAGATGATTTATTTTATTTCTACAACTATTCTATGAAAGAGGTGCCTCAATTATGATATTTTCCTGTGATAAAATGACGCTACTCAACGGACTGAATATTGCTGCTAAAGCACTGCCTTCCAAAAGCGTAAATCCCATTACCGAAGGTATTTTATTTAAAGCCGACGGGAATGAAGTGATTCTTACCACTACGGATTCTTCTTTAACAATCCAAACAAAAATTGCTGCGGATGTAAAAGAAGAAGGACAGGTAGTACTGACAGGAAAATTCTTTTTTGAAATTATCAGAAAAATGCCGGAGGGCATGATCGAAATTAAGGGAAATCATCGTGAAGGTGTTTCCGTAACGGAAAATTATTCAAAAATGAATATTTCAGCCTTGGATCCTGAAGAATATCCTGCGCTGCCGGTAATTGACAAGGAGAAATTTTTTACGCTGCCGCAGAATTCTTTGCGGGAGATGATCAATCAGACCATGTTTGCTACTGCGGTAGATGAATCTCGTCCGATTTTGACCGGCTGCTTGTTTGAGATCGAAAATGAATCGATCAATGTTGTGGCTCTGGACGGATACCGGCTTGCGCTGCGGAATTCCTATATGGAGGATGCAGAAGAAAATATTAAGGCAATTATTCCTGCCCGGGCACTCTCGGAGATCACAAAAATTCTTGCTGATACAGAGGATTTGGTAAGAATTTATATTCAAAAGAGCTACTGTATGGTAGAGCTTGAAGAAACAAAAATTATTACCCGGCTGATTGAGGGCGAATTTATTAAATATAAGCCTATTATTCCTACAGAACTGAGCAATCAGATCGTGATCTCTCGTGTGGACATGCTGGAGGCGATCGACCGTGCTTGGCTGATGGTAAGGGAAAATACCCGCAACAATTATGTGGTGTTTAAATTCAGTGAATCCAAACTGATCATTACCTCGCGTTCGGATACGGGAAACGCGTACGAGGAGGTCGATTATTCCGGAAGCGCGCAGCCGATTGAAATTGGCTTTAATCCTCGGTATTTTGTAGAATGTTTAAAAAATATCAGCGATGAGTTTATCAATTTTGCTTTTACTACGCCGTCAAGTCCTACAGTGATTACGCCTGTGGACGGAAATAAATATCTGTATTTGATTTTGCCGGTAAGACTGTAATGTATCTGAAAGATCTGAAACTGTGGAACTTTCGTTCCTATGAACAGCTGGATCTTTCCTTTTCCGAGGGTATCACAATCCTTACCGGTGAAAACGGGCAGGGAAAAACCAATGTGATAGAGGCTGTCTATTTGCTTTGCACGGGAAAAAGCCACCGCACGGCAAGAGAAAACGATATGATTATGCAGGAGCGTACCTGGGCGCGTATCCGCGGCGAGAGCCGTCAGAAAGACGGGCGGCATACTGTGGATATGGTGCTCTCCCGGGGGCAAAAGCGGCGGATCTTAGTGAATGGCCTGGCAATTTCGCGCATCAGTGAAATGCTGGGGCAGCTCAGCGGTGTAATTTTTTCGCCGGAAGATCTTTCCCTGATCAAAGCCGGGCCGTCGGAGCGGCGGCGGTTTATGGATATTGAGCTTTCTCAGGTGAGCAAGCATTATTTTTATGCACTGAATGAATATAATAAGGTGCTTCAGCAAAGAAATTCTCTTTTGCGCGAAGGCGGAAAGGCAGATTCTTTGGAAGTTTGGGATGCGCTTTTAGCGCAGCGGGCTGCGCCTGTAATAAAGGCACGCATTGACTTTTGCCGAAGACTTTCGCCTGTTGCGGAAAAAAACCATGCCTATCTTTCTTCAGGCAGGGAAAAGCTCAGCTGTGAATATAAGGGACTTGGAAAAGACGGCAGTGACGTCTATGAGATCATGCTGCAGCTCTTGGAAAAAAATCGGGAAATAGACCAAAAGCGCTGCTTTACGACTATCGGTCCGCATAAAGACGATATTATCATTAAATTAGGGGATACGGATCTGCGGTATTTTGGGTCTCAGGGGCAGCAGCGTACAGCGGCGTTGGCTTTAAAGCTTACGGAGCTGGAAATGATGAAAGAGGATTTGGGGGAATATCCCGTTTTATTGCTGGATGATGTTCTCTCAGAGCTGGATCCTGCCAGGCAGAAAATGCTGCTGGATAAAATTCGGGGTGTACAAACGATTATTACTGTAGCGCAACCGGTAGAATATTTTCATAAAATGGATGTTTCCTTTTTGAAAGTGGCGGGGGGAAAGATATGGAAAAACTGAAAGCCGGTGTTTTAGAACTGGACCGTTTGATTCTCGGCGCGGGAAGACTGGGTGAGGAAGAAAAAAAGGATGCATGCTTTGCAATCCTTGATCGCTATCTGGAGCTGAGCTTTTGCACGCTGGATGTCGCGCGTTCCTATTGCAATGGAAAGTGCGAAGAATTTTTGGGGGAGTATTTAAAAAAAAGGGATCGGAATAAAGTAACAATCATCAGTAAAGGCGGTTTTCCGCTTTCGCGGAAGGAAATGTATAAGACGCGCTTGAGTGAAAAAGAGCTGCGGAAGGATTTAGAGGCTTCCCTGAAGGCCTTGGGTACGGAGTATATTGATTTATATTTTCTTCATCGGGACAGGCCTGACGTGCCGCCGGAAGAGATGCTCTATCCGTTAAATCAGTTTATTCGGGAAGGTAAGGTCCGCGAAATCGGCGCTTCCAATTGGAGCTGCGGAAGAATCGACGCGGCAAACCGTTTTGCAGAAAAAAATGGTCTGCGGCCGTTTGCGGTAAGCCAAATCAACTATTCCTATGCGCTTACTACGCCGCCGCTTACCGGGGATATTACGCATATCACGATGAATAACATCGAGTATCACTGGTACAGAGAAAACGCCTTTCCCTTAATTGCCTATTCCGTACAGGCGAAAGGGTTTTTTACGAAGTATTTTTCCGGGGACGAGCTGAAAGAATCCGGAAAGCTCTCCTATCTGCCGCTGAAGGAGAATTTCCGGCGTGCCGAACGGATCCGGGAGCTTTCCCTTCAAAAATCTGTACCGATTCCTGCGCTTTTGATCTCCTATGTGCTTTCGAAGGAAATTCCTGCCGCGGCTATCGGAGGATTTTCTAATACAAAACAGTTGGAGGAAAGCCTGCCCGGCGTGCAGTTGCGGCTGACCAAACAGGAAATTCAGTTTTTGGAAGGTGAATACCTTGCATGAAGGACACAGAAAAAATTTAAGAAAGAGCTTTATTTCTACCGGGCTGGAGGGAAAAACTGAGCACCAGGCGCTGGAACTGTTGCTTACCTATGCTATGCCCAGAATTGATGTAAATCCTGTGGCCCACGAGCTGATAGACTGCTTTGGTTCCCTTGCCGGGGTAATGGATGCAGATATTCAGGAGCTGCAGGAGATTCCTTATATTTCAGAAAACGGCGCGGTACTGTTAAAGCTGATTCCGCAGCTGTCTAAAATGTATCATGAGAGCAAATGGAAGGAAAAGCCGAAATTAAATACGATAAAAAAGGTGAAGGAGTTTCTGGAGCCGAAATTTATGGGGGAAAAGAATGAAATCCTCTATATGATCTGCTTGGATAACCATTGCTGCCTAAATAGAGTGGTGAAGCTTTCCGAAGGAACAATCGATCATTCTCCGGTTTACATTCGGGATGTGGTCAAATTTGTCTTGCGTACTGATGCAAAGAACGTGATTTTAGCACACAACCATCCCAGCGGAAACGTAAGGCCTTCTCCTGCGGATATCCGTATGACAAACCAGATTGCCGAGGCGCTGAAGCCGATGGAAGTCAAGTTGGTAGATCATATTATTTTTTCAGGAGGGGAAACGTACTGCTTTTCCTCAAATTCCATGCTGCCGGGCACCGTTTTTATATCGGAGCCGGAGGAGAAAAAGCAGATAGCAGAAAAGGAGTAATACAATGAAGGTAAGAACACGCTATGCACCCAGCCCTACGGGCAACATGCATATAGGAAATTTAAGAACGGCCCTGTACGGCTATCTTTTTGCCAAAAAAAATAACGGAGAGTTTGTTGTACGGATTGAAGATACCGATCAGAACCGCTATCAGGAATCTGCAACGGATATTATTTTCCGCACACTTGAGCAAACCGGGATTGTCTATGACGAGGGCCCCGGAAAAGAAAAAGGCCGGGGACCGTATTTTCAGTCCCAGCGCCGGGAGATCTATAAAAAATACGCGCAGATGCTGGTGGAAAAGGGGGCGGCTTATTATTGCTTTTGTACCGATGAAATCCTTGAAAAGGAGCGTAAGGCCGCTGAGGAAAAGGGACAGACTTATAAATATCCAAAAACCTGTCTTTCCTTAAAAAAGGAGGAAATTCAAAAACGCATTGAGGCGGGTGAACCGTATGTTATCCGTCAAAACATGCCGGAGACGGGATCCGTTTCGTTTGAAGATGTAATCTTTGGTACCATCACTGTGGACTGCGCCGATCTTGACGATATGGTTCTTTTAAAAAGCGATGGATTGCCCACCTATAATTTTGCCAATGTGGTGGATGATCACTTGATGGAAATCACGCACGTGATGCGCGGCAGCGAATATCTTTCCAGCACACCCAAATATAATTTGCTGTATCAGGCCTTTGGCTGGGAGCCGCCGGTATATGTGCATCTTCCGCTGATTATGAAGGACGCGACGCATAAGCTTTCCAAACGCAACGGAGATATGTCCTTTCATGATCTTTTGGATGCGGGATATCTTTCCGATGCAGTAGTTAATTATATTGCTCTTTTAGGCTGGAATGACGGTACCAATCAGGAAATTTATACGCGGCAGGAGCTGATCGAATCCTTTTCTTTAGAGGGAATCAGTAAATCGCCGGCGATTTTTGATATTCCCAAATTAAAGTGGATGAACGGCGAATATATTAAGGCAATGCCCTTTGAGGATTTCTGCGCCGCGGCCGAGCCCTGGCTGGATAAGAACCCGAATTTGAAGCAGTATGATTATAAAAAGCTGGCGGCGCTGATTCAAACACGGATAGAGATTTTTTCAGAAATTCCTGAAAAACTGGCATTTTTACCTGAGGTAGCTCCGCATGAGCCGGCCCTTTACTGCCATAAAAAGTTTAAGCTGGACGAAGCCGGTGCACGCGAAAGTCTGCAGCAGGTAAAAGAGGCTTATGAGGGAATTGAACTTTGGTGTGAACAGAGCATTCATGATACATTGATCCGGTTAGCACAGGAGAAGGGAAAAAAGAACGGTGCGGTCATGTGGCCGGCGCGCGTTGCTTTGTGCGGACTGGAAAGTACGCCCGGCGGGGCAGTAGAACTGGCAGATATTTTGGGAAAGGAAGAAACGCTGCGGCGGCTGGATAGAGCTATCGCAATGTTTTAAAGGCAGGCGAAGGAGTTTTCCTTCGCTTTTTTGTAAAGGCAATGCGATGGCTGCAGAAAAACGTTTAGCAGTAAAAAACAGAATTTTTTATGAAATCAAATTTCCCGCATCAAGCCTCCCTCGGCAGAGGGAGGCAGCAAAACGGAAGTTTGACAGAAGAAAAGAAAAAGAGGTTATCCACTTAATTCACAACAGGTTATCCCGAATTTCCACAGCTGCTTTTTTTATGAAAACAAAGGGATAACCCCATAGAAAACGGACAGACTAAAAAAGCAGAGCTTATTTTTTGCACGTTACAGGGAAAAAATGCAGTGCAGTTGCCCCCGGCCGGAAAACGGAATCTTTTTGATTTTCTGCTTTTTTTGATTGACAAATTATAGTCCCATTGATATAATGTGTTTTGTTTAATGGCGGCATAGCTCAGTTGGCTAGAGCATTCGGTTCATACCCGACAGGTCGGTGGTTCAAGTCCACTTGCCGCTACCAGCAGCGCCTCGTTCATAGGGAGCGGGGCATCCTGTTTTTTGCCGGTTTTTTGGCAAAAGCAGTTTTTGGAGGCATAGCTCAGCTGGTTAGAGCGCACGCTTCACATGCGTGAGGTCGCGGGTTCGAGCCCCTCTGTCTCCACCAGGAAAAGCACAACATGGAAGAATTAAACTCTCGTGTTGTGCTTTTTTTATTGTTTTGAATGTTATGTTTATGATATAGTATTATAGAAATGATAGAGTAATTGGAGAAAAAATATGAATATAGCAAGATCTATCGACTATCTTCTTGAAAACGGGGGCAATCTTCTTCGTTACAGATTGCACCGGGATGTTTTACATGACCTTAATCCTGTGGAAGAAGAAAACTATCTTGAAAAGATTCAACAAAGTGATGATTATAAGTTGTTGGTTTCGCATATCCATGAAAATGGGTATATCGGACGTGGAATGCATTCTTGGGAAAAATTTAAGACTTCACACTTAGATGATGGAGAAGCAGCTGCACGCTATATCGCCAATACAGGTATCCCGGCAAATACTCCGTTTGTATATAACTTTGCTATGGCCCTACGAAACGATGCTGTGCTGGAGGAGGAGTTTTCCTATTATCATCCTGAAAAAATGCGGTTTGTTAATCGAAATCTTGGATTAAACAGCGGCTCCACTTTGGGGGTAACAATCAATGCTTGTCAGGCATTGATTGGCTATGGGGATGATGATGCGGTAAAACCGTTTGTAAATATATCCTACCGTGCCTTCACAAGTTTATTAGAATTGAGTTCGATTCAAGACTTGGTGGAATTCAATCCCAATCTTAAACGCAAATACAATTATCCGACCATTACGCCGGAAACCTATTTTCCGTGTCAATATCATCTGGAAACGCTTGCCTGCACAAATTCATGGCGAACTCCTGCTTCCGTTGAGCTATTGGCAAAGGCAATCAACTATCATGACGAGATCTGTACGGATAGTTTTTCCTTTGCAGTAAAGATAAACGGGAAGCAGGTTGGACCTGGATGGGCGTATATGCAGCCTTTTTACGAATTGTCTTTTCCAAGCAAAGCCCCAAATCATCGAAAGACCTTAACCTGTCTTGCAAAAGTTGTTGGGGAAAAAGCGGATGTGGTTAAGCGTTCCAGAAAAACACTTGAAGAGATGCTCGATGCTGACGGAATTCTTCGTATGACTTTCAATTCGCCATATCAGAAAAAATGTTTTAAGGATAACTTGCAAATTGCACATCCTTATGCTGAAATCGGGCTTGAACCAAATCATAGGAAAGATAGCGCAATTTGGTGTGAACTAACTTTTTGGGCAGTTCAATTCTTATATATTCTGGGAGTCGCAGAGTGGTAATTAATGACAGTTTATATTACTTATGAAATAAACTGTGAAGGTGAAAACAACGATTGCAGTCTGCGCCCTCGTGTCTAATTTCCTTCCGCTACCCAAAGCGCTTATTTATCTGCGTTGTTCATCTTGTCCTTTACAAAAGTTCAAAACTCTCTGCCAAAAACGCAAATGTATCTTTTTTGTAGTCTCTCGACACGTCGCCGCAAGCGATGGGAAGCTTGCGGCGATTTTTTTTAATCCCTGTGTTCTCCTTGTGCTGTCTCTTCTTTTGCGCAAAAAGTCGCGCTCGGTTTGCCTGCTCGTTTGGCAATGTTTTTCCCCCTTTTTGTAAAAGCGGATAAAAATTCCGCAGAAGGCAGAACGTTGGATATTCGTAAGGACTCCTTTATAATAAGTGCGGGATTCAATCGGTTTTTTTAGATTTTCTTTATAAAAAATGCGGCAAAGGAAACCCCTTTAAAACCTTTTTCTTTTGAGGATTAGGAATTTGAATTTACGTAAATTTTCTATCGTAGAGCAATGCTGCAATTAATACTACGAAGCAAGAGCCGGCGTTATGTACAAGAGCACCTGTTGTGGGGTTTAAAATGCCCGTTACAGAAAGCGCAACGGCAACAAAGTTTATGCACATTGACAGTGTAATACTTGCCTTAATGGTTTTAACCGTTGCATTCGAAAGGCGTTTGAGGTAAGGAATTTTGGATAGATCGTCACTCATAAGAGCAATATCTGCCGCTTCCACAGCAATGTCGCTTCCCATACTTCCCATAGCCACACCGACGTTTGCAGTTTTAAGGGCCGGCGCATCGTTTACACCATCGCCGATCATGCATATTGTCCGGTTTTCGGCTTGCAGTTTTGTAATGCTGTTTACTTTTTCCTCCGGCAGAAGCTCTGCGCAGACTTCGGTGATGCCTGCCTTTCTTGCGAAGGAATCCGCTGTCTTTTGATTATCGCCGGTTAAAAGAATCGTTTTTGTCTGCATTGCGGAAAGTTTGGCTATGATATCGGCCGCTTCGGGACGAAGAACGTCGGAAAGTGCGATCACACCGATGCAGGTTTCATTCTCTGCCACAAGAATAGAAACCTTGCCCTGCAGACGCAGCGCTTCCAGTTTCGTATGGATAAGGGCATCCAGTATTATACTGTGTTCAAGCAGAAATTTCTCATTGCCGCAAAGGATCTTTTTATTGTGGATAACTGCCGATACGCCTTTTCCGGCAGTTATCTTAAACGCAGCGGATTCTGTTAATTCAAGATTTTCTTTCTTTGCAGAGGCAACGATGGCTTTGCCCAAAGGATGCTCACTTTTGGCTTCGGCAGATGCCGCAAGAGATAAAAGCATTTCTTCTCTTATGGCCTCGTTAAAGGAAATAATATCGCATACTTCCAGTCTGCCGTAGGTCAAAGTGCCGGTCTTATCAAAGGCGATAGTATCGACCTTTCCCATTTTTTCAAGTGCTTCCCCTGACTTGATAATAACACCGTGCTTTGTTGCCTGACCGATAGCCGCCATAATCGCTGTGGGGGTTGCAAGCACCAGTGCACAAGGGCAGAATACTACAAGAACAGTTACGGCACGAACAATATCTTTTGTAAGAATGCCTGTAATGATGGCGATCAGAAGAGCCACGGGAACAAGCCAACTTGCTGCTTTATCAGCAATTCTTGCCATAGGAGCTTTTTTGTTTTCTGCCTCCTGTACCATACGGATAAGCTTCTGCAAAGAGCTGTCTTTGCCAACGTTTGTAGCTTTTATATCAATAGCACCGAAGCGGTTGATTGTTCCGCAGAACACAGCATCCCCGACAGTTTTATCTATAGGGAAGGATTCTCCCGTTATAATGGACTGATCTACCGAGGTTTCTCCGATTAAGATAGTGCCGTCAACGGGAATGGTTTCGCCTGGTAAAATCCGCAGAATATCTCCCTTGCAAATTTCCTCTGCGGGAAGCATGGTTTCCTTTCCGTCTGTTATTCGTCTGCCCTGTGTGGGTGCAAGACGAAGGAGTTTTTTTAGCCCTTTTTTTGCTCGGTTTGTTGTCATATCCTCAAGGATAGCGCCGATAGCCATAATAAAAGCAACCTCACCGGCGGCAAACAAGTCGCCGATAAAAATAGCTGCAATCATTGCGATGGTAATCAGCAAAGCGGATGAAATCTTGCTGATACCGGGGTTATAGAGAAGCCTCCATACCGCAAGATACAACAGCGGAATACCGCTGATAATGACCGTAACCCACGCGGGGTCAATCGGCAGAAATCCTTCGGTTCTGGATACCACAAAGCTGAGCACCAGAAAGATACCGCCCGCCAATGTTGCCGGGACACCGGAGAGAAAATCGTTTATCTTTTTTAACATTTGCCGCACCTCTCATTCTTTGACATCAATTGCAAAACAATGTATAATATATTCGTTAACAAACATATTGTTCTGTTTCTGTTATCATTATACAAATACGGCCGCACGGTTGCAATAAGCAAATATTTCATCTTGTTCGTTACAAAACAGTTTTGATCATTTGTTCGGGAGGTTTTTATGGATAGAAGGCAGAAGAAAACAAAGGATGCTATATTTAAAGCTTTTACAACTCTTCTTTCAAAAAAGAATTATAATCAGATTTCCGTGCAGGAAATCATTGATATTGCCGATATCGGAAGAACTACCTTTTATGCACACTTTGAAACAAAGGAGTATCTGCTTAAGGATTTATGCGAAGAGCTATTCGGGCATATCATGGACACGGCAATGGGCCTTCCGCACGGGCATTATCATTATTCCTGCGGAAGCAAAACGGATTCGGTATTTCTGCACCTTTTACGGCATTTACAAGAAAACGATCATCATATTCTTGAACTGCTTTCTTCGCAGAATAACGAGATATTTCTGCGGTATTTCAAAAGCAATTTAAAAAAGCTGATTCTTACACAGTATGCAGGGAAAGGGCTGCTTAAAAACTCCAAACTGCCGGAAGATTATTTGGTTAATCATATCTCTTCCTCCTTTGTTGAAACGGTGGATTGGTGGCTGTCCCGCGAAAGAAAGGAGACACCGGAAGAAATAACGCAATATTTCTTGGCGGTGATTGAGCCGGTATTGCAATAACACGAATACAGTATCGTGCTGTATATGCTTTGGATTAGGTTGAAATTTCATTCGGGGGATAAAATGAATTGGATTGATGAAGTGCAAACGAAATTAAAAAAGAAAAATCAAGTCTTGCTTTCTAAAGATTCTCCATATTTACAAGATGTAAGGCAGCTGTTTCAGGAGCAGAATCATCGTGTTATGGTGTTATGGGCGTTTGATTTCGCTGCTGAAACGATCAAGGACCTGAAAGAAAAATATCCCAACGAGAATCGCCCGCAGCAAGCATTGGAGACGGCAAAAGACTGGGCTGCCGGAAAGATAAAAATGTGGTTGGCACAACAGAGCATATTGGCCTGTCATGCATTTGCAAAGGACATTGACTGTAAAGAAGATATTGCGATGTGTCATGCCGTAGGACAGGCATGCGCCGTTGTGCATACTGCCGAACACGCAATAGGGTATCCGATATATGACCTTACCTCTATTATCTATAAATATGGAATAAAAAATTGTTCAAGAGCAATAGAAGCAAGAAAACAAAAATATATAGACAGATTGTTTTATTGGAGGGATCATTTAACGGAGTATACAGGGGGATGGGCAGAATTTATGCTGAAATAATGGTTGCTTTTCTTTTTTCGGCGGCCGTTTCTATGACGGTTTTATGTTTCAAAGAACAGGAAAGGATTCACAGGAGGTTTTCTAAAAACAGAGCAGTTTCTGTGTTCGGCAAAGAACATTCAGGCGTCTGTATCTGTTATAAAAGATATAGGATATGCTGGAGTCTTCCTGTTGCAATCGATAAAAATATTGCTTTCTGAGGCGCAAAAGAGTATAATACAATTTAAATTGTATAAGGAGTCTGTTTTTATGAAAAAGCTATTCGCCTTTTTTCTGCTCGCCGTCTTTATAATCTCTGGTGTCAGCTGCAGTCCTCATGCAAATCCGGCCAGTGATTTTACATATGAAATCACTGAAAATACCGTAGTAATCACCCAATATATCGGCTCCGATACCAGCGTTGTCATTCCCGATGAGATCGAGGGGCTTCCGGTCTGCACCATCGGGGAAAACGCTTTTACCCAAAGCAATGTGGAGGAAGTGACCATTCCGGCCTCCGTTCAAGAGTATAGCTGTGCCTTTTTGGAATGTAACGCCTTAAAAAAGGTCCGTTTACAAAAAGGGTTAAAGCTGATTGATGATTCTGCATTCTACGCATGCGCCGCTCTTGAGGAAATTGAAATTCCTGAGAGCATAGAAAAAATAGGTATAAATGCGTTTGCTTTTTCCGGGCTGAAAAAGGTTAAACTTCCTAAAAATCTCCAGACGCTTGAAGGCTATGCGTTTTACCGCTGCCCCGCCCTGGAGGAGGTTCATCTTACAGGCGATATACAAAACTGGCTGTTTGACAGACAGTTTGCGGAAAATCCCGCCCTGACCACCGTCATTTTAGATGAAGGCGTTACCCAAATAGGCCCGTATTCGTTTATCAGCTGTACCGCGCTGGAGAGCGTAACCTTTCCCAAGAGCCTGACAGACCTTGGAGTTTCGGCGTTTTCCGGATGTTCTTCAATGAAAAGCGTAACGTTTTTAGGCGATAAGCCGGAAGATCTGGAAGGCTATACGCTGAATGCCGAGCGAAAAAAGCCGATCATCGTATACTATGATCCCGCGGCCAAAGGATGGGAGGATGCGGAAATCGAGGATTTGGTTTTTAGGCCTATCGGCACCGGAAACGACGAGCCGGCTCCCGTTCCTACCGCAAAAATCGAGGGAGATTTTGAATATGAAATGATAAAAGATATGGCGGTTATCACAAAGTATACCGGATCCGACAGCAGGCTCGTTCTTCCGGATAAAATCGACGGGTTCCCCGTTAGAATAGAAGCGACCGTCTTCAGTGAAAGCCCAATAGAAGAGGTAACGATACCGGCGGCTATAAAGGATTATTCCTATGCTTTTCGAAATTGCAAAACATTGAAAACAGTGCATTTGCAAAGGGGCATCAAAACGATCAGTTCCGGCGCCTTCAGTCACTGCCCGGCGCTTGAGGAAATTGAAATTCCCGAGAGTGTGGAGTCCATAGGCGTTCGTGCCTTTGAGTATTCCGGGCTGAAAAGGATCACGATTCCGGGAACGGTTAAAACGGTTGACGTTCAGGCTTTTCACTACTGTTCGGCGCTGGAAGAGGTACGCATAACCGGCAATATCGAAAGCTGGGGCAATACCGGCAACGGGCATTTTGCAGGGAATACGGCGCTGACCTCGCTGATTCTGGAGGAAGGCGTTACTACGTTGGGAAATAGGATGTTTTATAAATGTACCGCGCTGGAGACCGTGACTTTTCCCAAAAGCTTGAAAAAACTTGGCGACGCTGCTTTTGTCGGATGTTCCGGTTTAAAGAGCGTAACGTTTTTAGGCGATAGGCCGGAGGGACTTGATCGTTTTACGTTCGGTGTAGCGGAAAAGCCGGTAACGGTGTATTACGATCCCGCCGCAAAGGGATGGGAAAATGCCGAAATTGAGAATTTGATTTTTGAGCCTATTGCGTAAGAATCTAAAATGCGCGGCTTTTGTTGCAACCGTGGGAGAAAAATGGCTGCGCTCTGTTGGGGCGGGCCGGAGGGAAAGCATTTTATCAGCGGTGTGTTTTTTATAAAAAGGGGTGAAAAAACATTTATTTGCATAAAGACGGCGGAAAAATACAAAATATATTTAAAATAATGTTTGCAATTTTCAGGGGTGTATGGTATCATAATACACACAATACTTCTTGCGAGAGTGGGCGAATATCCCACTCTTCATTTTTGAAGGAGGGGCTTCATGGCAAAAGCTGCTGAAATCGCGGGAGGCGCCGCACAAAAAATAATAGAAGCCATGGGCTTTGAAATGGCCGATGTGGAATATGTGCGCGAGGACGGGCAGATGTGTCTTAATTTTTATATCTGCCGCGAGGCGGGCGTAACCATTGAGGATTGCGAAGCTGTTTCCCGGGCAATTGACGAGGCTGTTGACGCAGCGGATCCTACCGGCGGCGCGCCCTATTGCCTGTGTGTAAGCACCTGGGGAGACCGGCCTTTGAAAAGCGACCGGGATTTTACACGGAATTGCGGCAAGGAAGTGGAACTGAAGCTGAAGAAGCCCGATTCGGGAAAAAAGAAGAAGTTTACGGGAATTTTAAAAACGTTTGATAAGGAAACCGTTACGATAGAAAATACAGACGGCATCATGACGGTAAAGAGAAATAATTTGGAATGCATCAGACCTTATATAGGCTTCTGAAAAAATGGAGGAAAAAATGAATTCGGAATTAATCAGCGCAATTAAAATGCTGGAAAGTGAAAAAGGAATCAATGCGGAAATGCTCTATGAGGCAATTGAGCTTGCTATGGTATCCGCCTATAAAAAGGTGCGGGAGTTCAGCGACGCGGCAACGCTTGTAGCCCATATGGACAGAGAGACCGGCGATGTACGCTGCTATATTGTAAAAACCGTGGTGGAAGACGTTTATGATAATCTTTTGGAAATTTCCGTGGAGGATGCGCAGGAGCTTTTGCCCGGCGCCGTGGTGGGCGATAAGGTAGAGGTAGAGGATACCCCCGAGGATTACGGCCGCATCGGTGCGCAGACGGCGCGCCAGGTGATTACCCAGCGCCTGCGCGAAGCCGAAAAAGGGCAGGTGTACAGTGAATATGCTGATAAGCAGAACGAACTGCTCACTGCTGTGGTACAGCGGGTAGAAAACGGCTATGTGTATGTAGAGCTGGGCAAATTAGAGGGGGTGATTCCGCCCAAGGAGCAAATTGAGGGCGAGCACTATGTGCCCGGCATGCGCTTAAAGGTGTATGTTTCGGAAGTAAAAAAAGTACAGTATGGTACTACCATTACCGTTTCGCGCACGCATCCGCAGCTGATTAAACGGCTGTTTGAGCTGGAAGTGCCTGAGATTGCCCAAGGGATCGTTGTTATTAAAGCGATTGCGCGCGATGCAGGATCAAGAACGAAAATCGCCGTGTACAGCGAGGATCCGAACGTAGATCCCTTAGGCGCCTGCGTAGGCCCCAAGGGCACCAGAGTAGCCAATATTGTAAGCGAGATCAACGATGAAAAAATCGATATCATTAAATGGAGCGAGGATCCGGTAACCTATATTGCCAATGCGTTGAGTCCTTCCAAAGTGCTGTTGGTAAAAATTGAAGAAGGCGAGGCCAAAAAGAAAGCTACCGTTATTGTGCCGGATAATCAGCTTTCCTTAGCCATCGGCAAAAAAGGACAGAATGCGATGCTCACCGCCAGATTGACGGGTTGGAATATCGATATAAAATCACAAAGCCAGGTAGAGGGCTTGGAAGAGGCAGAGGATACGTGAAAACGAAAAAAACACCGATGCGCATGTGCTTGGGCTGCCGGGAAATGAAGCCCAAGCGCGAACTCGTGCGCATCATCCGTACGCCTGAGGGAGAGATCAGGCTGGATACGACCGGCAAAGCCTCCGGACGCGGCGCATATATATGCCGCAGTGCCGAATGCTTAAAGCAAAGCATCAAAACCCGCGCGCTTTCCCGTGCGTTTGACGCCCCTGTGGGCGATGAGGTTTTACAGGCGCTTGAAAAGGAGATTCATGGATAAAATAAAAAACAGCACGCGGCTGATGACCTTTGTGGGCTTCGCCGCAAAAACGCGACAGCTGATCTCCGGCGCGCAGGGCTGTGAAAGCGCCATCAAAAGGAAAGAAGCATTGGTTGTACTTCTTTCGGCGGAGGTTTCTCAAAATACACGGGAGCATTATGCCGAGCTGGCTCTTTTTAGGGGGATTCCTGTGTATCAATTGGATGACGACCGGCTTGGCGCGGCGATCGGAAAGCCCGAGCGCAAGGCAGTATGCATTACCGGCAAGCAATTTGCCGATGCGATCATAAATGAGATCAACCTGAATTTGGGGGTTAAAGAATGAGTAAAGCAGCAGATATTAAGAGAGCGAGCAATGCGTTGCTTGAAAAAATAGCAAAGGCACAGCAGGCGCTGGAAGCGCAAAAAAAGACGCTGATGGAGAAGAACAGCGCAATTTTAGCAAAGGCGGAGGAAGAGCGCCGTGCACAGCAGAAGGCGGAACAGGAGCAGGCCCGTGCCGAGTATGAGGCGCAGCGTGCCCGTGAGGAAGCCGAGGCGTTGGCTGAAGCGGCAAAAGAGGAAGCCGCCCAGGCAGCCCCTGTGCAGGAAGAGCCGGTCGCTAAGCCCAAGGAGGAGGAAAAAGCCCCCGAGGCAGTGCCCGCTGCCCAAACAGAGCGGCCCCGCAAAGAAGCCCCAAAACCGGAAGAGCGCGGCTTTAAGCGTCCCAGCAGCGGTTACCAAAATAACGGAGCGCGTCCGCGCCGGGAGGAAGGCGCACCGCCTGCCCAGGGACGTCAGCCGTTCCGTGCCAATAAGGACGGTGCTGCCGGAGAGCAGCGGAAGGCGCGTCCGCAGCAATCGCGGACTTCCGGTATGGCAGCCGCTATGCCCGTTGCCGAAAAGGAGCGGGTAAGCAATTATGATCCGAACAAAAAAATGTATCGCAAGAATCATGAAAATTCCGAGCAGACACCGAAAAATGTAAGGAAAGACAGACGTCAGCAGGTGCCCGGTACGGAGGATGAGGAATTTTTCCGCGTCAGAAAACCCAAGAAGGAGAAAAAAGAAGTCAAAAAGGTCATTGAGCCTATCGTGATTGAAAGCGCAGTGATGACTACTGAGACGATTTTGATTAAGGATCTTTCTGAAAAGCTGGGCAAGCCCGCGGCGGATATTGTAAAAAAACTGTTCCTGATGGGCGTTATGGCCACTGTGAACCAGGAGATCGACTACGAAACGGCGCTGATGGTAGCGATGGAATACGGTATTGAATTAGAACAGAAGCTGGCCAAGACCTTTGAAGATACGCTGATTGACATCACCGAGGATACCGAAGCATCGGGCGAGGGATATATTACTCGTCCTCCGGTGGTTACCATCATGGGTCACGTTGACCATGGCAAGACCTCGCTGCTGGATGCAATCCGCCACGCCAATGTGACCGCCAGCGAAGCGGGGGGAATTACGCAGCATATCGGTGCGTATCAAATCAGCCAGGGGGATAAAAAAATCACCTTTATCGATACTCCGGGTCACGAGGCATTTACTTCGATGCGTGCCCGCGGTGCGCAGTCTACTGATATTGCCATTATCGTAGTTGCTGCCGACGACGGCGTTATGCCTCAGACGGTAGAGGCCATCAACCATGCCAAGGCGGCCGAAGTGCCGATTATTGTGGCCATCAATAAAATGGATAAGCCCGCTGCCGACCCGGAGCGCGTAAAAACGGAGCTGACCCAGCATGAACTCGTTCCCGAGGATTGGGGCGGCGATACGATCGTGGTTCCGGTTTCGGCCTATACCAAAGAGGGAATCGATAAGCTTTTGGAGATGATCCTGCTGGTAGCGGAGGTAGAGGATTATAAAGCAAACCCCGACGTAATGGCAAAGGGGATTATTATCGAAGCAAAGCTGGATAAAGGCAGAGGACCCGTGGCCACGGTGCTGGTACAGAACGGTACCCTGCATGTAGGCGATACCATCGTTGCCGGTACCGTATTTGGCCGCGTGCGTGCAATGATGAACGACAGAGGCGAGCGCTTAGAGGCAGCGCCGCCGTCTACCCCGGTGGAGGTATTGGGCTTTAATGAGGTGCCCGAGGCGGGCGATCAGCTCTATGCTACCGAGGACGATAAGCTTTCGCGCCAGGTGGCAGAGGAACGGCGCGCAAAGATTAAATCCGCCCAGGCAAAAGCCAAAACCGCGGCTTCGCTGGACGATCTGTTTGCCCAGATTCAGGAGGGCGAGATGAAGCAGCTGAACTTGATCATCAAGGCCGATGTGCAGGGCAGCGTGGAGGCTGTAAAGCAGGCGCTTGAAAAGCTGTCCAATGAAGAGGTCAAGGTGGTAGCGCTGCACGGCGGTGTGGGTGCCATTACCAACTCCGATGTAATTTTGGCGCAGGCCTCCAATGCGATTATTATCGGCTTTAATGTGCGGCCGGATTCCACTGCCCGCGCCATGGCCGAGCATGAAAAGATCGATATCCGCCTTTACCGTGTAATCTATAATGCAATTGAAGATATTGAAGCAGCCATGAAGGGAATGCTGGCGCCTGAGTTTAAGGAAGTTATCCTTGGCCATGCGCAGGTGCGGCAGACGTTTAAGGTTCCCGGTCACGGCACGGTTGCCGGAAGCTATGTGATCGACGGAAAAATTACCCGTGCGAGTAAACTGCGCCTTTTGCGGGATAATATTGTTATCCATGAGGGCGAGGTGGAATCGCTCCGCCGGTTTAAGGATGATGTAAAGGAAGTAGCCACCGGCTACGAGTGCGGCATTGGAATTCAGGGCTATAATGATATTAAAGAAAATGATGTGATCGAGGCGTTTATTATGGAGGAGATCGCAAGATAAGGAGAGGCTATGCAGTATAAACGTTCAGATAGGCTGGGGCTTGAAATACAGCGGGCGCTGGCAGATATTTTAAGGAACGAGCTGCACGATCCGCGGATCGGGACGCTGTGCAGTATTATCAGGGTGGAGCTGAGCAATGATCTGCAGTACTGCAAGGTATTTATTACTGTGTATGGAACGGAAGAGGAAAAACAGCAGACCTTTATCGGCCTGGAAAAGGCCAAGGGTTTTATTAAACGCCGGCTTTCGGAGAGAATTCAGGTACGCAAAATGCCTGAGCTTACCTTCGTGCCGGACGATTCCATTGCTTACAGCATCCACATCAGTGAACTTTTAAACCAAATTAAAGAGGAAGAGAAATGAAACAGCTGGCAGATTTTATAAAACAGGGCAAAAATTTTGCGGTCATCTCTCATATTTCACCGGACGGCGACACGATGGGCAGTGCCGCCGCCCTTCTTTATGCCCTTGAAAAGCTTGGGAAGCGCGCCCAGTGGTTTTGTGAGGGGAACATTCCCGCGGCTTTTATGAAGATAGAGGAGATCGCTTCGCTGGTAACCCGGGAAAAGCTTCACAGCTTTGACAGCGTGATTTGTGTGGACTGCAGTGATGAAGCGCGGCTGGGCAGCTGCGCGCAGCTTTTTAAAACCGTAAAGAGAACCGCGCAGATCGATCACCACAGCACCAACACCTTTTATGCACAGGTCAATGTGGTAGAGCAGCGCAGCGCCGCTGGATTTTTGGTTATGGATCTTTTAAAGGAGCTGGAAATCGAACTGGATACGCATATGGCGCGGGCGCTGTTTGTATCCATTTCTACCGATACCGGAAGGCTTTCGCACAGTGGTGTTACTGCCGACGAGGTGCGGCAGGCGGCTGCCCTCTACGAATATGATATTCGGCAGGACGAGCTGACCGGCATTCTGTTTCAGAGAGCTGCTCTGCCAAAGATCCGGCTCAGGGGCCGTGCCATAGAGCATTTAGCCACTGCGCTTGAGGGGAGGGTGGTGTATACGTATCTCGATGCAGCTGACTATGCCGCCTTCGGCGCGGAACAGGCCGATTCGGACGATGTGGTGGAGCTTTGCCGCAGTGTGGAAGGTGCGCATATCGTGTTTTTTATCCGCCAGACGGAAGACGGCTATAAAGCCAGCCTGCGCTGTCTTCCGCAGTATGATGTTGCCGCTGTTTGCGCGGCTTTCGGCGGCGGCGGGCATAAGCTGGCCGCCGGCTGCAGCATTCAGGGGACGCGGCAGCAGGTCGTGGACCGGCTGTTAAAAGCGCTGGAAGAGGTTTTGCAGGCATGAATGGCGTCATCAATGTATATAAGGAACCCGGCTGGACCTCGGGTGACGTAGTAAATAAGCTCAAGGGTGTGCTGCATGAACGGCGCATCGGCCACGCGGGAACCCTGGATCCCGATGCCGAAGGCGTACTGCCCGTGTGCGTGGGACAGGCTACCCGGCTGTTCGATTTTTTGACCTCCTGCCATAAAACGTATCAAGCAAGGGTGCATTTCGGCATTACTACCGATACGCAGGATGCTTCCGGCAGGGTGCTTGCCGAGTGCACGCCGGTATTTTCCCACCAAGAGCTGCTGGATGCGGCCGCAAAGCTTACCGGGCATATCCACCAGGTGCCGCCGATGTATTCGGCCCTGCGGCAGAACGGCAAGCGGCTGTATACGCTTGCCCGTCGGGGCGAGCAGGTGCAGCGGCAGCCCCGTGAGATCGAAATTCAAAGCCTTACCGTGCTTTCGCCTGTAGAGGAAAATGAGTGCAGGATTCGGGTTGTATGCGGCAAGGGAACGTACATACGCACGCTTTGCGAGGATCTGGGCAATGCTTTGGGCTGCGGTGCGCATATGCGGCATCTTCTGCGGGAGAGTGCCGGAGGCTTGTGCGTGGAAGATGCTTTGCCCGTTGCCGAAATAGAACGGCGGGTTTCTGCGGACGATTTTTCTTTTTTGCTTCCGATGGATCAGGCCATTGCTTTTTTGCCGGCGGTACAGTTTTCCGCGGCGGCGCAGAAAAAGCTGCAGAACGGGAATCCCGTTGAAGCCGCGCTGATGCTTGGCGGGGATACGGCAGAGGAAAATACACCGGTCCGTTTGTATTGTGAAAAAGCGTTTATCGGCGTTGGCTTTTTTAAAGACGGCGTTTGTCACATTCGGTGCCGTCTGGGAGGGAATTGACCGTGAGTACGCTTGTTTTAGGCACCTTTGACGGGGTGCATCGCGGACATCAGGCGCTGATAGAGCGTGCGGGAGCTTTTGCGGGGCCGGTGATCGCCTGTACGTTTTCTACTCCGCCGGCGGCGTTCTTTAAGCAAAACGTCAAGCTTTTGACGACTGCAGAAGAAAAGACAGCGCTTTTGAAGGCATACGGTGCCGACGAGGTCTTTATGCAGGTTTTTGATGAAAAGAAAGCTGCCGTGCCGGCAGAGGAATATATCGGCTGGCTGTGCCGGAGGTTCCGGCCGCAGACGATCGTTGCGGGGTTTGACCATACCTTTGGCCAAAAAGCAAAAGGAAACTGTATTTTGCTCAAGCAGCTGGGGGAAAAGTACGGCTATCAAACGGAAATTGTCCCGCCGGTATTGGACTTGCGGCAGCGCGTGATCAGCAGTACGGGGATCCGCAGCGCGCTTTATTCCGGCGAAGTGGAAACGGCTGCGCTTTTATTAGGGCGCAGCTATTCCGTGTGCGGTCCTACCGTACACGGCAGGCATATCGGCCAAAGCATCGGCTTTCCCACGGTAAATACCTGTGTGCCGGAAGAAAAACTGATTCCTCAGCGGGGCGTATATGCAACGATATGCCGGCTGGGCGGCAGGCTGTATAAGGGCATGACCAATATCGGTGTCAATCCTACGGTGACCAGTGAAGAAAAGCTCTCGGTAGAAACGCACCTCTTAGGCTTTCGGGGCGATGTATACGGAAAAAAAGCCGTGGTAAGCTTTTTAAAGAAAATCCGTGATGAAAAAAAGTTTTCTTCTGTAGAGGCACTGAAGCGGCAGCTTTCGGAGGACGCACTTTTGATCAATGCCTATATTCGTACCCTGCAGGAAACGTGACGGTGCCGCCGGTGATGCTGGAATAGCTGCCGTGGGTGCCCTGTGCCGGGAGAGAGGATGCAAAGGAAAAGCTCGGATCCTCAACTTTGTTAACGGGATTTCAGGACAGACCTTTCTCATCGGAAAGATCCGGCAGGGACAGATCAAAATATAAAGAAACCTCCCTTTGTGGCGGGAGGTGACAAAACACCGGTTTTGATGGAAGGAGAAAAAAGCCAAAACCTAAGGCTGGAATCCCGCACCTTCTTCCCGGTTCCTTTCCCGCTGTCGCGCTTCCGGCTCGCCGTTTTTTCTCAGAGAGACGCTTGCTGCAGCTTCCAATCCTTTTTAAATCAGATTCGTCAAATCGCATCAAACAAACTGATCTGCTGGCTCTTGGGCAGATCGCGCAGGCAGCCGCAGTTTTCCAGCGCCTGAAGCAGCGTACTGGAAAGCTTGGTACGGGAAAGCAGGTCATCCTGGGATTTAAACGGCTCTTCCGCCCGTGCCTCTACGATGGAATACGCAGCCGTCTCCCCCAGTCCCGGTACCGCGTTCAGCGGCGGACGGATCCGGTTGTCGCTTGTTACGGTAAAGTTAAGAGCCTGAGATTCATAGATATCGATATCCGCAAACTCAATCCCGCGCATTTTCATTTCCAGCGCCATTTCCAGCATGACGAGGATTCCCTTTTCCCGCGGATTCAAATTGGGACGGGAATGATAGTCTTCAATCAGCCGTTTTAACTGCTGCGGCGAATCCTTGGCCACGCTGATCTCAAAATCGTCGGCCCGCACGGTAAAATATGTGGCGTAATACTGATGGGGCTTGTACACCTTAAACCAGGCAATGCGAATCGCCATGGTGACGTAGGCCGCTGCGTGAGCTTTGGGGAACATGTATTTGATCTTATGGCAGGAATCAATGAACCATTCCGGAATGCCGTGTTCGCGGATCGCCTGTTCGTTCTCCGGCGGAAGGCCCTTGCCTTTGCGCACCAGTTCCATGGTTTTAAAGGACATCAGCGCGTCGCAGCCCTTTTGAATCAGCGTATTCATGATATCCTCGCGCGTGCAGATGCATTCGCCGATCGTTGCGGTGCCGCTGTCAATCAGCTCTTCGGCGTTGCCGGTCCATACGTCGGTGCCGTGGGAAAGGCCGGAGATCTTAATGAGATCCGAAAACGTCTTGGGCTTGGTCTTTACCAGCATTTTTCGGGTAAAAGCGGTTCCGAACTCAGGGATACCAAAGGTACCCACTTCTGATCCGATGTCTTCCTCGGTTACCCCTAAGGACTTCGTGGAAAGGAACAGATCCATCACCTTGGGGTCATCCAGCGGAACGTCCTTTTTTGCGTCGATTCCCGTAAGGTCCTCCAGCATGCGGATGACCGTAGGATCGTCGTGGCCGAGGATATCCGCCTTTAAAATCGTATCGTGCAGCGATTCAAAGGTAAAGTGTGTGGTGATGATTCCTTTTTCCGGATCATTGGCCGGATACTGCAGGGGCGTGAACTCATTGATATCATAGGCCTTGGGCAAAATCACGATGCCGCCGGCGTGCTGGCCCGTCGTGCGCTTGACCTCGATGCAGCCGTTAGCCAGACGCATGATCTCCGCCATACGCAGCTTGCCCAGACCGTATTCCTCACAGTATTTTTTGGTGTAGCCGATGGCCGTCTTATCCGCCACGCCGCCGATGGTGCCGGCGCGGAATACATACTTTTCTCCAAAAAGTTCTTCAATGTATTTATGAACTACCGGCTGATATACCCCGGAAAAGTTCAGGTCAATATCCGGCACCTTGTCGCCGTCAAAGCCCATGAACACCTCAAAGGGAATATTAAAGCCCAAGCGCAGCAGCTCTGCACCGCATTTCGGGCACTTGGCCTTGGGCAGATCGATGCCGCAGTCGTATTTTTCCAAATCAATATCAAAATCAGAATACTGGCATTCGGGGCAGACATAATGCGGTGTAAGCGGATTGACCTCGGTAATATTGGCCATGGTAGCCGCAAAGGAGGAGCCCACGCTGCCCCGCGAGCCTACCAGATAGCCGTCGGAAAGCGATTTTTTTACCACCTTGTGGGCAATCAGATACAGCACCGCGTAGCCGTGCTTGATAATCGCCGTCAGCTCTTTTTCCAGCCGCTTGGCTACAATTTCCGGCAGAGGATCGCCGTAAAGCGCCTTGGCGTTCGTCTCGCACATTTCGCGCAGCTCTTCCTCGGCGTTATCCATTTCCGGCGTATAGAGGTGATCCCGGGGGAACGACTCCATCTTTTCACACTGCTCGGCAATCATACGGGGATTTTTAACAACAATCTCATACCGTTTTTCTTCGGGAAGATAATAGAATTCATCCAGCATTTCCTGTGTAGTGCGGTAGTACAGCGGCGCCTGGATATTGGCTTCGGGATATCCTTCTGCGCACTGGATAATACTGCGGAACACCGCGTCCCGCGGCAGCAGATAATGCACGTCGCCCGTGGCGATCACAGGTTTATTCAGCCGTTCTCCCAATTCAATGATTTTTTTGTTCAGCTCGATCAAATGCTCGGTATCCCTTACCGCGCCCTCACGCACCAAAAACGCATTATTGCCCAAGGGCTGCACTTCTAAATAATCATAAAACCGGGCGATCTGTTCCAATTTTTGATCTGACGCGCCGCGGATCATGGCCCGGTACAGTTCGCCGGCCTCGCAGGCCGAGGCGATCAGCAGTCCCTCCCGATGCTCCTGCAAAAGCGACCGCGGAATCTGCGGACGCTTGCGCCGCAGGTGATGCAGGTGCGATTCGGTAATTAACGAATACAGGTTGAACAAGCCCTTTTTATTTTTTGCATAAATGATAATATGATAGCTGTCGCCGTTATCGGTGGACATCAGCTTATTCAGTTCTCCCACGGTTTGCGCCTGCTTTTCTTCCAGGTGCGCTAAAAGCTTTCGAAGCACCGCCGCGGTGATCTCGGCCTCTTTCAAAGCGTTGGTGATTTGGCCGGCCCTGATCTCCAGCGCATCGCATACTTTATTGAATTTTCCGCTTTTGATGTTTGGGATCAGCTCACGGGATAACCGAAGCGTATCTATACTGGGTCGATCGACTTCCACCCCCGTGGCGGCGCCCTGTGTACGCAAAAAAGCCATAGAAGGGCCCGCGCCGTGGCTTACCAGCACGCAATCCTTGGCATATTCGGCAAACGCCGCCATCACCGGCCCGATATCCGGCGCGGCATCCAGATTTGCCATTGAAATATTTGCCTCTTCCAGAATCTTTTCACTAACCTCGCAATGCGGATTGCTATAGGAATGAAAGGTCTTTTCCTGCAGTACGCCGTTTTCATAAATACAGGCGCCCAGCTCAAGGATACGTCCCGTCAGCGCGCTGCTGCCGGTCGTACGAAGAGAATACACGCAATATTTTAGATCCTTTAAAGGCGTATCCTCCGGAATCCCTGTAATAAGCGGATCATCGTCCAAAAGATAGCCCTCCACCCCGAGAATCAGCTTGATATCGGCCTTCAGCTTACCAATTGCGGCCTCCATATCCGGAAAGGCCTGTACTACGCCGTGATCGGTAATGGCAACGGTATCGTGCCCGTACTGCATCATCAGCTTGACCAGCTGCTTGGGATCCACGACGCCGTCCATTTGGCTCATCTTGGTATGCAGATGCATCTCAATGCGTTTTTCTTTAGCGGTATCGGTCTTTTTTTCCTGCTTGACCGGAATGATATTATACGGCGAAATCACCAGTTCGCCCGCACCGTAGGTATCTACCATACAGTTGCCGTAAACGGCTACGTGCCCTTCCACCGTCTCGTTTAATTCCTGGGCAACCTCATTGGTCGTATAAATTTTACAGTTGATCGAGGAGGTATAATCCGTAACAGCAAAGAAAAAAATCGTATGCTTGCCGTCACGCAGCTCTTTCAGCTCCCGATTGATTACATCCCCGCAGATCGTCACTCTTCCGCTGATATCGGTAAGGGATTTGATCGGAGTGATCTCCTTTAAAGCAAAGCTCTTTCCGTAAAGCGCCGCGCCGTCCTTAGACGCTGTTTTGGCTCCCTTAGCAGGTTTTGCCTTTTCGGCAGGCGTTCCTGCCGCCCGGGCGGTAGCGGCCGCCTCCCGGCTTAAGCGCGCCATGCGCTCCCGATACCGCGCCAGAGCCGAATCCTCCGCATCAGCGGAAAGCCCGCCGGCAGCGGACGCTTCTTGTTCCGTGGGAACGCAATCCTCTTCCGGCGCGGGGGAGTCCTCCGGGGGAGGAACAAAGGCATATATATCTTCCTCCGGGGTAAACGCATCGCTTGCAGGGCGCGGCGGCACAGGCGGGGCCGCGGGCGCGGACTCTAAAAAAATTGTAACGGCCACATCCTTGGGCACAATTTTTTCCACTGCGGCGCGCAGGCTTGTATTTTCGTCTTCCAAAAGCGGAGAGTGCGAAGAAAAAAACAGCTGCCAATCCGCCGCGTCATCAGAGATTACGGCCTTTTCAAACTCTATTTTATCCGCTACAGCGCCATCTAAAATAGCGCAAAGCGCATGCATAAATTTTGAATTTTGTTTTGATAAGGTAACCGACATGCTGTTTCTCCCACTAAAAAATATTCGTATTTATTGTAGCACATTTCCCGGGTTATGCCAAGCGGCATAAAGAAGAAACTATGCACTGCCGTTTTACCGAAAAAACGCGTTCTTCCGTACTTTTACGGGATTCTCCGCAGTATTTTGCGGCAAAAATTTTCAGTAAAATTCCCCTTTTAAAAGCATGGCTTTTTGTTGGCCGGGGCAAGGATTTCAGGAATTCCCTCCTCTGCGGGCAGACTGTTTGCCGCAGGCAGGCCGTTTTTTCTTTCCCAAAAGAGAAAAGCGCATACAGCAAGTTTTGATTTTTGCAGTATTTTTATGGCAGAAAACCGTTGCGTTTGCTCCGCGCCTCTTAGCAAGAGATAGTGGACTTGAGGAAGAGAAAGAAGATGGAGGGCTCTTCCGAGACAGTTCCCCTGATAAGGGGAGCCGAGAAAGCAGAGAGAGGCGGTATCGTTCATGGCGCTTCTCTCCCTCCGGCAAAGCCTCCGTTTTGCTGCCTCCCCTCGGCAGGGGGCGGCTTATCGGTGCGCCGATCGATCGCATTTGCTTTCTTTAACCAACGTTTCCGGAAGAAAGCAGCGATTCTTTGTTGGTTTCTTTTTTACCGAATTTTTGGTTTTTCTCAAAAAATCACAAATTCACGGTATATTCACTTGCACAAAAAGCAATAATGGTATAAAATAGGGAACGTAAAATTAAAGAAATATGGAGGAACTTGAATATGTCAGTAAAAGTTGCTATTAACGGGTTCGGCCGTATCGGCCGCCTTGCTTTCCGGCAGATGTTCGGCGCAGAAGGCTATGAAGTGGTTGCTATCAATGACCTTACCAGCCCGGACATGCTTGCACATCTGCTTAAATACGATACCGCACAGGGCAGCTATGTAGCCAAAGGCCACACCGTAGAGGCCGGCGAGGACAGCATCACTGTGGACGGCAAAACCATTAAAATTTACGCCGAAAAGGATGCCGCAAACCTTCCCTGGGGCGAGATTGGTGTTGACGTTGTTTTGGAATGCACCGGTTTTTATACTTCTAAGGAAAAGGCTATGGCTCACATCAATGCCGGCGCTAAGAAGTGCGTAATTTCTGCTCCTGCGGGCAAGGATCTGAAAACTATTGTTTTCAGTGTAAACGAAAATACGCTTACCGCTGAAGACCAGGTAATTTCCGCCGCTTCCTGCACCACCAACTGCCTGGCGCCCATGGCCAAGGCTCTGAACGACTATGCGCCCATTCAAAGCGGCATTATGACTACCGTTCACGCCTATACCGGCGATCAGATGGTTCTGGACGGCCCGCACCGCAAAGGGGATTTCCGCCGTGCCCGTGCTGCCGCGCAGAATATTGTTCCCAACTCCACCGGCGCAGCAAAAGCGATTGGTCTGGTTATTCCGGAACTTAACGGTAAGCTGATCGGTTCGGCCCAGCGTGTTCCCACCTGCACCGGCTCCACCACCATTCTTGTTGCCGTTGTAAAGGGGAAGGATATTACCGTTGAGGGCATCAATGCTGCCATGAAAGCCGCTTCTTCTGCCTCTTTTGGCTACAATACCGACCAGATCGTTTCTTCCGACGTAATCGGCATGACTTACGGCTCCCTGTTCGATGCGACCCAAACGATGGTTGCACAGATCGACGAGGATACCTATCAGGTACAGGTCGTTTCCTGGTATGATAACGAAAACTCCTATACCAGCCAGATGGTACGTACCATTAAATATTTTGCCGAGCTGTAAGCAAAACCGGCGTTTTGCCGGCAGAATTTATCAGAAAACGGATTCCTTCAGGGAATCCGTTTTTTTCTCGCTTCGGGCCGCCATGGGCTCCCTTTTGCTTAGTTTTTTACTTTCTCGGTTTTCTCTGCTAAATAAGTGTTAGGTTTTCTTACTTGGTTTCTTCTGCTGAACGAACGATAGATTGATTTCCATTTGGCTCCCTCTGATGAGGGAGCTGCCGAGCGTCAGCGAGGCTGAGGGAGAGAGGTCTTTCTGCATCCTTTAAGCTTTTATCGCTTTCTCTCCCTCCGTCAAAACTTCGTTTTGCCACCTCCCTCGTCAGAGGGAGGCTTATTTGCATTCCAATTCGTTACAAACAGTTCCTATTAATGAAAGTTTGTTGTCGGCAAGATTTTTTACTTTTAGAACGTATTTCGCTTACTTGGTTTCCTCTGCTAAACAACCAATAGACTTTCGCTTACTTGGCTCCCTTTGTTAAACGAGCGATAGATTGATTTCCGTTTTTGGCTCCCTCTGACGAGGGAGCTGCTGAGCGTCAGCGAGGCTGAGGGAGAGAAAGACTACCCCTCCGTCACCTGCGGCGCCAGCTCCCCTGACAAGGGGAGCCAGGAAAGAGAGGGAATAGATTTTTTTGCTCTTTCGGTTTCCTTTGAAATGGGCGGCTTGATGCAGCCGGTACTCATTTTGCCAAAGCGTCTTCAAGTTTCTTGAGCCGGTTCAGTGGGTTTGATAAAATACCAGGTGCTGATTTTGGAATACACGTCAAAATCTCTTTTAATTCCGGAGGGAACGAGATCCGAGCGGTATAAAAACGTATTTCTTTCAAAGAAAAGGCCGATGTGCGGAAGATCCTGGGCGAACAACGTCTGCAGGCTATTGACCGCACTTTTTAATTCTTCCAGCGTATTGGCTTCATCAATCCGGGCGAGGATTGCGTTCATCTCTTCTGAAGAATAATTGGATAAATTCCCTTCGCCCTGTGACAAGGCAAATTTTAAATTGGGCGCTTCGGAAAGATAATATCCGCTCAGGATTAGATCATAACTGCCTTTTTTTATCGCATCCTTCAAGTCGGCCTCTGCCAATGCGTTTACATTTACCTTAATACCTACCTCTTTTAAGTTCCGCTGAATGGAGAGCGCGGCTTCCCGGCGGACGGGGTTTTCCGGAACGTTGATAACGGCCAGGGTCAATTCGATGATTGTGCCGCTGCTTTCCAGATAGCCGTCGCCGTCGCTGTCGGCATACCCCAACTGTGCCAGCAGCTCACGGGCGTGGGTAAGGTTGGTATCGTACCGCTGCACATTCGCGTTTGATAGGGAAGAATCGTTAAACAGCGGCTGTTCTGCGCCGGTAGCTTTGGTCAGATAAATATTGTTAATGATATCCGTCCGGTTGATTGCATATGCAATGGCCTGCCGGAAAGCGGTGTTGGCCAGAAACGGATTTTTAAAATTTGCACCTAAATATACGTAATTACGCGAGGTATAATCCAGTGCGGAAACGCCGTCGATGATCTCATAAATATCGGTAGTCATCAAAGAAGTGGGAACACAATCAAGCTCACCGGCTAAAAAGGCGTTGATGATGGATTCCGTATCCGAATAGCCGATCGCCGTTACGCTTTCAAGCACAGGTGTTTTTTTCCACCACTTGGAATAGGCCTCCAGCTGCAGCCGGGTTTCCCCGTCAAAGGAAAGGATTTGGGCATAAAAGCAGCCGCTTCCGCAGGGAATATCCATGGTGGAAGCCGGCTTTCCTGCATAATAGGCTTCGGGAATCACGGGAATATTCAGCGCATAGAGCAGCGCGTAGGATTTTACCTTAGGATACAGTAGCAGTGTTGTGCCATAGCCTTCGGCACGCTCTATATAATAAGAAAGCGTAGCGTGATAGATGCTGGCGGCGTCGTTTAAAGCCGTATTGATCGTATACGCTGCGTCGCTGCCGCTTACTTCGCCCAAGTCATTATGCCAGTGCACATTGCTGCGAAGCTCAAAAACCCAGAGATTCTGCGCCGCATCATAGCTCCAGCTTTGGGCAAGACAGGCAGAGGGCTCCATGTTCTCATCAAATTCTATCAAGGGCTCAAAAATCATGGAATAGACATTGCGCATCTGCGCTTCTTTTAAATACAGCGGATGCATCGTAGCGGGGGAACGCGTCATTGGAATGCGCAGAGTACCGCCGGAAAGCGCTTCCTGCGGCTGCGTTTGGGTTGCGCCGGCATCCCCTGGGGGAGATATGGGGGCCTCCGGTTCCTCCTGCGGGGAACAGGCGCACAAAAGCAGCGTTAAAAGCAGTGCCGTTAACTTAAGAATACAGCTTTTGATAGATCTCATACCGCGTAGTCACCTTTGAAAGATATTTGGAGGTCTCTTTATAGGGAATGGCATAAAGCGTTTTGCCGTCGGAAGAATATTTGGAATCCTGCAGCCACTGGCGCACATTTCCCTCTCCGCCGTTGTAGGCGGTAACGGCCAGGTCCGTGCTGCCTTCAAACCGGGAAAGGAGATAGGAAAAATAGCAGCATCCGATGCGGATGTTCGTCTCCGGATCGGTAAGTGCGGCGGGGTCGCAATCCAAATCGTATTTTTCGGTAATCCACTGCGCAGTCTCGGGCAGGAGCTGCATCAGACCCACAGCGCCCTTGGAAGACTGGGCCGCGGGATCAAACCCGCTTTCGGTACTGATAATTGCATAAACCAAATACTTATCCAGCCCGAATTCTTCACTGGCGGCCTCCACATATTCAGGATACTGAATCGGAAGCTTCTGCCGAATCACCGTATTGCTCCAGATAAACGCTATGTATAAAAGGAACGCAAGTAAAAGCGCAAGTACAATGATTTTAAGAATATGCCGTGAAATATAATTTGCCTTTGCCATGTTAGCCTCCTAATTTTTCAATGATCGCATCGGCCTGATGCAGCGTCTGCTCCAGCGTGCCGCTGTTATCGATGATAAAATCTGCTTTTTGTCTGCGCGCGCTGTCGTCAAGCTGACGTGAAATGCGCGAAAGCACTTCTTCACGCGCAAGTCCGTCACGCATCTGCGCTCGCCGAATACGGATCTCCGTTTCACATACGACCGCAATCACCTTATCGCATACCTCATGTAACCCGCTTTCGATGAGCAGCGGCGCGTCGATAATCTTTATTTTGGCATCGCATTCGTTTGCCCGGCGCAAAAGCTCCTCTTTAATGATCGGATGCAGCAATCCGTTGAGCCGCGCGGTGCGCGCGGGGTCGCGAAACACATATTCCGCAAGTTTTTTTCGGTCCAGCACGCCGTTGGAATCAAAGAAATCCCTGCCAAACGCCCCGGCAATCGCCTGTGCGCCCGGGCCGCCTTTTTCGGTGATCCGGCGGGAAACCGCGTCCGCGTCAAACACGGGCAGTCCTTTTTGAGCAAAATAAGCTGACACCGTGCTTTTCCCTGAAGCGATGCCGCCGGTAAGTCCTACGATCATTTCAGTTCAAACCATGTCCTTCCCATATTTGTTTCAGCCACCAACGGTACCGAAAGCGCGATTACGTTCTCCATCTGTTCCTTTAAAAGCGCGGCCGCCTGCGGGGCGTCCTCCCGGTGCACTTCAAGAATCAGCTCGTCATGCACCTGCAAAATCAGTTCGCCCCGGATGCCGGAGCGTTTCAAGCTCTCATGCACGTGCAGCATAGCCAGTTTAATGATATCGGCCGCGCTGCCCTGAATCGGTGCATTCATGGCTACGCGCTCGCCAAAGGAGCGTACGTTATAATTTTGCGCGCGCAGCTGCGGAACTTCCCGCCGCCGGCCCAGCAAAGTGGTAACAAACCCCTTTTCCTTAGCGCTATGCACACAGGCGTCCATATATTCCTTTACCTTGGGATATTTGTGAAAATATCTTTCAATAAACTCGGCTGCCTCCTTCCGGGTAACCCCGGTATTTTTCGCCAGACCGAAATCACTGATGCCGTAAACAATGCCGAAATTTACGGCCTTTGCGGCGCTGCGCTGCTGCGGCGTCACATCAGAGAGCGCTGTGCCGAAAACCTCCGCCGCGGTGCGCGCATGGATATCCTCCTTGTTTAAAAAGGCCCGGATCAGCGTTTCGTCCCCCGAAAGATGCGCCAGAATCCGCAGTTCTATTTGAGAATAATCGGCGTTTACCAATAAAAAATCGTCTTTTTCGGCGCGAAAGGCCCGGCGGATATTCTTGCCGTAGGCAGTGCGCACAGGAATATTCTGCAGGTTCGGCTCCGTGCTGGAAATCCGTCCGGTAGCCGTAACAGCCTGATTAAAGGTAGAGTGGATTCGTCCGGTTTTAGGGGAAATCAAGGGATACATGCCGTCTACATAGGTGCTTTTCAGCTTTTGTGCCTGCCGGTATTCAATAATAGGCTGAATAATCGGGTGATCCAGCTGCTCCAGCACATCGTTATCGGTGGAATATCCGGTCTTGGTCTTCCGCTTGGCCGGCAGGCCCAAATCGCCGAAGAGCACCTCGCCAAGCTGTTTGGGACTGTTGATGTTAAAGCTCTCGCGGCCCGAAAGCGCAAAAATTTCGGCCGAAAGCTCGCTGATTCTTTCACTGAACTCGCTGCCTAACGTACGCAGAATATCGGCGTCCACAAAAAAGCCGACCCGTTCCATATCAAACAGCACTCGTGCCAGGGGAAGCTCAATTTCCCGATACAGCGGCAGCAGCAGCTTTTTTTCCAATTCCTTTTGCTGCCGTTCAAAGATATACAGCAATGCGGCGGCGCCGGGTGCGGTATGGTATTTTTCCGCAATGCGCGCAAGGGAGAAATCCTCGTTGCCGGCGTCGATTAAATATTCCGCCAGCATGACGTCGCCGGAGATATTGGTGATACCGCATGAGAAAAAATGCATTGCCTGTTTGGAATCATAAAACACCTTTTTGATGTTTTGATCTTCTAACAGCGGACGCACCAGAGCTTCCGCCGCTTCCTTCTCCATGCCGCCGGAGAGCAGATCTACGGCTAAGGCAAGGCTGTACTGCGTCTGTCCGCCGCAGCAAAGGGTGATTTCACTTGCGGTAAAATATACCGCCAGCGTATCGCCGGTAAGGGTAAATTCTTCAAAAGGTTTTGTGGTGAAGCTGAAGCGTGTTTCCGTTTTTCCGGTGCGCTCTAACAAACTTTTCATTTGATAACGCGTAAAGATCTCAGCCGCCGTATCGTTCTGCGCAGGGGTATAGACGCACTCGCGCAGCGGCGCCACCTCCACATCCCGCACAATCGTGGCTAAAAACTTGCTCTCTTTTGCCGCTTCCGCTCCTGCACGGATTTTTTCGCCCAATTTCCCGGGAATTTCCTCCGCATGAGCCAGTACGTTTTCCAAGCACCGGTATTTTTCCAGCAAAGAAAGCGCCGTCTTTTCGCCTACGCCGGCAATTCCGGGAATATTATCGGAGGAATCGCCCATCAGGCCCTTTAGATCGCAAATCTGTGCGGGAGTGAGTCCGTAGGCATCCATCAGGCCCTCAGGCGTGAGCTTTTCCACTTCGGTAATCCCCTTTTTGGTAAGCCAAACCGTCGTGTTTTCACTGATTAGCTGCAGCGCGTCCCGGTCGCCGGTAAGAACAACACACGCTCCGCCTTCCTCATCGGAAAGCAGGGAATATGTGCCGATGATATCGTCCGCCTCAAAGCCCGGCGCTTCAGCGCAGCGCACGCCCAAAGCCGTAAGAATCTCCTTTAATAAGGGAATCTGGGGTACCAGCTCCTCGGGCATTTTTTTGCGGCCGGCCTTATACGCGGCATATCTTTCGTGCCGGAAGGTGGGCTGCTTTACATCAAACGCACAGACCACATGATCGGGCTGATATTCATCGGCTACACGGTAGAACATTTTTAAAAATCCGTATACCGCGTTGGTATAGGTGCCATCCTCGGTAGAAAGCAGCGGCAGCGCATAAAAGGCGCGGTGGATCAGGCTGTTTCCGTCAATTAAAAGTGTTTTCACAAAAACCTCGCATCCGGCGGAATTTCTTTTCCGCCGTTTTTTTATAAAACAAGTATACCACGTTTTGCGGAAAAATAAAAGGGATTTCCATGCATTTCTTGTTCTGCTGTGTTCTTTTGCCTTTTATGGAGGGTAAAAAAATAATCTGTACTTTAGAAGGCGTTTATGGTAAAATAAAAGTACATTTTATGCTGCGCCTGAGATAGGCGTATCAGCAGAGGACGGCTTTTGCCCAAGCCGCGCAGACCGATATCCTTTTTTTAAAGGAGGAAAAAAGATGAAAGTTTTATTTGCCGCATCCGAGGCGGCGCCCTTTGCTAAGGTAGGCGGCCTTGCCGACGTCATTGGCTCGCTTCCGGTTGCCTTGGCGCAAAGGGGTGTTGAAACCGCAGTGATCCTTCCCAAATATAAGGTCATCGATGAAAAATACCGGGGCTCGTTTTTGGGCAGCACTGAGGTTTCCCTGGGCTGGCGAAGGCAGTATGCCGGTCTCTTTGCCCTGGAATACCGCGGTGTTAAAATATTTTTTGTGGATAACGAATATTATTTCGGTTCCGATTCGATATACGGCTATATGGAGGGCGAAGCGGAGAAATATGCGTTTTTTTCCCTCGCGGTGCTGGCGCTCCTGCCGCTTTCGGGGTTCATGCCGGATATTCTGCACTGCAATGACTGGCAGACCGGCCTGCTGCCGGTACTGCTGAAGCAGCGCAATTCCCCGATAAAAACCGTGATGACCATCCATAACCTGCAATATCAGGGAACCTTCGGTCAACAGGTTTTTAAAGATCTATTGGGTTTTTCGGACGACATGTTCACCACTGACCGGCTGGAATTTTACGGCGGCGCCAGCTTTTTAAAGGGCGGACTGCTGTATGCAGATAAGCTGACCACGGTAAGCCCCACCTATCGGGAAGAAACGCTGACGCCGGAATACGGCCGGCAGATGGAGGGCGTACTCGCTTGCCGCGCAAAGGATTACACCGGCATTTTAAACGGCCTTGATGAAGAAGATTATAATCCCGCAAACGACGGGCTGATTCCCTTTGCCTATTCCCGGCCTCAGGGAAAGGCAAAAAACAAAGCTGCGCTGCAGCGGGAGCTGGGTTTGAAGGAGGAAGATGTGCCGCTGATAGCGTTAGTCTCCCGCCTTTATGACCAAAAAGGGCTTTCCCTGATCCGCGAAAAGCTGCATGAGCTGTTGTTCTCTCAAAAATTTCAGCTGGCCGTACTGGGAACAGGCGAACCGGAATACGAACGCTTTTTTTCCGATATTGCCCGATGGTACAGCGGCCGCGCTGCGGTGCACATCGGCTATGACAACGCGCTGGCGCACCGTATTTACGCCGGATCCGATCTGTTTTTGATGCCCTCGCGGTTCGAGCCCTGCGGCCTTTCTCAGCTGATCGCCATGCGTTACGGTACTCTGCCGATTGTGCGGCGTACCGGCGGGCTGAACGATACGGTACGGGACATCGGCGACGGCGGCTGGGGGTTTTGCTTTAACGGATATGATGCCTGCCAGATGGCGGATGCTGTTTGCCGGGGGATTGCCTGCTACCGCGATGCCGCGGCTTGGAGCAGCGCACAGAAAAGAGCTATGGAGCAGGATTTTTCATGGAAAAAGAGTGCGGAAGAATATGAAAAAATTTATAAACAACTTTGCGGAGGTGAGTTCTGATGGATAGACAAAACATTTTAGACGGGATTTCCCGAAAGCTGAAGGGACATTTCGGCACAAATGTAAAAAATGCCACGCGGCTTCAGCTGTATAAGGCGGTTTCCCTGCTGGCAAGGGATCAGATCATGGAGCAATGGATCGATACCAACCGGCGGATAGAGGAAAACAAAAGTAAGGTAGTCTATTATCTTTCCCTTGAATTTTTAATGGGCAAATTTTTGGGCGCCAACCTGTTGGCGTTAGGCGAATATGAAAATTACAAAAACGCATTAGCCTCTATCGGGATTGATTTGGGTGATCTGGAAGAGGTGGAACAGGATGCCGGCCTGGGCAACGGCGGGTTAGGACGGCTGGCCGCCTGCTTTCTGGATTCGCTCTCCGCGCTTTCCCTGCCGGCAGTGGGCTGCGGCATCCGATACGATTACGGTCTTTTCCGCCAAAAGATCGTGGACGGCATGCAGATTGAAATGCCGGATAACTGGCTTGCTGACGGCTGCGCGTGGGAAATTGCCCACAATGAAGAAAAATACGAGATTCTCTTTAACGGCAAGGTAATCGAATACTATGATGAATACGGCAACATGCGCCACCGCCAGGAGGAATGTCATAAAGTTCTGGCTGTACCGTATGATATTCCCGTGTGCGGAGGACGGGACGGTATCGTCAATACCCTGCGGATATGGAGCGCCCGCTCGCCGGTGTATTTTGACATGAGCTATTTCGGCCAGGGCGATTATATCCGCGCCGGACAGGAAAAAGAGCTGGCCGAAACGATCTCGCGCGTGCTCTATCCCAACGATTCCCACAACGCCGGCAAAAGTCTCCGTCTCCGTCAGCAGTACTTCTTTACTTCCGCTACACTGCAATATATGCTTGACCGGCATAAAAAACGGGGTCTCAGCGTGCATGAATTGCCCAAATATGCGGCAATCCAGATCAACGATACGCATCCCTCCATTGCGATTGCCGAGCTGATGCGTCTTCTGGTGGACCGAGAGCTGCTGCCCTGGGAGGAAGCCTGGGACATCTGCCAAAAAGTATTTTCTTATACCAATCATACAATTATGTGGGAAGCATTGGAGCGCTGGCCCGCGTATCTGATGCAGAATCTGCTGCCGAGAATCTTTATGATTCTTCAGGAAATCGACCGCCGCTTCCGTTTGGAAGCCGAGCGCGTCTATCCGGGGGAGGAGGGACGTATCAACGATATGGCGCCGCTGGCCTACGGGCAGGTGAACATGGCCAACCTTTGCCTGGTCTGCTGCCACAAGGTGAACGGCGTATCTGCCCTGCATACCGAGATTCTGCGCAAAAGTCTTTTTAAAAATTTTGTTCCCCTGCGGCACGATCAGCTTATCAACGTTACCAACGGCGTTACGCCCCGCAGATGGCTGCTTCAGGCCAATCCGGCGCTTTCCTCTTTGATATCCCGTACCCTTGGTACAGAGGAATGGGTGCGGCAGCTCTCTCTTTTAGCCGGACTGGAGTCCTTTGCCAAGGATGCGGCTTTCCGGCAGGAATTCATGGACATTAAACGGCAAAACAAGCAGCGTTTGGCGGAATATATTCTAAAACATAACTCAATTGAGGTAAATCCCGATTCTATTTTTGATATTCAGGTAAAACGGCTGCATGAATATAAACGGCAAATGCTGAATGTACTGAAAATTCTTTATCTGTATTTTGATATCAAGGAAAACCATACTCCCCACAGGCCGGCCACCTTTATTTTCGGGGCCAAAGCCTCTCCGGGGTATGTACGCGCCAAACAGGTGATCACGCTGATCCATTCCGTAGCGCAGCTGGTGAACAATGATCCCGAGGTAAACGGTATTCTTCGGGTAGTGTTTATTGAAAATTACTGCGTTTCCAATGCCCAGCTTTTAATGCCCGCCGCGGATATCAGTGAGCAGATCTCCATGGCCGGCAAGGAGGCTTCCGGTACAGGCAATATGAAGTTCATGATGAACGGTGCGCTCACCCTTGGTACGCTGGACGGAGCCAATGTGGAAATGCATACTATTTTAGGGGATGAAAATATCTTTATCTTCGGCCTGAAGGCAGAAGAGGCCGAAAGTCTTTCTACCCCGGGAACCTACCGTCCCATGGACTATTATGAGCAAAACGCGATGCTGCGCCGGGTGATTGACTCCCTGGCCGACGGCACGCTCAAGGGCGATGTGGCCAGCATTAAGAAGTATCTGTTAGACGGTGACGGCGGAACGGCAGATCCATATCTGTGCCTGGCGGACTTTGCACCGTATATTCAGGCCTACGAAAGGTTAGAACAGCTCTATGCCGACCGGGACGCCTGGGCAGAAAAAGCGATTATGAACACCGCGCGGTCATATTTCTTCTCCAGTGACCGCAGCATTGAGGAGTATAACAGGGAGATATGGAAGCTTTCAAGGGTATAATCTTTGATTCGCACAGTGCGGTGTTCCGCTGTCCGCAGGGAGCAATAACGTGCGGAGAAACGCTGAGACTGTCGGTTTTTGTCAGTGCGGCGCTCAAGCCTGCGCGTGTAACGCTCCGGCTTTGGGAAAACGAAGCCGAGCGATTGCTTCCCATGGAAAAGCAGCGTTTTTTCACACACACCCCTTACGGTGATTTTCTGCAGGAATTTTCCCTGAATGTTTCATGTGAAACAATCGGTCTGCTGTGGTATCAGTTTTGGGTCGATACCTCCGAAGGCAGACTGTACTGCGGAAATTCCGAGGATATGCTCGGGGGGCCGTGCACGGTGCGCACAGAGCCGGATTACCGGTACAGCTATCGGATAAACGTAGCCGCAGCAGATTTTTCCGTTCCCGAATGGGCGCAAGGGGCAATTATGTATCAAATTTTCCCCGACCGTTTTTTCCGGGCACAGAGAGCGGGGAATTGTAAAGGCAAACGGCTGCATCACCGCTGGAGCGAAGCGCCGGACTATCTTCCCGATCCCGAAAAGGGCTATTATCCTGCTGATGATTTTTTCGGCGGTAATCTGAAGGGAATTCAGGAGAAGCTGCCGTATTTAAAAAGTCTTCACGTACAAGTACTCTATTTAAACCCGATTTTTCAGGCATACTCCAACCACCGCTATGATACCGGCGATTATGAGCTCGTTGATCCGCTGCTGGGCACGCGGCAGGATTTTGAGGAACTGTGCGCCGCCGCAGAAGAACAGGGGATCCGCGTGATTTTAGACGGCGTATTCTCGCATACAGGCAGCAACAGCCGGTATTTTAACCGGGAAGGGCAATATGCGTCGGTGGGCGCGTATCAATCCCAGGCTTCCCCCTATTATTCCTGGTATCGTTTTAAAGAATTTCCCAATCAGTATGATTGCTGGTGGGGCGTTTGGTCCTTGCCCTGCGTACAGGAGATGACGCATTCCTATTCGGAATATATCCTTTCCTCCCCAAACAGCATCGTCAAACGCTGGCTGAAAAGCGGCGCGTCCGGCTGGCGGCTGGATGTGGCCGACGAACTGCCGGATGAATTCCTTGCGATCCTGCGCCGCTGCGTTAAAGAGGAAAAAAGCGACGCGCTGATTCTGGGCGAAGTCTGGGAAGACGCGGCCAATAAAATCAGTTACGGCAAACAGCGGGAATTTTTATTCGGCCGCTGCTTGGACAGCGTAATGAATTATCCGCTTCGGGAGGCGATTATCGGCTTTCTGACCCATATGTTCAGCGCGGAGGAATTCTGCCGCCGCGTGCTCTCCTTACGGGAAAACTATCCGGTACAAACCTTTTACAGTTTAATGAACTTTCTCTCTACCCACGATGTAGAACGCATCACCACACGTCTTGCGGGGGATACGGCAGCACTTTCGCGGGAAGAAAAGGCACGCTATCGGATAGACGGTGACGCGCTGATACGGGCAAAAGCGCTGCACAAGCTGGCGGCGCTGATTCTCTATGCGCTGCCCGGCATGCCCTGCATTTATTACGGGGACGAAGCCGGTATGCAAGGCTGTACCGATCCCTTTAACCGCGGCACCTATCCATGGGGAAAAGAGGATGCCGAGCTGTTGGCCTGGTACCGCACACTGGGAGAAATGCGGGACGAAACGTTCCGCAAAGGCGGCTTGCAGCTGGAAGCCGCGGGGCCGCTTTTGAGCATGCGCCGGGAGTACGCCTGTGCTTTCCGTTATGTGTTAATCAATCCCACCGACGATTGTATTGAAACCATGCTGGACGCCTCCTATTTTAAGGACGAACCGAAGCTGCTTCTCGATACGGGCGGCGGAACCCAGCTGACAGTTCGTGAAAACGGCTGCTATCTGCTGCTGCCTCCCTTCGGCGGCGCGGTATTCGGGGAATGTTTCACATGAAACAATCTTCAACAAAAAGTATAGAGTGCGGAGCTAAATCCGTTTTATAAAAAAGTTTCACGTGAAACAAAAAAGGAGAGATCTTATGGCAAACGAAATTATTCAGGGAATGGGCTTTCATCACATCGGCTTAAAAGCCGCTGATTTTCAAAAATCAGTGGCCTTCTATAAGGCGCTTGGCCTAAAAGAAGTCGTCGGCTGGGGAGAAGGCGAAAAAGAAATTTTAATGCTGGACCTGGGCGACGGTGGAAGAATCGAGCTTTTTGCCAGCGGGGGAGACGAGTTCAGTGAAAACGGCAAGTGGATCCATTTTGCCGTAGGTGTAGAGGATGTACAAAAAGCCTATGACACCGCCATCGCCGCCGGCGCAGTTTCGCATATTGCGCCTAAAATTATGGAGCTGGATTCCCGGCCCTATCCGATGGCCATTCAGGTAGCTTTTGTCAAAGGGCCGGACGGGGAACAGATTGAATTTTTTAAACAGGTGAAATAAAAGCAAAAGGCGCCGCTGTCCTTCAAGGGCAGCGGCGCCTTTTTATTAACAAAACCCAAAAGAAAAAATCTCAGCAATAAAAAGAGAAAAGGTGTTTCTCCTTGAGGAAGAAGGCGGCATGGTCAGTCTGCTCCGGCGGCCAAAAGCCTGATGCAGATTAGTTCAGGGCGATTGTTGACCCGGATTGGCAGCAGACGGTTTCCCAAACCGCGGCTGATCACCATCTGCGTGCGGCCCGTTCGGTGCAGCCCCGCAGTATAGCGGGGAAAGAGACCTTGATTGGGGGCAATCAGCCCCCGGCCGCGGGGGAGGCGGATCTGTCCGCCGTGCGCATGGCCGCAAAGCACTACGTCAAAGCCAAAAGCGGCGTATACTTTTATTAGATCCGGCCGGTGAGAAAGCAGAATGGTAAAAAAGTCATAATCCAGCTGGATCGATTTTAAGTTTTCACTCATAACCGCTGCGGTTTTGCGGTAAGGTGTAAAAGAGGGATCGTCTGCGCCCGCAAGCAGGATTGTACTGTTCTTGCGCGTAAGCTTTACATAGGTGTTGCGGAGAATGTGCGCACCGCAGGCGGCCATTTCCTTTTCCAAGCGCGGATATCCGGCGGTATGCGCCTCGTGGTTTCCGGTAGCATAAAAGACCGGTGCGATCTCCGCCGCGCCGCGGATCAGCGTCAGGGCATGAAAATATTTTTCAGAATCGATCAGATCCCCGGTTACTACGATGATATCGGGCTGCTGGCGCAGAATTTCTTCTAAAAGCGGTTTTTGCCCGTTGCCGAAGCTTCCGTTATGAAGATCGGAAAGATGCACCAGTGTAAAGCCGTCGAATGCCTTGGGCAAACGGGGACTTTTAACAGCAATACAGGTGGTTTCAAACGAGAGTTTTTTCATAGCAACACCTTTTTTATATAAGAAAGCATTTTTTTAAGTCTTCCGCAAAAACAGCCGGTTTATTCGCTTACTTGCCTTCAAAAGCAAAATGCTTCCCGCTGTATCGGCAGGAAAGCGCTGCGCGTTCCGTGTTTTTCGGAGGAACGGCGGAAGGGTATTCTATGCACAGGCAGCTGTTTTTACCGGCGTGCCCGGCGGCGATATTCCAAAGGAGAAACGCCCATGCAGCGTTTAAAGGTCTCAGAAAACCAGGCAGTGCCGGTAAAACCGCAGGCATCGGCGATATCGCTTACGCTCATGTCGGAGGAAAGCAGCAGTGTGCAGGCCAGGCGAATCTTTTTTTGGGTAATATAGCTGTGCAGTGTTTTTCCAAACTGCGTGCAGAAGAGCTGATTCAGGTAATACGGATGATAGCCGAATTTTGCCGCAATGGCGGCGTTGGAGGGACTTTTTAAAAAGTTTCGGTCTAAAAAGCTTTTTACCTCATCTAAAATTCGAGGATACTTTTTTTCCGAGACGCGGTGTAGTGCGGCTGCCTGCAACAGGATATATTTCATTTCGGCGGAGGCCAATTCCGTAAAAAGAGGAGGTTCTTCTGCAAGCAGCACGCATATGCCGCGCAGTCTTTCTTCTAAAAAAGCGGCATTTTTTATCAAAAGCGGCCGATCGAACGGTGCTATGCGCAGGGGGGAAAGCAGACGGTCCGGCAGAAAACTTTCTGCCGGCTGAGGCGGCTGCGGAGCCGCCCCCAAAAAAGAAAGGTCTAAGTCAAAGTTGAACAGCAGCACCGGATACTCGCCCTCGCAGCCATCCAGACGATAACGGACCGCCGGGGGCAGGAACAGCATGTCCCCGGGCGATACGGCATAGGAGATACCGTTCGCAGAGACGGCAAAGGCTTTTTCGGCGCAGTAGAACAGCCGGTGGTCATAAGCAAGAACCTCCCGGGGATAGGTGTGCAGGCGTGCGGCCATAGCAAAACGGACACAGGGGCAGAGCTTTTGAAATTCCATAGGATAAAACCTTTGTTTTGTTATAATTTTTATTCGTCTTCTTTTTTGATTATAACAAATTTTAACGGTAAAATCAAGAATGGAAAGTTAAAGCATAAAAAAGAGATCTTTGTTTAATAAAACAGAAAAGAGGAAAAGAACAGTTTTTGCGGTGCTTGGGTGGGTTGAGAGCACCGGATATTTCAAAACCGCAAGATTTGTCTTAAAAATATATAGATTCGTCTTGAAATAGAAAAAAATTTCCTTTATACTATAAAATGAGAACAGAAAAAGGAGCGCTTGCTATGGAAAAAAGATTTGCGCTGCAGCTGTATTCCCTCCGGGACGAGACGGCTAAGGATGCGGCTGCAGTATTGAAACAGGTTGCGGCAATGGGCTTTCAAAGCATTGAATTTGCCGGATACTACGGCATAGGCGGAAGAGAAATGAAAATGCTGCTGGAGGATCTGGGCTTAACGGCTGTTTCTTCCCACGTAGGCTATGCCCGCTTTACCGATCATTTTAAAGAAGAAGTGGAATTTAACCACGCAGTAGGCAACCGGCACATTGTTCTGCCGTATTACGGAATCCAAAATACCGAGGATGCCAAAAGAGCCGTAGAGGATATCGGCAAAATGCGGGAAGCCTTTATCCGTGAGGGCTTTGAATTCGGTTACCACAATCACGCCTTTGAGTTTGTGCCTTTGGATGAAAACGGTACTTGCGGTATGGATTACATCACCTCGGTTCAGGATCTGAAGCTGCAGCCGGATGTGTTTTGGATCAAGACCGCCGGTATCGATCCGATAGCGTTTATCGAGCAGAATACCGGGCGTTTGCTCTCTATTCATATGAAAGAGTACGGCAACGACGGCAAAAATGCCGAATTCGGCTGTGGTATTCTGCCCTGGCGCGAAATTATGCAGGCTGCCGAAGCGGGCGGAACTTCCATCGGTATTTTGGAGCAGGAGGAATATTCCTGCCCGCCGCTGGAGAGCGTTGCAATCGGCGCGAAAAATATAGAAAAAATTTTTAACTGACAGGAGGTCTTTTTATGAAACTTGGTGTTTTAACTGTTCCGCTGTATGACAGAAGCCTGGAGGAGGCTCTTGCCTGGCTGCATGCGCGCGGCGTGCAGATGGTGGAGATCGGCAACGGGGGGTTCCCCGGCAATACCCACGTAAACCCGGACAATTATTTGGGCAAGCCCGAAAAGATTGAAGAGCTCAAGGCTCTTTTAAAAAAATATGAACTTGAAATTTCCGCGCTTTCCTGCCATGGCAACTGTGTACACCCGAATCCGGAGGTGGCCGCGAAGTTTCAAAGCGATTTTGAAAAAACCGTGCAGATGGCCCAGCTTTTAGGTGTGGATACCGTCGTTACGTTCTCCGGCTGCCCGGGCGGATCCCCGGAGGATAAAGTTCCCAACTGGGTAACCTGCTCCTGGCCGCCGGATTTTACGGATATTTTGGAATATCAGTGGAACGAGGTGCTGATTCCTTACTGGAAAAACGCCGTCGCTTTTGCCAATGCGCACGGGGTTAAAAAAATTGCCCTCGAGATGCACCCGGGCTTTTGCGTGTATAATACCGCTTCGCTGCTGCGCCTGCGGGAGGCCGTGGGCGATACCATCGGCGCGAACTTTGACCCCAGCCACTTAATTTGGCAGGGTATGGACCCGGCAGAGGCTGTGCGGATGCTGGGCGGCAAGGCCATCCACCACGTACATGCGAAGGATACCTATCTGGATACGGCCAATATCCGCAAAACGGGCGTGCTTTCCACCGGCCATTACAGTGACGTGCTCAACCGCCCCTGGACGTTCCGCACCGTGGGCTACGGTCTGGATACGGCCAAGTGGAAGGAATTTGTAAGCATGCTGCGGATGGTGGGCTATGACGGCGTGCTTTCCATTGAGCATGAGGATATGTTCATGAGCGTGGAAGAAGGCCTGGAAAAAGCCATTGCGTTTTTAAAGGATATCATGAGCACGCAGCCCATGGGCGAAATGTGGTGGGCGTAAACGCTTAAAATTGTATCGGGAAAGAGCTGAGAAATTTTCTCAGCTCTTTTTTGGTATTGCTATTTTTCGGCGTTTTCTTTATAATAAGAATATATTTGCCTGAATTTGACGAAAGAGGAAAGGACGGTAGGCACTTGAAGCAAAAAGAGTATGTAGTAGACGCGATGAAAAGGAACGGCGGGTATGCGACGCTTCGGCAGCTGAACGCTTTGGTGGATGTTTCTTCGTGGGGGACGAAAACGCCGGAGGCCACAATTCGGCGGATCGTACAGACCTATGATGAATTTTTTAGAATTCAGCCGGGGCTATAGGCGTTAAAGGCAGAAGAAAAAGCGGTGCTGCGGAAATTTAAGATTGTACCGGAAAGTGAAGAAAGCAAGGATACGTTTACCCATTCGTATTTTCAGGGCATTCTTGTTGAAATCGGAAACAGGCGGGGCTGCGCTACCTATATCCCGCCGCAGGATAAAAACAAGTTGTTTTTGGAAAATAAGCTTTTTGAAATAGCTACGGTAGAAAAAATTTACAATTTTACGTATGCCGAAATTCTAAAAAGAGCCAAAACGGTGGATGTTATTTGGTTTAACGAAAGAAAAATGCCCCGGGCATTTTATGAGGTGGAGCATACCACCGATATGAAAAATTCACTCAATAAATTTTATGAACTGCAGGATTTTAGAGCGGAATTTTATATCGTTGCCGATAAAAAAAGAAGAAAATATTTTAATGATGCGATAAGCGCTTCGATATATGCCCCCATTCGGTCAATTGTGCACTTTGTGGATTATGACGCCTTAGTGGAACAGTATAATGGGGAGAAGCAAATAAAAAAGATCATATGATGCCGTCTTTTTTTGTTGCGGCGAAGATTTAAAAAATAACAATTCGTTTTTGCAGGAGGAACTCATGACGCGTGTAAAAAAAGGATTGCTTTTGGGCTTTTTAGCGGAGATATTGCTTGTGACGCTGGTGTTTCTTCTGTATTTTTACGGCGTCGTTTTGCTGAACAATCCTTCCCGGGAGGTCTATCCCGTGCGGGGGGTGGATGTTTCGGCGCATCAGGGTGTGATCGATTGGGAAGTTTTAAGCGAGCAGGGAATCGAATTTGCCTTTATCAAGGCTACCGAAGGCGCGACGTTTGCAGACGAGCGCTTTGCCTATAATTATGCGGAGGCAGCCCGATGCGGCCTGCGCGTAGGAGCGTATCACTTTTTTCGCTATGACCGTACCGGCGCCGAGCAGGCAGAAAATTTCATCAGCCGGGTAGAAAAAACGGAGAATATGCTGCCGCCGGTGATCGATGTGGAGTTTTATGGAGAAACGGAAAAAAATCCGCCTGCACAGGCACAGGTGCGGTCGGAGCTGGATCGCATGGTGCAGCTTCTGCGCGAATTTTATGGGATGGATCCGATCCTCTATGCCACTGAGCGTTCCTATCGGCTGTATATTGCCGGCGCGTATGAAAACTGCGATATCTGGATCCGCAATGTCGTATCCAAACCGCGATTAAACGATGGCCGTACCTGGACGTTCTGGCAGTTTACTAACCGCCGGCGCCTGCCGGGGTACGAGGGGCGGACGCCCTACATCGATGAAAACGTGTTCTGCGGCAGCCGCGAGCAATTCCTGCAGTATGCACGGGAATAATTCTGCCTGCCTGCACGGATTCCGAGCGCTTGCGGAGTATTGCAGATTGTTGCAGGCATTCCTGCTGCTTTGCACAAGATTTACAATGGAAAAAAATTTTTGCTTATGATATAATACAGGCGAAAACAAAAAAAAGAGGAGAGAAAAAATGAAAAAAATCATTTCTCTGCTGCTTTCTGCGGCAGTGGCATGCAGTATCCTGTCGTACTCCCTTGGCGTGTCGGCGGATTCGCCGAATCTTTTAGAAAACGGATCCTTTGAAGACGGCATCGGAACGTTTACCAAAAGCGGGAATTGCATTCTGGAGGAGAGCGAGGAATCTCAGGACGGCGACGGCCGCAGTGCGCTGGTTTCCGCGCGGGAACAGAATCATAGCTCGGTTTCCTTTCAGGCGGCGGATATCGTGCAGCAGCAGGGAAGCGGAGAATATACGTTCAGCGGCTGGGTGAAGCTGGCCGAGGCTGACGCTCCGAACATAAAGCTGGCCGCTACGTATCAATTGTCCTGGGGCAATAAAAATGAGACCCGTAAATGGCCCATGGGAACAAAAACAGAGCTTTCCTATGACGATTGGACGTATTTGGAGGTAAAAACAGAGATCGCCGCTGAAATGGACGGCGATCCTATCAGCGAGGTAAAGCTGTATTTTGTGCAGGATGCGTTTGACGCCAGTCAGGCGCCGGATCTGCTGTTTGACAATCTTTCCTTTATCAAGCACGGCGAATATGTGGAAATAACCCCCGCGCCGGAGGTGGAAGTTCCGGCTTCTAAGGCTGTGCAGAGCGTCAAGGGGTTTGAGACCACGCAGATCGGCGCGATTCGCTGGGACGCCTATTTTGAAACCGGCAGCAGTCCTACTGCGGTATCTGATCAGGTGGCGGCCTGCTTAAGTCCCGCCAAATATCATTGGACGGCGCCGTTTTTTGCGCAGGTTGCCTCCGACGGCAAAGTGAGCTTTCCCAAGGAGACTCTTGCGCTTTGGGAGGAAGAGGCGCAGTATGCCATTGATGCGGGCATCGATTATTTTGCTTATCTGTGGTATGATTCTAACGATCCAATGAGCTATGCCCGGAAATTCCATACCCAGAGCGAGCTTCGGGATACAATCAAGATGACCGGAATTTTAGAGTCACTCAACCGTTCGGCCGCCACCTTTGAAGAGCTGTTTGCCGCCATGAAGGAGGACTATTGGCTGTATATGGACGGAATGCCCGTAATTTATGTGTATGATGCAAACCAAAAAGATCAATCCTTTGTGGAGCAGCTGCGAAAGATGGCGGCGCAGGCGGGGATTGCGGAGCCCTTGTATATCATCGGTATGGGGTATGGCGATGCCGCTGCTGCAATACTGGGCGCTAATAATGATTTTGATGCCGCAAGCTTTTACAGCGCGGGTGCTTCTGAAGTCGGCTGGACCTATGCGCAGCTGTGCGAGGCGAATCTGGAAAGACACAATAAGGTATTGCCGGCCGGCGCGGCTATGCCGCTGGTGCCCTGCGCTACGATGGGACGGGATACGCGCGCCCGCATTGAAACCGGCGTTTCCTGGTGCGAAAATACGCGGGGTGGCCCGGATAACCTACAGTACGGCGGAAAATTTGCCTATACCGGCACCCCTGAGGAGATCGGTACTCAACTGCTGGATATGCTTAACTATACCAAGCGCAACAGGGAAAATACGAAGTGTAATACGGTGCTTCTGTATGCTTGGAACGAGCATGACGAAGGCGGATGGATTTGTCCGACGCTGGCCTGTGACGACGAGGGCAATGTCCTTTACAATGAGGACGGTACGGCAAAACGGAACACCGCGCACATTGACGCGGTGAAAAAAGCAATCGCTTCGTACCGCTCCCAGGAGGCCAATGCCGGAGTATATACTGATTTAGAAGGCAATATCGTTGAGGGAACGCCTCCGGATACGAACGTCCCGGATGGCAGCGCACCTGTTTCTTCGCCGGATATGGATAAAAATGATTCTTCCGGCGGAAGCGTATGGCTTTATATCGGGATCGGCGCAGCTGTTATCGTTGTTGCCGCCGTCGTTGCTGTTGTAGGGATCCGGCAAAAAAAGAGCAAGAATGCGCCGGAGGAAAAATAGAGCTTAGAACGAAGAAAAGAGAGCGGTTCGAAGAGGGACGCTCTCTTTTTGGCATTTTCCGCTTCAACGGCAGGCGCTCTGTTCCGGAGCGCGGGCCTTTGCTTTGTTTGACGGCCCCCGCAGATACCGGCGCTTGGAATGCCCTATGGAGCTTCTGTGATTTTTAAAAACTTTTATTTGCATTTCTTTCCATAGCATGCTATAATTACTTTGTATTCTATTTTTTAAGGAGATGGTTGCACTGGATCCGCTTCCCCGAAGTTGTCCGCTTTGCGGATGTTTCTTACTGCCTGCAGGCTGTATGGCCGTAGGCGCTGCCTTAGAGCATAAAAGCTCTCTTCCCGTTTCGCCGCTTTCCCGGCTGTACCTACGGTGCTGAGCTGCCGGCGTTGGCGTTATAAGATGAAGGAGGGTTTTTTATGTCTGACATAGGCAAACAAATTGTTTTACAGATTTTTTTAATTTTACTCAATGCTTTTTTTGCTGCTACGGAGATCGCCGTGATTTCTCTAAATGCCACCAAGCTGAAAGCGCGCGTGGAGGACGGCGATAAAAAGGCGGTAAAAATGCTGAAAATGGTGGAGGAGCCTACGGGCTTCCTTTCTACGATACAGATTGGTATCACACTGGCGGGCTTTTTAGGTTCGGCGTTTGCGGCGGATAATTTTTCGGATCTTTTGGTCAACTGGCTGGTAAACACCTGCCATATTACGTTTCTTTCGCCTGCCGCGCTCAACAGTATCTCTGTTGTTGTCATTACGCTGATCCTTTCGTATTTCACCCTGGTACTGGGAGAGCTTGTGCCCAAGCGGATCGCCATGCGCCGTTCGGAAAAGCTGGCAAGCGCTTTCTGTGGTGTTATTACGTTCCTGTCAAAGGTTTTAAAGCCGGTCATTTGGTTTTTAACGGTCTCCACCAATGGCGTGCTGCGCCTGTTCGGCATCGATCCGCATGAAGCGGACGAGGCTGTTTCGCAGGAGGATATCGTGATGATGCTCGATGCCGGTGCGGAAGAGGGAACGATTCGCCCTCAGGAGATTGAATATATTAAAAACGTATTCGCGCTGGATCATCTCGACGCGTCGGATGTAATGACGCCCCGCAATTCTATTGAGCTGATCGCCGATGACGCTGAAGAGGCTGAAATTTTAAACAGCATTGAAAGCAGCGGATATTCCCGTTTGCCTGTCTACAGCGAAACGGTCGATAACATTATCGGTGTACTGCATACGCGGGAATATCTTTTAAAGAGAAATACGCCCGGCTTTACGCTGGAGCAGGCGGTGCTTCCTGTAAGTTTTGTGCCTGAAAGCATCCATCTGGACGCACTTTTTAAAGATATGCAGATGGATCATACTCATATGGTTATCGTTGTGGACGAATACGGCGGCACGGCCGGGCTGGTAACGATGGAGGATATTTTAGAAGAACTCGTCGGCGAGATCTGGGACGAACAGGATGAAGAGATCGAAAATTTTGAAAAGACGGGGGAAAACACCTATAAAATTCTGTGCAGTACGCCGATCGATGAATTTTTCGTTTTCTTTGGCTTAGAAGACGAGGAATGTGATTCTTCTACGGTTAACGGCTGGATTCTGGAGCAGATGGGAAAGATCCCCGACGAAAAGAGTTCTTTTGAATATAAAAATTTGAAAATCACCGTTACCAAGGCGGACGAACAGCGTACACAGGAGATCAGCGTAACGGTAAAGCCCGTAAAAACAGAAGAAACGGAAGAAAAGGGAAAATAAAAAACGGCCGGCAGAAAATGCCGGCTGTTTTGTTGCCTTGGCTGCCTTCCCGGCCGCCTGTGCACAAAAAACGGTTGTGGGTTATTTAAAGTCTTCCTCGTGTATTTCTTCTTTTTCTTCCGGTACAGTGTCGGCTTCGGCAGAGCGGCAGCGCACCGCTTTTAAAATGCGCAGGTACTGCTTGCGTTTTGCCTCCAGGTTGTAAATTGCAAAATCGATATCTTCTTTGGTAACGGCATTGTTGAATATGTGTATGGCCTGCTGCCAGCTTTTATATGCCTGCTCCACCTGGCGGGCACAGCGATCTTTATTATTTTCCATAAAAATCCCTCCGCTAAAAGAGTATGAGCGGAGGGGGGATTTTATTCTTCTCTTTTATATAGACGGCGGTTGTTCAGCAGCCACTGCTTTTCGGAAAAGCCGCCCGGCTGCACGTCGGCCAGAGCTTTTTGAAAATCAAACATCCGGGCGTCGATCATATCCAGATAATGCAGCATTTCCGCTTCAGGGAACATGGGTCGCCGGATCGCGCCGAACTCCGGCTCATAATGATGGGAAATGAGCATATGCTGCAAAAGTACCGTTGTTTGTTCCCGGGCGCCTACGGCCTTTGCCGCTTCGGCAATGATCAGCGGTCCCTGCACGATGTGCCCCAGAAGCAGTCCGTTTCTTGTATAATCGCTTACCAGGCCCAGATCCGAGGCCGCCATTTCATCCGTTTTTTCAATATCATGCAAAATTACGCCTGCGTAGAGCCAGTCCGGGTCCAGTTGGGTATAGATTCCGCACATCGCCTCAGCCGCGGCCAGCATGGTGGTGGTATGATACAAAAGACCGCAGCGCACTGAGTGATGGTTGGCCTGTGCGGCCGGATAGTACAGCAGTTTATCTTTCACCTGCTCCACCACGTAGGTTACAATGCCGCGGATATCCTCCTGCCGGATGCGCGCGATGTATTCCTGCAGCACGGCAAACATCTCTTCGCCGCTTTTAGGAGCTGAGGGAACAAAGTCATTAATGGAAACGGGGTCGCTCTCGGCCGCCGGGCGGATTTTTTCTATTTTCAGCTGCAGCGCATTCATCCATGCCACCACCAGGCCGCGGACCTTTACCAGCATATTTGTTCCGTAGCTGGCAAACTGTGTTTCGTTGTAATTCCATATCTTGGCGTTCATTTCTCCGTGGGCATCGGCGATCGTCAGGTCAACAAAATTTTTTCCGGTCTGGCCGGTTTTTACCTGAAAGGTTTTTATAAGCACAAACCCCTCAAAACTTTCGTTTACGGCAAGCTCGCTTAATTTTTTCTGTTCCATACATCCTCCTAAAGCAATTGCTGTTATAATTGTAGCATAAACAGGAAAAAATAGAAAGTAAATAATGAAAAAGGAGCGGTACGATGAAAAAAAAGAAGAAAAATATGTGGCATGACGGAAATATCCCGTCCGATGTGGAGGGAAGCTATACGGGAATCAGTGAGACCGGCGGCCCGCCCGTGCAGGATGCTGACGATCTGTAACAAATTTTTAAATCTTTTTGCAAAATTCACCATCCGCCGAACGACATTTTGTTTAAGCGCACCGCGCTATAATGATCAAAAAACCGTAGTGGATGGTGAATGTATGAAACAGTGGATCAAGCCCGGGCTGATGTTTTTGTGCGGCTTATTGGCAGCCCGGTGCAGCTTTTTGCAGGGAGTGTATCCCTTTGGGGGTGCGCTGCTGTGCGTGATGTATGAAAGCCGCTGGTTTTCCTCTCTTTTTTTGGGCGCCGCCATCGGCGCTGTTTCTACCGGGGCGACGGCCGGCGGTATGCTGCTGGCTCTTTTACCGCTGGTTTTGCTTTTGCCCCTGCTTTTGCTTTTTAAACGGAAAAACGTGCAGGCATTACTGTGGCGGCAGCTTGCAGCACTGCTGGCATATGCGGTGCCTGCCCTGATCCTGCCCATTGATTTTTATGAACGCGTATTCCAGATTTTTTCCGGCCTGCTGGCGGTATGTCTGATTCCGCTGCTCAAACGCATTGTACTTTCGGTTTCACAAATGGAAAGCCGGCTGAGCTTGGAGCGTGCGGATATTCTGGCCCTGGGCTGTGTTGGCGGCCTGGTGCTGTCCTGCCTGCCGCGGACGGATTTTTGGGGGTTTAATTTGTGTATTTTCGCATTGCTGTTTTCTTCATCCCTGGCAGTATGCGCTTTTGAAGGTGCGGGCAGCATGTGGGCCTCCATCTGCGGAATCATGTGGGTGGTAAAGGGAGGCGATTCCACAATAGCGCTGTGTTTGGTAGCCGGGGGGATTTTTGCGGGAATGCTGGCTTCCAAAAAGGGCGGAATTCTTTTAGGCTTCCTGCTGGGGGACATGCTGGTCAGCCTTTTCTTTTTAAATACCTTTGCGATTAGCACGGGAGTGGTCAACCTTGTCTTGGGCTGCGGCTATACGGTGTTTTTAAAGGCCTCTTGGATGGAACGGCTCCGGCGGCTGGCCGGCGTACGCTCCGGCGTAAACGATTTGGAAATGAGCTATATCGAAGGACTGCGCCAGCAGCAAAGTGAAAAATTAAAGGGCGCCGGCAGAATGTACGCCGAGCTTGCCAAGGCGTTTACCGCTGCCTCAAGAAATCGGGAATTCCGCAGTGAACTGATTGACCGTACGGTACAGCTTTGCCGGGAGTGTGAAAAGAGTGAATACTGCCTGAAAAGCCGGAAGAGCGATACGCTGATTGAGCTGGGGCAGGCCGCGGACGAGCTGATGGAACGGGAACGGCTTTCCGGTCTGCCGCTGACGCTGACGGCCCGGTGCGTCCGGCCTATGGAGCTTTTGGAGGGACTGAAAGCTAACTTTAAAACCCTTTCGGCGGCGCGGCGGGAGAATCCCGATGAGAGTATGGAAATGGCACAGCAGCTGAAGAGCCTTTCGGAAATGCTGTTTTCTTTGGCGGAGGATCTTTCCGAACTGCCGGAATTTGATAAAGAACGGGAACTGGCGGTAAAGGAAGTGCTGGCTTCGCGCGTGGGCGGTGTCAAGCAGGTAATATGCCGCAAAAACGGCGAAAGCCATACGCTGCAGATCACCCTGAAAGAGTATACCAAGGATACGCAAAACAAGATATGCCGTGCCCTGGAGGCGGGATTTTTGGGGAAATACCGCTGCCTGACCGGAGGCATCAATAAAAACGGGGGCTTTACCGGTACATTTGCGGCCGAACCCAAATTTAAGGTAAACGCTTACGCCTGCCGAAGAAGCAAGAGCGGCGAAACGGTATGCGGGGATTCCTTTACCTTTTGCAGTGTAAATAATGATAAATATATTGCCGCTATCAGTGACGGCGCCGGCAGCGGTGAAAAAGCCGCCAAAGAAAGCGAAAGTGCACTGGATCTTTTAGAGGCCTTTACTTCCACCCATATCAAACGCAGCGATATGTTTAAGGCTATGAATCAGTTGTTGCTGCTTAAAGGAGATCATGAGGCATATTCCACGATGGATGTAGCGGAATTTAATTTGGAAAACGGGATTCTGTATTGGACCAAGATCGGTGCGGTACCGGGATATATCGTCAGAGGCGGCAAGGTGGAAAAAGTAGAGGCGGGCGCCCTTCCTATGGGCATTGTCTCCAAGATCAATCCTACTACTACCAAAAAACTGGTGCAGAACGGTGATATTATTGTGCTGATGAGCGACGGCGTATATGACGGTCTTTGCCGTGGAGAAGAGGATGCCATCAGCCATATATTGGCGCAGGAACCGCCGGAAAATACCAAAGAGCTGGCCGAAAAACTATTGGAAAGCGCAAAGGAGACCAAGGTGGATGATGATATGACGGTTATGGTGCTGCGGGTAGACGCCGCATAAAAGATGGGCAGAATTAGGCTTCCGCGGCCGGCGGAAGAAGGCTGTTTAAAGGAAAAGCACAGAAAGATTTCCTTAGCTGTATATTGCATCAAGCCTCCCTCGTTAGAGGGAGGCCTGTTTGTATTCTGATCTGTCACCAATCGTTCCTATTCATAGAAGGCTGTTATTGGCAGTACTTTTATTTTTAGAACGCGTTTTGCTTCTCTTGGCTCCGATCGTAAACAGGAAGCGAGACTGGGAGAGAAGGAAAGGGAAGAGACTGCCCCCGCAGTCACCTGCGGTGACAGCTTCCCTGATAAGGGGAGCTGGAAAAGTTTTGTTCAAGGGAGATGCTGTTGCGTTTCCTATCAGAAGGCAGCGGGAGAGTTTCTTTTGCGGAATTTTATTTAATCTCAATCTCGCCGAAAACACAGGTATATTCGATTGTAACGGTAGGCCCGCCCTCAATATGTACCGTTTTATTTTCACAGCCGCCTAAAAAGGAAGAGCCCGCCGTCTTGATGTTGGCATTTTCCGGTGCAAACACGTCGATGCCCCCAAAGACGGCGGTAAGCTTCAGCGTAATATCCTCTGAAATTACCGTGCCGCGCAGATCGATATCTACCCCGCCGAAGACGGCTGTGGCCTTAAAGCCGTTTTTCAGCTCCATACCCCGTAAATTCACATGTTCGCCCGAAAAGCAGGCCGTATATGCGCTCTCCGGCGGCCGCGATGCCGCATTCGGCCCGCCGGAGCCCGGCTTCGTCTTTTTGCCGAAGATAAGGCACAGGCCGATAATGATTGCTGCACCTGAAAAAATCATCTGGAATACCTTGGCATCCTCCAAAATACAGAACGCCATACTTGCCGCAAAAAGTAACTCACTGAAGGAAAATCCATCCCACCAGGCGAACCAGTCACCCAGAATGCTAATACCCACCGCAAGAAAGCAGATCCCCCAAAAGATATTTTTTGCTCGACTTTTCATGAGCCTTTCTCCAATATTTTTTTTAAAAAGCGTCCGGTGTGGCTTTCCGGTACCCTGGTCAGTTCCTCCGGCGTACCCTGGGCAATTACCGTGCCGCCGTTTACGCCGCCCTCCGGCCCCATATCGATGCAGTGGTCGGCAATTTTAATAATATCCAAGTTGTGCTCAATAACCACCACCGTATTGCCGCCGGCCGCCAGCCGGTCCAAAATAGCCACCAGTTTTTTCACATCATCGGTATGCAGACCGGTCGTCGGCTCATCCAGAATATAGATCGTCTTTCCCGTAGGCCGCCGGGAAAGCTCGGTGGCCAGCTTCACGCGCTGGGCCTCGCCGCCGGAAAGCATCGTAGAAGGCTGCCCCAGCTTGATATATCCAAGCCCCACATCGTAGAGCAGCTGAATCTTGCGGTGAATCTGCGGAACATTTTTGAAGAAATCAACCGCCTCTTCTACGGTCATATCCAATACTTCAAAGATATTTTTGCCCTTATAGCGCACCTCCAGCGTTTCCTTGGAATACCGCTTGCCGCCGCATACCTCGCAGGGCACGTAGATATCGGGCATAAAGTGCATTTCAATTTTAATAATCCCGTCGCCGCTGCAGGCTTCGCACCGGCCCCCCTTTACGTTAAAGCTGAAGCGGCCGTTATTGTAGCCGCGCATCTTTGCGTCCTGCGTTTGAGCGAACAGCGCGCGGATGTGGTCAAACACCCCGGTATAGGTAGCCGGATTGGAGCGCGGCGTTCTGCCGATGGGGCTTTGGTCGATTACAATAACTTTATCCAGCTGCTCCGTTCCCGTAACATCGCGGCAGGGCGCGGGCGGAAGATGCGCCCGGTTCAGCTTGCGCGCCAGCGTTTTATATAAAACCTCGTTCACCAGTGAGCTTTTGCCCGAGCCGGAAACGCCGGTAACCGCCGTAATAACGCCCAGCGGAATTTTCACGGTCACATTTTTCAGATTGTTGGCACAGGCACCCTTTACCGTAATAAAACCGCGGGGCTCTCTTCTCTCCTTGGGAACGGGAATCGTGAGCCGCCCCGAAAGATAGGCGCCTGTAAGAGATTCCGGACAGGCCATAATCTCCTCCGGTGTACCCGCGCATACCACATGTCCGCCGCGCGCGCCCGCACCGGGGCCGATATCCACCACATAATCCGCCTGCCGAATGGTATCCTCGTCATGCTCCACCACCACCAGCGTATTGCCTAAATCCCGCAACCCCTTTAAGGAGGCCAGAAGCTTTTCATTATCCCGCTGATGCAGGCCGATGCTGGGCTCATCTAAAATATACAAAACCCCCATTAAACCCGCGCCGATCTGCGTGGCAAGCCGGATACGCTGCGCTTCGCCGCCGGAAAGCGTGCAGGCCGCGCGCGTAAGCGTAAGATAATCCAATCCTACGTTCTCCAAAAAGGATAACCGCGCGTCAAGTTCCTTTAAAATGCGTTCGGCAATCATGGTATCCTTGCTGCCAAGCGTCAGCGTTTTTAAAAACGCATGCGTCTGCCAAATGGGCATATCGCTGATTTCAAAGATGTTTTTTCCGTTTACCGTAACGGCCAGGGCCTCGGGCTTGTACCGCCGGCCGCCGCAGGCATGGCAGGGGCTGCTGGTCATCAGCTGCTCCAAATCCCGCTTGACGCCCTCGCTCTGTGTTTCCCGGAAACGGCGCTCCAGCTGCGGAATAATCCCTTCAAACGGCTGTTTAAAGGAACGCGAATGGCGGTTTGTTGTAATTTGAAAGTCAATCTCCTCATTACCGGAGCCATAAAGGATAATGTTTTGTATTTTTTCATCAAGGTCCTGAAACGGCGTATCCAAAGAGAATCCGTAATGTGCCGCAAGTCCCTGATAGTACATACGGTTCATGGAATCGGTGCCCATCACAAACCAACCGGAAACACGAATGGCTCCTTCCTTTAAAGAAAGGGAGGCGTCATGCACAACCAGTCCCGGATCCACCCGCATAATACTGCCGATGCCCGTACACTCCGGACAGGCGCCGAAGGGCGAGTTAAACGAAAACAGCCGCGGCTCCAGCTCTTCTATGCTGATATTGCAGTCGGGGCAGGCATAGTTTTGGGAAAACAGCAGTTCCCTTTGCCCGATGACATCAATTACCGCCAGTCCCTCGGCCAGTTTCAGGGCAGCCTCTATCGAATCGGTAAGCCTTGAACGGATATCCTCACGTACAATCAGCCGGTCGACAACCACAGAGATATGATGCTTGTTATTCTTTTCCAGCTTGATTTCTTCCCCCAGCTCAAACAGCTCGCCGTCAATTTTTACCCGGATATAACCGCTCTTTTGCAGGCTCTCCAGCAGCTTCACGTGTTCGCCCTTGCGGCCGCGCACTACCGGCGCCAGCACCTGTATCCGCGTGCCCTCGGGCTGCTCCAATACCGCCTGAACCATCTGGTCCACCGTCTGCTTCTGTATCTCCTTACCGCACTTAGGGCAGTGGGCCACGCCGATGCGCGCATAAAGCAGGCGCAGATAATCATGAATCTCGGTAACGGTGCCCACGGTGGAGCGGGGGTTGTTGTTGGTGGTTTTTTGATCGATGCTGATGGCCGGCGAAAGCCCCTCAATGGATTCCACATCCGGCTTTTCCATCTGCCCCAAAAACTGGCGGGCGTAGGAGGAAAGGCTTTCCACATACCGCCGCTGCCCCTCGGCATAGAGCGTATCAAACGCCAGAGAGCTTTTGCCCGAGCCGGAAAGACCGGTGAATACCACCATTTTGTTCCGGGGGATTTCTACGGTAACATTTTTTAAGTTATGGGTTTTTGCCCCTTTTATGATAATACTGTCTCTCATTGATTTTCCTCATAAAGCAATTTTAACGTATCGCGTATCTTCGCGGCTTTTTCAAACTCCAGGTTTTTGGCGTATTTCAGCATTTCCTCCTCTAGGGTACGAATGCGGTCGCACAGGTTCTCCGCGGGCTTTTCCTCTTCGGCCGCGCCGGTAATTTCAATTAAGTCGGCAATCGGCTTCATAATCGTTTTCGGCGTGATGCCGTGCTCAAGATTATACCGCTGCTGTATCTCGCGGCGGCGCCGGGTCTCCTCAATGGCGCCCTTCATGGAATCGGTAACGGTATCGGCGTACATAATCACGCGCCCTTCGGCGTTTCGCGCCCCTCGGCCGATCGTCTGTATCAGGGAACGCTGGGAACGCAAAAAACCCTCTTTATCGGCGTCCAAAATCGCAATCAGCGCTACTTCGGGCAGATCCAGCCCTTCCCGCAGCAGGTTGATGCCCACCAAAACGTCAAACTTTCCCAGCCGCAGGTTACGCAGGATCTCGACGCGCTCCAGCGTGTGAATCTCCGAGTGCATATATTCCACTCTAAGGCCCATTTCCTTTAAATAATCCGTCAGCATTTCGGCCATGCGCTTGGTAAGCGTCGTAACCAGCGTGCGGAAGCCCCTGGCAGTAGTGCCCTGAATTTCCTCGATCAAATCGTCTATCTGTCCCTCTATTGGTCTCACCGAAATTTCCGGGTCAAGCAGGCCGGTGGGACGGATGATCTGCTCCACTACCTGGCCGGCGCGTTCCAACTCATACTCAGCAGGCGTAGCCGAAACAAACAGCGTCTGCCTCAAGCGAGCCGCGGCTTCCTCAAAGCGCAGGGGGCGGTTGTCAAAAGCGGCCGGAAGACGAAAGCCGTAATCCACCAGCATTTGCTTGCGGGAACGGTCTCCGGCATACATCGCGCGCATCTGCGGCACGGTCACGTGCGATTCATCAATAATGACCAAAAAATCCCGCGGAAAATAATCCAGCAGCGTATAGGGCGGCTCTCCCTCGCTGCGGCCGTCCAGATACCGGGAATAGTTTTCTATTCCGGAACAATATCCGATCTCACCGATCATTTCCAAATCGTAGCGGGTGCGCTGCTCAAGCCGTTCGGCCTCCAGCAGCTTGCCGGCCTTGTTCAGTTCCTCCAGCCGGATCTCCAAATCCTTTTTTATATTTTCAATGGCTTTTTCCAGCTGATGTGCGTCTGCCGCATAATGGGTATTGGGAAAAATGGCGCAATGCTGCAGCGTCGCCAGCACGCGGCCGGTAAGCACATCCACCTCGCAGATGCGGTCGATCTCATCGCCGAAAAACTCTACCCGCACAGCCTTTTCGCTTTGCTGGGCGGTAAGGATCTCCACACTGTCGCCCCGTACGCGAAAGGTACCGCGCACAAAGTCCACATCGTTGCGCTCATACTGCATCTCTACCAGCTTTATCAGCAGCTGATTTCTCTCCAAAACCATTCCCGGGCGCAGGGAAACGGACATCTCCCGGTAGGCGACCGGGTCGCCCAGACCGTAAATACACGAAACCGAGGCTACCACAATCACGTCCCGCCGCTCCTGCAGGGAACAGGTGGCGCTGTGCCGCAGCTTTTCGATTTCCTCGTTAATCGAGGAATCCTTTTCGATATACGTATCCGTCTGCGGAATATACGCCTCAGGCTGATAATAATCGTAAAACGATACGAAATATTCCACGGCGTTGTGGGGAAAAAACTCCTTGAATTCACTGTAGAGCTGCGCTGCCAGCGTCTTGTTATGGGCCAGCACCAGCGTGGGACGGTTGATTTTTTGAATGATATTGGCCATCGTAAAGGTTTTGCCCGAGCCGGTAACGCCCAAAAGCACCTGGGCGTCCAAGCCGTCTTCAATGCCTTGCACCAGTTTTTCAATTGCCTGGGGCTGATCGCCGGTCGGCTGGAACGCGGATACTAATTCAAACCTCTCCACGCGCGTGCTCCTTTCCTGCAACATTAAAATTTTGAAAACAAAAAATATTAAAAATCAATCCGTTCTTTTCTCCGGAAAGAGAATGTCTCCGCCTCGTTTGGCAAAAGACGGCCGCCGCTTTTTACTTTCTTCGGCTCCTCTGAGAAGGGATGGTGTCTTTGAAGGAGAGCTTCATAAAAAAACGGAAACAACTCTTCCGTTTTCTGCGGTGACAGCTGTCCTTAATGGGGAGAGTCGATAGATAGGTGCGGATCTTCTTTTATTATAGCACGGGCTTGTTGATTTGCAAAGTGTTTCCCTTACGCCATATCTTTCCTGCTAGGCTGCGGGGCACAGCTTTCTCCATAAAAAAAGAGTCCGTTTAAGGCACCCTCCGTAAGGAAGGTGCCTGAATGCTTTTCTATTTGAATTTTTTCGGATTGCGGCACCGCAATCCGATGCCCGCAATGCATTGGAACTGCAGCGCTCATTGCTTTGTTTCATTTTGATACAAACAAAAGTTTTATCGTCCGTCTCCTTCGCCGCGGGATATGCAGTTTTTATAGCACATTGTTTTGAAGATAGCAACAGTTTTAACCGTGCGGCATTCGCCTCGATATAGTCGCACGGTGCTATGTATTGCTTGCTGAAAAAGCAGTAGCGATATCGTTTCCGCTACAGCCCAAGGTTACCATTGTTTTTCCCCAAATATTCAGGAATTATGGAATTCCTTCGGAAGAAAAACCGCCTTTCGGCTCGTCTTTGAAAGAAACCGATTCGCCAAACTCCGGCATAATATTTTTCATGTCCAAAAAATTCATATATTCCAGTTCTATATCAGGAATACACTTCCTTAGGAAATAGCTCTCTTCGTGCGCTTCTGCCTTTTAAAAAACCAGTACGCCCAAGTGCTCCAATAAAATTTTTACGCCCAGCAAAATTAGGATCAGACCGCCGGCAAATTCTGCCTTAGCTTTAAACCTTTTGCCGAATTTCTGGCCAATGAACACTCCCGCAAAGGAAAGCGTAAACGTCGTTATGCCGATAAACGCTGCGGCTGTAAGCATTTTGGAAAGCTCTAAAAAAGAAATTGCAATTCCTGAGGCCAGCGCGTCAATACTGGTGGCAACGGCCATAAGCAGCATCGTTTTAAAGCCAAAGGAATCGCTCAGCGCTTCTTCCTCTTTTTGAAAGGTTTCCCGAATCATATTTCCGCCGATCATTGCCAGCAGCACAAAGGCGATCCAATGGTCAAAATCCTCAATAATGCTTTGAAAACCGGTGCCCAGCAAATATCCTAAAAGTGGCATCAGGGCTTGAAAACCCCCAAAATATAAGCCGGTGATCAGCCCATGGCGCAGACGAACCTTTTTTACCGAAAGTCCCTTGCACAGCGAAACAGCAAAGGCATCCATCGAAAGCCCAAGGGCAAGAATAAACAGCTCCAATATACTCATAAATGTTCCTTCCTTAATGCGACCAATATTTTCTGTCCAAATTCCGGTATCCGATCGCCTGGGCAACATGCGCCGGCCCGATCGCTTCGTTTTGCTCCAAATCAGCAATGGTGCGCGCCACTTTTAAAATGCGGTGATACCCCCGCGCGCTCATATTCAGCGAGGCAAAAGCCTGCTTCAGCAGCGCTTCGGAGGCCGCATCCAGCGCGCAGTATTTTTTGATTGCCTCTGCGTCCATCTGCGCGTTGCAGAAAAAAGCAGTACCGGCAAACCGATGCGTCTGGATTTCCCGCGCTCGCTGTACGCGTTCTTTGATTGCCTCGCTGCTCTCAGAAAGAGAGGCGTCGGTCATATCTCCGTAGGTCACGGCGTCTACTTCGATCTGCAGATCGATCCGGTCCAGCAGCGGCCCGGAGATCCTGGCAAGATATTTCTGAATTGCCGCAGGCGTACAGGTGCATTTTTTTGTTTTAGAGCCGTAATTGCCGCAGGGGCAGGGATTCATGCTGGCCACCAGCATAAAGCTGGCCGGATACGCCATAGAGCCGAATACCCGGGAAACGGTGATGATGCCATCTTCTAACGGCTGGCGCAGGGCCTCCAATGCATTGCGGTTATATTCGGGCAGCTCATCTAAAAACAGCACGCCGTTATGGGCCAAAGAGACCTCTCCCGGCTTGGCTTTGGCGCCGCCGCCGGTAAGCGCGGCAATGCTGGCAGTATGATGCGGGCAGCGGAAAGGGCGCGTACATAAGATGCCATCCTCCAAGGTACCGCTTACCGAATGAATTTTGGTAGCTTCCAGCGCCTCTTCAAAGGTCATTTCCGGTAAAATCGAAGGCATGGCACGGGCAAGCATGGTCTTTCCGGAGCCGGGCGGGCCGATCAAAAGCATATTGTGACCGCCTGCAGCCGCGATTTCCGTTGCGCGCTTGGCGGCCTTTTGACCCTTGATAAACTGGAAATCTGCTTGGGGCTTTTTTCGGCGGCGCAGCGCGTCCCAGGCAATATGCTCTACCGCCTCCAGCGTCAGCTCGCCCTTTAAAAAGCGCACCAGCTGCTGCAGGTTTTGGGGCGTATATACGGTAATCCCCTCGATAAAACCGGCCTCAAGGCTGTTTTCGGGGGAGATAAAAAATACCGTCTTTCCCGCTGCACGGGCGGAAATCAGCATGGGCGTAACGCCGCGCACTCCCTTAATATCTCCGCTTAAGGAAAGCTCGCCGATCAGTACGGCGTTCTCCAGCAGTTCGCTTTTCAGCTGACCGGTTGCCGCCAGAAGTCCTGCGGCGATCGGCAGATCATAGACCGGCCCTTCTTTTTTGATGTCCGCCGGCGCAAGGTTGACCGTAATGCGGGCAAGGGGAAATTCAAAGCCGCTGTTTTTCACAGCCGAACGTACGCGTTCTCTTGCTTCTTTTACTGCCGCGTCGGGCAGACCTACAAGCTCAAAGGAGGGCAGCCCTCCGGAGACGTCGCATTCGGCTGTTACCAAAAGCCCGTCGATTCCGTGAAGGCCCAGACTCTGTATTTTTGCTAACATTGCGCTTGCCTTTCCACAAAACTTATTTTTTTCTTACCAAAAACGCATTGGGCAGATACCGTCCGGTATCTTTCATTGGCGTGGAGGGAATATTGATGACCTTGCCGTTATAGGCCAGTACGCTGGAGGAACCGCCGTCGCAGGCGGCGGCGTTCACTGCGCCGTAAGCCATTAAAATATCAGCGCACTCGCCCATTGTAGCACCGATGGAATAGCCTACCTGCCGGCCGTCCACAATCATAAAGAACACGACACCGTCAGCCCGCTGGGCAACGATTGTACGCGGCTGCATACCGTATCCGGCGGATTTTTTTATCAATTGTTCGCCGTCACAGATGAGTACCGGTCCAAACTGGACGCCGTCGCGCACATGATAGGCCTCCCAATCGTCGATTTTTCCTACAATCAGGCGGTCGTTTTCATCAAACACAATAGCGGGCCAACCGTTATTGGTGCCCCAGGGCTCTCCCATGGAGTAGCAAAGTCCGTTGATTACGCCGCCCTTGCCGTGACCGTCGATATCCTCAAAGCCGCTGCCGTTAATGCCGATTACGGCGTTGTGCTCTTCCATCAGCTCTCCTACGCACTGTCCCCAAACGCCCTTGCGGTTGGTGGTGGCCACAAAAACACGGGAGGGGTCATCAATCATTACCAGCTGCCCCACAAACGTACTGCCTTTGATTTGGGAAATGACGATTCCCTGTTCAATATCATTGACCAGCACCTTGTTGCCTACGGCATCTTTGCCGCCCACGGTAAGCTGTTTCTGCCCTAAAATATCCTTTTGCTCTGCAAATGCTTCAGAGGAATCCGGATCCTTTTCCGGCAGGGTCAGTCCGCCCAGAACATCGTCGGTGCGTACCTGGCGGCTCATCACGTCCTCAATCAGCCACTCGGGGAAAAGTCCGGTAGCCAGCCACTGATGGTCATTGGTGGTCATGGCAGTTTCGATCCAGATATCCCGCAGGGTGGAAAGATACGGCACATTGAACCATACCACCGAGGCATAGAGCGAAAAGAGCAGCAGCAATACAACAGAACAGGCTGTAAGCGCTTTAGCGGCGCGCTTTAACCGTTTATAACTTTTATAACGCATCGTTTCAATCCTTAGCTTCCGAACACCCAGGAGGGGAACCATTTTAAGTAAGTGTTGACATAATCCTTTGAAACCTCTGCCCCGGACCATATCGGCAAGAACATTGCAAACAAGATTGCGGCCAGTATCAGGAACGCGATAACCAGCGCCGCCCCTGTCTTTTTGTTGTACCGGCAGATATTGCGGAAAATGTACACCGTAAAGATCATAATAAACGGTACCGAGGCAAAATAGTGATAAATGAAAATACACCGGCTGATGCCTACCCAAGGCAGCAGATTGCACGCCAGCCCCAGCAGGCAGAACAGCAGCAGGCGCCGGTCGCGCTCGCTTCGGTCGGGGAAGGTTTCGTCCCCGGCGGCAAACAGCTTTAAAAATTTGGAATCTTCCGCCGCGGAAGAAATCAGCGGTGTTCTGTACACGGCCTTTTTTACAAACAGGCCGATGCTGATCAGCGTGCATACAAGACCCATATACCAAATAGCCGGATTGCCGAAGGAGGAAATGCACTCCATTTGCCCTGCAGGAAGCTCACGCCCCATATAGAAGAACATCGGACGGTAGATCACCGGCCAGGTATACCAGTCGGACTGGAATGCGTGGGTAGCCGTCAGCTTGGAATGATAATTGAACATCGCGCTCTGGTTATCTAAAATGATCTGATACCACGGGCGGGATTCGCCGGCCGCGTTCCAGTACGGATAATAGGAAGCGCAGTAGATAACGGCCGGAATTATGATAAATACCAGAATACAAAACAGCAGCGTATAGCAGGTATTGAGGGTAAAGCGGTCGACGATATGCTGCAAATATTCTTTCTGCGGCGGATTTTGCTGCGTTTTAAGTACTTCTTTGGCCATTCGGTATTCGCTGTAGCGCCGGCCGAGGGTAATAAAGAACAGTACGGCAAGCCCTGCTCCGGCGTAAAGGCCGATCCACTTGCTGGCTGCCCCAAGGCCGAAGCTGAGGCCGCACAGCCCCAGGGGAATAAAGGTTTTCCAAAGAGGCTTATCGTAAAAACTGATGCTGTAGTACCAATACATAAATAGAAACATCAGGATAATAAACAGCACGCCGAAGGAATCAATGGTGGCGATGCGGGTCTGCACAAAGTGCATGCCGTCCAGCGCCATCAAGGCGCAGAGCATCGTGGCCCAGGTGCGCTTTTTAAACAGCAAAAGGCCTAAAAAGTACATGGCCGGCAGCATCAGTACACCCGCCAGGGTTCCGGCAAAGCGCCAGGCAAAGGGCGTCATGCCCATCAGGGATACGCACCAGGCCATCATATCCTTGCCCAGCGGCGGGTGCGTCCACTCGTAAATAGACAGGCCGTTGGCGCTTTCATAGGCGGTACGGGCATGATAGATCTCATCAAAGTACATGCTGTCCATGTACGAAGGACGCGTAGGAACGAGGCTCTGCTCGTCAAATAGATTGCAGCCGCAGTCTTCCCCCTCCCTGCCGCAGCGGACCTCCGCTATGGGAATCACGGTTTCATCGCTGCTGGTTTCAAAAAAGCCCATCTCTAAAAAGCGAAGATACGGGGTATCCGCTACTACGGCCACAAACCGCGCCTGCAGGGAGCGGTACGTGTTGCCGTCGGAGGGCAGGCCGTGCCAGTAATACAGCTGCCCGGCCTCCACCTTGTGTTGCTCCGGCTCAGACCACAGCACGCCGTCATAGGAATAGTATACAGAAAAGCTGCCCGAGCACACGCTGGTGTAGAAATAACCGCGGTCGATTGCATACGTACGGCCGAAATCCGCCACCACAAAGTCTGCGCAGGTTGTAACCGTCCAGGGAGCGGTCCGTGAAAAAAGCTCCAGTGCTTTTTGATAGGCCGCTGCAGATTCCGGCTCGTCAAAGCAAGCATACACCGTGTCGTCCTGTGTGCAGAGATTGCCGGTTTCATCCTGAATGCCAGCGATAGCCAGTCTTTGTCCGGTTTCATCCAGCAGCATCAGCTCGCCTAAGGCCATCTGCCCAAATTCGCCGGTAATGCGCACCTGCGTAGTCTTCAGCTCTTCATCATACAAAAGCATATTCGCTCTTGTCCAAAGATATGTATTTCCTGGGGCAAGCAGTTCTGCGCAGTCAACCCATTCCAGGGTTTCTTCGTTATATACTTGGAATTTTACTGAGGTATACGGATCCCCCTGCATAACAAAACCATAGATATCGCTGATATTCGCCGGCTCTTTCAGGGTAAGGGTGTATGTACTTCCGGAGGTCCATGCCGTTTCCGGCGCAGCATGCAGCAGCTCTTCGGAAAAGCTTTCGGGGCAGTCAAACAGATTTGCAGGATCGGCCGTCTGTTCGTCCACGGGGGAGGTCCAGCGCGAGGTTTCTTCTACCGGAAGCAGCGTGCCGTCGTTCACGATAGCCAGTTCGTTTAAGCTGGTGCCGGCAGAGGTTGTTTCTATTTTGATATACCGGGCAGAAAACTCCTGCTGCAGGGCAGAGCTCCAGATATTTACATCGCCCGGGCGCAGGCGTACGGTGGTCAACGAGGTATATTGCCGGCCGTCGGAGGAATACGAAAGAGTAAAGGAACCGGAGGCGGCAGCGGCATTAAACCAAATTTCATCCACCGGCTGCTCCTGCCCTAAATCTGCTACGGCGTAATAAGTTTGATTGGAAGGATACCAATAGGTTTGCGGTGAATCTGTATTTCCCAAATTCGTAAATGCCAAAAGTGCATACAGCACGGTGATCACGCCGCAAAGAAGTATATCCCGAGGCTTTACTTTCGGCAGGCGGGAGCCTCTGCGCTGCAGCAGATTCTGCAGGCGGCTCTCTTTTTGCGGCAAAACAGGTTGATTCATTACAGCAGAGATTTCCTTTCTTTGTTTTATGCCGTTCTTGGTCAAATCCGCTGCCACGATGGCCAGGGCCAGAAACAGCACAACGGTTAAAAGCGAGCCGATAATCATCAGCGGGCTATCCGCGTCCATATAGACGCCTAATTCTTCATAGATATACAGCACGCTGGCGGTATTGATAAAATTGCAAAGAGCAAAGCCTCCGCTGAGCGCCAGCAGGCGGAAATCCTTAAAATAGGCAAAAGCCGCCAGTAAAAACGCTGCTGCAGGGAACATATACCGCTCATGGGTACGGGTGCTGAAGGTGACTGCGCCGGTTACAATCAGCGCGGCAAAAAGCCAGAAATAGCTGGGAGAAAACGCTTCTCTGTCCTTTGCCAGACGATAGACGAACAGTCCCAGCGTATAGAGGAGCACCGCTGCCAGCAGCAGCGTGCCTAACAGAGAATAGGATATTCCCAGCACGCTGGTATTTTCTGCCGGCGCCCACTGGCCGCCGATGAGGCCCATAAAACCAAAAGAATTGAGCGTGGCATAGTTGTAGGAGCCGATCGTTTCCATGTATTTATTCCACAGCCATCCCGGGCTTTGGCCATTCCGCATCCAAAGGGAAAGCAGCAGGAATATCAGCGCGCACAGCAGCACTGAGCCCAGCCCCCAAAGCAGCCGGCGCAGGCCCTCGCGCCGAGAACCGGCCCGGAATGCCCGAATGAGCGTAAAAATCTCCCGAACGGCCGCAAACAGCATGACCGGCCCGAAGAGAACCGCCTGGGGTTTGGCCAAAAGCCCGGCAAAAAAGACCAGCACGCCCCAGCCAAAGCGATCCTGTTCCACCAAATAAAAGGCCAGCAGCATCAAAAGAACTAAAACGGAATCTACCTGTCCCCACAGGGCGCTGTTTAAAACAGCCGCCGGATTAAACGCGTATAAAAGCGCCGAAACAACGGCAATACCGCGGCCTGCATGTTTTTTTATGATTTTATAGAGCACCAGCGCGGAAAGAATATCACACAGCATGGCCGGAAGCTTTAACAAAAGCACGCCCGCGCCCTGGTTCAGGGAAAGATTCAATGCCGAACCCAGCATGGAGAGAAGCCCCAGAACAAACATGTACAGGGGAGGATAATCACAGAAGTAGCCTTCGGCATAAAAGCCTGCCGGTCCGGCAGAGGCCATCTTGGAACCCCAGGCTGCAAAGCAGTTGACGTCCACTGTAAAGCCGTAATAGCAAAGGGAGGAGATCAGCCTTATGAGAAGCGCCGCGCCCAAGAGCGCTGCAAACGCCCAGGCAGGAAGCTTTTCTGCCCGCTGTTTTTTTAAAAGGAATACAGCAAGCACGCCCAAAACCGCAAAGTACAAAATTCCTCGCAGGGCTGCTTTGCCGCCGATGCCTTCGGGCGTCTGTCCGCCTTCCTCTTCTTTTGCCGAATCAAAGGAAAAACTTTCCATCGAAAGTACCGCAGCGCCTTCAGGAATTTGGTCTTTTTCAATGCGGGAAAAAGAAACGTCATCAAAGAACGCTTCGCCCTTGCAGTCGGCGCTGTAAAAGCCCAGGCGCAGGCAAACGGTCACTTCGCGCAGATCCTCACCGGCATAGCCGTATACGGTGACCTTTGTCCAATCCGTATCGCTTTGCAGATACGAACTGGTAAAATAGGATTGCAGCAGGGAGATATTTGCCCCGGATTCTGCATTGCGCGGCGTAATTTCTCCGGTCTTTACCATGGCAGAAAGGCAGTAGTAAGAGGAGGGTATGACCGTAACCGTCTGCATCAGACGCACATCGTTATAGGAGGTACTGGTAATAGCCAGCGCGTTTTCCCCCTGCGGGGCGTCCGCCGCCGCAATCACGCGGTAATTTTCCACTGGCTCTGAGGAGTCGTACCGGTCCAGCTGCCAGCCGGTGATATCGGTACCGGTCTCACTTTCAAAGCCCGGATTCTGCAATAAATTTTGGTTCAGCTCCTGCTGGGGCTGATCTTTTGCGCAGCCGCAGAACAGCAGCAGCACCAAAACAAGTGCAAAAATACGTTTTTTCATGCGATCCGTCCTTTAAAATGCATTTTTAATATGTTCAATATCGGCTGTTTGCCCAAACAGCGACAGCTCGATTACGTCAAATCGGCAGGGGACATCCCCTATGTTTTCACAGGCAAGGTAGTGCAGTGCTGCTGTGCGCAGGGAATTTTGCTTTTTAGGCGTAACGGCCTCGCGGCCTCGGCCGAACTCCATGCTTGTGCGCAACTTTACCTCAATAAATACCAGCGTTTTCTTTTCTTTGGCGATAATATCCACTTCCGCCAGCCGGGAGGCATGATAATTGGTCTCTAAAATTTTATAGCCCTGTTTTTTTAAATACGCGCAGGCCGCTTGCTCGCCCAGCGCGCCTTTTTCCTTATTATTCATAGAGCTTTTTCAAAAAGCTGCGGCGGTGGTAGGGGCAGGGGCCATATTTTAATAAATTTTCAAGGTGCTCCCGTGTGCCGTAGCCCTTGTGCTTTGCAAAGCCGTACATCGGATATTCCTCATCCAGGCGCAGCATCAGCCGATCCCGCGTTACCTTGGCGATAATCGAGGCCGCAGCGATCGAGGCGCTTTTGGCGTCGCCTCCGATCACAGCCTGCTCTCTCTCACAGGCGCCGATTATAAAATTTCCATCGATTAAAATAAAATCCGGTTTTTCAGGCATTTCCGCGGCTGCACGGCGCATGGCCAGCTTGGTAGCTTCTAAAATATTGATGCGATCAATCGTCTTTTCATCCACCAATGCACAGGAGACAATCGCCGAGGCCATAATTTCTTCAAAGAGTTTTTCCCGCTTTTTGGGCGAAAGCTTTTTGGAATCATTGATGCCCTCCGGAATATGACTTTCGTTCAAAATTACGCATGCGGCAGCCACCGGGCCGGCCAGAGGGCCGCGGCCCGCCTCGTCGATTCCGGCAATGCGGCCGGCTCCTTCGGCCTTTAAGGCCGCCTCTATAGACCACAGTTCAGCCATTGGGTTCCTCCAGCGTTATACGGCCCAATTTTCCGCCGCGGAATTCATCTAATATTACGCGCGCGCCGCGGTCATAATTTACTTCGCCGTCCTTGCACAAAAAACCGCGCCTGCGGCAGATCGCTTCAAAATCGTCAATTGCCCGCGCGCCGGGAACGATCCCATATCGAAGTGGCAGCGCCTGCGGATACTTGCCGCGCAGTGTTTCGATCAGGTTCAGCGCCAGCTCTCCCAAATCCATGACCTCGTCATTAACCGCGCCGGTAAACGCCAGATACCGGGCGCACTGCTGATCGTCAAACCGGGGCCAAAGCAGACCAGGAGTATCTAAAAGCTCGATATTACGGGCTTTTATCCACTGCTTGCCGCGGGTTATGCCGGGCTTGTCCCCGGTTTTTGCTCTTGCCGCGCCGCAAAGGGAGTTGATCAGCGTGGATTTTCCCGCGTTGGGAATACCCGCCACTAAAATACGCGGACTTTTTTTTACGCCTTTTGCCTGAAAATATGCCATCTTTTCAGCGCAGAGCCGGTCGATTACAGCAAATATTTCCGTCTGCTTCTGCCGGGCGGTGATTGCCAGAGCAGGCTGCTTTTGCGCTTTAAAATAGGTTAGCCAATGCGTTGTCTTTTCAGCGTCGGCCATATCGGCCTTATTTAAGAGAATCAGCCTTGGCTTGGAAAAATTCCGGATATCCGGATTTGCACTGGCATGGGGGATGCGGGCGTCGCGCAGCTCTAAAATCAGATCTACCAGCTTCAGGTTTTCTTCCATCATACGTTTGGCGGCTGCCATATGGCCCGGGTACCACTGAATGCTGCGAAGCTCCTGCGTTTCCATTTGCTTCATTTCCTCTTTCCTTTTCCGTTATAGATTGAGGCGTGCCGGCGGAAAGAACTGCATCCTCAGGGCGCCTAATGCGGCGGCCGCCGGAGAATTGCCGCTGATTTTTCCGGTCAGAGCCTCTGCGAAAAATAAAAACTTACCGATATTATATCAAAAATACTGCAAAAACAAAAGAGTTTTCTTCATACAATCGCACGGCGGCCAAAACGTATCTTAAAAAGGGGGAGAGAACAAACTGCGTGTGCAAAGAGGATACAGGTCCTTCTGTTTGGTATGTTCGGTCAATTCCTATAAAAAAGCTATCCGGTAAAAGGCTGAACAATACCGTTCGCCTGTTTGATATACGGCCGCGCCGCCGCGGCAGGCAAACGGGGAAGCTCTTTCCATAGTGCGCAAAGGGCTTTAAAAAATTTTATTTTCAGCTGGGCAAAAGGCAGATTCTATAAAATAACAAACATATTCAAAAGTTAAGATATCTCGTGGCAATATGTCATAACAAACGAGCCTTCCTGCATTCCTGGCTCCCCTTGTCAGGGGAGCTGGCGCCGCAGGCGACTGAGGGGTAGTCTTAACGTTCCTTTCTCTCCCTCAGCCTTGCTGACGCTCGGCAGCTCCCTCATCAGAGGGAGCCGAGAAAACGAAAGTTTTTCGGTTGTTTGGCAGAAGGAGCCGAGAGAAACGAAAATCAATTCTCCCTGCGTTCCTGGCTCCCCTTGTCAGGGGAGCTGGCGCCGCAGGCGACTGAGGGGTAGTGTCAATGCTCCTTTCTCTCCCTCAGCCTCGCGAATGCTCGGCAGCTCCCTCATCAGAGGGAGCCGAGAAAGCGAAAGTCTTTCGGTTGTTTAGCAGAAGGAGCCGAGAGAAACGAAAATCAATTCTCTCTGCGTTCCTGGCTCCCCTTGTCAGGGGAGCTGGCGCCGCAGGCGACTGAGGGGT
>ERZ1673696.118-NODE-118-length-86983-cov-10.494352_pt1 | contig 86983 bp, 73 predicted proteins | sample MGYA00580226_ERZ1673696 | MGnify/ENA primary metagenome ERZ1673696 (study PRJEB41218, sample SAMN15661743) | gut metagenome | host: Homo sapiens | place: Canada: London | collected 2015-08-20/2019-03-30 | study: EMG produced TPA metagenomics assembly of... | reverse complement strand
GGGGCATGAGCTCGCCGACGCGCTCGACGATGCGGCGCTGCTCGGCGAGGGGCGGGAGGGGGAGAAGCAGCGTCTTAATCATTGAAACATTGATGTGCTTTACGCCCGTTCCGATATTTGCAGCACGATATAGCCTCCATGCATAAGGCGAGGAAAGCGCGACTTGACAGTACTTATTAAACAACAGCACTTCGTTACAGCCGAGAAGCATCACTCGCTGGCCAAGGCAGGTATTTCCTTCATGCAGAATAACCGAGCGTCCAATCGAGCCCTCACGAGAAAAAAAATGTCGCCAGCTTGCGGAACATATCGCTTCGTCCTTTTCTCATAGGATTCCCGCGACAATGAACGCAATCCCGTTAGGTGCCAGTTATCATCCATGCAATTTGTATCAATCGCCGAGTAGCCTGTTTCAACGGCGAGATAGCTAGGCGTTGAGTGGGGGCAGTCAACAATGGCGTTGCAGCAATCTTCCAGCCTTGCCCAAGCCCACCCCTCGGGCAGTTCCTCAAACGGCACTTCGTTCGCGATGCACTTATCGCTAGTCACGCGACCCTTGGCATCCACCCTCTTCTCATAGGGGGAGCCATCGGAACCGATATAGATAATGCTCTCCCCGCCTTTAGAGAACTTGGCCTTACCCTCAGCGATAAGCTTATGCTTCTCTTCACGGATGCGTTCGAGAAGGACGCTGGCAGGCTCGTCGTTCGGATCCTGCGGCACAAGCTTGCCCTCGACCGCCATTTGCAGAATTGAGTTCTTCAGGTCTTTTGCCTTCATCTACGCCTCAATCCCAAGAATCTCGCAAATTCGAGCCAACTTCTGGTCAATCTCGGCGTCGAGCTTAGCGCGCTCTTCTTTGTAGCTCCTAATCAGCTCGTCGGGCGGCAAAATCTCTTCTTCCTCGTGTGGATAGCCACACAAATCAAGATTGAAGCCGCCGTCTCGCAACTCGTCGACTGTATAGAACTTTGCCTTGGGATTACCATCTTCCTCGATATCTCGACGGTTCTCCCACCATTCCTTTACAGGTACAAAATGTTCGAGCCTAATGGGCTTAGTCTTAGAAAAGTGCTTATATCCCTCGGGCATATCCATGCGATAGAACCAGACGCCCTCAGAAGCCCCGGAATTATCGAAGAACAGAACGTTGGTAGTGATGCTCGTGTAGGGAGCGAAAACGCTCTGCGGAAGGCGCAAAACAGTATGCAGGTTCATATCCTCAAGCAGGCGACGCTTGATCTCCGTCTTCGCGCTATCCTGGCCAAAGAGAAAGCCATCCGGAATGATGACAGCAGCGCGGCCGCCTCGCTTAAGACGATAAAGGATGAGTCCAAGGAATAGATCCGCAGTTTCGGAGCTACGGAGCGCAACAGGGAAGTTGTTTTGCACTGACGCGCTTTCAGATCCTCCATAGGGGGGATTCATGAGTACGACATCAAACTGGCCATCAGGCTTGTGCTTCCATTCGCGAACATCTTTTTCAAGCGAGTTATCGTGAAAGACCTTGGGGTTGTCGATGTCGTGTAGCAGCATGTTGGTTATGCACAACAAATAGGGCAGTTGTTTCTTCTCGATGCCATAAACCGAGCTCGTGTAGGCCACGCGATCAGCCGGAGTCTCTATCTGGTTGCGGAGGATGTTGAGGGCGCTCGTCAAAAAGCCGCCTGTGCCGCAAGCAAAGTCAGCCACGGTCTCACCGAGCTTGGGCGCAAGTGCTCGGGCCATAAAGTCGGTCACCGCTCGGGGCGTGTAAAACTCACCGGCATTGCCCGCGGACTGCAAGTCTTTAAGGATGGTCTCGTAAATTTCACCGAAAGCGTGGCGCTCTTTGTACTCGGTAAAGTCAACCGCCTCGTCAATCTCATTGACGACCTGACGAAGCAGGATGCCATCTTTCATGTAGTTGTTAGCGTCAGTAAAGGCCGCCTTAACGACGACGTGACACAGGGGTGCCTCAGGTGCAAGCTCTAAGCTCTCGAGAGTCTTGAAGAGATCGTTGTTTACAAAATCGAGGAGCTCATCACCGGTAAGCGCCTTGCCGTCCTTCGCATCATGCGCCCAGCTGTGCCAGCGCAGACGCTCGGGGATGATGGATTGATAGGAGTCATCGTGAAACTCCCACTCCTGCTCCTTAGCATCGTAGATCTTGAGGAAGAAAAGCCAGGTCATTTGCTCAATGCGCTGTGCATCGCCATTGATGCCGGCGTCTTTACGCATGATGTTCTGCAGGGTCTTTACAAGAGATCCCAGTGCCATTTGCTATCGTTACCTTTCTCTATGCGATATAGAGCTCGTCCTCGAGCATCTGCGCTGCCTGAATGTACTGTTGTTTGCCGCCGAATGCGGCGACGATCTTCATTGGGCTGCCAAACCGACGGAATTCTTCGAGGTCGAGGACATGGGTATCGTCCAAGTCTACGAGGTTCGACGTCGCATATTTATCGAGAAGTGCTTCAAGGACCTCGCGCGCGACGCCGGCATACTCATAAAGCACGCCCTTCTTCTTGACGCTATTGGCTCTCTCGCTGCGCGTAAGAGGTCTCTGGTCGTAAGCAATATGGCAAATGAGGTCAAAGTCGCTCATTTGCTCCTGTCCAGTCTCGAGCCGCAGCTCGTCCAGGAATACGCCACGTGCGCGCAGCTCATCGATAACCGCTTGCTTTTTATGTTCAGAGTTCCACGCCGCTAGGAAGTGGTCAAGAGTGTCGTATTCGCCAAGGATGTTTTTTCGCGTATAGTCCTTAAGGCTCTCAGTTACAAGAAGGCCATCGGAGGAGTAATACTGCACCATCTCCGACACTACATAGACGTCGGCCCCATGAACGTGATATTTCACATGGGAGGACGGATCGTCCGGCGGTAATACGAGTGGGTCTACGATTGGAGGCGGAGGCGGGACGGGGCTGCCGCCATTGCCGCCGGGACCCGGGTCCGCAATGGGGTCACCCGGATTAGGCTCAAACACAACAACAGGCTCACCATCGAACTCGGGATCTGCGAACAAACGCGATGCGTCACGAAAATCGAGGATAGTGAAATAGAGTTTGTCGTAGTCCTCACAGATACGGGTTCCGCGGCCGATAATCTGCTTGAACTCCGTCATTCCGTGCTCACCGAACTTGTTGTCGAGCACGACTACCTTACACGTCTTGCAATTAACGCCAGTGGTGAGAAGCTTCGAAGTCGTAACGATGGTCGGGTATTTCTCGTCGGGGTCGATGAAGTTATCTAACTGAGCCTTACCTTCCCTGTCGTCACCCGTAATCTTCATGATGTAGGTGGGGTGATCTCTTACGATATCGGCGTTCTCGTTTACAAGGGCACGTCGCATGTTTTCGGCATGCTCGATGTCAACGCAAAAGACTATGGTCTTGGAGTAACGATCCGTCTCCTTTAGAAATTGAGTTATCCGCTTGGCAACTTCCTCGTAGCGCTCTTTGATGACGATCTCGCTGTCGAAGTCCTGCTTCTCGAAAACACGTTTGGGCAGAGCTTCGCCGCGATCATCCACGGTGCCTTCCTCAGTACGGTATCCGTAAATGTCGACGTTCAGCTTAGGGCGAATAACTTTATACGGGGCAAGAAAGCCATCCTCGATACCCTGTTTAAGGGAGTAGGTATAGACAGGTTCGCCGAAGTAGGTAATGTTTGAAACCTCTTCAGTCTCCTTTGGCGTGGCCGTCATTCCGATTTGAATTGCGCAATTGAAATACTCGAGTACTTTACGCCATGCGGAGTCCGCCGCGGCGCTTCCGCGATGGCACTCGTCTACGATAATCAAATCGAAGAATTCCGAGTCGAACTCGCGGAATATTTCTTCACCGTTTTCTCCAACAAGCTGTTGGTAGAGCGAGAAATAGACCTCGTAAGCAGAATCGAGCTTTCGACCTACGACCTTGGTTGTAACCCTCTTGAGAGGCTTGAAATCGCCGTCTATAGTCTGATCGACGAGAATATTGCGGTCCGCCAGATAGAGAACCTTACGAACCTCGGTAGTCTGTCGCAAGCGATGAACGATTTGAAAAGCCGTAAAAGTCTTTCCCGTTCCCGTTGCCATAACGAGCAAGATGCGATTCTTACCTCGCGCAATAGCTTCAAGCGTACGATTGATGGCGATGCACTGATAGTAGCGAGGATGATTGCCGCCGTGCTCCTGGTAATACGGAGCGGTCACAATCTCCTGGCTATACGGATGTTCAAGCCCCTTAGCTTTTGAGTATCGTGTCCAAAGTTCCGCCGGAGTGGGAAACTCGTCCATGGCAAGAGCGCGCTCTTTCCCGGTAAGAAAATCGTGCTCAACAAAACCCTTTCCGTTTGAGCTGTACGCAAACGGAATATCGAGCAGCTGGGCATATCCCATCCCCTGTTGGAGACCGGCATCAACGGTGTGCTCCGTATCCTTAGCCTCGACGATTGCGATAGGGATGCCCGGAGCATACATCAGAAGGTAGTCAGCCTTCTTCTTGTCTTTACGGGTGACCATACTTCCGCGCACAACGATCTCGCCACTGGTAAAGAAATACTCAGTGAAGACTTGGGTATTGCGATCCCACGACTTCATAATCGCAGGATCAATGAGTTTAAGCCGTGTGTCAGACTCGTTCATACGTCTCGGAACCCCTCATTGCGCAAAGCGACAGCTATTGATGTTGAGTTGATTAATTTTATCATCACTATGCAATCTAGCAGCCGCTTTATACTAAATGAGACGAAGTAAAGTCAGCCCCGTGAGAAAGCTCCAAAGAAAGCAAAATGAGCCCCGTTGACTTGAGTCAGAGGTCATTCCCGGAGCCCCGCCTACCTCCCCTCCGCCTTCAGCTTCAGCAGCAGGTCGCCCAGCTCGGGGCACTTGTTGGAAAGGCGCATCTGGGCTCGATCGCCCATCCTCCACCGCTGGCGGATCTCCTGAGCACGCGGACTCACGCGATAGTCCCCGTCCATCACCTGCTTGAGCAACTTGGCGGTCACGCGCGCGTCGGCTAGGGCACTGTGGGCGTGACCCGTCGACTCGTCAAACTCGATGCCAAACCACGTCGCCGCGTCATTCAAAGAGACGCACTCGTGGCTGCCCACGTCCATGATCGAGGTGTAAAACGCCTGCAGATCGGCCCAGTCCGTAGGAAATGCGGCAAGGTCGATTTGCTTTGCCTGGCACTCGGTCATAAGCTGTCGACGGTCCGTCCCGCTCCAGCAAACTATCTGGGCGGAGTAGCGGCCGATCCAATCGCTGAGCCTTTTGATCACCATGTAGAGCGGGTCGGCCATCGCGGTGTCCACGGCCGATATACCTGTGAGCTCGCGGACGGGAAACGCAACGCCTTCGGTAAATTCCGTCTGCACAAACTGCGAGAACTCGCCCATAACGTTGCCGTGGTAATCGAGCTTGACGGCGCCGACCTCGATAATCTCATTGCGCAGTCCACGGCGCTGGCGCTGCTTTGGCACCGGCGCAAACTCAAAGTCCAGCACAATCTGGCGCGCAAAGTTCGTCGTGTCGATAGCCGAGATACCCGGCGTCTTTTCAGCTGACACGGTCATGGCCTTTCTCCGTCAACTGCCGCTTGCTACATAGGCGGCTACATTGCCGTAAGGATAGGCGCCCGCGCGGACATGAAAGCGGGGCGCAATACCATGCGCCAAGCACACGCCATGCAGACGGCCCCAAGAGAGTCGCCCGCTCTATTCAAATGCATGAAAAAGATTGAGGCCCGGTGACTTGAATCAGAGGTCATCCCGGGCCCATCAGAGCTCGTAGAGCTCTTGGTTGCTTTGGCCTTGCTCTTCACGGCGCTTATCGAACTTTCCGAGGCACTCAAGCAGCATTCGAAGCATAACAAGTCGCTGCCATTAAGGCACTGACCTCTTGGCCAAGCAACGGCGCTGCCCAGCTATCACCCTTGGGCTGCCGTCAACTTTATTCTATCCGCGAGCATCTGGTTTACCAAATGGATTTTCGGTAAAGGAAGCACGGCACGCCCGCAAAACCACTACGCCCCAAGTGCCGCCATGGGAATCACCGCCACGCCGTCGTCGCGTGTATAGGCAATGCTCCCCTTTCCAACCACGACCGCCAAAAACGCCGGCGCGGCATTCTGGGCGGCAGGATTGGAGAGCACTTTCCTCTCCAGCGCCTTGAGATTTCTCGCTCCATCGTCTGCTTTCGCATCACTCAGCTTGACCTCGATGGCTCCCCAGCGCCCGTCGTGCTCAACGATCAGATCGACCTCAAGGCCCTTCTCATCTCGGAAATAATGGACACTGTTGTCGACACCGCCGTAGGTGGAAAGGAACACGCGCACGTCGCGCAGGACGAGATTCTCAAAGAGCATCCCCAGCGTTTGCATATCGCCAAGCAGCCGCTCAGGGGTAGCCCCCAGCAACGCCGCCGCAAGTGACGGGTCACAGAAGTAGCGCTTGGGGCGCACGCGAACGCGGGCCTTCGAGCGCATGGGCGGCTCCCATCCGCACAGGTCCTCGGTCAGCTTGAGCCTGTTGAAGAGGTCCAAGTACGCAGCGATGGTCCTCTCGTCGGGGCCCGCCTCACCGTACGAGGCGTCCTTTACGAGCGTCTTGTACGTGACAGCCTGGCTCTCGTTCATGGCAAGAGCTCGCAAAAGGCCGTGTGCAAGCTCGGGCGACATGCCCTCGTCCAGCACGTTGACGTCGAGCACCGAGTGCACGTACTGGCTTGCCGTCTCTCGCGCAAGATCTTCCGAAAGCCCAAGATTTGCAGGCCAACCGCCCCTGCAGCACCAGCGGGCGACGTCATCCACCGTGCTCTCGCGACGCTGAGGGGCAAAATCCTCGCCCTTAAAGAGACTTGCCAGTGACACGAGCGGCTCGCCGTCGCCCGACTCACACAGGGCCATGGGGCGCATTGACAGACGGGCAATCCTACCCGTGCCGGAATGACGAACATGGCTGCGCTCCTCGCTTTTGAGCGCGGTCGAGCCCGTGAGCAAAAGTGTCCCCCGTTCGTTGCCGCTCGCGTCCACGAAACGCCGGGCGGCATCCCAAACCTCGGGCACCTCCTGCCATTCATCGACCAGGTGTGGCGCATCGCCGATGAGCGCCAGGCTTGGGTCGACCTCTGCCGCCGCACGCTGCGCAGGCTCATCGAGCCTGGAGACGCTCGCCGAGCGAGAGAGCGCCGTCCAGGTCTTGCCGCACCATTTGGGGCCGTTGATCTCCACACAGCCAAACGCCCGCATAAGGGTGTCGAGGCGCTCCTCTATGAGCCGGGGCCTATATCCCTTTTGGGTCAATCTCTTTGGTGCATCCATAGACGGCCGTCCCTCTCTATCACGCGATATGCGAAATTACGCCATTCTCAATGCTGATTTTACGCTACTTTCAATGTAGTTTTTACGCCATGACAGATGTAGTTTTTACGCCATTTTCATTGAAGGTTTTACGCTTGGCATCCTTAGCGCGACCCATTCCGAGCATCACATCAGAGCGTGCTTGGTTATCTCCGCTCGCACATCTCGGCAAACGAAATCAGCTTGGCATCTCCCCTGCTCGCCGCAGCTTCCTGACATCCTTGCGTAAAGCCTCGCTTCGAGAAGATCGCATAGCTTTTGTGCTGCCGCCTAAAGAGCTCGCTTCGATGCACGAGCTTTTGCAGCACGTCTTCGCCCACCGGTTCATTGCGCCATTTGCATTCCGCAAACAGCGCAGTGCCCTCGCCATCGTCAACAATCAAGTCGATTTCTTCCTGCGTATGCGTGCGATTATCCGTCCCCCACCAGCGCCCAACGCTTGCCGGAACCACATCAAGCTGGCCCGCCCGCGCGAGTTCGTACACGTATTGTCTGCATATAAGCTCAAAGACCGTACCCATGTAATCCGATACGTGCGGCTCAATGCGCTCATACGCCATCTCGGCCATATCGTTTTGAATCAGCCCGATGTTCTGCGGAACAAACTTGTACCAGAACCTAAACATCTGATCGCTCAGCAGATACACGGCTCGCTTATTGCTCGTCTCGTTTAGGGGCAGCTCGCGCTCGACAATCCCAAGCGACGCCAGCTTATCCACATAGCTCTTTACGTTGCTCGCAGGGATTCCCGTAGAGCTCGCAATCTCCGAGATCTTCGAGCGCCCCTGAGCAATTGCTTGCACGATCGCATCATATTGCTCGGGATTGCGGCACTCTTGCAATAGCAGGTTACTTGGCTCCTCAAAGAGATAGCCCGTAGGCGTAAGAAAAAGACGTTTGATGTTGTCCTTGAGCGGTGCGGCAGGATCGACTTTCTCGATATATGCAGGAATGCCGCCCGTCATGCCATAGCAAACCGCAGCGTCTTCGCGACTCATGCTCTGCCACAGGCCGAGGGTCGTCGTAAAATCGAGCGGCATGATCTTAAACTGGGCCGTACGCCTACCGTATAGTGGACTCTCGTAGCCCAACACCTGTTCCTCCATAAACGAAAGAGACGAGCCGCATAGAATCAGCATGAGCCTGGTCTCTTTGTACAGGTGATCAATCTTGTCTTGCAGCAACGAGCTAATCTCGGGATTCGATTGGGCGAGATAGGGATACTCGTCAATCACGACAATCAAACGTTCCGTGCGAGCCATGGTGTCCAATGCATCGAACGCCTCGTCAAAGCTACGAAACGACACACCTGCAGCACCAACAGAGCCCGCAAGTATCGCCTGGCTAAAGCCATGCAGGTTTGCCTCTGCATTGGTACGACGAGCTTGAAAGTAAATAGCCTTCTTGCCTTGAATGAACTCTGTGATAAGGCGCGTTTTACCTACGCGACGGCGTCCGTAAATCACAGGCATCTCAAAGGAGCCCGTGCTATACAGTCGATTGAGCTCGGACATTTCCGCTGTTCTTCCGATAAACATAGGACCATCCTTCCTTTACGTTATAGCTAGCTATATTATATCTTCCTATAATATAGCTAGCTATAACGTAATTCGACAAGCGGGCCACGCAAAAGGGTCGGTATACCACCGCACGTGGACCGTTCCGGAAAATGTATCCCGTTCTGGAGCCAAAAACTGGGCCGTAGTTTCCGCCAAACATGCCATCCGGAAAGCGTGTCCCGTTCTGAGCCTGAATTCTGGGATGCACTTTCCGCTGAAGCTTCTACCGGAAAATGCATCCCATTCTGAGCGTCGAATCCGGGACGCAGTTTCCGCAGATACACGGCGACGATCCGCAGCCCATACCACATGCCTTCAAATATGCGATCCAGAAACACAAAACAGCAGATAGAATGCTCTTTTTCAAAAAGTACACGTCTCGAAACTTACCCAGTCTTCATAACTCGCTACCGTTCAAGGTCGCCGATTACCGCCCACCGATTCGGATGTAAAAATGTCGCCGAAAACAGGCCATCTACCTGCATGGTTAGATTTTGGTCAGCTTTTGGTCAGCTGAGCGGCAAGTTCCAGCTGATACGTTTTTGCTACCCAAAAGGAGGCGGTAGCTCATGACCCATTGCAATGACCAGCTCATCGACCAACTGCTCACTCAAGCCGAACAAGAGGGGCGCTGTCTGATTCCCCCGAGCACGGCGATCCGAAAAGCGCTCCTTCGGCGCACCGGCGGCACGGTTGTCTCGCCCATGCCGGGGTTGTTTGCGCGAAAAACGCGCTGGGATGAACTCAACCGAGCGCAACGCCATTGCGAAATCCTCCGCGCCCTTGCGATCATCCACCCCGATTGGACGTTCTGCTCGTTTTCGGCCGCCTGTCTGCTGGGGCTCGAGGTCTCGTGGCGACACCTGAATGTCGTGCATGTCTGCAGTACCACCAAGCCGTCGGCTCGTCCGGGCGCACATATTCAGCGGCACCAGATTGAGCCGGCCGGAGCAAAACGCAGAGCCGGCATATCGGTAACGCCGCCCATCCAAACGGTTACAGATTGCCTGTTGCAGACCGGTTTTGCCGACGGTATGCCCATTGCCGATTCGGCGATCTCAAAGCTCGTCCTTGTGCGGGAACAGCTGATGGAGGCCGTCGAGCAACGAGCAACTGCCCGCAATGGTCGCGCGATTCGTACGGCTCTCACAACGCTTCGATATGCCGACGCCCGCGCCGAGAGCGGCGGGGAATCGGTCGCCCGAGCCGTCATGATCGAGACGGGCTTTGCGCCCGATTGGCTTCAATACGAGCTGACGGACCCCTTCAATTCGGCCAAGCCCATACGAACGGACTTTGCCTGGGAGCGCCAGGCGCGGGAACTCACGCTGGGCGAGCTCGACGGGCTCATCAAATATACCGACCAGACCATGCTGGCCGGACGCACCACCGCCGAGGCGCTCGTTGCCGAACGACAGCGCGAGGCGCACCTATCGCTCTACGGCCACCCTCTGCTGCGCTTTACCATGAACGAGGTCCGCTCGGCAGGAATACTCGCCAAAAAGCTGCAGACGGCAGGCATCCGGCAGACCGCGCTGCCGACATGGCTCAACGATATTGAGCTGTAGGGGCTGCTGAGCTTATGCCCGCCTGCCCACCAAACTGGGACACACTTTCCGGTTGGCAGCACCCGCGGAAACCATGTCCCAAATTGAGCGCTCAAAACGGGATGTACTTTCCAGATGGCATGCCTAGCGGAAACCGTGTCCCGGAATCAAGGCCTAGAACGGGACAGACTTTCCGGTTGAAGCGCCCAGCGGAAACTGCATCCCGGAATAGACGCTCAAACTGGGACGCAGTTTCCGGTTTCCTGCTGTTCTGGAAAGTGCATCCCATTCTGGAGCCGAATTCCGGGACACAGTTTCCGCATGCGGAGGCGCTCCAAACAAAAGGCCCCGGCTCTCGATGGAGCTGGGGCCAAAGGCGCAGCGTATGTAGTTGATGCTCAGCGCGAACAGCCCGTCAGTAATGACCGTCCGCGCTCTACCCTACCCGCGGTGACGGGCGCGGCTGTACGGCGTATCCACCATGGGCAGATCTGGACGCAGCTTGCCGTCAAACGCGCGATAGGCGTTCTGTACGGCGGGCGCCGTGGGGATCGTTGCGATCTCGCCGATGCCCTTGCCGCCGTATGCCACGGGCAGCAGCTCGTCCTTCTCCACGTAGATGGCGTGGATATCCGGAATCTCGGGCGCACGGAACAGCCCGAGCGTACCGTACCTTGCCTGGGGTACGCAGTCCTTGAGCGGCCAATCCTCGGTAAGCGCATAGCCCATACCCATGAGCACGCCGCCTTCGATCTGACCCTGGATGGAGATGGGGTTGACCACCTTGCCGGAATCGTGCGCAGCATAGACCTCGCTCACGCGGCCGTCGTCGTCCAGAATGACCACATGCGTGGCAAAGCCGTAGCAGATGTGGCTCTTGGGGTTGGGAACGTCGGCGCCCAGCTTGTCGGTCGGCTCCAGGTACACGTAGCCAAACTCGCAGCCCTCGAGCGCCTTGATGGCGGCAGCGGGATCTTGAGGATGCATACCCTGGCCGGCGACGAGTTCCTGTGTGTGTAGCTGATAGGCGCGACCGTCGTCGTACTCGATCTTGACGCCGTCGCCATGCGCGCTCACGGGAGCATCGGGCGCAGGCTTGCCAGCCTCGATGCCAACCATAGCATCGCGCAGCAGGAAGGCGGCACCGCGCACGGCCTCGCCGGTCACGACCGTCTGACGCGAGCCAGACGTGGTGCCGGAGTCGGGAGCGTTCTCGGTGGAGCACTCGCCGTTGGCGATGCAGCGAAGCGGCAGGCCGCATGCCTCGGCAACGTCTTGCAAAAAGACGGTGTTGCAGCCCTGGCCGATGTCGGACGTGGCGGCATAGACCACGGCCACGCCGTTCTCGATGCGGATCTTGCAGCGGCCGGCATCGGGCAGGCCCACGCCCACGCCGGCGTTCTTCATGGCGCAGGCGATACCGGCGTGTCCGGGATGCGCGTAGTAGGCATCCTTGACCTCGAGCAGCGTCTCTTTAAGCGCCGTGGAGCAATCGGCAATCTGGCCGTTGGGCAGAACCTCGCCCGGCTCGATGGCGTTGCGGTAGCGAATCTCCCACGGATCCAGGCCGACCTTCTCTGCCAACAGGTCGATCAAGCTCTCGAGCGCAAACTCGGACTGGCAGACGCCAAAGCCGCGGTACGCGCCGGCAGGCGGGTTGTTGGTGTAGTAACCAAAGCCGCGAATGTCGGTGTTCTGGTACTTGTAGGGGCCGACGGCATGTGTGCAGGCGCGCTCGAGCACCGGGCCGCACAGCGACGCGTAGGCGCCGGTGTCAAAGTTGATCTCGCAGTCCAGGCCGGTAAAGTTGCCCTCGGCGTCGCAGCCCAGTGTAAAGGTGCCGTCCATGGCGTGGCGCTTGGGATGAAACGCGAGCGACTCGGCGCGCGTGAGCTTGCACTTCACAGGACGCTGGAACTTATATGCGGCGAGCGCAGCCAGGTGCTGGATGGACACGTCCTCCTTGCCGCCAAAACCGCCGCCCACGAGCATAGTCTCGACGACCACACGCTCGGGTTCGCTATCCCAGCCAAACATGTGGGCACACTCTTTGCGCGTGTCGTAGGCGCCCTGGTCGGTCGACTGCACCTTGACGCCATTCTTGTACGGGAAGGCAACGGCGCACTCGGGCTCCAAGAAGGCATGCTCGGTAAAGGGCGTAGTAAAGCGCTGCGTCACGGTGAATGCGCTCTCCGCCAGCGCCTTGGCGGCGTCGCCGCGCGTCACATGGCGGCTCTGGCACACGTTGTCCTTGAGCTCCACCGTGTTGCCAAAGGCAAAGAAGCTGTCGTGCAGGCGCGGGGCGTCGGCAGACCTGGCCTCGGCGATGTTGCGCACGGGCTCCAGCGGCTCGTAATCAATCTTTACGAGCTTCTTGGCCTTCTCGAGCGTCGCCTCGTCCTCGGCAACCACCAGCACGATGGCATCGCCCACGCAGCGGGTGATGTCGCCCTGGGCGATCATGACGTCCCAGTCCTGGATAAGGTGGCCGACCTGGTTGACCGGCACGTCCTCGGCGCGCAGGATGCCAACCACACCGGGTAGGGCCTCGGCCTTGGAGGTATCGATGGAGAGCACGCGGGCGCGCGGATACTTGGAGCGCACAGCTCTGGCGTAGGTCAGACCCGGCTGATCGAGCTCGTCGATGTCGTCGGGATACTTGCCCTCGCCGAGCACCTTCTTGCGCACGTCAATACGGAAGGCGCGCTTGCCCACGCCGTAGTCGTCGCCGCGCTCCAGATCCTCGTCGATCTGCTTTTCGCCACGGAGCACCGCAGCTGCCAGCGAGATGCCCTCGATAATCTTTTTGTAGCCGGTGCAGCGGCAAACATTGCCGCGGATGGCGTACTTGATCTGCTCCTCGGTAGGCTCGGGATCCTCGGCGATGAGCGCTGCACCCGCCATGACCATACCGGGGATACAAAAGCCGCACTGCACGGCGCCCACGGCGCCAAAGGCGTACACAAACGCCTCGCGCACGTTCTCGGGCAGGCCCTCGACAGTCACGATGTCGCGGCCGGCGGCAAGGGCGGTGGTCAGCACGCACGCCTTGACGGCCGCACCGTCCACATGGATGGTGCAGGTGCCGCAGGCGCCCTCGGAGCAGCCGTCCTTGGCGGAGTGAATGTGCAGGTCGTCGCGCAGATAGCGCAGCAGCGGTTTGTTTTGGGTCGTCGTGTGCTCGACGCCGTTAACGGTAAAAGTGAATTCCTGTGCCATGGTGATTCCCTTCTACACGCCGGCGGCGATACCGGTGCGGTCGTGGATGGCGCCATGCGGGCAGACGACGGCGCACATGCCGCACGACAGGCAGTCCGTGCCGTCGATATGGGCGCAGTTGTCCTCGATGCGGATAGCGCCGGCAGGGCACTTTTTGGCGCACATGCCGCAACCGATGCAGCTGGTGTCGCAGATCTTGCGCGCAATGGCGCCCTTATCGGTGTTGTTGCAGCGCACCAGGATGTTCTGGTAGCCGGGAACGAAGGCAATCACGCGCTGCGGGCACGCCATGCCGCACAGGCCACAGCCCGTGCACTTGGAGCGGTCCACACGGGCGACGCCGTCGACCAGCGCGATGGCACCGTGGGGGCAGGCCGTAACGCAGGCGCCACAGCCAATGCAGCCTTCGCTGCAGCGGGCGTCGCCGCCTGCGGAAGCACAGCCGCTTCCGCAGGCAACGTAGGCCACGTGATGTTGAATGGATTTGGCCATAAGAGACTCGCCTATTTCTTAAGAAGGTACGAATAGTTGTCGCGCACGGCCCTGATGGTCAGGCGGACGGCCTCGGGCAGACCGGTGTTGACGGCATCGACCGAGACGGTGCGGACCGTGCCGGCGACGCGGACCTTAAAGTGGTCCTCGTCCACGGCCAGGAAGCCCTCGTTCTCGGAGTTCTCCATGTCCTGATCGCTCCAGAACAGGGTGAGCTTGTCCTTGTAGGGACGGCCCTCCTGGTAGGGGCAGAACACGGCGCAGTTGCCGCACTCGTTGCACATGCCATCGACGTGGACGACCTGATGCTTGGCCAGGCCCGGCACCTTAATTGCCACGTTGGCGCGGTTGGGGCACACGTCGCAGCAGACCTCGCATACCGAGCCGCAGCCCAGGCAGCGGGTCTTGGTGCAGTTGCGCTTGTCGCGGCACAGCGACCCCTTGCGCTCGTAGCAGGTGCCCTCGCGGCCAGCCTGCTCGTTGCAATCGGCGTACTTGTTAAAGTCCACGCCGGCGATGGCACGGGCGACCTCGGCGGCGTCGGCAATAGCCTCGACCACGGTGGCAGGACCGCGACGGCAGTCGCCCGCAGCCCAGACGCCCTCGACGCCGGTGGAGGTGGCGGCAAGGCGGCCGCGACGGTCGTGCTCAACGCCCGCGGCATCGTACAGGCTGGCGTCGATGCCCTCGCCCACGGCGCAGATCACCGTGGTGGCAGGAAGCTCGACGGTCTCACCCGTGGCGACAGGGCTGCGACGGCCGCTTGCATCCGGCTCGCCAAGCTCCATAACGTCGCAGGTCAGCACGGCGCCGTTAAGTGCCTTGGGCGCCAGCAGCTCGCAGAACTCAACGCCGTCGGCAAGAGCAAGATCAAGCTCTTCCTCGTCGGCGGGCATCTGCTTCTTGGTGCGGCGATACACCAGGCGCACGTTCTTCACGCCAGCCAGGCGCTTGGCCACGCGGGCCGCGTCCATGGCGGTGTTGCCGGCGCCGATGACCACGACGTCCTCGCCCAGCTCGAGCTTCTCGCCCTTCTTGGCGGCCTCGAGGAACTCCAGCACGTCGAGCTCGGCACCCTCGCCCAAGCCTGCAGAGCCGGGCATCCAGGCGCCGGTGGCCACGACCACGTCGGTAAAGCCCTGGGCCTTGAGCTCGTCGATGGACTCCACGCGGGCGTTGAGCTGAACCTTGGCGCCAAAGGCCAGGCAGAGCTCTGCGTCGTGGGAGATATCGTCGCTCGCAATGCGGAACTCGGGGATCACGTGACGGACCACGCCGCCGAGCGAATCGCGGGCCTCAAAGATGGTGACGGGCACGCCGGCGCGCGTCAGGAAGAACGCCGTCGCCAGACCGGCAGGGCCGCCGCCGATAACGGCAACGTTGCGCTCGCCGTCGTTGGCGATGGCCTGGGCGCGCAGCTTGGGCAGCACGGCGGTCATGGCCTCGCGGGCGGCCTTGAGCTTGCTGGCGCGGATCTGGGCGCCCTCGGGCTCGTAGAACGCGCGCTCGCAGGCACGGCCGCAGGGATGCGGGCAGATGGTGCCGGTAATGAACGGCAGGGCGTTGCGCTCGATGATGATGTTGAGTGCGTCCTCGAAGCGGCCCTCGTCAACGGCCGCCAGGTAGGCGGGAATATCCTGCTGGATGGGGCAGCTCGTGCGGCACGGCGTGGTAAAGCAGTCGGAAAGCGGGCTCTTGCCGGCGACCTTGCGATCGGGCAGCGGGCGCAGCGGCTTCTTGTAGAGCGAGTTGGTGAGCGAATCGGCCTGGATCGCGGTCACGGCGTCGAGAGAGACACCCGCGAACGGCTTGCCGTCCAGGTCGGTAAACTCGCCGGCCATTTGGCTAAAGCGCTCGTAGCCACCGGGCTTGAGCACGTCGGTCGCCAGGGTGACGGGCCAAATGCCGGCATCATACAGGGCGCGGATGTTGTAGACCGTGGCACCACCGGAGTAGCTGATGCGCAGCTTACCGTCAAACTGCTCGGTAATGCGGCGGGCGGCCTCGATGGTCAGCGAGAACAGCGAACGGCCGGACATGTACATCTCGGTAGAGGGCAGCTCGTTTCTCGTCACGTCGACGGGGAAGGTGTTGGTCAGCTTGACGCCAAACTCCAGGCCGCGCTCGGCGCACAGGGCAATCAGGCGCTCGAACATAGGCACGGCATCGGCCCACTGCAAATCCTCGCGGAAGTGCGTGTCATCGAAGACGATGTAGTCAAAGCCCAGCTCGTTGAGGCGCTGACGTGCAAACTCATAGCCCAGCAGCGTGGGGTTGCACTTGATGTAGGTGTTGAGGCCCTTCTCGGTGATCAGATAGGTCGCGATGCGCTCGATCTCGGCCGGCGGGCAGCCGTGCAGGGTAGACTCGGTGATGGAGTTGGAGACGCGCGCCGGGATGGACTCGACAAACGCGGCGTCAACATGCTCAAACTTGTCCAGGTTAGCGAGCGCCCACGTGCGGCACTCATTCCAAACCTCGGAGCCGCTGGCGTCCTTCATGCCCTCAATGTACGCATCGACCTTGGGGCTCTTAATGCCCTCCAGGTCATAGCCCACGGACATGTTAAAGACAAAGCCGTCCGGGCTGCCCAGGCCGTACTCGCGAGCGATCAGGTGGCAGGCAAACCATGCCTTCACGTACTCGGCAAAAGCCTGCGGAACCTCGAGCTCGGTCGACCACTCGCAGTTGTAGCACTCGTCCTGCGCCACGATGCAGGGCTTGTTCACACACTTGGAGAGCTCCTCGCCGTCCATAACTTGAACGGTCTTGAGCTCAAAGAAGCGGGAACCGGCCACATAGGACGCCACGATGTTCTGGGCAAGCTGTGTATTGGGGCCGGCGGCCGGGCCAAACGGAGTCTCGATGCGCTCGTCAAAAATGGGAAGCGCGCCCTCCTGGTTGGCCGTGACCATCTTGCGCACGCCAAAGATGGCGCCCTGAGTCTTGTGCTCCTCGATGATCCAGTTCATCAGCTGCGAAAACGGGATCGGCCTCATGATGTCGCTCATAATGAGCTCCTCTCTGTAACGCCCGGCGAGACCGCGCGGCGGGCGCAAATACGGTGTAGCGCTAGCACAGCGCCGGCGACCCCGCGGAGGTCGCCTATACGCGCGTCAGATGCGGCGAAACATCCGACGCGCGTGAATCTACTTGTGAATTAGTAGGTGCGATCGTTGAGCGTGCTCCAGAGCTTCTTGGACTCAGCCATGGTCCACGCGTTGATCTTGTCCTCATCGATACCGACGAACTCGCGATCCTTGTACAGGACGCGGCCGTTGATGATGGTGGTGCGGCAGTTTTTTCCCATCATGCCAAAGAGCATATGGCCGTCGATGTTCTCCTCGCTCAGCGGCGTAAAGGGCTTGTAGTCCATAACGATGACGTCGGCGGCAGCGCCGGCCTCGAGCACGCCGAGCTTGCGATCGAAGTACTTGCTGGCCATCTTGGCGTTGTTCTCGAACAGCATCGTCATGGCCTCGCACCAGCCCACGTTGGGCATAGCGGCGTTGTGGCGCTGAATGATCAGGAAAACCTTGAGGCTCTCGAGCATATCGTGGGTGTAGGCGTCGGTGCCCATGCACACGGGGATGCCGCGGCGGAAGAACTCGAGCACGGGGGCGCAGCCCACGGCGTTTCCCATATTGGATTCGGGGTTGTTGACCAGCCAGGTGCCGGACTCCTTGACGATATCCATCTCGGCGGGCGTCACATGGATGCAGTGGCCCAGCATGGTGTCGGGGCCGAGCAGGTTGTGTTGCAGCAGGCGCTCGACGGGGCTGATGCCGCCGCGGTTGAGGCGGGAATCCCACACATCGTTCATGCCCTCGCACACGTGGATGTGGAAGCCGGTCAGACCGTTGTTGGCCTCGGCCATCTTATCCATGGTCTCATCCGACAGCGTAAAGGTGGCGTGACCGCCAAACATTGCGGCGATCATGTGGTTGTCGTTATCGCGACGCTCCTTGGCGGCCCACTGGGCAAACTCGGCGTTCTCGGCAATAGCCTGATCGCACTTTTCCTGGCCACGGCGGTCGGAAACCTCGTAGCACAGGCACGAACGCATGCCCAGCTCCTGAGCGGCGTCCTTAATGGTAAAGAGGCTGCCCGGAATCTCGCAGAAGCTCGCGTGGTGATCGAAGATCGTGGTGACGCCGTCGCGGATGGAATCCAGAATCGTGGCATAGGCGCTGGCCTTGGTGCCGTCGAGCGTCAGGTTGTCGTCAATCTTCCACCACTGCTGCTCAAGATTCTCCAGGAAGTTGGTGGGGTTGCAGCCCTTAATGGCAAGGCCGCGGGCCAGACCCGAGTAGATGTGGGTGTGGCAGTTGATAAGTCCGGGCATGATGAGGTTGCCCTGGGCGTCGACGTACTCGGCATCCGGGTACTTGGCCTTGAGCTCGCGCTCGGGGCCCACTTCGACGATCGTATCTCCGTCAATGGCGACCGCACCGTTGGGAATAAACGGAGTCTGAGCGTTGCGGGTAAAGACGGAACCGTTAGCGACCAGAAGCATAAATGCTCCCTTCAACATCAGGGGCGGGGTTTGACACCTCTGACATGGCGGAAGTGCGAAGCGCCGGCCTACACCGGAAACGGGCCCTCTCCCGTCAACGCTTCACCAAAGGGACAAGCCCTTTGAAGTGCGGCTTGGCGCCGCATGGCGCCGGCGGACGAGGCGATGCGTCCGCCGGCGAATAGCACCGAATTGGTTACTTCTTGCTCTCGGGCAGGACCAGATCCACAGCGGCATCCTTGGCGGCATCGATGTGCTGAGCCACGACCGGCGTCTGCGGAAGGATCAGGTTAAGGACAATGGCCATGATGGCGGTGGGGGTCACGGCGTTGGAGCCGATGACGGTGGACACCCAGGTGGGCATGCCCTCGCCGGCGAGGCAGCCGCTGGCCATCCAAATACCCAGGCCAAAGACGACCGAGGTGCCGACGATGGTGGTGGTGCGCTGCGTGAGGCCCTCGCGGGTGAACATGCGCACACCGTTCATGGTGATGGTGCCAAAGACGCCGACGGTCGCGCCGCCGATGACGGGCTGCGGGATAGCGGAAAGGACGGCAGAGAGCTGCGGGAACAGACCGGCGATGGCAAAGACGGCCGCGATGATCACAAAGACCCACTTGTTGACGACCTTGTTGGAGCAGATGATGCCCACGTTCTGGCCAAGGGCGCTGGTGGGAAGACCGCCCAGCAGGCCGCCGACCATAGAGGTGAGGCCCTGGGACACAATAGCGCCGGAGAGCTCGCGCTCGGTGGGCATACGGTCGATGGAGCCCAGGCAGGCGGCGGAAACGTCACCGATAACTTGGATGGCAACCATGGGGAACACGACAGCGAGGGTAATGCAGACCTCGGGATCAAACTCGAGCGCGTAGGGCATGAGCTTGGGAAGGGCGAAGACCTGAGCGGTGGCGACGCTGGAGAAGTCGATCATGCCAAAGGGAATCGAAACGATCATGCCAACGATCATGCCAAAGAACACGGATCCCAGCTTGAGCGTGCCCTTGCCAAAGTTGGCGAGCGCAAAGACCACGGCGAAGGTGATAAGAGCGACGCACCAGGCCTGCGGGGTGCCCCACAGCGGCGTACCCATACCGCCGGCCATATACTTGACAGCCGTGGGATAGAGAGAGACGCCAATGGAGAAGATGACCGTACCGGTCACGACGGGCGGGAATAGCCACTTAATCTTGCTGTAAGCCAGACCAAAGAGGACTGCGACGGCGCCGCCGACGATCTCGCCGCCCAGCAGCGCACCAAAGCTAAAGCCCGAGGCACCCATGGCCTGGAGGGCCGGGAGGAACGCGAACGAAACGCCCATGACGATGGGCAGGCCGCCGCCGATGCGACGGAAGGGAGCGAAGGCCTGAAGGGCCGTGTCGATTGCCGAAAGAATGAGCGCGACCTGGATGATGTCGGTGCTCTGCTGGCTATTAAAGCCGTAGACGCCGGCCATGATGACAGCCGGGGTGATGATACCGGCAAACGAAGCCAGTACGTGCTGAAGGGCACACGGGATCATTTCCTTAACGGGAGGCATGCCTTCACGAGTGAACAGGGCTTCAGTGCCGTTCTTAACCGTCTCCTGGGTCATTTGACCACCAATCCTCGAAATAGTTGTTTTCGCATCTAACGCTCTATTGTGACGCAGTGCGGGGTTGAGGTTGTGCCTTCGTTGCATATCGTATTAAAGATGATTCTCATTCTCAATAATAATTTTTTGTTATCAGACTATTCTTCAGCTGAGATAATGCATTTCCGCAGGTCAGGAAAGTGTCTGCTCAAAATAACATCTAACTTTTCTTTTGGTCAACCGTTTACCGCCAAATTCCTACCGTTCGTCTGCATTACGCAATGTACCTGGGGATATACGAGATGATGAGCAGCGTGTTACCATGATAAAAAATTGTTATGAACACTTCGATAGAACCCAAAGGAGTTGCCCGTGAACGAGACCGTACGCCGCTTTTTGCCGATGGTCGATTTCCTGGAGCAGGTACTCGGTAAGAACAGCGAAATCGTGCTGCACGATTTCTCGGATCCCGACCACGCCATCGTCGATATTCGCAACGGCATCGTGAGCGGTCGCCAGGTCGGCGGTCCCGCCACCGACCTGGCACTCAAGATCATGCACGATGGTAAATATCGCGATCTGCCGTTCATTACGGGCTACGAAGGCCGCGGTGCCGGTGGCAAGACGCTGGAGTCGGCGACGTACTTCATTCGCGAGGACGGCGAGATCGTCGGCATGCTCTGCGTCAACACCGATCTTTCGGCCGTGCGCAACATCAGTGCCATGGCCCAGCAGCTTATGGCCTGCTTTGACGCCGCTCCCGCACGCACCGAGCCCTCCCCCATCGAGGTCGAAAGCCTTTCGGAGTCCACGCAGGAGCTCATCGACCGCAGTATTTCCGAGCTGCTGAGCGCTCGCGGGCTGGATGTGACGTCGCTTGGTCAAAGCGACCGCGTGGAAGTCATTCGCCACCTCAACGGCAACGGAGTGTTCATGCTCAAGGGCGCCGTAGCCTGCGCCGCCACCGCGCTGGGCATCTCGGAGCCCAGCGTCTACCGCTACCTGCAAAAAGTCCGCAAGGAAGGCTAACCCGCTGACTCCTTGGGGACGGAGGAAAACGGATCATTTTTGTCGCATCGCTTGACAAAAGACCCTGCAGTTCACACGCACTGCAGGGTCTTTTTGCATGTCATGTTTAGTTGTTGCCAACCCCTTAGAGAGCGGCGACGACCTCGATCTCGACCAGACCGCCGGCCGGAAGGGCGGCAACCTGGAAAGCGCTGCGCGCGGGGAACGGAGCCTCGAACTTGGAGGCGTAGATCTCGTTCACGGCAGCGAAGTCGGCAATGTCGGCCAGATAGACCGTGGTCTTAACGACATCGGCAAAGGTGGCGCCGGCAGCGGTCAGCAGGGCCTCGACGTTAGCAAGGGACTGCTTAGCCTGGGCCTCGACGCCCTCGGGCATCTTGCCGGTTGCGGGGTCGATGCCCAGCTGGCCGGACAGGAACACCATGTTGCCGGTCTGGATGCCGGGGGAATACGGGCCGATGGCTGCAGGTGCGTTATCGGAAGACACGACGGTCTTGCTCATGTTTTCTCCTTACGATCAGATAGAGAGCGTGAGCGCGGCGTTCACACCGGGAGGCACAATTCGGTCTGAACACCGCGCTTGATTTGGGATAGTACTCAAGGTTTCCGCGCAATGCAAGATTATTATCACGTTGCGAGAATATTTTATCGCCCAACGGTGCCTGTCGGCCGCTGAACGGCACGACCGGACAGTGAAGCTCAAAATGATCCGTTTTCCTCCGCCACCTATGGATCACCTGATCCGCTGGGGACGGAGGGAAACGGATCATTTTTGCTGCAAGGGCTGCTGAAGACTTTGTCCTGCTTGGGCCACAGGGCTCGTCCGCCGCAACAGCGCCACTATACTTTTGAATATCTGAGCATTTTGAAAGGCAGGATATGACCGCAACCGCCAGTCGAACCACCAACCGCAGACCCGAGCTTTTGGCGCCCGCCGGAGGGCCCGAACCCTTTGCCGCCGCACTCGCCGCGGGGGCAGACGCCATCTATTGCGGCATGGGCAGCTTCAACGCCCGCCGCAAGGCCACCAACTTTACCGACGAGGCCTTTGAGCAGGCCTGCCGCGCCGCGCATCTAGCCGGGTCGCGCGTCTACGTCACGGTCAACATCGTCATCAAGCAGTCCGAGATGGGCGATGCGCTGCAACTCATTCATCGCTGCTCCACGCTGGGCGCCGATGCCTTCATTATCCAGGACTGGGGTCTGTTCTTTGAGGTCAAGCGCACCATGCCCGGCATCGAGACACATATCTCGACCCAGGCGAACATCCACGACGACCGCGGAACCCTTTGGTGCCGCGAGCAGGGCGCCGACCGCGTGACCCTCTCGCGCGAGCTCTCCATCGACGAGATCGCCGCCATTCATAATGCCGCGCCCGATGTGGACCTTGAGGTCTTTAGCCATGGCGCCATCTGCTTTTGCTACTCGGGTCTGTGCCTGCTTTCGAGCTTTGCCATGGCGGGCCGCTCGGCCAACCGTGGCATGTGCGCCCAGCCCTGTCGCCTGCCTTACGAGCTGATCGACGAGAACGGTCGCGCGCTCTCCCCTGCCGGTCGCGAGCGTGCGCTATGCCCGCGCGACACCAACACCTCACAGCTTGTTCGCCGTCTGTATGACGCCGGCGCCGCATCGCTCAAGCTCGAGGGCCGCATGAAGGCGCCCGATTACGTGTACTCCATCGTTGATGTGTATCGTCACGAAATTGACGACATGCTATCCGGAGCCACCGTTACCAAGGACGAGGAAGCTGCCCGCCAGCGCCAGCTCAAGCGCTGCTTCAACCGCGACTATACGCACGCTTATCAGGACGGCACCTCGGGCGACGAGATGATGAGCTATGAGCGTTCCAACAACCGCGGCCAGATCGTGGGCACGGTGCTGGGCAGCCGCCCGGCCAACCGCGATGTGCGCGGCCTCAAGCCCGACGACCGCCGTCGCCGTGCCGCCATCGCCCGCATTGAGCTGTTTGAGCCCGTGGGCAAGGGCGACCTGCTGGAGCTTCGCCACGATAACGAGTTCGACCAGTTCCTGACCACCATTGCCGCCGATGATGCCGCCGTGGGCGACATCATCGAGTGTCGCGTGCCCCGCAGCATGCCCGAGGGCTGCCGCGTCCGCGTGATTCGCAGTCAGCGTGCCATTGACGCCGCCGGCGCCGCGCTCAAGCGCGATGTGCTGCGCCGCCGCGCCGTAGATGTGTCTATCGTGGCGCGTCTGGACGAGCCGTTTACCGTTACGCTCACCTGCTGCGACGACCCCGCGCTCACCGCCACCGCCACGGGCTTCACCGTCGAGGCCGCCAAGACCCGCGCCGTCGAGGCGGCAGACCTGGTTGAGCATGTGGGCCGCATGGGCTCCTCGCCCTTTGAGGCAGCGAGCTTTGATGTGGCGCTCGATGAGGGCTGCGGCATGGGCTTCTCCGCTGTGCACAAGGTGCGCGCTGCCGCTTGTAAGGCGCTGGAAGAGGCCATTCTGGCACCGTACGAGGAGCGCGCAAAAACGCTCGAGTTGCCGGTGCTCGACAAATGTACGCGCCCCATGCCCAAGCACTACCGCGACGAGCCGCAGATCTGCGCCACCGTCACCTCGCTCGAGGCCGCCGAGGCAGCCCGCGCGGAGGGTGCAACGCGCATCTATATGACCACCGACGCGCTCGAGGCTGTCGGACTCTCCCCTGCCGATGCATTTGAGCAGGGTATCGTGCCCGTACTCGACGAGGTCTGCCGCGCCGTCGACCACGAGCGCGTCGATCCCTGGGTTGTTGCCGGTGCCACGGTCGCTATTGGCAACATCTCTGAGCTTGCCCTGGCCGCCCAGGTTGGCGCCACGGCCGAGATTCGCTCTTGCCTGCCGGTTCACAACGCACCCTGCATGGAGGCGCTTGCCGAGCGCGGAGCCGGTGCGTTTTGGCTCTCGCCCGAGATCACGCTCGACGAGATTGTCTCGCTCGGCGCCGCCGCGCCCGCGGCTCTGGGCATCACCGTCTTTGGCCGCCCGCGCGTTATGACAAGCGAGCATTGCATTCTGCAGGTTGCCAACGGCTGCATCCACGATTGTGCCAACTGCCGCCTGCGTGCCCGCAAGCTGTCACTCAAGAATATCGACGGAAAGGTCATGCCCGTCCGCACCGACATCCACGGCCGCTCTCGCCTGTACGACGCCTACCCCATCGACCTCACGCCTCAGGTTCCTCAGCTGCTCGATGCCGGCGTGCGTCGTCTCATGGTGGACGGAACGCTGCTCGAGACGGATGAGGTGGGCCGTGCCGTCGCCCGCGCCCGTCGTGCCGTCGAAGCAGCGCAGGCCGGCCGCAAGCCCGCCGCCCGCCTACGCGGGGCGACCTCGGGCTGCATGTTTGTGGGAATCAGCTAACCGAAAGGCTTACACGTGAACGAAGAACCTCAAGTCCTCTACTGCGACGCTTGGCTCATGGCCATCGACAAGCCCGCCGGCATGATCGTCCACGGCGACGGCACCGGCGAGCGCACGCTCACCGACTACGCCAGCGACCTGCTGCTGGCGATGGGCGACGGCTTTGCCGCGACCGACATGCAGCCGCTCAACCGCCTGGACCGCGACACCACCGGCGTGGTGCTGTTCTCGCTCGACAAGCAGACGCAGCCCGCCTTTGACCAGATGGTCATCGACCACGCTTTCGAAAAGCACTACCTGGCGCTCGCCGAGGGCAAGATCGACTGGAACGAAAAGCTCATCGACAAGCCCATCGCCCGCGACCGTCACGACAGCCGCAAGATGCGCGTCGGCGCCAGCGGCAAGCCGTCTCAGACGCGCGTGAAGGTGCTCAAGCGTCTTAAGAGCCGTCGTGGCCTGCCCACGCGCTCGTATATCGATGTCGAGCTGCTCACCGGCCGCAAGCACCAAATCCGTGTGCATCTGGCAAGCGAGCGCCATCCCCTGGTTGGCGACGACCTGTACGGAACGCCGCGCCCCTGCGGCCTGATGCTCCATGCCCATAGCGTGTCCTTTACGCATCCCGTAACCGGTGAGCACATCCACATCGAAGCCCCCTGCCCCTGGGAGCCCTAAACCACCACAATGGGGACAGGCACCTTTGTGGTGGTTTTGGCCTTACTTCGCCCCGTTGCTAAACCGTGATGACGTTTTCCATCGTCTGGTACTTGGCGGGCACCTCGCCCGCGGTGATAACCGTTGCGTCACGGAAGTCCGCGAATTTTACGGGAGCCACCATGCCAAACTTACTGGCGTCCGAGATTACGAAGCGTTTGGCTGTATGGCGCATCGAGATACGCTTGACCTGCGCTTCCTCGATATCGGGCGTCGTAAAGCCCTGCTCGGCGGCAATGCCGTTAGAACCCCAAAAGCCGCAGTTAAAGTTGTAGCGGTCTAGGGTTGCCAGAGCATCGGGGCCAACGAGCGCCTCGGTCTCGGGTTTAAGCTCGCCGCCCAGCACCACGGTGCGCATGCCGCGCACAGCGAGATGCTGAGCATGGAGCACGGAATCAGTCACATAGGTGACCGATTCGAGATGCGGAAGATGCTCGATGAGTCTGAGCGTTGTCGAACCCGAATCGATGTACACAAAGCTCTCGGGCTCCACGAGCGCTGCGGCGCGGGCGCAGATACGCTCCTTGTCGTCGTTATGGAGATCACTGCGCTCACTGATCGTTAGGTCGCGCGTCACGTGCGCGCGCTCAAGACTTGTCGCGCCACCGTGCACCTTGGCGATGCGGTGCGCTCGGTCGAGCGTCTGTAGGTCGCGTCGAATGGTAGAGGCCGTCACGCCCAGGGCATCGGCAAGCTCGGGCACCGTTACCGAGCCAGCCTGCTGCACCATCGACACGATCGTATTGAGCCTATCTTCCGCAAGCATCGCTTACTCCTCCTCGGGGTAGACGACTCCCCAATCGGCGCGGAGCTTGGTCATGAGCTCCATCACATCAGAAGCATAATCCAGAAGCTCACGCTTGGAATCGTCGCCGGCGACGGCCTGCTCGAGGTCAGCCATCTCGTAGCACAGGGCATAAGCCTCGGTGCCCGCGGCGACCTCCTCGCGATGACCGTCCGCGGTCCACACGATCGTCGCGTGATCGGCGCGCGGATACTCGTTGACCTCGACATAGCAATTGTCAAAGCTGATAACCGAGCGCTTTGGCTGCTTGGAGTGGAGCGTAAGGCTCACGACACCCAGCTGCTGCTCGGCATTGCGGCAGACGATGCCGCCTGCAACGTCCACGCCGGTCTCGCAGGTGTTACCCAGAGACACGACCTCGACGGGCTGGCTCGCCATAAACAGGCGCATGACGGACAGGGCGTATACGCCAATATCGAGCATGGCACCGCCGGCGAGGTTGCGATTGTAGAATCGGTTGGTCAGGTCGCCGTACTCCTTGTAGCTACCAAAGTTGAGCTGAGCGAGGTTCATGCGGCCAAACTCGCCGGCATCCATGCGGCGGCGCAGCTCTTGATACAAGGGCATGTGGAGCACCGTGGTAGCGTCCATAAGGACCACGTTGCGTTCGGCGGCAATGGCGCGGGCCTCATCGAGCTCGGCGGAGTTGAGCGTGATGGCCTTCTCGCAGAGAACGTGCTTGCCGGCCGCCAGGGCGGCGCGCAGATAGGTGATATGGGTGTTGTGCGGGGTGGTGATGTAGATGGCGTCGATGTCAGGATCGGCGTAGAGATCCTCAACCGTGTCATAGACCTTCTCGACGCCGTACTGGTCGGCAAAAGTCTGAGCCTTGGTGAGCGTGCGGTTGGCAACGCCCGTAAGCTTGCGGCCGGCCAGGGCAAGGGACTGAGCCATCTGGTTGGCAATAACGCCGCAACCGATCACAGCCCAACGGAGCTCGGGCGCCGTAAAGATGTCGTTAGGGAACGGCTTGTCCTGGACCGAAGCAAATGCTGCTTTGGCGGCTGCCGCGGCGTCGAGTGGAGCCTGCTTGGAATCTGCCATTATGTGTCTCCTGTGTCATAGAACGTCTTGCATTTCTGACAGCTCTATATTCGCACAAACACGCGCGTCAGTGCGCGTTTTTGCGTATCTCACCGCTAAACGGTCATTATTGCCCCGTAAACGGCGCATATATACGCATAGGTGCGTAATTAAACGCAATCTAACGCGCATAAACGCGCACACAAGCAATTTATACAGCACGACCCGCTCATTTATGCTTACCCAGTTAGGGTACTCATTTAAGCCTGTCCCCAATGAGTGGGGATAGAAAAAGGCCCGGGTGCCGTGGCATCCGGGCCTTTGCTAGCAACTTGATGTTGCGGGCAGCTTAGAACTTGTGGCCGCACTTCTTGCAGACGCGCAGCTTGTTCTTGCCGTCCTTCTCGTGACCGACGCGGGTAACCTTACCGCACTCGGGGCAAACGAGATTGACGTTGGAGGCGTCGATGGGAGCCTCCTGCGAAACGATGCCGCCCTGCTGGTTGGCAGCGTTGGGCTTGACGGCCTTCTTGACGACCGAAACGCCCTCGACAACGACCTTGTTCTCGGCGGGGAGAGCACGCAGGACAACGCCCTGCTTGCCGCGATCCTTACCAGAGAGAACCTGGACCTTATCGCCCTTCTTGATATACATATATCTCCCCTAACTACAGGGTCTCGGGAGCGAGCGAGACGATCTTCATGTACTTCTTGTCACGAAGCTCGCGAGCGACGGGCCCGAAGATACGGGTGCCGACGGGCGAACCATCGTTGTTGATGACAACGCAGGCGTTCTCATCAAAGCGAATGTAGGAGCCATCCTTGCGGCGGATCTCCTTAACGGTGCGAACGACGACGCAACGGACAACGTCCTTCTTCTTGACGTTGGCGCCAGGGGTAGCCTCCTGGACAGCACCGATGAACACATCGCCGATGCCTGCATAACGACGCTTGGAACCGCCAAGCACCTTGATGCAGCGAATCTTGCGAGCGCCGGAGTTGTCGGCGACGTTCAGCATGGTTTGCATCTGAATCATGGTAGATGTTCCTCCGAACTAAGAACCGAAGAGAGGTGCGCTGCCTTTAGACGGCCTGTGGTATGCAAACCAGGCATACGCACATCTTCGGAAACGTACAAGTCGTAAGAGCGACTGCTTATTTAGCGCGCTCGACGACCTCGATGAGGCGCCAACGCTTCATCTTGGACATAGGACGGGTCTCCATAACGCGGACGGTGTCGCCCACGCCAGCCGTGCACTCCTCGTCGTGAGCGTGCAGCTTCTTGGAGCTGGTCATCATCTTGCCGTACTTGGGGTGACGCTTGCGCTCGGTGATGGTGACAACAATGGTCTTGGCACCGGAGACGGAGGTAACGACACCCGTACGGACCTTACGCGAGTTACGCGAATCAGTCATGTTCTCTCCTTAGGTCCTACTCGGCGACAGCGGACTTCTCCGCTGCGATCTCGCGGGCGCGCTGCTCCGTGAGGACGCGAGCGATGTCCTTCTTCACGGTGTTGACGCGAGCGGTGTTGTCCAGCTGGCTGGTGGCCATCTGGAAACGAAGGTTAAAGAGCTCGGCGCGCATTTCCTTCAGCTTCTCAACGAGCTGAGCGTCCGAGAGCTCACGAATCTCTGCGGGCTTCATTAGTTCTCCTCCTTGGCGGCGGCGGCGTCCTCAGCAGCCCACTTGGCCTCGAGAGCGGCCTCCTCAGCCATCTCCTTCTCGATGCGCTGCTCAGCGTTCTTGGCAGCAACAATCTTGGTCTTGATGGGGAGCTTGTGCTGCGCAAGACGCAGAGCCTCGCGAGCGACCTCCTCGGGAACACCCTTGACCTCGAACATGATGCGGCCGGGCTTGACGACGGCCACCCACTCCTCGGGGTTACCCTTACCAGAACCCATGCGAGTCTCGGCAGGCTTCTTGGTGATGGGCTTATCGGGGAAGATCGTGATGTAGACACGACCGCCACGCTTCATGTAGCGGGTCATGGCAATACGAGCGGCCTCAATCTGACGGTTGGTGATCCAATGGGCCTCGAGAGCCTGGATACCAAACTCGCCGAAATGCAGCTCGGTATTACCCTTGGCCTGGCCCTTCATGGAGCCACGCTGCACCTTGCGGTGAAGAATACGCTTAGGGGCAAGCACTACTGACCCCTCCTCTCGGAGTTACGACGACGAGGACGGGAAGAGCCCTCGAGTGCAGGGTTGGGAACAGGCTGGCCCGGGAGCTTCTCGCCCAGGTAGATCCAGACCTTCACGCCGCAAGCGCCCATGGTGGTGCTGGCGACAGCCGTGCCGTAGTCGATCTTGGCACGGAGGGTGTGCAGAGGCACGCGACCCTCGCGGTACCACTCACGACGGCCCATCTCGGCGCCGCCGAGACGACCGGAGCACTGGATACGGATGCCCTTAGCGCCGGCCTTGCGGGCGGACTGGACAGCCTTGCGCATAGCGCGACGGAAGGCAACGCGGCCCTCGAGCTGCTCGGCGATAGACTGAGCAACGAGGTTGGCGTCGAGCTCGGGGCGCTTGATCTCGACAACGTCGACGGAGAGCTGGCCCTTGGAGACGCCAGCGACCTTCTCGAGCTCGGTGCGGAGGGTATCGATCTCGGCACCCTTCTTACCGATGACAACGCCGGGGCGAGCGGTGAGGATGATGACCTTCACCTTGTCGCCAGCGCGCTCGATCTCGACGCGGGAGACAGCTGCGCGGGAAAGACGCTTCTCGAGGTACTTGCGGATCTCGAGATCGTTACCGAGGGTCTTAGCGTAATCCTTCTCTGCGAACCAGCGGGAGCGCCAGTTCTCGGTAATGCCAAGACGGAAGCCGGTGGGGTAGACTTTCTGACCCATACAGCTTTACGCCTCCTTTCGAGGAGCAACGACGACGGTGATGTGGGAAGTACGCTTCAGAATGCGAGAAGCGGAACCCTTGGCGCGGGGACGGATGCGCTTAAGCGTCGGACCCTCGTCAACATAGGCAGCGGCGACAACCAGGTTGTCGGCACGCAGACCGTTGTTGTTCTCGGCGTTCGCAACGGCGGAACGGAGAACCTTCTCGACATCCACGGCGACGGCGCGGTCGCAGAAGTGGAGGATGTCGAAGGCCTGAGCGACAGGCTTGCGGCGGATCAGATCGACCACCAGGCGGGCCTTGCTGGGGGAAACACGCACGTACTTAGCGACGGCGCGAACCTCGGTGGCCTCAGTTTCAATAGACTTAGTTGCCATTTACGGTTAACCCCCTATTTGGCCTTGTGGCCACGGAACGTACGAGTCGGCGCGAACTCGCCGAGCTTGTGACCAACCATGGACTCGGTAACATACACGGGCACATGCTTGCGGCCGTCGTGGACGGCGATGGTGTGACCAACCATCTCGGGGAAGATGGTGGACGCGCGGGACCAGGTCTTCACGACGTCCTTCTTGCCAGCCTCGTTCATCGCGGTGATACGCGAGAGAAGGCGAGTCTCCACGAACGGGCCCTTTTTGAGACTTCTGCTCATAAGTGCTTTCTCCTAAAACTCGGTATCCGAAATTACTTCTTACGGCGACGAATGATGTGCTGGTTCGAGACCTTCTTCTTCTTGCGCGTACGAAGGCCCTTCGTCGGCTTACCCCAGGGGGTAACGGAGGGACGACCAGAGGTGTGGTTCTTGCCCTCGCCACCGCCGTGCGGGTGGTCGACAGGGTTCATGACGGTACCGCGGACGGTCGGGCGCACGTTCATGTGACGCTTACGGCCGGCCTTGCCGATGACGATGTTGGAGTGATCGGCGTTGCCGACCTCACCGACGGTGGCGCGGCAGGTAACGAGGATGCGGCGCATCTCGGAGGAAGGCATACGGACGATAGCGTACTTGCCCTCCTTACCCATCAGCTGGCAGGAGTTACCGGCGGAACGGGCGATAGCAGCGCCCTTGCCCGGCTGGAACTCGACGGCGTGGATGAGCGTACCGACGGGGATGTCGGCGAGGGGCAGAGCGTTGCCCGGCTTGATGTCGGCGTCAGAACCGGACATGATGGTCTGACCGACCTCGAGGCCCTTGGGGGCCAGGATGTAGCGCTTCTCACCGTCAGCGTAGTGCAGCAGAGCGATGCGAGCGGAACGGTTCGGATCGTACTCGATCGTGGCAACCTTGGCGGGCACGCCGTCCTTGTTGCGCTTGAAGTCGATCACGCGGTAACGACGCTTCACGCCGCCGCCCTGGTGGCGGGTGGTGATGCGGCCGTTGTTGTTACGACCGGCCTTCTTGGGCAGGGGCTCGAGAAGAGACTTCTCGGGCTTGGTGCAGGTGATCTCGGAGAAGTCGGAGATCGTCTGCCAACGCCTACCAGCGGAGGTCGGCTTAAGGTGCTTTACAGCCATTACAATCCCTTTCAATAGGAATCCGTTAGCCATCGCAGACAGGGATTCGAGGTTCTGCCTCGGGTGCGATGACACCGGACGTATACACGGTTCCGGGCGTGTCCATTTTATACGCCCAAAACCTTGAGCTCTCGCCTCCCCTTTTTGGGAGGCATGAGCTCACTCAACAGCAGCGAGTCTTAGGCCTGGTTGCCAAAGACCTCGATGGTGTCGCCCTCGGCCAGCGTGACGATGGCCTTTTTCCAAGAACGGGTCTTGCCGGCGACATAGCGCACGCGCTTGGTCTTGGGCTTGACCGTCAGGGTGTTCACGCGAACGACCTTGACGCCGAAGATCTCCTCGACAGCGTCCTTGATCTGATACTTGTTAGCATCCTTGGCGACCTCGAACGTGTACTTGTTCAGCTCCATGCCGGAGAAGGAACGCTCGGACACGATCGGACGGATGATGATCTCGTGGGCGGTCATTTATGCAAGCACCTCCCCGAAGTGAGCGGCGATGTCGGCGGGCATCAGCACGGCGTTGTTGTTGACGAGATCGTAGGTGTTGGCCTCGTCAGCGGTGATGATGAACGTCTTGGGAATGTTGCGGAACGACAGGTAGGCGTTGACGTCCTCATCGCGAACGATGATGGTCAGACGCTTGCCCTCAAGGCCGAGAGCCTTGAGCATGGCGACGGCAGCCTTGGTGGAAGGCTTCTCGAAGCCGTAGTCGTCGACGAGCACGAGCTCGCCATCGGCCAGCTTGGCGGACAGCGCGGAGCGCATAGCCAGCTTGACCTCCTTGTTGTTCATACGCTTAGCGTAGGAACGGGGCTTGGGGGCGAAGACAACGCCACCGTGACGCCACTGGGCAGCACGGATGGAACCCTGGCGGGCACGGCCGGTGCCCTTCTGACGCCAAGGCTTCTTGCCGCCACCGGAAACCTCAGAGCGGCCCTTAGCGGACTGGGTGCCCTGACGCCAAGAGGCCATCTGGCACTTGACGATGTGGTGCATAACGTGGATGTTCGGCTCGATGCCGTACACCTCAGCGGCGAGCTCGGCCTCGGCGACCTTCTTGCCCTCGCTGTTCTTTACTTCAAACTTTGCCATTTAAGTGTTCTCCTTGGTATGACGCTGGGCTAAATGGGCTGGGCCCTTAGGCCATACGGATGGCGACGAGACCATTCTTGGCACCCGGGACAGCCCCCTTGACCAAGATGAGGTTCTGCTCGGCATCGATGCGGACAACGGAAAGGTTCTTGACGGTAACGCGCTCGTTACCCATGTGACCGGCCATCTTGACGCCCTTGAGGACGCGCGCAGGATAGGTGCACTGACCGATAGAACCGGGGTGACGCTGGAAGTGAGAACCATGCGTCATAGGACCGCGGCGCTGACCCCAGCGCTTGATGCGACCCTGGAAGCCCTTACCCTTGGAGGTACCGATGACGTCGACCTTCTCGACATCAGCGAAATCAGCGACGGTGACGACCTCGCCGACCTTGTGCTCCTCGCCGTTCTCGACGCGGACCTCACGAAGGAAGCGGACAGGCTCGACGCCAGCCTTGGCGAAGTGACCAGCCATGGGCTTGTTCACGTTCTTGGCCTTGATGTCGCCGAAACCGATTTGGACGGCGTCATAGCCGTCGGTTGCCTGAGTTTTAACCTGCGAGACAGCGCAGGGGCCAGCCTGGATGACCGTGACGGGAACGACGTTGTCGTCCTCGTCCCAAACCTGGGTCATGCCAATCTTGCGGCCGAGAATCATGCTGATCAAGATATGATCCCAACTCTCGCGTGGTCTTGGGACAATGCGTACACCACCGAGCGTACGCCCCTAGAGGACCACTACTTACACGACGTGCTCCCCAGCCTTGTATTGCGTCCGGACTACCTGACAACCCTATTAAGCAGGCATTTTGTCCAGCCAGAATACTCCCCTGGTTTCACACAGCTGTTTAGTATACACGGCTGCGGGCGTATCCATCGAGATTCATATTTCACTCACATTGTTTACGCAGGTAAAGTGCGTGGCACGTCTCCCGAGCACGGCGGAGGGCCGGAGAAATATATTAAGGTCATCGCGAGTTCCGCACGCAAAGAAGGCCACTTAATGTGGCCTTCGTCTTGCGCAGGACTGTAGAGCAGGGAACTTCGTGCCCCGACGCCCGGGAGGACGTTTCATTTAGAAAGATGGACCGACCGCCGTCAGCGATGGGAGCTACTCCCCCAGCACGGCCTTTTTGGCGGCTGCAGCCATGTTGTCCAGATCTTCCTTGGTGGGGTGATCCTTTGCGGCGACCCAGTTATCGAGCAGCATCTTAAAGCGGACATTGTCGGGATCTTGCTCGAGCATGGCCTCGTAGCGCTGCTTGACCGCGGGACCCATCTTGCCCTGGCACATTGCCCAACCCACAAGCTCGGCATCCTCGGCCAAATTGGAGGTCACGCGATTGATAATCTGCTGATAATAGCTCTGGTCGGCGCCAAAACCGCAGGTACCAAAGAGGAAAACGCGCTTGCCGTGCAGAGCGGAGAGCAGCGCGGCAACCGAAGGCGTGCACGCGCCCTTGTCGCACCAAAAACCGACGAGCACCGTGTCGGCCGCGCAGGCGCCCTGCGCCTCGAGCGCAACCTGATCTGCATCCGCATCGTCGCTCAACGCCGCGGCATGGACAAACTCAACGCCCGCAGCCTGCAGAGCGCGCTTGATCGCGCCCGAAACCATCCTGGTATTACCGCTCTTGCTGTTAACCACCAAAGAGCACGTCATAGTCACGTTGCCTCGTTTCCCCCAAAACTAAAGCCACTAATGCAATTTATTAGATGAATATCTTAGTACTAACGTGACAGATGTAAACCACCGTCTGTCGATTGATTAATTTGCCCCAAGGGCTTGCTCACTGGGCGAACTGGCTGCGGTAGAGCTCGGCATAGAAGCCATCTGCCGCCAGCAGCTCGTCGTGCGTGCCGCGCTCGATAATCTCGCCGTCGCGCATCACCAGAATGCAGTCGGCGTTGCGGATGGTGCTCAGGCGGTGCGCCACGACAAAGCTTGTGCGACCGGCCATGAGCTCGTCGAATGCCGCCTGCACCTGCAGCTCGGTGCGGGTATCGATGCTCGAGGTCGCCTCGTCCAGCAGCAAGATAGCCGGGTCGGTGAGCATGACGCGCGCGATGCACAGCAGCTGTTTTTGACCCTGGCTAAACGTGCCGCCGTCCTCGCCGATGACCGTATCGTAGCCGCCTGGCAACTGCACGATAAACTTGTGCGCATGCGCGCGCTTGGCCGCCTCGATAACCTGCTCGCGCGTGGCGTCAGGACAGCCGTAGGCGATGTTTTCCGCCACCGTGCCCTCGAACAGCCAAGTGTCCTGCAGCACCATGCCAAAGGCGCGGCGCAGGCTTGCGCGCGTGTAGTCACGCGAAGAACGACCATCGACCGCAATGCGACCGGCATCGATATCGTAAAAACGCAGCAGCAAATTGATAAGCGTCGTCTTGCCGCAGCCCGTGGGGCCGACCAGGGCAAAGCGCATGCCGGGCTTAGCCTCGATGCAGATGTCCTGCATCAGCTTGCGGTCGGGAACATAGCTAAAGTTCACATGCTCAAAGGCGACCTCACCCTGCGGGGCCGTGAGCTCAACGGCATCCGGCGCATCGGGTTCCTGCTCGCGCGCATCGAGCAGCGCAAACATACGGCGCGCCGAGGCATACGCCGTCTGGATCTGCGTAATGACGTTGGTGACCTCGTTGAACGGCTTGGTGTACTGGTTAGCATAGGACAGGAAAATCTGCACGCCGCCCACCGTAAGCGTCGCCGGCACGCCCGTGATCACGCCCACGCAGCCGATCACAGCGACCACGGCATAGATGATGTTATTGATAAAGCGTGTGCCGGGGTTGGAGAGCGAACCCATAAACTGCGCGCGCTCGCCCGCGGTGTAGAGCTCGGCATTGAGGGCATCGAAGCGCTGCTGAGCGTTGGGGCCATAGGAAAAGGCGTCGACAAGCTTTTGCTCGCCTACGTACTCCTCGATATGACCGCCGAGCTGCCCTTGAATACGCTGCTGTGTCGTAAAGCTTTTGTTGGAAAGCTTGGCAATAGCACCAGCTGCAAAAATGGAAAGCGGCGTGACGAGTACCACCACGAGCGTCATGGTCAGGTTAATGGAGAGCATAAACGCGAGCGTGCCCACGATGGTGATAACGCCGGTGAAGAGCTGCGTGAAGCCCTGCAGCAGACCGTCGCCCACCTGGTCGACGTCGTTGACCACACGGCTCATAAGGTCGCCGTGAGCATGGCTGTCGATAAAGCTGAGCGGCATGCGGCTGAGCTTGTCGCTCGCCTCCACGCGCATGTCGCGCACCGTTTCGTAGGACAGGCGGTTGACGCAGTAGCCCTGCAGCCACTGGAAGGCCGCAGCTCCCACCACGACGAGCGTGAGTTTGGTAACGAGCGGCAGCAGCGCATCGAAGTCCACCTGGCCCGCGGCAACGATCAGGTCGATGCCCTCGCCAATGAGGATGGGTGTGTAGAGCTGCAGAATCACCGAGACGGCGGCACTCACAAACGACGCCGTAAACGAGATACGATGCGGACGGACGTAGCCCATCAGGCGGCGGGTCACCGCACCCACGGGATAGCGCTCGGGATCGCCGGGCTGGCGCAGACCGTCGCCCAGGTCGTTGAGGTTATCGTTACCGGACACGTTAGCCGTCATCGTGGCGACCGAACCGGAGGAAGTGTACGGATTCATTTAGCAGCCCTCCTTTGCGCAGACGGATGCGGGGGCGGTCGGGGCACCTGGGGCGAGCGCGGGCGCTGTGCTCCCCCGCTGGCCCTCAAGCTCCTCGCGGCGCAGCTGCGACTGGCAAATCTCGCGATAGAGCTGACAGGTCGCATAGAGCTCGTCATGTGTGCCCAGGCCGGCAACCGAGCCGTGGTCGAGCACGCAGATCACGTCGGCATCGCGCACGGTCGAGACGCGCTGGCTCACGATGACGGTCGTCAGCGGCAGCCCGCCCTCGGCGGCACCGCGCACACTGCGCTCGCGGATGGCATGGCGAAGCGCCGCATCAGTCTTAAAGTCAAGTGCCGAGGCGGAGTCATCCATGATCAGGACCTGTGGCGAGCCCACTAGGGCGCGCGCGATGGTCAGACGCTGGCGCTGGCCACCGCTAAAGTTCTTGCCGCCCGCCTCGACCGGGGCGTCGAGCCCCTGCGGCTTGTTGCGCACGAACTCGCTCGCCTGCGCCATATCGAGCGCTGCCCAGAGCTCCTCGTCGGTCGCCGTCTCGTCACGCCAGGTCAGGTTGCTGCGGATGGTGCCGCTCACCAGCGACGCGCGCTGCGGAACAGTCGCGACCACACGGCGCAACTGGTCGAGCGGCCAGGTGCGCACGTCGGAACCCATCACGCTCACGCTGCCGGTGCTCGCATCGTACAGGCGCGAGATAAGCGAGACGAGTGTGGACTTGCCGCTGCCCGTGCCGCCGATAATGCCGAGCGTCTTGCCCAGTGGGAGCTCCAGGGTCACATCGTTGACGGCGTTGGCAGCGCCGGCGCCAAAAGAGAAGCTCGCATGGCTCAAGCTCAGCGCAGGAACTGGAGCGACATTGCCCGGCTTGGGCAGCGCAACCGACTGATTGCCCTCGTCGGTGATGCTCGGCTCGCAGTTGAGCACCTCGTTGATACGCGACGCGCTGGCGCTCGCCTTGGTAAAGACCACGACCAGGTTGGCGACGTACACGATGGAGGTCAGGGTCTGCGTCATGTAGTTCACAAACGCCATGACCTGGCCCTGTGTGAGCTCGCCCACGTTGACCTGGATGCCGCCCACCCACAGGATGGCGCACACGCCCAGGTTCATCACCAAAAACGTGACGGGATTAAGGATCGACGAGAGCTTGCCCACCGCGATGGCAGTATTGGCCTGGTCATCGGCAGCTTGGGCAAAGCGCTCGCGCTCGTGGTCCTCGCGCACAAAGGCGCGGACCACGCGGGCGCCCGAAAGCCCCTCGCGGCAGATAAGCGCGATGCGGTCGAGCTTTGCCTGCAGCTGCTTGTAGTACGGGATACAGCGCGCCATGACAAACCAAAACACCAGGCCGATAGCGGGCGTGCAGATCAAGAAGATCATGCCGAGCTTAAGGTCGATGGCAAGGGCCGCGCACATAGAGCCCACCGCCAAGAAGGGCCAGCGGATGAGCATGCGTACGCCCAGCGCCACAGCGAGCTGCACCTGGTTGACGTCGTTGGTGATGCGGGTGATAAGCGACGGCGTGCCAAAGCGGTCGAGTTCGGCATAGCTCAACTTGTTGATGTGCTGGTAGAGCGCACCGCGGATATCGGTGCCCATGCCCTGCGAGGTGAGCGCCGCCATCTTTTGGCAGACGAGCGTAAACGAGATGCCGATCACGGCCATGGCGGCAAGTAGCATGCCGTAGTGGATAACGGCGCTCACGTCGTGCGAGCCAATGCCCTTGTCGATCATCTGGGCAATCACCAGCGGCGTCAGCAGGTCAAAGATCACTTCGATCAGCTTACACGCAGGGCCGATCACCATATACCGGCGAAACTTACCACCAAAACGCCTAAGCAGCTCAATCATAAGAAGGCGCTCCCTATCATCATCCGCATTCAATTCGAATCATGATAGTACGGTGAGCCCAAAAGAAGCGTAAACAACTCGTCATTTCTAATGGGATTCGGTTTCCAAAGAAGCGGAAAGGCACGCGCACACCCAGCCAGTGTCGGGTCGACCGCCTGATATACTTACATTAGTGCTACCAAGTTAGTCGCCGACCCTTGAAATGAGGTACCGAGATGAACGACATTCTCGCAAGAAGAGCAAGACGAGTAACCATGGGCATCGCCCTTTCCGCGGCACTTGTCGCGGGAATCGCCCCCGTAACGGCGATCGCGGCAGAAACCAGCTCCCCCACCGGCGCAGTTGCCTTGCAGACGGAAGATGCGGCCGCCGCAAAAGAAAAAGCGTATGCAGCCATGCAGGAAGCGCTCAAAAACCTCGAAGCCGCAAAAGACGCCGCAAGTCCCGAGAAACTTGCGGAAATCGATGATGACATTGCCGCTTCTCAAGAGCTCTACGACAAGATGATGGCGGAAGCCGCCAAATCTAGTGAACCCCTTCCCGCCATGCGAGCGAACGTCGCTGCAGCCCAAGCCGATTACGACAAGGCCAGCAACCGGGTAAGCGAGCTTAAAGCAAAAGTAGAAAAGGCGCTCGCCGACAGGGATTACGAAACTGTTTTGCAGTTGCGTATGGAGGTCAAAATGGCGGATTCGGAAAGAGAATCTTGTGGATATAAGCTTGACCACCACCGACGTACGCTCGAAAGTCAGGAAGAGCAGGTTAAGATTTTCGAAGATGGAGCGGCGAAAGCAAAGGCCAACATCGACGCATGCACAGCCAAGCGAAATGCGCTCCTCAGCGATTTGAATAAGGCGCAAGCGGCCTATGACGACGCCTGCAAGGCATACGAAGAGGCAAAAGCCGCGGCAGACAAGGCCACCTCGCCCGAGGTAACGCAACCGACCGAGACAACGCCTCCCTCCGGCTCGACGCAACCGGCCGAGACGACACAGCCCGCCAGCTCACCCTCGACCGGCAAAGACACCCTACCAAGCTCCACCAAGCAGGCGAACTCGAGCAGCGGCAAGCAAGCAGATACGACCGCCGGCAAGCTCGCGAACACGGGCGACACAGCACCGAGCGCAATAGCACTCGCAGGAATCGCCGCCGCAGGCCTCGGAATAACCGCCACAGCCACACGCCGCATCAAGAACTCAAAATAGCTGCCAGAACATACTACCTCCGCCAATCCACAAACCCAGAGACAAAAAGAGGCTCGTTTCCCCAACCTAGGGAAACGAGCCTCTTTACTTGTAAAAACAGATGGCAATGCCGCCGTCTCTTGAACCACGTAGCCGCCGCGCTCCAGACAACGCCAACGAGCAGCAAAAGACACGGGATTAAATTATTCAGATAAATGTGACCCTTCAGGTGGTTTTGGTCGGCTACCCGCGAGTGCCGGCAGGGCGCTTGGTAGTCGAGCGATCCCGCAGGCCAAGCCGAGGACCAGCGAGACACCAAGCGCCCAGCCGGCACTCGCGGGTAGCCGCGGCACCAAAAAGCGCCTGCGCACTCGATGGATTCGGATGCCCGACAGAGGCTCCTTATGGCTGCTTCCTTCCGGACCTGACCAGATTCGGAACATGTCGTCATCCGAACCCATCGAACGCGCTAGGCGCTCGGTATATCTTACCTGCTCCCGCCCGCCAGAGCAAGGTAGCTAATTTGGGACGGAGCTTTTTTGACTACTTTTGCAGCCCGATTGCCAGAGCAGCCAATGAGTAGTCAAAATAGTCCCATCCCAAAATGACCGGCTTGGTGCCGCACCACAGAAAGGGCCCATCTACTACGTTTAGGCCACAGGGGTCAACCATAGCCGGCTTTTTCGAAAATCGGCAAGCTTTCTACCTGCGGTTTTAATTTCACAAATTCCGGGATGGTCGAGGGTGTTCCGCTAAACGTAGTAGATTACCGCATTTCATGGCAGACGATCCGGCTCGAGACCCAAGGCAGCCAGCCTCGAATGGACATTCTCGAAGTTGCGGTGGAATACGGACTGAATTGGCACCTTAAAGGCAAAAACACTCCGTATTTCACCGCAAGTTATTGGGGGGATTGGTTCTAGAGGCGGGCGAGGTCGTAGGATTGGGCGGCTGCCTCGCCGGCGCAGATGAGGTTGGTTGTGGCTTCTTGCACACCGAGCGCCTGGTCGAGGGGCATGGGCTTGCGGCAAATCGGCAAAACCAAGTCAATACCCTGCTCATACACCGTGTCCAGGTTGACGGCGCGACCGCCCACGACGGCGACCACCGGCTTGCCATATCGCTTCGCACGACGAGCCACACCCACCGGCGCCTTACCGGCGGCGGATTGCTCATCCATATTGCCCTCGCCTGTAATGACCAGGTCGACATCGCGCACGCGCTCGTCAAACCCCACGAGATCGAGCACCGTCTCCACACCCGAGCGTAGCTCCGCGCCGAGCGCCAGCAACGCCGCGCCCAAGCCACCGGCAGCGCCCGCGCCGGGCACGCCGAGCACCGAGCCAAATGTCCGTGCACCCTCGGGTGTGCGCAACAACCCTTGGGCCCGCGCCTCGAAAATCGCCGTATCGAGCAAGCGACCGTAGCCGACCATCCAGCTGTCGCACCTGCTCAGTGCCTCGGCATCATCCGCCGGCAGACCCTTCTGTCCGCCGAACACCGCAAGCGCGCCGCGACGCCCTACGAGCGGATTATCGACATCCGAAAGCACAACAATACGAGTGCCATCCAAAGCCCGAAGCGCTGGCGCCAAATCAACGCTCGCCGCCCGCTCAAGGCCGGCAAGACCGGGGGCGACATCGCAGCCCTGATCATCGACCACACGCGCGCTCAGCGCCTGCAGCATGCCGGCGCCACCGTCGTTGGTGGCACTGCCGCCCAAGCCAATATAGATAGTCTTTGCCCCGGCACGAACCGCGCGAAGTATGAGCTCGCCCACGCCATAGGTTGTAGCAGCCAGCGCCGACGACTCCGTGCGAGGCGAGTACCCAATGCCGGCCGCCTCGGCCATCTCGATGACCGCGGACTCGCGCTCGACATCAACCAGCATCCGGGCAGACGCGCGCTTGCCCAAGGGGCCTGCCACCTCGCAGGTCACAATCTCACCGCCGCACGCGGCAACGGCATCGAGCGTTCCCTCGCCACCATCTGCCAGCGGCAAAGCGTTCAGCTCGGCATCGGGCCACACGTGGCGCACGCCTTCGGCAACCGCCGCCTCCGCCTGCGCACTCGACACGCTGTCCTTAAAGGAGTCGATCGCCAACAGCACATGGCGGGGTCGGCGGCACGCAGGACCAAAAACCGCCGTGCCAGCATCTTCACCAGCACCTGCAAGCGCTGCGGCGTGAGCGGTGTGCGCGTCAAGATCGGCCCCACAACCGCAACCAGCGCCGCCCGCTCCGCGCAGACCGCCAAAATAGCTACTCAGCAGCTCGCGGCATTCATCCGCCAGGACCCCAGCCGTCACGTTAAAGCGATGATTCAGGCGCGAGTCGGCATTGAGGTCATACAGGGATCCCAGCGCGCCCGCCTTGGCGTCACGCGCGCCATACACGCAGCGCCCCACGCGCGCGTTAACCATAAGCCCCGCACACATGCAGCATGGCTCGAGCGTCACGTAGACCGTGCAATCGGAAAGGCGCCAGCGACCGAGCGACCGAGCGGCAGCGCACAGGGCCGCAAATTCTGCGTGCGCCGAAGGATCCTGATCGAGCTCGCGTCGATTATGCGCCCTCGCGACAATCTCGCCGTCGCGCACCACTACGGCTCCGATGGGCACCTCGCCCACCGCCGCGGCGGCGCGCGCCTCGGCCAGCGCCTCGCGCATGAACTTCTCGTCGATTTCGGTGATCGTCATCGTTCGCCTTCCCTGTTGCAAATTCAAAACGATGCTATCATTACGACTCACGGAGAGATGGCAGAGCGGTTGAATGCGGCGGTCTTGAAAACCGTTGAGCGCGAGAGCGTTCCGGGGGTTCGAATCCCCCTCTCTCCGCCACTTCTAGTGATGCACCGGCGTCATGGTCCGCTCAAACAGTGCATCGACCACGTCGGCTATCTCAGGTCGACGCTCAAGATCGTGGCCCGACTCCCACCATATCGTGAAAAGTCGAATAATACCGCCGGCGACAAACTCAGACGTCGTCTCGAGTGACACGGGGGCCAGGGCATCCTCGGCAAGCACGTTCATCACACGCTCGCGGATGGAGTGGGCAATGCGGTCGCAAATAACGTTGGTCAACATGCCCGACATGCTGCTTGCCAAAATGTTATCCATGAGCCGCTCGTGCGTCAGAATCAAATCCATGGCATCGTCCAAAATCGCGTGCCGAAGCGCGCGCACGTCCTCGGCAGACACTGCGCCGGCCTCATCGGGCTGTTTTTGCGGCAAGCCCGACATGAGCTCATCGATATAAAAGGCAAAGTAATCGTTCTTGTCGCGAAAGTGCTTGTAGAACGTCGTGCGGCGAATCATGGCGCGGTCGCACAGCATGGCAACCGTCAGGTCCTCAAAACGATGCTCTTCCAAAAGCTCGGTAAAGGCATCGAACAGGGCGCGGTAGGTTTTCTTAATGCGAAGGTCCACCGGCATCGCCATCCTCAGGGCAAAGACAACACTCGTCAATCTGTCGCATATCTTACACCTGTACCTCGCGCGCTTTGCCCCGGTGCCGACCCCGCCGAAAACATAACGCTTGCCGGAAAGTTCGGCACGGCAAAACGTTGCGGGTATACTAGTAGCGTTATACCAACGGCAGCTGGCGCATGCCGCCGCGGCCATTCGAAACGGAGACATCATGATTACCGTCATCATCGGCATCGTTGTTGTCATTGTGATTGTCTGCGCCATCGCCGGCATCTACAACAACATGGTCACCAAGCGTAACCGCATCGATAACGCCTGGCAAAACATCGATACGCAGCTGCAGCGCCGCAACGACCTGATCCCCAACCTGGTCGAGACCGTCAAGGGCTACGCCAAGCACGAGCAGGAGACGCTCTCCGCCGTGATCAGCGCGCGTAACACCGCCGTCAAGGCCACCACGCCCGAGGCCAAGATGGAAGCCGACAACGTGCTGACCGGTGCGCTGCGCCAGCTCTTCGCCGTGGCCGAGGCCTATCCCGATCTTAAGGCAAACACCAACTTTACGCAGCTGCAGGCATCGCTCGAGGATACCGAGAACAAGATTAGCTATGCACGCCAGAGCTACAACGACTGCGTGCTCAGCTACAACAACGCCATTCAGACGTTCCCGGCTGTCATCTTTGCCGGCATCTTTCAGTTTAAGGAGCGCCAGGGCTTCGAGGCCGCCGAAGCAGCCCGCCAGGCCCCGACCGTCAAGTTCTAGTAGTTTGGCAGTGCATCCTTAATCGGCCAAATGCATAAACCGCCCCGTCGAATGCATACTTCGACGGGGCGGTTTCCTTTCTCGCGAAGGTCCCCCTTTAAGCGCCGTGCATTTTTAGGAGTATTCAACATAACCAAGAGCTTCGGGCGCCACGATAAATGCCAAAGACCGCGAATATCCCTGCAAATCAAACGCTGTCAGCCCATAACCCCGCCCATCATCCGTAGAAAACATCGAGAAATCCCGATTTTTTGCCCGAGGTCGGTATGCAGGGGCCTTCGATTGCAGAATACTCGCAAAGATGCACGTCGCCACCACCCCCACATGGCGCGAAGCAAAAACACACGCGCGGCCTAAAAGGCCGCGCGCCATCTTTAATTCAGATCTATATTGCCCGTAACGGCAACGCCGAGGTAACGCAGGCCCGAGGGTAACCTTCCTTTCCGGCGCACTCCGCAGGACGAAAGAACCCCCGCCGCACGAAGTGCGCAGCGGGGGCTCTTTCATGTCCGAGGACGCGCCGGAAAGGAAGGTGCCCTCGGGCCGGACATATCCGTAAGACAGATTACGCGACGGTGTAAACCCAGTTGTGCTTATCCTCGACAGCACCAGACTGGATACCAGTCAGGGTCTCGCGGAGCTTCTTCATCACAGGCCCGATCTCGGTGTAGCCAGCCGGGAAGGTCACGGTCTCGTCGGCGCCGTAAACCTTGTTGTCGATCTCGCCAACCGGGGAGATGACGGCAGCGGTGCCGCACAGGCCGCACTCGACAAAGGTACCGGCCTTGACCTCGGCCCACTCGACGGGACGCTGGTCAACGGTCATGCCCAGGTCCTGAGCAACCTGAACGAGCGAACGACGGGTAATAGAGGGCAGGATGGAGTCGGTGTGCGACTGCGGAACGACGAGCGTGCCGTCCTCCTTCACGAACAGGACGTTGGCGCCGCCGGTCTCCTCAACATAGGTGCGGGACTCGGAGTCGAGATACAGGTTCTCGGCATAGCCCTCGCGATGGGCCTCCATCGTGGGCTTGAGGGACATGGCGTAGTTCAGGCCGGCCTTGATGTTGCCGGTGCCGTGCGGTGCCGCACGGTCATACTCGGAAACGCGCAGCTGAACGGGCTTGAGACCACCCTTAAAGTACGGACCGACCGGGGTCACGAGAATGCGGAACGTGTACTCAGGAGCGGGAGCCACGCCGATCACGTCACCGGAGCCGATCATAAACGGACGCACGTACAGGGTCGCGCCGGAACCGAAGGGCGGAACCCAGGCGGCGTTGGCAGAAACGACCTGCTTGACGGCTTCAACGAACTTGTCCTTGGGGAACGGGGGCATCTCGAGGCGCTGCGCAGAGTTGTACATACGCTCGGCGTTCATGTCGGGACGGAAGCAGACGATGCTGCCGTCCTCGGCGGTGTAGGCCTTCAGGCCCTCAAAGACCTCCTGGCAGTAATGGAAGATGCCGCCGCACTCGGAGACATGCAGGGTGTGGTCGGTGGTCAGGCCGCCCTCGTCCCACTCGCCATCCTTCCAATGAGCCTCGTAGCTGTAATCGGTCTTCATGTAGCCAAAGCCGAGGCTACCCCAATCGATATCCTTCTTCTCGACAGTCATATGTCGCTCCTTACATACACAGTTGCAAACTCGCGAACCCGCACGCAAGGACCGAGGCCGACCGCGTCGCAACGTCGCACGCCCGGAGCGTAGAGCCGGACGGGACACGCGAACAGCATCAAAGCCGATGGCACGTCGATTCGCATGCACGAGATTGTACTCCCCGTACGCGTCTGATAAAACGCTTTTCTTTAACTAAGTAAAGTATTTTCATTTGACCGAAACTAAAGAGGCCCGCCACCGTAAGCGGTGACGGGCCTCAACGGCACGGTTTGCGCGCTGGCTCGAGCTACGCGTTCTTTTTGCCCAGCTTAGCCTTAACCAGGCCGACCACGGTCGGGATGATCGACACGGCAACGATGCCAACGATTAGCAGCTCAAAGTGCTCCTGCACAAAGGGAATGCCACCAAAGAAGTAGCCCAGCAGTGTAAAGAGCGTTGACCAGGTAATGCCGCCCAGCACGTTAAAGATAACGAAGTTACGCCAGTGCATGCCGCCCATGCCGGCGATAAAGGGCACAAAGGTGCGGATAAACGGGAAAAAGCGGCCCAGGAAGATGGCCAGGTGACCCCACTTGTCCAAGAAGTCCTCGGACTTTTTGATGCGCTCGGGCGTCATGGCCTTGACCTTGCCCGAAGCGATGATCTTTTTGCCAAAGAAGTGGCCGATCATAAAGTTGCACTGATCACCCAAGATGGCAGCCGCCCATGCGACGGCCAGCAGGGCCACGATGTTAAAGCCGCCATTGTGGGCAAAGAAGCCCGAAGCAAACAGCAGTGAATCGCCGGGAAGGAATGGGAAGAACACCACGCCCGTCTCGATAAAGATGATCAGGAACACACAGCCGTAGGCCATAAGCGGGCCGGCGGCGATCCAGCTGGCGATCGCGGTGCGCGGGTCTTTGAGCAGCTCGGCAATAAAATTGATGAAACCCATGAAGTAAAACCTCTCAGTTGTGGGCGCGGATACGTCCAAGTTGACCAGTATACGGTTGCGGTGCCCCCTCGTGCGCAACCCCACAAAAGCATGACTCCATTACCAGCAAGTTTGCATAACTGACACCTGTAGCGCAAAGCCGCCAAGATTGTCCTTCCTAATCCCTAGCGAATCGCTATACTTTATTGAATCGCATTGCCATGGCGCTAAGGGAGGGCGGCCGGTGAGCTTTATCAATACCATTCGCGAGGACATCAAGACCGTCCAAGCGCAGGACCCCGCCGCGCAAAACGGTCTGGTCATCTTCCTTTCCTATCCTGGCCTGCACGCCAAGTGGAACCACGTGCCCGAGCACTGGCTCTGGGAGCACGGTCATCGCTCGCTCGCCCGCGTGCTCTCGCAAATCACCCGTCACATCACCGGCGTCGAGATTCATCCCGCCGCACAGATCGGCAAACATTTCTTTATCGACCACGCCATGGGCGTCGTCATCGGCGAGACCACCATTGTGGGCGACAACTGCGTGCTCTATCAGGGCGTCACGCTCGGCGGCACCGGCAACGAGACCGGCAAACGCCACCCAACGCTCGGCAATAACGTCACCGTGGGCACGGGCGCCAAGGTGCTCGGCAACATCCGCATCGGCAACAACGTCAAGATCGGCGGCAACTCGATCGTCGTCAAAGACGTGCCCGACAACTGCACCGTCGTGGGCGTGCCGGGACGCATCATCAAGCGCAACGGCTGCCGTGTGTTCGAGGAGAGCTTCGATGCCAAGCAGCATCGCGAGTACATGCCCGATGACGCCGCCGAGCAGAGTGCCCTCAACCGCCAGGGCATCACCGAGAATGCCCGCCGCGTCAAAGAACTCGAGCGAGAGGTGGCCGAGCTCAAAGCCCTCGTCGCCAAGCTCGTGGACGAGCGCTAGGGCCGCGGGCAACCGCCACAGCATTAACGCCATCACAAAAGGCGCGCCAGAGGATTCACCCCCGGCGCGCCTTCTTTTCGATGTGATATGCGGGACTGTCCCTTTGTCACATTATGCGAACTGGCTCAAGTAGAGGTCGGCATAGGCACCCTCGGCAGCCAGCAGCTCCTTATGCGTGCCCTGCTCGATAATGTTGCCGTGATCCATGACCAAGATCAGGTCGGCGTCCACGATCGTCGACAGGCGATGCGCGATCACAAAGCTCGTGCGCCCGCGCATGAGCGCGTCCATAGCACGGCCGATGGCAAGCTCGGTACGCGTGTCCACGCTTGAGGTCGCCTCGTCCAGAATGAGAATCGCCGGGTTGTTGAGCAGCACGCGTGCGATGGTCAGCAGCTGGCGCTGGCCCTGGCTGATGCTTTCGGCATCGTTGGCCACGCGCGTGTCGTAGCCCTGCGGCATGGTACGCACAAAGAAGTCGACCTGCGCAGCACGGGCAGCCGCCACGATCTCCTCGCGCGTTGCCTCGGGGCAGCCGTAGGCGATGTTCTCGGCAATCGTGCCGTCGAACAGCCAGGCGTCCTGCAGCACCATGCCAAACTGATGCCGCAGCTCGCCGCGATCCATGCGGCTCGTATCCACGCCGTCAAGCGTAATGCGACCGCCGTCGATCTCGTAAAAGCGCATGAGCAGGTTGATGAGCGTCGTCTTGCCTGCTCCCGTGGTTCCCACCACGGCAATCTTCTGGCCCGGCTCGGCGGTAAACGACACGTCGCGCATGAGCGGCTTGTCGGGCGCATAGCCAAAGCGCACGTGCTCAAAGGAGACGCGGCCCTCCACGCGACCCGGCAGCTTGGCGGCCTCGTCCGGCAGCGGATCGGCCTCCATCTCGGGCTCATCGAGCAGGTCGAACACGCGCTCCGCACTCGCCAGCGCGCTCTGCAGCGAGTTGAAAGTGAACGACAGCTGCGTCATGGGTTCGGACGCCTCGTAGATAAACTGGAAGAACGCCTGGAACACGCCGACGGTCATGTGACCGGCGACCAGCATGCTGCAGCCCACGAGCGCAATCACGATCTGCGCCAGGCGACCAATAAAGCGAACCGCGGGTCCGACGGCGTTGATCATAAAGTCGGCCTTGGTGCTCACGCGCGCCAGCTCGCCCGAGGCCTCGTGCACCTCGGCAGAGCTCTGGTGCTCGCGGTTGAATGCGCGAATCACCAAACGGCCCGAATAGCCTTCCTCGACCGTGCTCGTGATTTTGGACACCCACTCCTGACGCTCGCCCGTCACATCGTGCGTGCGGCGCGACACGACCTTCGTCACCAGCAGCGACAACGCCATAAAGAACAAAAAGACTAGCGTAAGCGGCACGCTAAACACGAACATCACGCTCACGGCGCCCACCACGGTACCGATCGACACCAGAAGCTGCAGCAGGCCGCGCTGCATGCTCTCGGACATCTTGTCCAGGTCGTTGGTCGCGCGACTGACCACTTCGCCGGGACGATGCGCGTCAAAATAGGCGAGCGGCAGACGGTTGAGCTTCTGCGCGATGCGGTTACGTAGACGCAGGTTGAGGCGTTCGGCCACGCTCGACATCAAAAAGCTCTGGAGCGCGTAGAACGAGGCGGCGGCGGTCCAAATCATAAAGTAGATGAAGATGGTCCTGCCGCAGTTCTCCCAGGTGATGCTGAAGGTGGATCCGTTGGCAAACGCCACCTGAATGTGGCCCCACAGCTCATCGATCACGCGGGCGCTATATGCCGGCGCAGCGGTGTTAAAGATGGTGTAGAACACAATGCTCGCGAACACGATATAGAAGCGCCAATGGTCGCCGGCAGCCTCACTCCACAGGCGGCGCACCGTCGCCCAGGTATCACGGGGCGTCTCGTCCTCGTCTTCGTCGTCCACGTCGCGCATGCGCTCTGCCTCGGCGCGGGCACGCTCGTCCTCGGCGCGCTCATTTTCCTCGTAGAGCGCTTGGCGACGAGCCTCGCGCTCGGCTGCAGCCTTGGCGGCGTCATCCAGCTCGGGTGCCGCGACAACCGTTTCCTCGACCAGTCCCGCGGCAACGGCGTCATCAACGCCGCCCTGCTTCTTGAGCTCCTCGGCCATGCTACTCACCTCCCTTCATTTGCGATTCCGCGATGGCGCGGTACACCTCGCATGTTTCCAAAAGCTCGTCATGCGTGCCCAGGCCCACGACCTCGCCATCCTTGAGCACGACGATCTGGTCGGCATGCAAGATCGTCGAGATGCGCTGCGCGATGATGAGCACCGCAGCGTCACGCGTCTCGTCTTGCAACGCATGGCGCAGGGCCGCATCGGTCTTAAAGTCCAGAGCAGAAAAACTGTCGTCGAAGATATACAGGTCGGCGCGCTTCATGAGCGCACGGGCGATGGCCAGACGTTGGCGCTGGCCGCCCGAAAAGTTCGTGCCGCCCTGCGCCACCGGGGTATCGAGCCCCTGCGGCTGATCGAGCACAAAGGTGCTCTGGGCAACCTGCAGCGCGTGAAGCATGTCGGCCTCGGTCGCATCCTCGTTGCCATAGCGCAGGTTGCTCGCCACCGTACCCGAGAACAGCCACGCCTTCTGCGGCACGTAAGCGATATGCCCGCGAATCTCGTCTTGCGAAAGGTCGCGCAGATCGACGCCGTCCAGGCGAATGGCGCCCTTCGTGGCATCGTGGAAGCGAAGTAAGAGCTTGGCCACCGTCGACTTGCCCGAACCCGTCGAGCCCACAATCGCGGTGGTCTGCCCGCGACGACAGGCAAAGCTCAGGTCGCACAGGGTGTCCTCGTCGGCATCGTCAAAGCGAAACGACATGTGATCGAACACGGCGACTGCATCCGCATCGTCCTCGGAGGCAGGCGCCCCGTCACCCAGCGTACGCTCACCGTCCACGATGCTCGGCTCAATCTCCAGCACTTGCTGTGCACGGCTTAGGCATGCCGCGGCACGCGGAAGCGTCAGCACCACCATCTGCGCCATCATCACAAAGAACAGGATCAGAAGCGCGTACTCCAGCACCGCCGAGATGCTCGCGATCTGCATGGCGTGGGCGCCCACGCGGTTGCCGCCAACCCACAGCACCGCCACCTCGGCGATGTTCATCAAAAAGAAGGTGGAGCTGTCGAGGCCCACAAACAGGTGGTTAACCTTGATGGCGTTGGCTGCGTAATCGCTAAACACCTCGTCCAGGCGCTGTTCCTCACGACGCTCCTTATTGAAAGCACGGATGACGCGCACGCCCACGATGTTTTCGCGCAGCACCACGTTCATGCGGTCGATAAAGCTCTGCAAGCGCATAAAGATCGGAGCCGCGTTGGCAACCGTAAAGACCGCCGCAACCAGCACGATCGCAACCACGACGCCCAGAAGCATGCCCATGGCCGGATCGATGAGCCAGGCGAAGATGATGCCTGCCACCGCCAGGAACGGCACCGGCAGCACCAGCTGAATGGTCTGCAGAATCGCCTGCTGAATCACGTTGATGTCGTTGAGCGAGCGCGTGATCATCGAACCCGTGCCAAAGCGCTCAAAGTCGCTGGCGGACAGCTCGAGCGATTTGTCGTACACGGCATTGCGGATATCGCAAGCCACGTTGGCGGCCAGGCGCGCCGAAAGATAGCAGCCCAGCACCGTGCCGCCGCTGGCCATGCTGGTCGCGATAAACATGTATAGGCCGTTGCGCAGGATGTAGTCGACATCGCCCGTGGTGATGCCGGTGTTGACCATGTTCGCCAGCATCGTGGGAACCAACAGCGTACCGACGTTATCCACCAGCAGCACCAGCAGCGTCACTGCGACAAGCCCTCGATATGGCTTTAGAAACCTCATTAACAGTCGCACGACTCCCCCTCACCTTGATTCTCGGCTTGGCTCTCGGCAGCGATATGCTGCTTAAAGGCATCGCACTCATCGCCGAGCACCTGAGAGAATTTGCCGATCAAGCGCATAATCTCGCGCTGCTCACATGGCTCAAGCGCGCCAAAGGCTCGCTGCTCGGCCTTGAGTGCCGGCAGCGCATAACGCTCGGCAAATCGCCTGCCCTCTTCGGTCAGGCTCACAACCTTGTTCTTACGACTGCCTTCGGCAAACTCCAACGTTGCGAAGCCCCGCGCCGTCAAGGTTTTAATTGCCGAGTTGATGGTCTGCTTGCTGTAGAACCATTCGCTTGTCAGACGGCTTACGGCAATACTGCCGCCCACCGTGCTGGTATCGACGAGCATCCAGTAAGCACAGTCCGAAAGGCCGCAGGCGCGCGAGAACTCCGAATAGATATGGTCGAGTCCATTGAGCAACCGGTCGAAGTCGACCAGCGTAACCGCACTATTCATCTATCCCACCATTCGATTGTCCGATTTTTGACCAATTTTGTATCTCTAGATTAGTCCGAGTTTTGACTATCGTCAACAGGCTCTCCGCAAATGCTTGCACTTTTATGGACCATCGGTAGAAAAAGACCGCCGGCGCGGGGGCGGCGCCAGCGGTCACGTGAAAATCGGGTTTTATTGCCTGTTAAGCGGCAACGGCCTCGTAGACCGTGGCGCCCGAGAAGCTGTCATGCAGGCTCTTGCCGGCAATCCACGGCAGCTCGACGACCTCGCAGACCGTGTTGACCAGCTCGGAGCAGTCAGTAAAGTGGCCCTTGTCGTTGAGGGCCTCGCAATCCTGAACACGCCAATAGCCATCGGTGTGCGTGATGTAGTACTCGTGATCGTTGATCGACACGAAAGCGCGCGTCTTGGAACGCAGCAGCTTCAGAAATCCTTCGAAGTCGGTCTCGACGACATCTCCAGCCTGGAACATGATAGTTACCTCCTGGCCCGGCGCCACCACGGCGCGTTGATAAACGTTGGTACTCCTTTAGTAAAACCTTTATCAGAGGTTATGCGTTCGTCATTTAGGCAAGTGGTAAAAACCGCAGGGTAGACGGGATAAAACGTTTAACCATCCCATTTGTTTGTCACATTCTGAAGGTACTTTTATGCAAACCTACTTTCCCAATTGGAATCTATCCTTTTGGCCGGGCAATTGACCGTCTATCGTTTGAGCCCGACGGGTATGAACGGGGCATCTGCAACGCCACCGCAAGGAGACACCATGGAGACTATCGAAGCACTCATTCACCGCCGCAGCTGCCGCAACTACAGCGATCGTCCCGTCGAGGCCGAAAAGCTTGCACGTATTATCGAAGCCGGCCAATATGCACCGAGCGGCATGGGCCGCCAGCCGGTGACGTTTGTCGCCGTCACCGACCCCGCGACCGTCGAGCGTCTCTCGCAGCTCAACGCGCAAGTCATGGGCAGCAACAGCGACCCCTTCTATGGCGCCAAGACCGTTGTGGTGGTGCTGGTTGACCGCAGCGTGCCCACACATCTGGAAGACGGCTCGCTCGCCATGGGCAACTTGCTCAACGCCGCTTATGCGCTGGGTGTCGATTCGTGCTGGATTCACCGCGCGCATGAGGTCTTTGACTCGCCCGAGGGCCTGAAGCTGCTGGCCAGCTGGGGCCTGCCCGCCGACGGCAGTCTGCGCGGTGTCGGTAACTGCATTCTTGGCTACGCCGAGGACACGCTACCCGAGGCAAAGCCGCGCCGCGACAACATCATCTACGTAAGGTAATTAGTTCCGCCGTTCTACCGAACGGCGGGCTCGTTGACGCTGCGCGGGCCGCATTCACGCCAATCTGACGTTCAATTTCGAGGGCACGACCAGAAGGTCAGCGCCCTCTCATTTCACGTCACCTTGGCGCAAATGCGGCTCGCTCGCTTTTGGCGACTGACATCGAATGAGCCACTGTCTTGGGCAGCTAAAAAAGCCCCGTCCCAAATTAGCTGCCCCACTCGCAACTTATCCCGCCGATGGAGTTGTTGCCGTTTCGCTCGTCTGATTCGCATCGACGTCGTCGCCTTGCTTGTCTTCGTCCTTTTGAGCATCTGCGATGGTGGAGGCCGCCGCGACGATGCCGCGCTGGGGCGCGACGCCCGTCTGGGCCTGAGCGCCCTCGACAACTTCTGTACCTACATGCGCGAGCTCGGGCGATTTAAACATTGCGTCCAAGTTGGCGCCACCGCCGGCATATCCGAGCGCAGCGAGCGCGATGACGATCACTGCAACGGCGGCCACGATCGGCACGTAGCGATGCCAGCCGGCGGGATTGAGCCCGCTGCGGCGAGCCGCCCCGCGGCTGATGTAGCCGAGCGTTCCGTCGTGCTTGAGCTTTGAGCCCACCACGCGTTTGCGGCCCCACAGCGAGGACTCTGCCTGCATTGCCAAGCGGGCGCTTGCCGAAGGATAGCCGTATTTAGTGCGCTTGAACGAGCCATCAAACCCCGAGGCGTGTTTGCCCCACGTCACCGATGTCGTGCGTCGGTTAACTGGCGCGGCGCTCCGCCTTCTGCGGCTCGGTTTTGAAGTCTCAGCCATATGCCCTCGCACGCCGTAACCAAATCGAAACAATAACGCTTTGGACTGTAGCACACGCGTCGCGCGCGGTCACGGGCGCCTCGCTCAACGGTCATCGTCCTTCAGCAAGCGCCACAGCGTTGTACGGCTTATGCCCAGCACCTCCGCCGCACGGGTTCGGTTGCCGTGGAGATGGTCTACAACCAGATGCGCGATATCTCGCTCGGTATCGGCCAGCGGTCGCAGGATATACAGGTCACTTTCGAGCGTCGGGGCGCCAAAGGTTGCGGTCTTAATCACGTCCTCTTGGGCGAGCACTTCCTCCGCCACAGCTCGGTCCACCGTGCCCGTCCCCGCCAATATATACAGTCGTTCCGAGACCTCGCGGAGCTGCAGATAATTGCGCGGCCAGCGGTAAGCATCAAGCGTCTTCGTCGCCGCGGCAGACAGCGTGGGTGCTGCCGTCTCAAATGCATCAGCGAGATATTCCAAATAGCGCGCAACCTTCGTCGACGCGGCTCCCTGCTCGGCGATTGCCGGCGCCACGCTCACCGCGCAGGCGAAGCGCTCGGTCACAAACGCGGCTTGATCACTTTCGCCGCCGCCCGGCATGTCATTCGCTGTCAGCACCACATGGCAGCGCGTCGCCAACGCGGTGTCGGTCATCGTGGAGACCAGCTCGCGGAGGCGCTGGGGGCCAACCGCGTTCCAGCCCTCAATGCAAAGGGTCAGCCCCGTTTGGAACAACGGCGATTCGGCGCTTTTGAGCACATGGCGCCAACCGCGCTCGGTGAGCTCATCGAGCGCAACGGAAACAAAGGGCTGACCGGCAAAAGGACCGTCCAGATAGAGGCGCCTGGCGATCTCGACCTGACCCGCTCCCAGCTCGCCCTCGAGCATAAGGGGCACACCGCGCGCGTAACTCTCTGCAACCGGCGCAGCCACCGAGGCCGCCCCCTCAACGATGCCGTACGCGCTCGATTCGTAGCGGGCCTCAACTTCGTCGGCGTTGAGCCACTCGATACCCGCATGCGTCGCGGCACCGCGCACCTCGCGGACCACGACGACCCAAAGGCCCCCGCCCTCTTTGTCGGTGGGGCGAACGGTCAGGCTCAGGCGCGTACCCTCACGCCCCATAACCAGACGCGCGCCGTCTCCTATACGGTCGAGGCGCTCAGCGACAAAAGTCGCCACACCCCGCTCAAGCGCCGCGTCATTCATGGTCGAGATCGCGACGTCCCCACGCGCATCGATCGCCAATGCCGATGCCCCGGCAGCAGCCAGGGCATCGGTCAAGATGCTCAGCTTGGCATCGCTATCCATGATTTGCCCCTGTCTGCAGCGACGTGCAACCGCCGGCGGTCGCACGACCGAGTGTTTCAAAATTGAACGATATTGCTCACCAAACACTATAGGGCAGAAAGCGCCGTCCTGCGAGTATAGGTGTTGCCCCGCATCGCCATCCTGGCGGGGCGATAAGAGCTCTTCGGGACTTATAAACCTGCGGACAAGCCATACCCGCAAGAGCTCCTATCGCTCCACCGTGAGAATGCGCTCGCCAGCACGCAGCACGCAGCACGCAAATAAGCTACTTCTCTACCAGATTCCCAGCACGTGTTGCATTCCCAAACTCATGCACGCAATGCCAATCCAGCAGCAAAAGCCCAATGCGATGGGCTTGCCGCCCTTTTTGACCAGCTCGACGATATCGGTATTAAAACCAATAGCCGCCATGGCCATCACGATAAAGAACTTTGACAGCTCCTTGATGGGCGCCGTGATGGACACAGGAAGCTGAAACACCGTGGTGATCACGCTCGCCAGCACAAAGAACAGCACGAACATGGGAAACGCGCGTTTAAGCGAGAACGTGCTTTTGGCGTCGCCGCCGGCCTTGCGCGCCAGATGCATCTGCCAGCATGCGAGGACCAACGTGATGGGAATGATAGCCAGCGTCCTGGTGAGCTTGACCACCGTGGCGCTCTCGAGCACATTGGCGCCGGGATGCATACTGTCCCAGGCGCTCGCCGCAGCCGTCACGGACGAGGTGTCGTTGATGGCGGTGCCGGCAAACAGGCCAAAGCCCTCATTGGTCAGCCCGAGCATGCCGCCGAGCGTCGGAAACACGAGCGCCGCGATAACGTTAAACAGGAAGATGACCGAAATAGCCTGGGCAATCTCGCGATCGTCGGCATCGATGACGGGCGCGGTCGCGGCGATGGCCGAACCGCCGCAAATCGACGAACCCACACCCACAAGCGTCGCGATCTTACCCGGCACGTTCATAACGTGGCAGAGCACAAAGGCGATGACAAGCGAGGTCGAGATTGTCGCCACGATAATCGGCAGCGACTGGGCGCCCTTGGACAGAATCTGGGAGAGGTTCATGCCAAAGCCAAGCAGGATAACCGCGTACTGCAAGACTTTTTTGGACGTATAGGTGACGCCAGCGGCGAGCTGTTCGCGACGATTCTTGGGAAAGACGAGCGCCAGGACCATGCCAAAGAGGATGGCAAATACCGGACCGCCGACCACCTCAATTTGTTTGCCGAGCAACGTCGCGGGAATGGCGATGATTAGGCAGAACAAGACGCCTTTCCAGCGCTCGCGTACGATATTTGCCAGTTGCATATGGGATTCCTTCTTTCTATTTCACGTTTGCGACGGCTTATGATACGGCAACATTGAGCGCAGCCTTGCGCAAACACAGACTAAGATGCCGCAATAGTTCTCAGGCAACAGCCGAATTACCCACCGCGGAGAGCTGATTCGCGGCATAATTAACAACTGACATATGAGTTTGATAGAACAGTTGCGAGGCGCTATGGAAGAATCGATGCACGTCGGCGAGCAGGAAACGAGCCTACAGGACCAGTCCTACCACACCATTCGACGCAAAATCGTCTACCTGGACTACAAGCCGGGCGAAAAGCTGGGCGTCAAGCAACTTTGCGACGACCTAGATATGGGGCGCACCCCTGTGCGCGAGGCTTTGGTTCGTTTGGCGCAGGAAGGCCTGGTGCGCACCGTGCCCCAGAGCGGTACCTACGTCTCGCCCATCAACCTCACCCTTGCCGAGAGTGCCTGTTACATCCGCGAGCATCTGGAAAAGCAGGTGATTGTGGAGTGCTGTGCGCGCGCCACGTCGGCCGGCATCGAGCAGCTCGACCGCGCCATCGCGCTGCAGGAAAAGGCCATGGCCGAAGAGGATCGCATCGGCTTCTTTTTGAGCGACAACCTCATGCATCACATGATTTTTAGCATCGCATGTCGCAGCACCGTGTGGTCGTGGCTCGAAGAGACCAATGCCGACCTGGAGCGCTTCCGCTGGCTGCGCGCCGCCACGCAGGTTCTCGACAATCAGGACATCGTGAACGAGCACAAGCAGATTCGCCGCGCTATCGCCGGTCGCGACCCCATCGAAGCGAGCTTTTTGGTCAGCAAGCACCTGCACATGATGTTCCGCAACCAAACCGAGGTTCTGGACCAGTTCCCCGAGTACTTCGAGACCAGCAAGCTCCGCTAACCTGCCAAAAAGGGACAGGTTTATTTTGGCAGGTTTTATCTGGTCAAATGCAACAAGGCCCGGCTCCGCTGCAACGGAGCCGGGCCTTAGTTGTTAGAACGGCGGAACCAACTACTCGACGGTAACGCTTTTCGCCAGGTTGCGGGGCTGGTCGACGTCGCAGCCGCGCAGGATGGCGACCTCGCGTGCGAGCAGCTGCAGAGGAACGCTCGCCGTGATGGGGCTGAACACGTCGCGGACTGCCGGCACGCGGATGATGCAGTCGGCGATCTTGTTGATCTCCTCGTCGCCCTCAGTGGCAACGACGATGACCTTGGCACCGCGCGCCTTGCACTCCATAAGGTTCGACACGGTCTTGTCGTAGGTGGCACTCTTGGTGGCCACAGCGATGACAGGGAAGCCCGGGTCGATCAGGGCAATGGGGCCGTGCTTCATCTCGCCAGCGGCGTAGGCCTCGGCGTGCAGGTAGCTGACCTCCTTGAGCTTGAGCGCACCCTCGTAGGAAATAGCGGCACCCATGCCGCGGCCCACGAACAGCGCCGACTGCGCATCCTTGCACAGCAGGGCAGCCTCATGCACGGCATCGGTCTGCGTGTCCAAAATCCACTGGATCTGCTCGGCAGTATCGGAAAGCTCGCGGAACAGCATGCGTGCCTGTTTGGTGGTCAGGCGGTACTTGACCTGCGCCAGCAGCAGGGCCAGCAGCGTCAGGCTCACAACCTGGCCGATGAAGCTCTTGGTCGAGGCGACCGCGATCTCCTTGTTGGCCTTGGTGTAGATGACGCCGTCGCTCTCACGCGCCACGGGGCTGCCCACCACGTTGGTGATGCCGAAGACCTTGGCGCCCTTGATGCGCGCGTCGCGGATGGCGGCGAGAGTGTCGGCCGTCTCGCCCGACTGGGACACAGCCACGACGAGCGTCGTCGGCGTGATGATGGGGTTGCGATAGCGGAACTCGCTGGCCGCCTCCACCTCGGTGGGGATGCGAGCCCAGCCCTCAATGAGATTCTTGGCAATGAGGCCAGCGTGATAGCTGGTGCCGCAAGCGATCACGTAGACGCGGTCGATGTCGTTGAGTTCCTCGAGCGAAAGGCCCAGCTCGTCGATGTCGAGCTCGCCGGCCGGCGTCATACGACCAACCAGCGTGTCGCGCACGACGCGCGGCTGCTCGTGGATCTCCTTGAGCATAAAGTCGGGATAACCGCCCTTTTCTGCCATGTCCAGGTCCCAGTCGATGTGGGTGACCTTGGGCTCGATAACGTTGCCAGCCTCATCGGTGTACTCGACGCCTGCGGGCGTGAGCTTGGCAAACTGCCCGTCCTCGAGCACCACGACATCGCGGGTGGCGTCGATGAGCGCGATGACGTCGGAGGCGACATAGGCGCCGGTCTCGCCCGCGCCGACCACGATCGGGGAATCCTTGCGGGCCACGGCGATCACGCCGGGCTCGTCAGCGCACACGACGGCCAGACCATAGGCACCGACCACGTGGGCGCAAGCCTCGCGCACGGAGGCCATCAGGTCGTGCGTCTCGGCATAAGCCTCTTCGATCAGATGCGCGAAGACCTCGGTATCGGTCTCGCTCTTAAAGTGGTGGCCGCGGCCCTCCAGCTCTTCGCGCAGCTCGGCGAAGTTCTCGATGATGCCGTTGTGGACGATGGCGATACGACCGTCGCAGCTGGTGTGGGGGTGAGCGTTAACGACGGAGGGCTTGCCGTGGGTGGCCCAACGGGTGTGGCCGATACCGCAGGTAGCGTCGCTGTCGATGTTGGAAAGCTCGCTCTCCAAGCCCGCGACCTTGCCCACGCGGCGGATGACGTCGAGGTGCGCCGCGGCGCCCTCGCCCACCTCGAGCGCGACGCCCGAGGAGTCATAGCCGCGATACTCCATACGCTTGAGGCCTGTGACCAGGATGTTCTTTGCAATATCAGAGCCGGTGTAGCCGACAATTCCGCACATAGGATAAATCCCTTCGTCCGCTTGACTGCAAAACGTCCACGCACAGGGGGCGCTGAGACGCATAACGTTCGAGTATTGTACTCACGCAAACGCAAGCTGATATACCAGAAGTGGTATCTCAACTTGAATACCACTCGATGCACACACGTCCAGCCGGTCCAAACCACCACAAAGGTACCTGCCCCCTTCGTGGTGGTCGCGCTGGCAACGGCGTTTCCCCAGATAAACCTGCCAAAATAAACCTGTCCCTTTTTGGTAGGTTTGGGATGCTACAATCTGGCTTGTACTTGAAACGCATCAAAGGGGCCGCTATGGCAAAGGTAAAAATCAGCGATGTCGCGCGCGAGGCAGAGGTTTCGCTGGGCACGGTATCCAACGCGCTCAACCACCCCGAAAAGCTGCGCCCCGAAACCCTTAAGCTCATCAACGAGACCATCAATCGCCTTGGCTACCTGCCCAACCAAAGCGCCCGTCAGCTCGCAGGCGGCACCACCAAGTCCTTTGGCCTGGTTCTTCCCCGTCTCGACCATGGCTTCTCGCTCCAAATTGCCAGCGGCGCCCATAACGAGGCCCGCAAGCACGGTTATGACCTGCTCATCGCCAACGCCGATAACGACGACATTCTCGAGGACCATTACCTGCGTTATTTTATGGGCACGCAGATGTCCGGCGTCATGGTTCAGCCCATGGCGTCCCCCGACTGGCACCCCGCTATGACCAAGATGCCCGTGCCGATCGTCCATCTGGATATCCACTGCTCCGAACCCGGTTACTACGTGGCCGCCGACAACGAGGCACAGGGGCGCATTATCGCCGAGCTCGTCATTGCCCGCGGCGCACACCATATCACCGTTGTGGGCAGAGCGGCATTTATGCAACTCACCCTGCGCGTACTTGGCATCCACAAGGCCCTCGCTCTGCATCCCGATATCAAAATTGAGGTCATTGACGCCGGAGAATGGAATACCGCTGCCGACGGTTACAGCATCGGCGCTCAGATTGCCGAGCGCTCTACCGACGAGCGTCCCGATTTTGTCATCGGCCTTACCGATGTATTGGCCTCGGGCGTTATCTCGGCGTTGACCGACAAAGGCATCGCCGTCCCCGAACAGGTTCGCGTGGCCGGCTGCGACGGCAACCCGCTTGCATGGAGCGGGTCGGTCCCCCTCACCACGGTGGCACCCCCGGGCTACGAGATTGGCCGCAAGGGTGTCCAGCTGCTCATGGAGCAAATCGAGAACAAGGCGCCGGCAAAAACCAAGCACACCCGCAATGGTTCCGCAGCTCGAACCGTTACTGCGGTCGCAGCCGCCGAGGACATCAACCGTCAGGAACTCGTGCGGCCGTTCCTCTTGGAGCGCGCCAGCACCCAGGCGAGCAGCCAAGCCGAAGCCACCGCCATCAACCTCGGCGCGTATCTATAGCACGTCGCTCAGTATGCCAAAACGCCGCTTAAGCAAAAGAGGCCCGACCATTGCCGGACCTCTTTTGCTTAAGCGCAAAGACGGCCAATTGCTTGTTTCAACTCCGCAATCGTCTAGCGCACGGCCTTGACCGCCGCCGTCAGATCGAACAATGTGTCGAGCACGGCCTCGCAGCCGTCCACCACGTCCTGCGGCAGCGGCACGATATCGGGAACGGCAAAGACATGGCAGCCGGCCGTGATGCCCGAGACGCAGCCGTTGCGCGAATCCTCGACCACGGCACATTCCTCGGGAGCAAAGCCCGCGCGCTCGCAGGCAAGCAGATACATCTCGGGATCGGGCTTGCCATGCACGACGTCCTCGCCGCAGGTCACCGTTTCAAACTTGTCAAAGAGTCCGACCATCTTAAGGTTGCGTTCCGCTGTAACGTGGCGCGACGAGGTCGCAAGCCCCACGTGATAGTCCGCAGCCAGCAGCTCGTCTAGGCACTCGGCGGCGCCGGCCTTAAGCTCCAGTTCGGTCTTGACTATCTCGTCGCGAATCTCCTTGTGGCGGACATAGATCGCCTCGGCGGTTTCGCGACTACCGTAATGTGCCTCAAGAATGTCCATAACATCGGGCAGCGTGCGGCCGATAAACTGATGGATCAGAGCATCATCAATCGCGACCCCCAGCTCGACAGCGCCCGCCTTCCACGCCTTAATGCCCAAACGCTCGGTATCGACCAGCGTTCCGTCCATGTCAAAAATAACAGCCTTGATCATATCGATCCCCTCACCGAATTGCATTACTGATACTCTACCGCACTTTACAAACTTGTATATAACGTATATAGCATATTGCTCTTTCGTTACATAGATAGAAGTCTTATGACAAGCGCTCGGTAGGATTATAGTTTTCGACCGAGTACTCAATGGTAAGGATCGTTTCATGCTTTCAGACACTACTGCACCTGCAGAGGAGCTTCAGGACAAACTCGCGACGCTCGAGCAGCTGCTTTTGGCATACGGACGCGTCGCCATCGGCTTTTCCGGTGGCGTCGACAGCAGCTTTTTGGCCGCGGTCTGCGCCCGTATCATGCCCGCCAACACGCTTCTCGTTCACCTCACCACGCCGCTCATCGGCACGCCCGAGCAGGCTTCATTTGAACGATCCGTTGACGGACAAGCCAGTGAGGAGCCGCATTTTAAGCTCCCCGTACTCAACCTTTCGGTCGATCAGTTGCGGCTCCCCCAGGTTGCCTGCAACGATGCCAATCGCTGCTACCACTGCAAGCGCGCCGGCTTTACCGCTATCGTCAACCACGCCAAGTCGCTCGGCTTTCCCACCGTCATCGATGGCAGCAACGCAAGCGATCGCGGTGACTACCGCCCCGGCATGCGCGCGGCAAAAGAGCTCGGCGTACGTTCCCCTCTTATGGAGGTCGGCTTTACCAAGGACGAAGAGCGCGAGCTGCTGCGCGCATGGGGCTATCCCGTTTGGAACCTGCCGGCGGGAGCATGTCTTGCCACCCGCGTCCCCACGGGCGAGGAGCTTACGCGCGAGAAGGTCGATTTAATCCGCGCCTGCGAGGATTACCTGCACAATCTTGATCTGGCACAGGTACGCGCGCGCTTGATCGGCGGCTGCATGCATATCGAGGCCGCACCCGCAGATGTCGCCAAGATTGCTGCCCTCGGTGGCAACGCCGTCGATGCCGAGGGCAAAACCCCGCTGCCCGCCGTTATCGAGTCCGCGCTGCGCGAGCTGGGCTGCGACCATATCTCCCCCGAGGTCACCCCCTACATCCACGGCAACATGAACCTTTAGATTACGCCGTTTTACAAACGGCGTAACTGCTCGGCGCTGCGCGGGCTCCGGGCACATATGCTCAACCTGGACTGCGTTAACTGACCTGTCAATAAGGGACAGGTTTGTTTTGGCAGGTTTTATCTTGGGAAAATATCGCGAGGCAGTCGCCCCTCTAGCACCCATCAAACTTCGAGAGACGATAGAGGGGCAATTCGGCTGCATCTACTTCTTCCGATAGCGGCGGTTGCGGCTCGTCGATGAACCCATTACTTCGATGAGCCCTTTATCCGTCATTTTTGGCAGATGGTAGCTGACGGACGAATTTTGGCATTCCGTCTCTCTAAAACAAGGCGCTTATCTCTCTAACTTTAGAGAGATAAGCGCCTTGTTTTAGAGAGACATTAAGAGAGATGTATCGAATTCGCTGCTAGATTGCCTAATGCTATCTCTCTAACCAACCTTCTCTTTAGAGAGACATTTAGAGAGATGAGCGCGACCTCTCTAATTCAAGGGCTCCACTCTTTAAGGTGCACACTTCCCAACCGTGCCCTAAGTTGCGGTGAAATAACTCACGATTAGCCTGCCAAAAAGGGATAGGTTTATTTTGGCAGGTTTTATCTGGGGAAACGCAAACAGGGCCGCGACACCTATATGACGTCGCGGCCCTTTTCCTTGGAGAAGGATCGATTGATTGAACGGGATGACCGTTCTAGTCTTCGAGTCCGCTATTGATGAGCTCCGCAATCTCAACGGGATCGGTGCTCGCGCGCACCTTGTCGCGGAAGCCGGCGTCCATCAGCATTACGGCAGCCTTGGAGAGCAGGCGCAGATGCGTGGTTCCAGCCTCGCCGGCAGGCACGTACAGCGCGAGCGCAACATCGACGGGCACCCCATCGAAGCTCGGCCATTCAACGGGCTCGGTCAGTTTAAGCACGGCAACGCCCGGCGTGTGGATCGCGTCGCTTTTGGCATGCGGAACGGCAAAACCGGCGACAAGGCCGGTCTCGGCCTCGTTCTCGCGAGCAATGAAGGCGGCCTCTACGGCAGATGCGTCATCGGCAAAGCCGAGCTCGATGGCCTGCTCGGACAAATAATGCAGAGCGTCCTCGCGCGAGGCGGCGGTATACCCGATTGTCACTTGGTTGGCAGATACAAATCCCATGGAAACCTTCCTTACAACACGGACCTGACCGCAGCTTCGATGCCGTCGGCGTCCAAACCGTACTTGTGCAGCAAATCGACCGCAGGGCCGGACTCGCCATACACATCGCGCACGCCGACGCGTCGCATCGGCACCGGATGCTGCTCTGCGAGCACCGAGGCCACGGCCTCGCCAAGACCACCGATAATCGAATGCTCCTCGGCGGTGACCACGCGACCAGTCTTCTTGGCGCTGGCAACCACCAGGCGCTCATCAAGCGGCTTAATCGTGTGCATGTTGATGACCTCGGCATCGATACCATCGGCAGCGAGCGCCTCGGCAGCCTCAAGCGCCTCGGCGACCATAAGGCCACAAGCGATGATGGTCACATCGGACCCCTCGCGCACGACCACGCCGCGACCAATCTTGAACTCATAGTCCTCGCAGTCGTTGATGACCGGTGTTGCCAGGCGGCCGAAGCGCATGTAAACCGGGCCCTCAAACTCATAGGCGGCGCGCACACAGGCACGAGCCTCGACGTCGTCGGCGGGAACGACCACCGTCATACCCGGAATCGTGCGCATGAGTGCGATATCCTCGCAGCACTGGTGCGTGGCGCCGTCCTCGCCCACCGAAATGCCGGCATGAGTAGCGCCAATCTTGACGTTGAGGTGCGGGTAGCCGATGGAATTGCGGACCTGCTCGTAGGCGCGACCGGCGGCAAACATCGCAAAGGTGCTCGCAAAAGCAACGCGGCCCGTGGTCGCGATGCCGGCGGCAAGACCCATCAGGTTGCTCTCGGCAATGCCGGCGTCGTAGAAGCGCTCAGGGTGCGCAGCCTTAAACTTACCGGTCTGCGTGGCGGCGGCCAGGTCGGCATCGAGAACCACAAAGTCATCGCGCTCATTGCCCAGCTCGACAAGTGCCTCGCCATAGCTAACGCGCGTGGCGACTTTCTTGACGTCTGCCATTAGAGCTCCTCCCCTGCTGCTGCGAGCTCGGCCATGGCCTGCTCAAACTGTTCATCGTTGGGTGCCTTGCCGTGCCAGCCCACCTGGTTTTCCATAAAGGAGACGCCCTTGCCCTTCACCGTCTCGGCGATAATGGCCACGGGCGAGTCGCTCACTTTGCGGGCCTCGGCAAAGGCGGCGGCAATCTGCGCCATGTCGTTACCGTCGGCGAGCTCGATCACATGCCACTTAAAGGCGCGGAACTTGTCAGCGAGCGGCATGGCCGAGTTGACTTCATCGATCGTGCCGTCAATCTGCAAGCCGTTGTGGTCGACGACGGCAACAAGATTGTCGAGCGCATGGTTGCCGGCGAACATGGCCGCCTCCCACACCTGGCCTTCCTCGCACTCACCGTCGCCCAGCAACGTGTAGACACGGTAGCCGTCGCCCCAGTGCTTAGCGGCAAGCGCCATTCCAACTGCAGCAGAGATGCCCTGACCGAGCGATCCGGTGGACATATCGATGCCAGGGGCGTCGTTCATGTTGGGATGGCCCTGCAGTCGGCTGCCAATATGACGGAGCGTCTCGAGCTCTTCGACGGGAAAATAGCCGCGATTTGCCAACACCGAATACAGGCCCGGCGCCGCGTGACCCTTGGAGAGCACAAAGCGATCGCGATCGGCCTTGTGAGGGTCGGCAGGATCGATATTCATTTCCTCAAAGTACAGATACGTCATGATGTCGGCAGCACCGAGCGATCCACCCGGGTGTCCCGACTTGGCCGCGTGAACCGCAGTCACGACACCCTTCCTGACCTCATTGGCGACCTTCGCCAGCTCCTGGTTGGTCATACGAATTCCTCTCTTGAGAACAACCCCGGCACCGGATGACGCGATGCCGGGGCAATCCACTCGTTAAGCCTGAGCGACGACCTTCTGCCAGTCAGCCTCAAAAGAGGCGAGGCCCTGGTCGGTCAGCGGATGATGCAGGCACTTCTTGAGAGCGGCCATGGGCACGGTCGCAATATCGGCACCGAGTAGCGCGGCCTGGGTCACGTGGTTGGGCGTACGAACCGAGGCGGTGATGATCTCGACGGTGTCGTCGACGTTCTTGCCCGTCCAGTCGTAGTTCTTAATGCAGGTCACGACGTTGTCGAGCTGCGAGATACCGTCCTCGGCGATGTCATCGAAACGACCGACAAACGGGCTGATGTAGCGAGCACCGGCATTGGCGGCCATAAGGGCCTGCGTCGGCGAGAAGACGAGCGTCATGTTGACGCGCACGCCAGCATCGGCCAGTGCACGGCAGGCGGCAAGGCCGGCCTCGCACACGGGAAGCTTGACCACGATGTTGGGGGCGAGGGCGGCAAGGCGCTTGCCCTCCTCGATCATACCCTCGGCAGTGGTAGCGGTAGACTCGGCGGAAACGGGCAGGCCCTCGCAGAGCTCGGCAATCTTGAGCATATGCGGCTCAAAGTCGGCAAGCTTGCCGCCGGTCTTGGCGTACAGGGACGGGTTGGTGGTAACACCGGCCAGGCAGCCCCAGCTCTTGGCCTCGGCGATCTCGTCCAGATTGGCGGTATCGATAAAGAACTTCATGGTGCAAACTCCTTCGAAGGAATCCAAAACTCAAAAAATAGGACAAAGGGGATGTCCCTTTGTCCTATGTGCCGGGCCTGCGGCTGGGACATGCCCCAGGCCCGGCGTCGTGTAGGAAAAGCTACTTAGTCCTCGAGAGCCTTCTCGATGCGGCTCGTGACGCCCTTGAGGTTAAGACCGACGACGTACTGCTTGATCGGGCGCTTGATGTGCTCGATCACAAAGCGCTTGCCGTCGATGTCCTGGGCAGCGAGGTTGCGATAGAGCTTCTCGACCTGCTCCTTGACCTCGGGATCGTTGAACGCATAGTGGCCGGAGACATCCAGGATCTTAAGGCTGAGCTCATCGTCGGCAAGGATGTCATCGACCTGCAGGTTGACGTCGTCGCCAGTCATCCACTTGCGCCAGCGCTCGGTCTTGATAGCCTTGACCAGCAGCGTGTGATACAGGTCGGAGGGGTCATCGCACAGACCGTTGTCGACCAGGATCTGCTCGGTGGCGCAGAGCTTGAGGTAGGCGCGGGTCTCCTCGGTGCCATACTGCGGAGCGACGTTGGAGGCGGTCACGTGTGCCGGGATGTGCTCGAGCAGCGTCGCGTCGTCCAGATAGTCGGCGTTGTGCTCCTTCAGGCCCACGCCATAGCGCTTGGCCATATCGGCAAGCTCGCGGGCGTTCTTGAAGTTGTAGTGACCGACCTGCTCCGTCCAGCGGGTAAGGGTGCCGGTCTGGCCGACGATAAAGGTGGGCATGGGGCAGCCGCGCTTCTCGAGCTCGGGCTGCAGCTGAGAAATGAACTCCTCGTACTTATCGGTAGAGGTCAAGCCGCCATTGGTCTCCTCGGTACCGACCTCATAGGCGACCTCGGGCAGGTTATGCTCGCGACGGTACTGCTCAAGGTAGTCGATAAGATCGATCGTGCGGCGAAGCACCACGTCGAGCGGAATAACCTTGCCGATCTGATAGGGGTCCTTGGTGGGGTCGACCATCAGCAGGTCAAAGCCCGCCTCCATGTCGGCGACGAAGGACTTGCGGGCGAGCTCCATGGCCTCGTCCTCGGGCAGGTGGGCGTTACGCTCCTCGTCGCGCTGCCACGGACCGCCGTGATCGCGGCACAGGTAGTACGGACCGGTGTAACCCACCTCGTCGGCAACCTTCTTGATGTCGGCGGCAAAGCGCGTCTGGTCCCAACCGTTGACGTAGCCGGCGCCCATCTCGTCCATATCGACCTGGTTGCGGCTGGCGATAAACATGGGCGGGAAATCCTCGTCCTTGGCAAGCTCGAACACGGCCTGAATCAGGTTGGGGCTCATGGGGCCAATGCCGACCATGGTTGCGTGATCGCCGCTATCCTGCAGCTTGAGCATGCCCTGAACGGCCTGACGGATGGTGAGGTTGGACATTTTGTTCTCCTTCTCCAGAGGATTTTTGACAAAAGTTCCCTGGGACCCAGATGTGGGCCCTATCAGTACGGATGGATTTTGTTGTGTAGGGGCGGTTGTGCGGAGTCAAATCCATCCCTCCGCACAACCGGAGTCCTTAAAGGTTTACTTGGCCTGCTTATCGAGCGTGGGCTTCATGGCAATCAGGATTGCAGCGGCGACCACGGCGCCAATCACGATGTCCAGGCAGAACAGCGCGACGTTGTTGGTGGCAAGGGCGACGATAAAGCCACCGTGCGGGACGTAGCAGTCGATGCCCTGGAAGGCGGCAAGTGCCGCACCCACGGCAGAGCCGATGCAAATGCCGGGCAGGGTGTGACCGAGGTCCTTGACCGCGAAGGGGATAGCGCCCTCGGTAATACCGATGCAGCCCATGAACAGCGCGGAGATGCCCATCTGGCGGTCAGCGTCATCGAACTTGTTCTTGGCGATGAGCGCAGCGAGGCCACAGGCGATCGGGGGAACGGCGACGGCGACGCGGAACATACCGTTAGGACCGTAGATACCGGAGGCCATGATGGCCATGGTGAAGGTCGAGGCGGTCTTGTTGATGGGGCCACCCATATCGAAGGCGGTCATAACGCCAATGACCAGACCCAGGACAACTGCGGAACCGCCCTGCAGGCTGCCGAGCACGCCGGTGAGCCAGTCCATCACAAAGCCAAGCGGCGTGGCCAGGATGTAGATATAGGCCATGCCCAGGACAAGCGAGGTCAGAATCGGGATGATCAGGATGGGCATGATGGTCTGGATGGTGTTGTTGACCTTCCAGGTCTTCATCCAGCGGACAAAGTAGCCGCAGATGACCGCCATGATCATGGCGCCCAAGAAGCCGGTCGAAACGCTGTTGCCGTTAGGGGTAACGACTGCGTTGTTGACCAGGTAGCCCAGGACAAAACCGGGGGCGAGCGCGGGCTTGCCGGCCATCGAGTAGGAGATGTATGCCGCAAGCACCGGGATCATCATGGAGATGCCGGCCATGCCGATGGTGTTAAGGCTCACCATCAGCGGGTTCGTAACCTCCATGCCGTTGGCGCCGGCGGTACCGGATGCCAGCGAGAAGGCAAGAAACACGCCGCCGATAACGACGATGGGGATAAAATAGGAAACGCCGGTATTGAATGCATTGAGCAGCGTCTTGCCAGGATCGGCAAAGATAGACTGCTTGGACGCCGGTGTCGGGGCCTGCGGGGCAGCGGAGACGGCCTTCTTCTCTGCCTTGGCCTCGGCCTTGGGCGCGTCAACGGCGCCACCCGTCGCCTTGATGATCTCAATGGCCTGGTCGATGATCTTTACCGGATCGGCGATTACATCAGAGGTGCCGACCTTCAGGAACTTGCCCTCGGCCATCTTCTGCTCAAAACGGTCCTCGTTCTCGACACCCACGTCGACGGACTCCAGGACCAGGTCGGCGGAGTCCACGTCTTCCTGCGTGAGCTCATTCTCGATACCCAGGCCACCCTGAGCCTCGACCTTGCACTCGATGCCACGGGCGGCGCATTCATCCTGAATCGCCTTCTGGGCCATATACGTGTGGGCGATACCCACAGTACAGGCGGCAACGCCTACGATCTTCATTGCTTCCCTCTTTTCATAGAGTTGCGTGCGCAAGACACCGTTTGCGGAGGCCTCCGGAGCATCCCCTGCCGTTTGGACTTGCTGTCTTTTCGACAAGAACAATATAGGTGCTCGTTTTTCTTAATGCCAGCTTATTTCGGTAAACGCGCAGGTCAGAGCGTTGGTTATGCGATTTAGTTATGCGTTTAACCAAAAATGAATCCTGCGATTTTGCCCTCGATTTCAAAAGTCAAGAAGTATTTGATTTTCTCGGTAGACGGCAGATGCGCATGCCGGTCACAAATTTCGACCCCACCCGTATGCCGCATTTGTTGCATACTCATATGAAAGGAAAAAGCCGCTCACCGAAGCGTATCCTTCACCAAGACTCAAAGTCATCATGTTGGAAAATGCTCATCTGTCGGAAGGAGTCGCTGTGGCAAAACAGCGCGTTACGATCGCAGACGTCGCTCGAGAGGCGGGAACCTCGACGGCAAGCGTCTCGTATTACCTCAACGACAAACGAGAAAAGCTTAGCGAGAAGACGCAGAACAAAATCGCGCGCGTCATTAAGGAACTCGGATACGTTCCCAACGCCCAAGCGCAGACGCTCACCGGCAAGCAAACCCACGTCATTGCCATCATCATTTTGGATAACACCAACAAATGGGCGGGGCTCGTTCTCAATGGCATGGAGCAGGTCATGCTCCCCGCGGGCTACCAGACGGTCGTTTGCACGAGCAACTTTAACCCCGAGACCGAGCTCATGTACGTCGACAAGATGCTCTCGCTGGGCGTCGATGGCTTTATCATCCAGCCCACGGCAAACTTCAAAGCCGTGCATGACCGCATTAGACGCGCCGGCAAGCCGGTCGTCTTTTTCGATGCGGCCATCTATAGCCCAGGTACCAGCTGGATCAAAACCAACCTTTACGACGGCGTGTACAACGCCACACAGGCACTCCTCGACGCCGGCTACGAAGATTTCTTTTCCATTGCCGCCAACATGACCGAAATGCGCACCCGCATGGAGCGTTTTCAGGGGTATGCCGAGGCGCTGGCAGCGAACGGGCAGCTCTACAAAGCGATTCCCATCGATCACAACAAGCCGTCAATCAACGAGCTCACTGATTACTTTAAATTCAAGTTCAATCCCGCCAAGCGAACCCTTATCTTCGTGCAAAATCAGTGGGCACTTCCCCGTGTCTACAAGGCCCTCCAGCCAATGGCCCATCTGCTTCCGCAGCAAATCGGCCTTTTGGGACTCAACTGCGAAGACTGGACTAATCTCACCACACCGACCGTCTCCACCATCATCGAGCCCGTCGACCAAGAAGGTCGCGAAGCAGCCGAGATGCTGCTCGCCCTACTTGACGGAAGCAGCGAACCCGGCGAGCAGCGCATTCTCGAGTGCAAGCTCAACTGGCTCGACTCCACCTCGATCTAGACCGCGGGACAAATGAATCAGTAGCGTTTGTCTCAAATCTTAAGTATTTGTTCGACAGAACGGCCCTTGCCGGCTCCTGCTAGACTGGTAGATTCCCAACCGTCCATCCAGGAGCCTCAATGTCGCGCAAGCCCGCCTACAAGCAAGCACTTTCCATCGGCACCGCCGTGGTGTTGGGGTTTGCGCTGTTTACGGGATCGCTCGACGGAGCGCCCAAGTTGCTGTCGCCGCAAGGCGATGAGCAGGCGGCGGCTCTGGCCGAAAAACAAAACGAGAGTCCCAGCCGCACCGACGACGAGGCAGACCTGGTCGCTCGGCTCGAATCGGGAACGGCGAGCGCGGCGGACCCTCAAAACAGCCAGGACTCTGGCGATGGCTCCGATTCCGCCGCGACCGACACCGATGACGACGTTTCCGCGGGCAGTGCCGCCACCCCCATCGACGAGGTCGAAAACCCCGACCTCAACCGCGCCCGCGGTGTTTATCTCAGCAGCATTCCCGACTACGCCGGCAACCCCTACGTTGCCCTTCGCGCCGACAGCACGCACCCGCTCGGCACGCCGTCATTCACACTCGATGAATACGATCGCGCCACCGAAGAGGGCTGCTTTAAGAAATTCTCCAAGCTCGACAGCCTGGGTCGCACTCGCAAGGCGCTCGCCTGTGTAGGCCCCGAGTCGCTCGGACAGGGAAAGCGCGGCGATATCTCGCGCATCCATCCTGCCGGTTGGCACCAGCAGCGCTACGACTTTATTCCGGGCCAGAGCCTCTACAACCGCTGCCACCTTATCGCCTGGTCGCTCTGCGGCGAAAACGCCAACCGCAAGAATCTCCTCACCGGCACGCGCTATCTCAACGAGACGGGCATGCTGCCGTTTGAAGAGCAGATTCTCAACTATATTCGCGATACGGGCAACCATGTGCTCTACCGCGTCACGCCTATGTATAACGAAGAGGAACTTGTCTGCCGTGGCATGCGCCTTGAGGCGCAATCGGTCGAGGACCACGGCAAGACCCTCTGCTTCCACGTGTACTGCTACAACCTGCAGCCGCACGTGCAGATCGACTACGCCACCGGCCGCAACCAGGCATCCGGAGACTAGTGCCGACCGCACCGCCCGTAACCCAAAAATGATTCGTTTTCCTCCGTCCCCATGGGATCAAAAAAGGCCGCCCTGGATTACCCAGGGCGGCCTTTTCGTCAGCGTCCACATTGCAGGCAAAACCACACGCTACTTGGCGCGGCCCTCCTCATAGCGCTCGACCAGCTTGGCCTGAACATCGTAGGGAACCTGCTCGTAGCCAGCGGGCTTCATGGTAAAGTCACCCGTGCCGCGCGTGATAGAGCGCAGGCGCGTCGAGTAATCCGTCAGCTCGGCGAGAGGTGCCTGGGCGATGACCACGGTGTCGCCGCGCTCATCGGTCTCCATGCCCGTCACGCGACCGCGCGATGCCGAGATGTCGCCCATCACGGCGCCGGCGTAGCTCTCGGGGATAGTCACCGTGATTTCCTCGATGGGCTCCAGCACCACCGGATCGGCATCGGCGCATGCCTTGCGCAGGCCGATGCGAGCCGCCGCGCGAAACGCCATCTCGTTGGAGTCGACGCTGTGATACGAACCGTCGTACACAGCCACGCGAATGCCCGTAAGCGGGTAGCCGGCAATAATACCGTCCTTCATGGTCTCCTGGACGCCCTTGTCCACGGCGGGAATCAGCGAGCGCGGAATGCGGCCGCCCACGACCTCGTCCACAAACTCATAGCCGTCGCTCGTGCCGTCGGGCCCAATGAGCGGCTCCACGCGCAGCCAGCAGTCGCCGTACTGACCGGCGCCGCCGGTCTGCTTCTTATGGCGGCCCTGGGCACTTGCCGTACGGCGAATGGTCTCGCGATACGGAATGCGGATCGGCACGCTCTTGGCCACGACTTTGGTGCGATCCTCCAAACGGTTGAGCAGCACCGAAACCTGCGCCTCACCCACCGCCGAAATGATGGTCTGGCCGGTCTCCTCGTCACGATCGATGCTCATGGTCGGATCAGCCTTGCACGCCTTCTCGATAAACGTGTAGAGCTTCTCTTCGTCCCCGCGATTCTCGGCCTCGATGGCAATGCGGTACTGCGAGTTGGGGAACTTAAACGCCGCAGCCTCGACCTTGCCGGTAATCGAGAGCGTATCGCCCGTCTCGGCCGCCAGCTTGGGTGCCACGATAATGTCGCCGGCATAGGCGTGACCGACCTCGGTCATGTCGCGGCCGCACATCACATACAGGTGAGCCAGACGGTCGCCCTTGCGCGTGCGCGCGTTGACCAGCTCAAGGCCCGGCTCAAGCGTACCCGTCAGCACCTTGATAAAGCTGATGCGGCCCTGCTGCGGATCGGCCAGGGTCTTAAACACAAACGCCACCGGACGATCATCGTCACTCGAAATCTTGAGCGAATCGCCGTCGATAAGCGGCATCTCGCCGTAGTCGGTCGGCGCCGGGAAGTACGTCGCGATGTCGTCCATCAGCGAGTTGACGCCCTGCTCCTTAATGCAATCGCCCGCAAAGACCGGCACAAAGATGCGCTCGGCGATCGCCTTCGACAGCAGGCCCTCAAGCTCCTCCTGCGTCAGCGTCTCCTCGCCTTCCAGGTACTTCATCATCAGCTCATCGTCGGCCTCGGCCACCAACTCGCACAGATGGTCATGGGCCTCCTCGGCCTGGGCACGATACTCCTCGGGAATCTCCGACTCAACGGCTTCGGTGCCGTTGCAATGGCGCGCCTTCATGCGCACCAGGTCGATGATGCCGTCAAAGTCCTCGCCCTCGCCCCAGGGAAGGGTCACGGCGCCCAGGCGCGTGCCAAAGCGCTCTTGCAGCAGGTCCATCGTGGTCGCAAAGCTGGCCTCGGAGCGCGACAGGCGGTTTACGAACACCGCACGCGCCAGACGCAGGTCCTCGGCGGCATACCAGAGCTTAACCGTCGTAGGCTGTGGGCCGGCCTCGGCGTCGACCACAAACAGAGCCGTCTCGCAGACGCTCATCGCGGCAAAGGCGTCGCCGATAAAATCGGGGTAGCACGGGGCATCGAGCACATTGATGCGCGCGCCCTTCCAGTCGATCGGCGCGATGGTCGTCGAGATGGAAAATGCACGCTTGACCTCTTCGGGGTCATAGTCGAGCGTGGGCTTGGTGCCGTCGTGGCCGCCCAGGCGGGCGGTCTTGCCGGAAAGGTGGAGCATGGCCTCGGCGAGTGAAGTCTTGCCCACCCCGCCTTGGCCTACGAGCACCACGTTCCTTACGTTACCGGTCTTGGGAGCACCCATGATGACCTCCTTGCAGGGCCGCGCGCAATGCGCGACGCCAACGGGGAGAGTTCGCGGTCGGTGCCATCCCGGGAGCAGCATGGTCGGCAGCCGAGCCGACTCACCCTCCAAATGTCCTATGCCACCACCCTACCCTCACGGGCGACCGTCCATGCATACCTTTCGGCGCACGTATGAATACAGGCGGCGAGAGGAAGAGACAAGCTTGTGAGGCGATTATTGAACCCCGTCGATGCAAACAAAAAGCCGCCACAGACCGTAAGACCTGCGGCGGCTTCGCCTCAATTAATAGTTGAGCAAATACCTGAGCCTATCCCTCGATACGGCTCAAAAACTCACGCGTGCGCTGCTCGCGTGGATGGTCGATAACCTGCTCGGCGGGCCCCTCCTCGACAATACGACCGCCGTCCATAAAGACCACGCGATCGGCAACATCGCGCGCAAACTGCATTGCGTGGGTCACGATCACCATCGTCATATTCTGCGCCGCAAGGTCTTTAATGACACGCAGCACCTCGGCCGTCAGCTCGGGATCGAGTGCCGAGGTCGGCTCGTCAAAGAACAGGATCTCCGGGTCGAGCGCTAGGGCGCGGGCAATACTCACGCGCTGTTGCTGACCGCCCGAAAGCTCACAAGGAACCTTGTTCTCGTTGCCCGTAAGCCCCATCTGCGCGATCAACTCGCATGCACGTGCCTCTGCCTGCTCGCGCGGGCGCTTAAGAACGCGGATCGGCGCATCGGTGATGTTTTTCATCACGGTATAGTGCGGGAACAGATTGTAGTTCTGAAACACCAGGCCAAATCGCGAGCGCGCCTGCCTGGGCACATCGCCCTTCGCATAGACCGCGCCCGAACCCGCATCCGTCGCAACGGCAAGGTCGCCAAACGAGAGCGAGCCTCCGTCGAGCGTCTCGAGCAGCGTGGCACACCGCAGCAGCGTGGACTTGCCGCCACCCGAAGGCCCGATAATCGCCACGACCTCTCCACGCTTTACCTCGAGCGAGATATCCTTGAGCACCTCATTGCCGCCAAACGCCTTACGTGCGTTTTCGATTTTCATCACTGAGTTAGTCATGATAATAGTCCAGCTTCTTTTCGGCGGCGCCCAGCAGCATCTCGACCACAAAGTTAAAGACCCAGTAGATCAACGCCGCAATCGCAAACGGCACCATGCTCACTTGCGAGGCGACCAGCGCCTTGGCCGTCGAGAACATCTCCCCCACGCCAATGGCAAACGCCAGCGACGTGTCCTTGACCAGCGTGATGATCTCGTTGCCCATCGCCGGCAGAATACGCTTGGCAACCTGCGGCATCACAATGTACAAAAACGTCTGCAGGCGCGAGTAGCCCAGCACCTCGGCGGCCTCGTATTGACCGCGCGGAATGGACTGCAGGCCCGAGCGATAGATCTCGGCAAAGTAACCGGCGTAGTTGATGATGAACGCTACGACGCACGCCGTCCACTTGGAATCGGGCGTGAGCGAAATGCCAAACACGTAGTACGGGGCAAAGTAGATGGCAAACATCTGCAGCATGAGCGGCGTACCGCGCATGACCGAGATATAGATGCGCGCAATCCAGCGAAGCGGCGCGATTTTGCTCATGCGCATAAACGCCACGGGGATTCCCAGCGGAATCGACCCCAGCAGCGTCAGCACAAACAGCTGCAAACTGACCAAGAATCCCTGGCCGAGCATCTGCATCATGACCTGAATAGACATTACTTGAGCACCCAATTATCGAAAGATAGACCATAGCTTGAATACTTGTCGCACAGGTCCTTGACCGTGCCGTCCTCATAGAGCGCCTTGAGCGACTCGGTCACGGCGGCGGCCGACTTGGTGTCGCCCTTCTTAAAGCCGACGGCGTAGTGCTCGCTGGACAGCGGCTCATCAAGCTGCGTATAGGCATCGGGCTTGGCGGCAAGCTGATACTGGGCAATCGAAAGGTCGCAAGCCACGGCATCGACCGCGCCGCTCTCGAGCTGCATAAAGGCCGTGTTGTACTCGCCGATCGTGTCGAGCGTGGCAAACGTCGCCGCCAGATCCTTCTGGTCACCCTCGAGCACATCCTGCGCAGCGGAATCGGTCTGCGTAATCACGGTCTTGCCGGCAAGATCGTCCCAGCTCTTGATGCCCGCATCCTTCTTTACCACCAGCACCTGCTCGTTGAGCATGTACGGCTCGGAGAACGTGTAGTCGTCCTCGCGACCCTCCATGGTAAAGCCGTTCCAGATGCAGTTGATGGCACCCGAGTTGAGCAGCGTATCCTTGGCATCCCAGTCGATGGCCTCGTATTTGACCTCCCAGCCCTGCTTATCGGCAACAGCCTTGGCCAGATCGAGATCAAAGCCGGTGTACTCGCCATCGTCGCCCACAAAGCCGTACGGAGGATAGGACTTATCAAAGCCCACCACGAGCTTCTTGGACTCCGCAGCGCCCTTCACGTCCTTGGCTGCAGCAGAACCGGCAGCGGAACCCTTGCCGGCACCACCGCCGCAACCGACAAGACCAAGGCCAAGCACCGTGGCGAGCGAGCCGGCTAGACCAACAAACTGACGACGAGACATATCGGTGTTCATGGTATCCCCCCTTGATGGCACTTTAGTTAAGTAAAGTGAGTCGTGTAACGTTCAGAATCATACACTTTACCTTGATAGAGTACAAGGGATAGGTTGCCCGCCGGGTGCCGGGGCAGGGGTTAAGTTTGCTGCTCTACAGTCCTGCTCACGACGGAGGCCACATTAAGTGGCCTCCTGTTCGTGCGGAACTCGCGACAAACTTAACCCCTGCCCCGGCACCCGGCGGGCAAACGTCGTTGGGCTTATCACTGACATGAAATGGGCGCTTGCATATCGTCCGCTAGCTTGGCACGGTACAATACTTTCAGATTTCAATTTGTAAATTAGTGGAGTTAATTCATGGCAGAATCTCGTGCGGAGCGTAAGGCTCGTCGTGCTTTGATCGAGGCGGCTGAGGGGTCAGAGGAGAAAAAATCTTCTCAGAAATCCAAGTCGTCTCAGGACGCGAAGGGTAAGTCGGCCAAGGGCAAGGCTAAGGCCAAGCGTCCCGGCTCTCGTCGGAACGAGGATAAGGCATCTCAGACTCGCTCCAAGCGCCCGTATAAGAATCCGGTTCCGTCTGCGCGCAAGGCCGTTGATCCCAAGTCTCCTTGTTCCATCATGAAAGCTTGCGGTGGGTGCACGGCGCTCAATCGTCCTTATAAGAAGCAGTTGGCGACCAAGCAGGCTGCTATGGAGGAGCTTTTTGCTACCCTTTGCGAGCGCGAGGGTATTAGCGTCGACCCCATTCGTGGTATGGGCGTCACCCTGGGCGACCCGGGTAAATATCCCGCGCCGCGTGGCTTTCGTCATAAGGCTGCCACTCCCTTTGCTCCCGGTAAGGAGGGTGCTGTCCGTTGCGGTTTCTTTGAGCGCGGCACGCACAAGATCGTTGCCGTACCCGAGTGTCCTGTCGAGGCACCGGGTGCCCGTCAGATTCTCAACGGCATCGCACGCGAAGCTGAGCGGCTGCATATTCCCGCCTTTAATGAGGACAAGCATCTTGGTTTACTTCGCTATGCCGTCGTCCGCTGCGGTTGGCGTACCGACCAGGTCATGGTCACGCTCGTGACCGCTCAGCGCGACTTGCCGCATGCGCAGGAGTTCTTTGAGGCTGTCGCCGCACTCAATCCGCACATCGTCACCGTCGCCCAAAACATCAACGGACGTCCCGGCAACGCCATCCTCGGCGAGGAAACCCGCATTGTATATGGCGCCGAGTGCATGCGCGACCAGCTGCTCGGCTGCGAGTTCGATATCTCCCCCACCGCGTTCTACCAGACCAACCCGCAGCAGACCGAGCTGCTCTATCAGCTCGCGATTGACGGCATGGACCTGCAGCAGGGCGACGTACTCATGGATGCCTATTGCGGTAGTGGAACTATCGGCCTGTGCGCAGCCAAAGCCGCCCAGGACAAGGGCGTCGGTATTATGCTGCTTGGCGTGGAGCGCAACCACGCCGGCATTGCCGACGCACGTCGTAATGCCGAGCTCAACGGCCTCACCCGCAGCGCTTGGTTTATGGCCGACGATGCCACCGACTACATCCTAGATGCCGCCGACAACAACGAGCGGGTCGATGTCCTTTCCATCGATCCGCCGCGCGCCGGCTCTACCCCCGAGTTCCTCGAAGCTGCCTGCGCGCTTAAGCCGCGCCGCATCACCTATATCAGCTGCAACCCCGTGACTCAAGAGCGCGACCTGCACCAGCTCCTCGACGGAGGCTATCGCCTGCTCAAGATCACGCCAGTCGACATGTTCCCTCACACCGACCACACCGAAACCGTAGCGGTCCTCGAACGCCGCTAACCAACCTCAGTAGATTTTTGGGACAAGAAAGGGGGCGACCCGTCTGGGCCGCCCCCCCTTCGCTTGGTTTATAAATTCCGCTACATCCCATTGCGCAGATCGCACACGCCGGCTGCCGCCATCTCGCGCAGCAGCGTCTCGCGATCGCGCGTCACGATCAGATCCAACGGGAAGTGAATCTCGTCGAGCATCTTGCGAGCGTAATCGAGCTTACCAATCGCCATGCCAATGTGCGCATCGGTCGAAACGCCAATGCCCACGCCCAGCTCGGCGCAGCGCTCGGCAATCTTGCGGCATACGGCCCAATGCTCAGTGTCGACACCGTGTTCAAGACTATGGTTGTTGATCTCGATAATCTTGTGCTTGGCCTTAGCTGCCAACAGCACCTCGTCGATATCGAACGGCACGCCCGAACGCCCCGTGTGACCCAGCATGAACACCTTGGGGTGCTCCAGGGCATTGATATACATCTCGGTCGTCTGGGCCAGCGTCGCGCCCTCAGCAATCTGCGGATTATGCACGCTTGCAACCAAATAATCCAAATTACGCGTAACCAAATCGAACAGTGAATGCTGACGGCTGTACGAATCGCCGGCGATATCGAGCGTGACAGGAGTGTCCTCGCCAAACAGGCTTCCGTCCAGCGAAACGATATCGGCCTCGGCACCACGCAGCACCAGCACGCCGCTCCAAATGCGCGGCCAGATATCCTGGTTGATAAAGAACTGGTAACTGCGCAGGTCATTGGGGCAAGCCGTAACCATAGAGCTCAAATGGTCGGCAGATCCGAGCACCTGCAGACCACGCTCTGCCGCCCAGTACACATTCTCCTCAATGGTCGAATATGCATGCGCAGAGAACATCGTATGGGTATGAATGTCACAAGAAAGCAGGTAGGGCATCAGGTCTCCTTATCTGGCACGGCCGTCGCTTATATTCATTGTACGCATAGCCTTCGATAGTCGTAAAACCACTCCATCCCAAAGACACAACGTCCATGACAACGGGGTCCGGCTTAACACCAAACCCCGTTTCACGTAAAACATTGTAGGCAGAGCGCTTTACTTTTAACGATACTCGTCCGCCAACTGTTTCCAAGCGGGTAGCGAATTGACAATCGTTTCGTAGCTCACGCAATAGCCCAGGCGGAACCAACCCGGCATACCAAAGCTGTCCGAGGGAACCGCAAGCAACTCATACTTCTTTGCGCGCTCGCAAAACGCATTCGCATCGGGCTCGAGTGCCTTCACCCACAGGTAGAAAGCACCGTCCGGCTCAACATAGGTATAGCCGTAGTCCGTCAAAGCATCGGTGAGCGCCGTGCGGTTGCGGGCATAGGCCCCGACATCACTCGGCTCATCGATGCAATCGATGATCACGCGCTGGAAGAGTGCCGGTGCGCATACAAAACCCAGCGTACGGGCAGCGCCCGCAACAGCCGGCATCAGACGGGCAGCCTGCGGATTGGTGTTGGGAACCAAGATCCACCCCACGCGCTCACCCGGCAGCGACAGCGACTTGGAATACGAGTAGCACACGATGGTGTGCTCGTAGATCGAGGGCACCCAAGGCACCTCGGCACCGTACACGATCTCGCGGTACGGCTCATCCGAGATGAGCATAATCGGATTCTCGGGATCGCGCTGAGCGTTGGCCTCGCGCAGAACATTGGCCAGTCGCGTCAGCGTGTTGCGTGTATATACGGCACCAGTCGGATTGTTGGGCGAGTCGATGATGACGGCAGTCGTCTTATCGGTAATCGCCTTGAGCACGTTGTCCACGCTCAGCTGGAACGTATCTTCATCGGCGAGCGCCTCAACACACGTACAGCCGGCCTTCTCAATCCAAACGCGATACTCCGGAAAGTACGGGGCGATAACAATAACCTCGTCGCCCGGGTTCGTAACGGCGTTGAGCGTGCAGGTGAGCGAAGCCGCGGCACCCACCGTCATAAAGACGTCCTTACCCTCATAGTTCGTTCCAAAGCGGCGGTTGAGCGATTCGGCGACGGCTGCTCGACATTGCGGCAGGCCCGGAGCGGGGGTGTAGCCGTGCAACTGGTCACTCGGCAGCTCCAGGGCCTTCTTAATCGACTCAGCCACAGCAGCGGGCGCCGGAACGTTCGGATTGCCCAGCGAAAAATCGAATACGTTTTCCGCACCGATCTGCACCTTGCGCTCAAGGCCATAGCTAAAAATCTCACGGATGATGGAGCTTTCCGCGCCGCGAGCATACATAGTTTCGTTGATCATCTGTTCCCCTTTCGCATAGGCGCTATTGTACGCTTTAGTTGAGCAAAGTGCCGCAGCAATGTTGATTGGGGACAGACTTAAATGCGTGAAAACGCTCATTTAAGTCTGTCCCCAATCAACAAAAAGAAAAAGCCTCCGCAGGTTTCCCCGCGGAGGCTTTCGCCACAAAGACTATTTGTCGGCGTCGGTGTCGGCATCGACGACGGCATGGTCATCGTCAGCATCATCGGATGCGGCTTCGACATCCTCCTGCATGGCCGCCTGCGCAAAGGCCGCGGCATCAGCCGCCAGCTCCTCCTCGCTCATGCGAGGCACGCGCTTCTTGGTCGGCATGCCGGCCGCCTTGGCATTGCGCTCCTCCTTGGCCGCCAGGATATCGCCCTCGCGCTCAAGGTAGGCATTCCACTCGTTGTCGAGCAGGGCGTTCACGGCGTCACCTTCGACGGTCTCGCGCTCAAGCAGCACCTTCGCCATCAGATCGAGCTGATCGCGACGGGCGTCCAGGATCTCAACCGCACGACGATGGGCCTCACGCATGATGCGCTGAACCTCGATATCGATGCGGCGCGCCGTCTCCTCGGAGTAATCCTGATGATCGGCGTAATCGCGACCGAGGAACACCTGATGTTGCGCCTCGCCAAACACTTGCGTGCCCAGCTCCTCGCTCATGCCCAGGCGCGTGACCATCTCGCGCGCCATCTTGGTTGCGCGCTCCAGATCGTTGCTCGCGCCCGACGTAATGTCATCGCACATGAGCTCCTCGGCAACGCGACCGCCCAAGAACACGGCGAGCTCGTCGAGCATCTCGTTCTTGGTCTTGAGGAAGTGGTCCTCCTGCGGAAGCTGCAGCGTGTAGCCCAGCGCCTGACCGCGGCTGACGATCGAGATCTTGTGGACCGGATCGGAGTGCTCCAGGATGTGGCCCACCAGGGCGTGACCGCTCTCGTGGTAGGCAATCGTGGTGCGCTCGGCCTCGGTCATCACGCGACCCTTGCGCTGCGGTCCGGCAATCACGCGCTCCATCGATTCCTCGACCTCGTCCATCGAGATCACGGAACGATGACGGCGAGCGGCCAGCAGCGCAGACTCGTTGAGCAGGTTCGCCAAATCGGCACCAGTAAAGCCAACGGTCATCTGGGCGAGCTTCTCAAACTTAACGTCCTCGTCCATCGGCTTGTTCTCGGCATGCACGCGCAAGATCTGCTCGCGGCCCTTCACATCCGGACGGTCGACCGTAACCTGGCGGTCAAAACGGCCGGGACGCAGCAATGCCGGATCCAGGATGTCAGGACGGTTGGTGGCGGCGATCAGGATGACCGACTCGCTTTCCTCAAAGCCGTCCATCTCGACCAGCAGCTGGTTGAGCGTCTGCTCGCGCTCGTCGTGACCGCCGCCCAAGCCAGCTCCGCGCTGACGTCCCACGGCGTCGATCTCATCGATGAAGATGATCGACGGGGCCTGGGACTTGGCCTCCTTAAAGAGGTCGCGCACACGGCTGGCGCCGATACCTACGAACATCTCGACAAAGTCGGAACCCGAGATGCTAAAGAACGGCACGCCCGCCTCGCCGGCAACGGCCTTGGCCAGCAGCGTTTTACCGGTGCCCGGAGGGCCAACCAGTAACACGCCACGCGGGATCTTGGCGCCCAGCTTGCGATAGCGATCCGGATCGATCAAAAAGTCACGGATCTCCTCGAGCTCCTCGACTGCCTCGTCCACTCCGGCAACGTCTTCAAACTTGACCTTGGGGCGTGTGGCCTCGTTGGTCTTGGCGTTGGTCTTGCCAAACTGCATGTTCCTGTTGTTGGCGCCCATCATCTGGCGCATAAAGTAGAACATGATGGCGATAAGGGCGATCGTCGGAAGCACACTCATCGCCAAGTCGCCCCAAAAATCGGGATCGTTGGTGTTGACGATGTACTTGGTATCGGGGTGCTCCGCCATGAGCTCGGCAAGCGAATCGGAGCCGACATAGGTCGAAGAGAAGCTCTTGAGCTCGCTCGTATCGCCCTTGTCCTTTTTTGTCTTCCAGTAATGACCCGTCACGCTTCCGTCTTGAACCGTATAGGTCAGATCTTCGACGCGATCCTGCTTGATGGCGCTGACCATCTCGCTCGTCGCGAGCTTAACGGTATTGCTGGAGCTGGCAAAGCCGGAACCCATATTAAAGAAGGCATAGCCCAGAAGCGCGCAAGCCAAAAGAAAATACAGCCAGCCCGTACGCGTGGGCTTCTTGCCTCCGGGCATCCCCGGGATCTTTGGGTCCCGGGGAGTCTGGGAATTGTTGTCGTTACGGTCGTCGGGCATCTTACGAATAAACCTCCGGTTTCAAAATGCCCAGATACGGAAGGTTGCGATAGCGCTCGGCATAGTCGAGGCCGTAGCCCACCACAAAGGCATCGGGGCAATGGGTTCCAACATACTTGGGCGTGATGGCCGAGGTGCGGTCCTCAACGTCCTTCCACAGGAAGGCAGCGACCTCCAGCGAAGCGGGCTTGCGGCTCTCGAGGTTCTTCATCAGGTACTTGAGGGTCAGGCCCGAGTCCAGAATGTCCTCGACGATCAGCACGTCGCGACCACGGATGTCGATATCCAGATCCTTAATGATACGCACGATGCCCGAAGACTTCACACCGTCGCCATAGCTCGAAACAGCCATGAAATCGATGTTGGTCGGTAGCTCAATCTTGCGCATCAGGTCGCCCATAAAGACAACGGCACCGCGCAGAACCGCGATCAGCACCAGATCCTTACCCGCGTAGTCGCGAGTGATCTCCTCGCCCAGGCGAGAAACGATGCCGTCGATATCCTCCTGCGTAAACAGAACCTTCTCGATATCCGGATGTTGAGAAGCCATGACAACCCTTTCTTGTGCTTAATCGCCCACACACCGCCGTATGGACGCGAACTACACATTCTAGCAGCGCACGGGGTATATTTTCCAGCCCGCGCACCATCAGCGCGGGAATACCGTCAACGCCGCACAGAACAGCTGGTGCGAGGGGCTAATCCGCGTCAACCACGCGAAGCAGATAAGCCACACGCGTCGCCGCCGTGCATTTAAAACGTTCGTCCGCGCGAACTCCGGCGACCCACACCACGGCACCTCCCGGCGCCGTCCTCACCACGGGCACGCCGGCGCGCTCGGAAACGGGAATGCGAGCCTCGCCTAGCAAGTCGGATACCTTCTTGCTTCGGCCACTCATTCCTAACGGGCACATCACGTCTCCCGGTGCGGGACCGTCCACCCACAGGCGCGCCAATCGCGCCTCTGCAGGGATCTCGCCACGTGAGCCCGCCAGGATCCGCTCACTATCGCTGTCGGCAAAACCCAGGGCAGCCGCGTCTACCAAAGCTGTCACTTCCCCGGCAACCGCAAGCTCACGGGCGCGGCGCACGATATCGCATCCCGGCTCAACGGCCATCGGCTCTGCGACCAGCATGCGCCCCCCGCCCAACGGCAAACGACCGGGTACGGTAACCCAGTCCGCGGCCAGGCCCTCGCGAGCCGCCGGCGCCTTAAACGCCAGCATGCCAAACTCAATGCGTGCGTCAATCCCCGCCGGAAGCGTGACCGAGCCGGCGCCCTCGGCAACGCAGGAAAGGACTCGCTCCACATGTCGCATCTCTGGACGAGCGCCCGGATCGATGCGTTTAATCGCCAGTCGCACGATGCGCCGCGCGATTACCACCTCGGCCGCAGCAAGGCGCCTGGCATCGAGCACCAGCGCGCCCGCTGCCTCTTTGCGCAAACAGCTTCGAAACGCCTGTGCCGACAGCTGGGATAGAAACGCATCTTCATCACCCAAGATCTCACAGGCGGCGCCAATCGTCTTGCAGACGCTCGCGTTGCGCTGCGCCACCACCGGCATCACTCGATGGCGCACGTAGTTTCGCAGATACGAGATATCCTCATTGCTCTCGTCTTCACGCCACGGCTGACCATGTACCTGTAGATAGCCCACGAGCTCGCCATGAGTTAGGTCGAGCAAGGGACGCACCACGATATTCCTCCGGCGAGGAATGCTCGATAGACCAGCGGGCCCCGAACCCTTAATCGCGTTCATCAAAAACGTTTCCGCGCGATCCGAAGACGTGTGCGCGGTGCAGATACGAGCCGCCGTTCGCGGCGCCCCCGTCTGGGCGCAGAGTTCGCGAACATACCTCCGCGCCGCGGCATAGCGCACCTCGCGGGCCGCGGCCTCAATATTGCCCGACTCCCCATCAAAATAAGCGTGCTCCACACACAGCGGTAAACCATATTGCGCGCAGAGCTCACGCACAAAGGCCTCGTCGCCATCGGACGCCTTGCCGCGCAGATGATGGTTTACATGCAGCACATGCAGGCGCTCGCGAGCAATGGGGGCAACACCGCGTCCGTCTTGGATATCCAGCTTTGATGTGCACGCCATAAGAAGCAGTGCCGTCGAGTCCGCGCCGCCTGATACCATGAGCACGACAGGAGCAGCCTGCTGTCTCGTCCGGGTCTCATCGACTGCCCCAGGCACGGCATGGTGTCCGTAATGCTGTGATACCGTTGGCATTCGCTTCCTCCTCTATTCGTCCGCACCCATTGTATCCTTTGGAATCTTATGTCTCGTCTGCACCTTCATATCCTCGGCAGTGGCTCTAAAGGCAACTGCGCACTCATCGAGGGCCCGCAGGGGCTCATTATGGTCGATGACGGACTGTCTCGCCGCGAGACATTAAAGCGCATGGCAGAACTGGGGCTCTCGACAGACAACGTCTCGGCTCTTCTCATTACTCATGAGCATAGCGATCACATCAAGGGCCTCGATGTCTGGTGCAAGCACTGGCACGGCCCCCTCTTTGCCAGCAGGGGGACTCTTTCGAGCAAAGAAAATCTTTCGCATCTGCCTGTCGAGGAATTCGATCCCGGTGACACCCTATCCATTGCCGGCATCCACGTGCAAACCTACTCAACATCACACGATGTCATCAATCCAGTCGGTTATCGATTCGACACCCTCGATGATTCCATCGGCTTTGCCACCGACACCGGAGAGCTATCGAGCCAAGCCATGAACACCCTCAAAGATTGTCGAGTCCTCGCGCTCGAGAGCAACCACGATGCGACCATGCTGCGCGAGGGAGAATATCCCCGCTTTCTTCAGGAGCGCATCCTGTCTGCAAGGGGACACCTCTCCAATGGCCAAGCCGCCGAAGCCGCGCGCGAACTTGTTACCGATCGCACCGAACAGCTCATTGCCATGCATATCAGCCAAGATAACAATCGTCCGAGCCTTACCGTCAAAAGCTATGCCAAAGCTCTGGCCGCAACCCTGGATGACGAGGTCGGCAGCTCCGCAACCCTTCTCCAAGGATCGCGAAAACTCTCGATACGCCCTGCGAGTCAGTATCAGCCGGCAACCATTCAATAGACTGTCCTAGACAGCAAAAGGGGCCGAGAATCGCTTCCCAGCCCCTTTTGCTGTCTTTTCATAGCGCAGAACACCAACGAAGTTAGTCGATGGAGATCTTCGTAACGTTCTTCTTCTCGACGATCTTGGGAACCGTAACGGTCAGGATGCCGTCAGCGTACTTAGCCGAGAGGCCCTCGCTCGAAGCGTCCTTTAGATACACGCCACGCGTCGCGCTGTACGAGCTGAACTCCTTCTGCAGGAAGTTCTTGCCCTCGTTCTCCTCGTCTTTCTCGACATTCACGCTAATGGACAGACGGCCCTCATTGAGCTCGACATCGATATCGTCCTTGGCGACACCGGTCAGATAGGCCTTGACCTCATAGCCGTCGCCCTTATCCTCAACGTCAACGGGAAACGCCTTGGAAGCAATCGAGTTGTTTGCAAGGTCGGTCATATCATCAAACAGATCGAACAGCGGGCTAGCAGAAGGACGAACGCCAAAAACCGAACGATAAGGAACCATGCTTGCCATGTTTACCACTCCTTTTAGGACTGCCGAGCCATCTTCTAGGTGACTGGGACTTCTTTTGACGCTCTTATATATGCCCACCCAGTGCTTATATATACATCGACTATAAAGTTTTTTGAGTCCAGTATTATAAGCATATCTAAGTGTGTGTGACTAAGGTTTTAGTAAGGTTAAGGTTCTTTGAACCAGAGCTTAAATAACGAGTATGTTCGCAGCTACAAATAACAAGGGGCTTACAATGAGCGCGTACACGTTGTTGGTAACGAGCTAAAGGGCATCATGGACGACCAAAACCAGAACAAAATGTTTATGCCGACGCAGGGGGAAGATACTTCCACGCAGCCGCCACGGTTCCATCGCCCCCACATCTCGCAAGAGCCCATTAATGATCCGGAGCCCGAGTATGTGACGAGAAATCGATATCAAACACTCGAGGATGCCCAAACGGGGCGTAAACATATGGGCGTCGCCTCGGGAGACCCTGTATATCTGAAAGACGCACCATTATCTAAAAACAGCGCAGCTAGTGAGGAGCCTCTGAAAGCATCCGCTGCCAATCAACAAAGAGGTCCTCGACCAAAGCAAACCTTAACGCATTCGGCTCGCTATCTCGAAACGCCAAAACAGGGAAAATCAATCTTCGTTTCGTCAAGTAAACGACGCAAGCAGCATCGACTGACAATCCTGCTTTTGATCATTGCGGTCATAGCAGTTGCCCTTGTTATTCGATTTATTTTCTTTAAATAAAAGCTCAATACCAAAAACGATAAGATCGTCTGGTGTAAATGAGTCATTTACGCCCGGTAAACGCAAAAAAGGGGGAGGCCGCGAGGCCTCCCCCTTCTCAGTTCAAGCGTACGGCTCGGTGCCGTCCACCGGTCAGCGGCGCCC
>ERZ1673696.112-NODE-112-length-89850-cov-17.150287_pt1 | contig 89850 bp, 75 predicted proteins | sample MGYA00580226_ERZ1673696 | MGnify/ENA primary metagenome ERZ1673696 (study PRJEB41218, sample SAMN15661743) | gut metagenome | host: Homo sapiens | place: Canada: London | collected 2015-08-20/2019-03-30 | study: EMG produced TPA metagenomics assembly of... | reverse complement strand
AGGGCAGCGCCACCCGCCAGCAGGTCGCAACGATCCTGATGAACTTCTGCCAGAATGTGAAGAAGTAACCACCGTTGCGCAAGACGGAATAACCGCAGCAAAAAGCACCCCTTCGGGCTCAGCCCGAGGGGGTGCTTGACATTGCCGGAAGCTCCTCCGGGGGTTTCCGGCATAAGATTTGCGGCCTGCTGCGTGCGGCGCGTCAGCCCTCGCCGGGCAGAAGCTTGCCATGCCGCCGCAGCACCAGAAACGCGATCACGCAGATGATGACCGACAGCAGAGAGCCCGCCGCCGTTGCCAGCCCCATGGGCAGCAGCGTCGCGGGGAAGTACCTGCTCGTCAGGTATGCGCCCGGTACGCGCACGAGCACCACCGCCGTGATGTTGTGCACGAACGACAGCTCCGAGCGGCCGATGGCGCAGAAATATCCGCTGAAGCAAAAGTGCACGCCGGCAAAGCAGCAGTCGAGGATATACCCGCGCAGATACGGCCCGCCCGCCGCGACGACGGCCGCGTCATGCGTGAAGAGTGCGACGACCGGTTCGGCGACGAACTGGATGACGACCGAGATGAGCACGCCGAAGCCGAACGCGACGGCGATGGCATACCACAGCGTCTGCAGCGCGCGGCGGGGCTTGCCCGCGCCGATGCATTGCGCGCCGAGCGCCGACACCGTCGAGAGCATGGACGACGGCACGAGGAACAGAAAGCTGATGATCTTCTCCACGATGCCGACGGCGGCTGCGTCCGTGAGGCCGCGGCGGTTGGCGATGACGGTGATGAACAAAAACGCGATCTGGATCAGTCCGTCCTGCAGCGCGATCGGCACGCCGATGCGCAGAATGCGCCCCATGACCGCCCGCTGCGGGCGAAAATCGTCCCGCGTGAGGGCAATGCCGCCGCGCGCGCCGCGCATGACCGCGAGCGACACCGCCACGCTGACCGCCTGCGCCAGCGTTGTGCCGAGTGCCGCGCCCGCCGGGCCCATGTGCAGCGCGCCGATGAACAGGTAATCGAGCGCGATGTTCACCGCGCACGCGACGGCGATGAAGTACATCGGGCGTTTGGAATCACCGAGGCCGCGAAAGACGGACGCGATGATGTTGTACGCCGTGATCAGCGGCACGCCGAGAAAACAGATGCGCAGATACGCGACCGTGCCGGACACGGCCTCGGCCGGGGTGGACATGACTGCCGCGATCGGCCGCGCCAGCGCGAGCAGCAGCCCCGTGACCGCAACGCTCAGCACCAGAAACAGCGTCATCGTGTTGCCGGTATAGTGCGCGGCGCTTTTTTGATCGCGCGCGCCGACGGCCTGCCCGATCGTGACCGTCGCGCCCATGGCGAGGCCGACGATCATGAGCGTGAGCATGTGCATGACCTGACTGCCGACGGACACCGCCGTCGTGCCGGACGCGTCCGCGTATTGGCCGATGATGAACAGGTCGGCCATGCCGTAGAGCGTCTGCAAAAAGTACGAAAACAGGTATGGCAGCGAAAAGCGCACGATGTTGCCGAAGACGCTGCCGGTCGTGAGATTTTTCTCCATGGTGTTTGCCCTCCCGACGAAACGTCAGAACGTCAGGCGCATCTGATACCACACGACGCCGCCGTGGGTGGAGGCCGACACGCCCTCACTCACGAAGCCGAACTTCGCATAGTAGTGCACGAGCCGATCCTTGCACGTGAGCACAAGGCCGCGCCGCCCCTGCGCGCGGGCGTCGGCAATGGCGCGCTCGAGCAGCTGTCCCGCATAGCCGTGCCGCCGGTAGTCGGGCAGTGTGTTCACGCCGAAGATCATCTGCCACGCGCCGTGCGCGTCGTGCAGGGATGCATCGGCATAGAGATCGTCCGTGAGGTCGGCGCGGTCGGTGACCATGCCGTCGACGAACGCGATGAGCGCGCCGCCGTCAAACATCAGCCAGAAGTGGCCGCCGTAGTGCGCCAGCCGGTCTGCGAACTCCGCGCGCGTCGCGGCCTCCGCCGCGGGAAAGCACGCCGCCTCCACCGCCGCCACGGCGTCGAGATCGGCGAGGGTCGCCGTGCGAATGATCCGGTCCATATTCATGCCTCCGTTTCGTCCAGCAGCAGCGCGGTCAGCTCCGCCACCGTGCGGCAGTAGTGCGGGCTGATGCGCTGCATCGTTTCAATGATGTGCGGCACGGTGTGCGTCCACCCGGCCGCAATGAAGTCCACGCCCGCGCGGTCGGCCATGTCCTTGCCGGGCTTGAGGTCGTCGATGACCACGAGCTGCTCCGGCCGCAGGCCGAGCACGTGCTCGATCTGATAGATCGGCCACGGTGCGGGCTTGCGCCGCTCCGGGTCGTCGTCCCAGCCGTAGATGAGCTCCGGCGTGGGCAGATCGTGCGCGCGGTAGTCGCGCAGGATCGTCTCCGGCACGGAGTGACTCACGACGCAGATGTGCCCGCCCGCGGCATGATACCGCTGCAGCAGCTCGCGCATACCGGGGAAGGTGTCCGGCACGTGCGTGCGCGCGTTCTCCAGCCACGTGCGGTACTGAAAGTCCATCTCGCTGTCGGAAAAATGCAGAATGTCGCTGCACAGCGCGCCGAAGCCGGGCTCGAACGAGTAGGAAAAAAAGTCGTCGAGCGTCATGTGCACGTCCGGCCGCAGCGTTCTGAGCGTCTGCACGAAGGCAGGGTAATTGACGGACGCGGTGCTGTTGACGACCGTGTCGTCATGGTCGAGCACCAGACATTGGTAGCGCATGGGCGACGCCTCCTTCGGGTTGAAATATGGATGCATTTTATCACACGGCGCGCGAAAATGCACGCGCGTGCACGAAAATGCCCGGACGAAGTTTCCCTCCGTCCGGGCCGATGCCTTGTACAGTTTGCTCAGAAGCTGCCGGCGGCCGTGCTTGCGCCCGCGCCCCAGAGCAGCACGCGCAGCACGCCGATGAGCGCGAGGTGCGCGGGATAATAGACGTAAAAGAGCTTGCCCATAGAGCGCCATTTGCCGCGTGTGCCGTCATAGCAGCGCAGCAGCGGGATGGAGAGCGCTGTGCCGAGCTGCACGAGCGCGTACACCTTATCAATGAAGAAAAAGTACACGAGCGCATACACGGCTGACCACACCATGAGCCAGCACATCTGGCGGCGGAAGTCCCCGCGTGCCTGCCCCATGAACAGGATCGCCATCGCGGCCACGCAGCTCCAGTCCGACGGGAAGGTGATGGCGCAGATCACAAACGTCAGCACGATCTTGACCCAGTTTTTAATCCGCTCGTCGTCGTGGATGACGAGCAGCATGAGTCCCCACGCGAGCGACCAGACGACGCCCGTCTGGTTGAACGGCCCGGTGGACAGCGGCAAAAACGGGATGCCGAAGCAGAAATCATACGCAAAGTGCGAGATGAACGCGAGCGCGAACAGGCGCACGGCGTACTTTTTCACATCGTGCGTGTAGTGATAGCCCTCGACGACGAAAAACCACATGATCGGCGCCGTCACGCGGCCGAACAGGTGCAGCAAAAGCACCCACCACGCGGTGCTGTATCCCGGCCAGAGCGTCCACGTGAGGTGGTCGAGCGTCATGGCGAGGATGGCGATGCCCTTGAGCGCATTGCCGCTCAGGGCCGGTCTGCGGGTCTGGAGCATAGGGTCACCTCCGGAAGAATCGGGTCATGCCTCCCGCACTGGGAAACACACCTCGGTCACGAATTCGTCGGGGTTTTGTGTCTCATGCGGGCTGACGTGGTAGATGTTGAACATCGGCCCGGCGCTCTCGTAGCCGTTGGCCGTGACCCACGCCGCGACGGCCGCGATCACGTCGCTGATCTGCGCGTAGCTGCCGCGAAACACGCAGCCGGCATACGTGACGGGCGGCAGCGTCCGGAACCGGACGTGCTCCGTGTCGGGGTAGCGGCCGCGGACGGTCTTGCTCGCCTCGATGAGCACGTCGCGCTCTTTATATTCCTCGTCGAGGAACGTTACGCTGCAATAGCACGGGTCATCGGGTACGAGGGGCATGTGGTCGGTCTCGCAGCACAGCACGTCCCACACCATGCCCTCGGCCTCGTAGCAGGGGATGGTCATGCGCACGCACGCGGCATAGCGCGCGGGCAGAGTCTTGATGGTCACATTGTAGTTCATGTCTGCTTCCTTTCTCAGCCGCTCACGGGCTGTGTCCAGAAGCCGCAGTTTCTGCGCCGTGTCGGCGGCAAGTGCCTCCAGCCGGGTGCGCTGCGCGGCCAGGCGCGCATCGAGCGCCGCGCGGTCGTCATACAGGCGCAGCAGCTCGCGCGTGTCGCTCAGGCCGAAGCCGAGCGCGCGCAGCGCGGCGATGCGTCCGGCGGTGATGAGCTGCCGCTCGCTGTAGTAGCGGTAGCCGGTCATGGGATCGACTTCCGACGGGGCGAGCAGCCCCACCTCATCATAGTGGCGCAGCATACGAACGCTGACTCTGGACAGTTTTGAAAATTCACCGATCTTCAGCATGGCGGTACCTCCGTGCCGGTCGTATTTTTTGAGCTCACGCACAGCATAAGCCCTCTCACCGTGTCAGAGTCAAGGGGTCATTTTCTCTTTTTCAGCATAGCAAATCCGCACCGCCGCGTCAATGCCCGCGGCGCAGAATGAAACCGCCCGCGGCAGCTTTGGCTGCCGCGGGCGGAAATGTCCGGCTGCGCGCGTCAGGTTTCGTCGGTCCCGGCCGTCTCGCCGAGGCCCGCATCGTCCTCCCCGAGGATGCCGAGCTTGCCGATGGCGTGGCGGCAGAGCGCGGTATACGTCTGCTCGCTGATGTCGTGCTCCATCTTGCAGGCGTCCTCCTCGGCGGTCTCGGCGTCCACGCCGAGCTCCATGAGAAACTTGGTCAGCGTGTGGTGCCGGTCGAGCATACGCGAGGCGATGTCCATCCCGCTCGGCGTGAGCGTGATGAGCCCGTCGCGGTCCATGGTGATGTAGCCGTTTTCGCGCAGGCGCTTGGTCGTGTAGGTCACACTCGGCTTCGTGACGCCGAGGTGCTCTGCGATGTCGATCGAGCGAATGTATCCGTGCCTCTGCTGCATCATCAGCATTGCCTCCAGATAGTCCTCTGCGGCTCTGAGTATCTGCATAGCGGTTTTCACCAACCTTTTCGTGAAATCTTTTTTAGGTTAGCACACTTTAACCAAAATTGCAAGAGACGCGGCTTTTTTATATTTTCCTCTTGACATACGATGTTAGATGCGTTAAACTTTGGCATGGTTAAGGAAGTTTAACTTCTGTTAAACGAATGTAACCAATCTTTTTTCATCTAAGGTTAGCACGCTCTAACCGTTTACCAGTGGAGGGATATCTATGATGCCGCTGAATCTCGCCAACATCGGCGAGGAGACACTGATTCTGAAAGTCGGCGGGAACCCGGAGATCAGAAAGCATTTGGCCGATCTGGGGTTTGTCCCCGGCGGGACGGCTACGGTCGTATCGGCGATCGGCGGGAATCTGATCGTGAAGGTCAAGGAATCCCGCGTTGCCATCAGCGATGAGATGGCACGCAAGATCATGATTTAAGGGAGGAAGTACGATGAAAACGCTGCGAGACGCCAAGATCGGCGAAACGGTCAAGGTCGTGAAGCTGCACGGTGAGGGCGCGATCAAGCGCCGCATCATGGACATGGGCATCACGAAGGGCACGGATGTGTACGTGCGCAAGGTCGCGCCGCTCGGTGATCCGGTTGAGGTCACGGTGCGCGGGTACGAACTGAGTCTGCGCAAGGCCGACGCCGAGATGATCGAAGTTCAGGCGTAAATATCTGTAAGCAAAAAATATTTATTACATAAGGTAGGATCCCCCGAAGCAGAGGAGAATATCACAAAGGAGCATCCGAATGGAAAAGCAAATCAAGATTGCCCTAGCCGGTAACCCGAACTGCGGCAAGACGACGCTGTTCAATGCGCTGACCGGCTCCAATCAGTTTGTTGGCAACTGGCCGGGCGTCACGGTCGAGAAAAAGGAAGGCCGGCTGAAAAAGCATGATGATGTCGTCATCATGGACCTTCCCGGCATTTACTCGCTCAGCCCCTACACGCTGGAGGAGGTCGTCGCCCGCAACTACCTGATCGACGAGCGGCCGGACGCCATCCTCAACATCGTCGACGGCACGAACCTCGAGCGCAACCTGTACCTGACCACGCAGCTGACCGAGCTGGGCATCCCGGTGGTCATGGCCGTGAACATGATGGACATCGTGCGCAAGAGCGGCGACCAGATCAACATCAACCAGCTCTCGCAGCAGCTCGGCTGCAAGGTCGTGGAGATCTCGGCCCTGAAGGGTGACGGTGTCATGGCCGCGGCGGAGGCCGCCATCGAGGCTGCCAGATCCACCAAGACCGTGCCGATGCACACGTTCTCCGGTCCGGTCGAGCACGCGATCGCCCACATTGAGGAGGCGGCCGTGCACACACTGCCGGAAGAGCAGCAGCGCTGGTACGCCATCAAGATCTTTGAGCGCGACGACAAGGTGCTCGCAAAGCTCCACATCCCCGAGGATGTGCACGCGCACATCGAGGCGGACATCAAGGCCGCCGAGGAGGAGCTCGACGATGACGCCGAGTCCATCATCACAAACGAGCGCTATGTCTATATCGCGGAGGTCATCCGCGCCTGCTACCGCAAGAAATCCAAGGCCACGCAGTCCACGTCCGATAAGATCGACCGCATCGTCACCAACCGCTGGCTGGGCCTGCCGATCTTCGCCGTGGTCATGTTCCTCGTCTACTGGGTCGCCATGGTCGCCGTCGGCGCGCCCGCGACCGACTGGGCCAACGACGGCGTGTTCGGCGACGGCTGGCACCTGCTGGGCATCGGTTCGAGCGCCTATAACGACGCCAACGACGAATACACCGCCGCGACCGAAGCGGTCGACGCGTTCCTGGGTCTCGACACCGAAGCCGAAGACTTCGACGCCGACGCCGCGCTCGCGGACATGAAGGACTTCGTGCCGAGCTCCGACACCGCGACCGTCACGGTCGAGGACGAGGAGACGCTGGCCGAGAACGAACTGACCGCTTACTACGACACGATCCCCGATGACGCCGACGAGGACAGCACCGTGGGCATGACGTATGTCGACGCGGTCGCCTATCTCGAAGAAAACGGCTTTGACGCGCCCGATCCGGCCGATTACGGTGTCTGGGTCCCGGGCATCCCGGTCCTGATCGGCAACGGTCTGGAAAAGGCGGGCTGCGCCGACTGGCTCAGCGGTCTGATCCTGGACGGCATTGTCGCCGGTGTCGGCGCGGTGCTCGGCTTCGTGCCGCAGATGCTTGTCCTGTTCTTGATGCTGGCCTTCCTTGAGGCCTGCGGCTACATGTCCCGTATCGCCTTCGTGCTCGACCGTATCTTCCGCAAGTTCGGTCTGAGCGGCAAGTCCTTCATCCCGATGCTCATCGGCGTCGGCTGCGGCGTGCCGGGCGTTATGGCTTCGCGTACCATTGAAAACGAGCGTGACCGCCGCATGACGATCATGACCACCACCTTCATCCCCTGCGGCGCGAAGGTGCCGTTCATCGGCATGATCGCCGGCGCCCTCTTCGGCGGCAGCGCATGGGTCTCCACCTCCGCGTACTTCATCGGCATGGCCGCCATCATCATCTCCGGCATCATGCTCAAGAAGACCAAGATGTTCTCCGGCGATCCGGCTCCGTTTGTCATGGAGCTTCCGGCCTACCACTGGCCGACGCTGGGCAACGTCCTGCGCTCCATGTGGGAGCGCGGCTGGTCCTTCATCAAGAAGGCCGGCACGATCATCCTGCTGTCCACGATCTTTGTCTGGTTCACCACGTACTTCGGCACGGTCGACGGCACGTTCCGCATGCTGTCCGAGGACGAGATCGACCACTCCATCCTCGCTGCCATCGGCGGCGTGCTCGCCTGGATCTTCAAGCCCCTCGGCTGGGGCAACTGGCAGGCGGCAGTCGCCTCCATCACCGGCCTCGTTGCCAAGGAGAACATCGTCGGCACGCTCGGCATCCTCTACGGCGGCGGCGACGGCAGCGTGTACCAGAACATCGCGGCCGCCTTCAACGGCATCAGCGGTTACAGCTTCCTGGTGTTCAACCTTCTGTGCGCTCCGTGCTTCGCGGCCATCGGTGCCATCAAGCGCGAGATGAACAGCCAGAAGTGGACCTGGTTCGCCATCGGCTATCAGTGCGGCTTTGCTTACCTGTGCGGCCTGATGATCTACCAGTTCGGCTGCGCCTTCACCGGCAGCCTGAACATCATCGGCCTCATCTGCGCGGTCCTGGCGCTGGCCGGCATCATCTACATGCTGGTGCGTCCGTACAAGGAGGCCACCACACTCAAGGCCTGAGCCTTGCTGAATTTCGCAAACGCAAAGGAGTGAATACCTATGCTGCACTGGATCGGTGCAAACCTCTCTACGATTTTGATTTCGATCTTTCTCATTGCCATTGTCATCCTAATTTCCCTTTCCCTGATCCGCCAGAAGCGGCAAGGGCGCTCCTCCTGCGGCGGCAGCTGTGCCCATTGCGGTGCACAGTGCCATAGCTGCCACCCCAAAAGGCAGTGACACCCCCACATGGACAGACAGAGACTCCTACTCTGTCTGTCCTTTTTTTAAACTCTTGCAGCCTTTCGCCGCCGGCAGGCAGACCCTTAACAACATTTTCAGGCGTTTCTTCACAGATTCGTCACCCTTTTTCCGGGAACTTCTTTACAATGGAGGCGTCTATCCTGTCAGGACTGCGGCGCAAGGCCGCGGGGAAAGGAAACCTACCGCCATGAAATTTCTCAAACGGGCACTGCCCATCGTGCTTGCCGTGTGTCTGCTGGCAAGTCTCGGCGCGGTGTCGGCCATCGACGCCGGTGAGACGCGCACCGTTATCGGCGCCGACCTCACGGACGAGCAGATCAAGACCGTCTACAAGACCTTCGGCATCGAGCGCGGCAGCGTCAAAGAGCTGACCGTCACGAATCAGGACGAGCGGCAATACCTCAGCGGTGTCATCAGCGACGCGCAGATCGGCACGAAGGCCATCTCCTGCATCTCCATCGAGGTGCTTGCCGCCGGAAAAGGCATGACCGTCAACACGTCGCACATTACCTACTGCACGAGCCAGATGTACATCAGCGCGCTGGCGACTGCCGGCATCATGGACGCGAAGATCAGCGTGACCGCGCCGTTTGACGTCTCGGGCACTGCGGCGCTGACCGGCATCTACAAGGCGTATGAGGACATCACGGGCACGAAGCTCGACGAGACTGCCAAGGCCGTCTCCTCGCAGGAGCTGGCGACGACGGCGGAGCTCGCGCAGGCCATCGGCGACTATGACTCGGTCGAGATCGTCAACGAGCTCAAGCTCATCCTCAACGAGACCAAGGACATGACCGACGCTGAACTGCGCGCCAAGATCCGCGAGATCGCCGCCGAGTACAACGTCACGCTCACGGACGACCAGATGACCCAGCTCGTGAACCTCTGCCGCTCGCTCGAAAAGCTCGACACGAACGCCCTGCTCTCAAAGGTGCAGGCCGTGCAGGACACGCTCAAGCAGCTTGCCGGCGCCAAGGAGAAGGTCGCCGCCTTCACCGGCAAGGTCAAGGACGTCATCACCGCCATCGGTGATTTCTTCGACCGCGTCATCGCGTTCTTCCGCAAGTAAACCCGGATATGCTGACCCGCCCGCAGGCAGCGCCTGCGGGCGGGCTTTCGCGTTTATTTTTCCAGTGTGGCGAGCTTCTCGCGGCGGATGCGTCCGGCGTCCCGGCGGACGAAGTACGCGGGGATGAGGATGAACACCGCGCTCACGGCCGCGGCCAGAAACAGCTCATACGGGTAGAGGTAGCTGCCGGCATAGCTCGGATATTTGGCGAGCACCTCCGCCGTCGGCTCGAGCGCGACAGCCTTGATGATGAGCGGGTCGATGATGCTCGCAATTACCATGGGCAGCATGATGTAGATGACCATCTTCACACTCTGTGACGCACCGGCGCGCCCGGCGGGCGTATAGTCGCGCGATGAGGCGGTGAACAGACCCGCCATGGCGAGGTTTCCGGCCATGATGCACGTGCCGCCGACGCACAGCAGCGGCATGGCGTGGCCGAGGAATTTGATGCTGTAGGCGATCAACCCGCCGAGCACCTGCATGGCGGCCACGGGGTAATAGAATTTCTCCTTGCCGAAGCGGTCCATGGCCTTGCCCGCGAGCACGGACAGCACTGCCGAGGCGAGCACGACGATGCCGATGGGCAGGATGTAGTTGTCGATGCCGAGCGTGACCTCGACGAGCGAGATCATGTACGGCTGCCAGAGCTGCATGGCAAGACCCGAGAACATCATGCCGAGAAAGCAGACGTAGATCATCTTGTTGGCGTGGATGTTCGCCGGGCGGAAGGCGTAGAGCACGTCGCGCAGGTACGTGTCGCCCTGCACGGGGCGCAGGGCGGGGCTGTCGCGGAAGATGCACAGACCGAGCACACCGGCCGCGCTCGTCAGGCCGCCGAGCACGAGGAAAAAGCCCGTCCAGTTGCCGTGCACGGTCATGCCGTCAAAGCCGGCGAAGATGACGATGAGCGCGACGATCGGCAGAATGCTCAGCACGATGTCCACGACGCCGCGGTTCGTGACGTCGGTCACGTCCGTGACCCAGGCGGAAAAGGCCGAGTCGTTGGCCGTGCTGCCGATGGCGGACATGACGCAGTCCATGACGACGAAGAGCGTCACCGCGAGACCGACGCTGCCGCCGACCTGCCCGTTGCCGAAGAGCGCGAACGCCGCCGTCGTGATGCCCCAGAGGATGTAGCCCCAGCAGACGAAGGCGCGGCGCTTGCCCACGCGGTCCGACCACGCGGCGCTGAAGATCGTCGCGAGCGCGGCAGCGATGGCGCTGGCGGCAACGGTCGCGGAGGTCGCCCAGCCGGCGGCCGTGATATTTTTTTGAATGTAGGTGGAGAAGTAGACGTTTTCGACCATCCAGGCGATCTGCCCGATGAAGCCGAACACCAGCAGACTTGTCCAGACGCGCGCGCCGAGCGGCGTCGCCTTTTTGACGACCAGAGTATCTTTCATAGCGTGCCTCCCTCTGTCCGGTGCGGACACAAAAAGGATACCATGCACGCCGGAAAACGGCAACCCGTTTCCGGTGCTGCGGCGGCTGCACAGGGCAGAAAAAATTTTTTCAAAAATTTTTTCTTTCTTTGCATTAAAAACGAAAGCTGGCGCATTATTACGGCAGAACGGAAACAAATTAGATTTTCGTCAGACAGAGCACGCTTTCCTCTTAAGGTTGTTTACCGGTTATTTACAACTTTACCCCACACACACAAACTTTTGCTTGCTCTGCGGCGCCTGCGCGACACACACGCGTGGGCGCATTCTTTTTTAAATGCCGCGTTCCGGTCTGCGCTTTTCCGAGCAGACTGCGCCCCCGGAGAAAAGTGCTCTGCGCTCGACCGGCCGCGCGCCGGGGCGGGGGAAACCGGCCGCGTGCGCAGCGGCACAAACTGCCCAAGACGCGAAAAAGGCTCGCCCAATCGGGCGAGCCTTGTTCGGTGCAATGATTGCAATTCACACAGCGCGGGTGACCTTGCCGCTGCGGAGGCAGCGGGTGCATGCGTAGACGTGCTGGGGTTTGCCGTCCACGATGGCCTTGACGCGCTTCACATTGGGTTTCCAAGTGCGGTTGGAACGGCGGTGAGAGTGGCTCACCTGAATGCCGAAGCTCACGCCCTTGTCGCAAAACTGACATTTTGCCATTGGTTGAAGCACCTCCTTCTCTAATATCTGCGAGAACAGCTTTCTCATAATAGCAGAAACGATGGCCGATTGCAAGATGATTTTCACATTTTCTGCGCATTTTCTGCCGCGCAGCCGGAAAAATCCCCGCCGCGGCGCAAAAGCCGTTGCCAAATGCCGCTGTGTTCGCTACAATAGAATACGGGGGAGCAGACGCTCCGCCCGTATGATCACAGCTTCCCGCCGCCGTGCGCGGCGTTGTCAGAAAGGAGATGCGCACCATGGGCGCACCGCGTTATACCGTACCGCTGCAAAAGATCGTCACCGAGCAGGGGCTGACCGTCCTGCACGCCGCCGCCGATTACGACGCGCGCGCGATCAGCACGGCCGATGTCAACCGGCCGGGGCTGCAGCTTGCCGGCTTCTACAACTATTTTGACCCCGAGCGCCTGCAGATCATCGGCCGCGTCGAGAGCACGTTTCTCGAGACGCTCACATCCGCGCAGCGGCGCGAGCGGTTTGAGACGTTCATGCGCTATAACATCATCGGCCTTGTCATCTGCCACGGCATGGACCCGTTCCCGGAGTGCCTGGAGATGGCGGAAAAGTACGACCGCAACCTCTTTCTCGTGCGCAAGGACACCTCGGAATTCATGGCCGACCTCATCGCCTCGCTCTCGAGCTATCTCGCCCCGCGCCTGACGCAGCACGGCGTGCTCGTCGAGGTGTTCGGCGAGGGCGTGCTCATCACGGGCGACAGCGGCGTCGGCAAGAGCGAGACGGCGCTCGAGCTCATCAAGCGCGGCCACCGGCTCGTCGCGGACGACGCCGTGGAGATCAAGCGCATCAACCGCACGACGCTCATGGGCTCTGCGCCCGAGATGATCCGCTATTATATGGAGCTGCGCGGCATCGGCGTGATCGACGCGCGGCAGATCTACGGCGTCGGCGCGGTCAAGCCCGAGACGCGCATAGACCTTGTCGTGCAGCTCGAGCCGTGGGAGGACGGCAGGGCCTATGACCGGCTTGGCCTGACGACGGAGTATTGCGAGATCCTCAACGTGCGCGTGCCGTGCGTGACGATCCCGGTCGGACCGGGACGCAACCTCGCCGTGATCCTCGAGCTTGCCGCGATGAACAACCGGCAAAAGGGCATGGGCTATAACGCCGCGCAGAAGCTCGCCGCCGAGCACGACCGCGGCATTGACCTCGGCATCGGATTTTGACCCGGAAAGGACAGAACGAACACTATGGCAAATTTGGATCTCATCGTCCGGGCACTGCGTGCGCAGTGTCCGGGACTGGAGATATTGGAACACGAACCGATGCGCGCGCACTGCTCGTTTCGCATCGGCGGACCGGCGCGTGCGCTGGTGCGCCCCGCGTCCGCGGAGGAGACGGCGGCCGTGTGCCGCATCGTGCGCGACGGCGGCGCGCAGCCGCTCATCATCGGCAACGGCACGAACCTGCTCATCACCGACGGCGCGCTCGAGCGCATCGTCGTGCAGATGGGCGACAATATGGCTGCCGTCACGCAGCCGGACGCGACGCATCTGAGCGCGGGCGCGGGCATCCCGCTGGCGCGGCTGGCGCAGGCGGCACTCGGCTGCGGTCTTGCGGGGCTGGAGTTTGCGCACGGCATCCCCGGGTCGCTGGGCGGCGCGGTGTCGATGAACGCCGGTGCTTACGGCGGCGAGATGAAGGACGTCGTCGTCTCGACGCGCTACCTTGACGGGGAGCTGCGCCTGTGTGAGGCGCACGGCAGCGCGCATGACTTCGGCTACCGCCACAGCGCGTTTTCCGACACGGACTGCGTCCTGCTCGGCAGCACGCTCGCGCTCACGCCGGGCGACCCGGCGGACATTCAGGCGCGTATGCGCGACCTGAGCGAGCGCCGCCGCAGCAGACAGCCGCTCGACCTGCCGAGCGCCGGCAGCACGTTCAAGCGCCCCGTGGGGGGCTATGCCGCCGCACTCATCGATCAGGCCGGGCTCAAGGGCTACACGGTCGGCGGCGCGCAGGTGAGCGAAAAGCACGCGGGCTTTGTCGTCAACCGCGGCGGCGCCACGTTTGACGATGTGCTGCGGCTCATGGACGATGTCCGCAGCGCGGTGCTGCGCACGTCCGGCGTGGAGCTCGAGCCGGAAGTGAAGATCATCCGGGGGTGATGGGATGGAATTTCTGATCGTATCGGGGCTGTCCGGCGGCGGCAAGAGCCGCGCGGCCGACGTGCTGGAGGATCTGGATTTTTACTGCGTGGACAATATGCCCACGGCACTGCTGACGAAGTTTGCCGAGCTCTGCCTCGCCACGCGCGGCCGGTATGAAAAGGTCGCGCTCGTGACGGATATCCGCAGTCAGGAGAGCTTCACCGAGCTCTTTGACGCGCTTGGCGAGCTTGCGGATATGGGCGTGGATTACCGCATCCTGTTCGTCGAGGCGTCGGAGAGCGCCATCGTGCGCCGCTATAAGGAGTCGCGCCGCCCGCACCCGCTGCAGGCCGAGAGCCGCTGCTCCCTGCCGGAGGCCGTGCGCCGCGAGAGCGAGCTGCTCGCCCCCGTGCGCGAGCGCGCAGACTATGTCATCAACACCACGGGCCTCACGCTCTCGATGCTGCAAAAGCGCATCTGTGAGATCTTTGTCGACGGCGGCACGCGGCGCGATATCCTCATCAACGTCGTGGCCTTCGGCTTCAAGTACGGCATCCCGATCGACGCCGATCTGGTGTTTGACGTGCGCTTTCTGCCCAACCCGTATTATGTGGAAAAGCTCCGGCCGCTCAGCGGCATGGACGACGAGGTGCAGGAATATGTCCTGCGCAGCGACGTGGCGCAGCGCTTTCTCGAAAAGCTCACCGGCATGATCGACTTTCTCCTGCCGCAGTATGCTGCCGAGGGGCGCTATGCGCTCACGATCGGCATCGGCTGCACCGGCGGCCAGCACCGCAGCGTGGCCGTGGCCAAGGCGCTGACGGATTATCTCGCCGCGCGCGACGCAAACGTCCGTCTGCGCAACCGGGATTTCCCGAGAACCTGAGCGGAGGCGCACCATGTCCTTTGCAACCGAAGTAAAAAACGAGCTGTGCCGCGTGCCGCTCAGCCGCCATTGCTGCGCCGTGGCCGAGGCCTACGGCGTGCTGCTGTACTGCCACACGTTCACGACGCGGGAGATCCGCATCGTGACGGCGTGCGACGCCTTTGCCGAGCGGCTGCCGAAGCTGTTTCGGCGCGCATTCGGCGCGCATTTTGTGCTCCCGGTCACGGAAAAGGCCGGCGGACGCCATGTGCTGACCATCACCGACCGTGCTGCCATCGAGACGGTGTTCGCCGCCTTCGGCGCGGATCTGTCGCGCACGGTCGCGCACCACATCAACCTCGGCGTGCTGGAGAGCGACTGCTGCAGGGCGTCGTTTCTGCGGGGCGCGTTTCTCGCCGGCGGCAGCGTCACAGACCCGAGCAAGAACTACCATCTTGAGCTCATCACGGCGCACGCGAGCGTCAGCCGCGAGGCGGCCGCCCTGCTCACGGAGCTGGGCTTTGCCGCGCGCAGCATCGACCGCGGCGCCAACACCGTGCTCTATTTTAAAAAGTCCGAGGCCATCGAGGACTTCCTGACCAAGATCGGCGCGCCCTGCGCCGCCATGGACATCATGTCCGCCAAGGTGGAGAAGTCCATGAACAACTCCATCAACCGCAAGGTCAACTGCGACACCGCCAACGCCGACAAGGTCGTCGCCGCGGCGCAGGAGCAGATCGATGCCATCCGCCGCATCGAGCGCGATTACGGGCTCGACGTGCTGCCGGAAAAGCTGCAGAGCGCGGCGCTGCTGCGCATTGCCAATCCCGAGGCCAGCCTTGCCGACCTCGCCATGCTCTCGTATCCGCCGGTGACAAAGAGCTGCCTGAACTACCGGCTGAAAAAACTCATGGAATTTCACATGGACGACTGAAAGGAACGCACGATGGGGTTTGCACATCTGCACGTACATAGTGAATACAGCCTGCTCGACGGCGCCTGCCGCATCGGGCCGCTCGTCGAGCGCGCCAAAGAGCTGGGCCAGACCGCGCTGGCGATCACCGACCACGGTGTCATGTACGGCGCGGTCGCTTTTTACAAGGCGGCCGTAGCTGCCGGCATCCGGCCGATCATCGGCTGTGAGGTCTATGTCGCCCCGCGCGGCATGACCGACCGCGTCCACGGTGTGGACGATGCGTATACGCACCTTGTGCTGCTCTGCCGCGACGAGACCGGTTACCACAACCTCTGCTATCTCGTGTCGGCGGCGTTTGAGCGCGGGTTTTACGGCAAGCCGCGCATCGACTGGCCGCTGCTGCGTGCGCACGCTGAGGGACTCATCTGTCTGAGCGGCTGCGTCGCGGGGGACATTCCGCGCGCGATCCTGCGCGGGGACTATGACGCTGCCAGGGCGCGCGCCGTGGAGCTGCAGGCGCTGTTCGGCGAGGAGAACTTCTACCTCGAGCTGCAAAACCACCGCATGACCGACGAGGCGCGCGTGCGCGCGGCGCTGCTGCGCATCCACCGGGAGACGGGCATCCCGCTCGCGGCGACGAACGACGTGCACTACATCAGAAAGCAGGATGCCTACGATCAGGACGTGCTGCTGTGCATCCAGACCGGGCAGACGCTCGACAGCCCGGATCGTCTGCGCTTTCCGAACGACGAGTTCTACCTCAAGAGCGAGGCGGAGATGCGCGCGCTCTTTGACGAATATCCGGACGCTGTGGAAAACACGCAGCGCATCGCAGACCGCTGCCGGTTTGATTTCACCTTCGGGCACTATCACCTGCCGCGTTTCCTGCTGCCGGAAGGGGAGACGGACTCCGACGCCTATCTCACGAAGCTGTGCGAGCGCGGCTTTGCCCGCCGCTACGGCGACCGGCCGGAGGTGCACGGGCGCATGGAGTATGAGCTCGATATGATCCGGCGCATGGGCTTTGTGGACTATTTTCTCATCGTCAGCGATTTCATCGGCTACGCCAAGCGCCAGCGCATCCCCGTCGGTCCCGGGCGCGGCAGCGCAGCCGGGAGCGTCGTGTCCTACTGCCTCGGCATCACGGACGTTGACCCCGTGCAGTATAACCTCTACTTCGAGCGCTTTCTCAACCCCGAGCGTGTGAGCATGCCGGATATCGACGTGGACTTCTGCGTGCTGCGGCGCGGGGAAGTGATCGACTACGTCATCCGCAAATACGGCGCCGACCACGTGGCGCAGATCGTCACCTTCGGCACGATGGCGGCGCGCGCCGCCGTGCGCGATGTCGGTCGGGTCATGAACCTGACCTACGCCGAGACCGACGCCGTGGCCAAGGCCATCCCCGGCGGCATCAACACCACGCTCGACGAGGCGCTGCAGCAGTCGAAGCCTCTGCGCGCGATGTATGACGGCGACGAGCGGCTGCACCGGCTCATCGACACCGCCCGCGCCATCGAGGGTATGCCGCGCCACGCGTCGACGCACGCGGCGGGCGTGGTCATCACCGAGCAGCCGGTGTATGCCTATGTGCCGCTGGCAAGCAATGACGGCGCACTCGTGTGCCAGTATCAGATGACGACGCTCGAGGAGCTCGGTCTGCTGAAGATGGACTTTCTCGGCCTGCGCAACCTCACCGTGCTCGAGGACGCGGCGCGCCGCGTGCGCCGCCGCGTGCCGGATTTTCAGGTCGAGCGCATCCCGCTCGACGATAAGAAGACGTTTGATATGCTCGCCGCCGGGCGCACCGTCGGCGTGTTTCAGCTCGAGAGCGCGGGCATCACCTCCGTGTGCATGGGTCTGCGCCCGCGCAGCATTGAGGACATCACCGCCGTCATCGCGCTCTACCGCCCGGGCCCGATGGAGAGCATCCCGCGCTTTCTCGCCTGCTCGGCGCATCCGGAGCGCATCACCTATCAGCACCCCCTGCTCGAGCCGATCCTCGCCGTGACCTACGGCTGCATCGTCTATCAGGAGCAGGTCATCGAGATCTTCCGGCAGCTGGCCGGGTTCTCGCTCGGTCAGGCGGACATGATCCGCCGCGCCATGTCAAAGAAAAAAGAGGCCGTCATCACGGCCGAGCGCGCCGCCTTCGTGCACGGCGACCCGGCGCGGAGCATTCCCGGTGCGGTGGCCAGAGGCGTACCGGAGCAGACGGCCAACGAAATTTACGACGAGATCCTTGCCTTTGCAAGCTATGCCTTCAACAAGGCGCACGCGGTGTCCTATGCCATCGTGTCCTACCGCACGGCGTATATGAAGCGCAACTACCCGCACGAATACATGGCGGCGCTGCTGACCTCCGTGCTCGACAACACACCGAAGGTCACGGAGTACATCGCCGAGTGCCGCGAGCTGGGCATCCGCCTGCTGCCGCCGGACATCAACGCGTCCGACGCCGACTTCACCGTGGAAAACGGCGACCTGCGCTTTGGACTCGTGGCCATCAAGGGCGTGGGGCGCGGACTCATTCAGGCGCTCATGCGCGAGCGGGAGATCGGCGGACCGTTCACGGCGTTTGACGAATTCTGCCGCCGCATGAACGGGCACGATCTCAACCGCCGCGCCGCCGAGAGCCTCATCCGCGCCGGCTGCTTTGACCGCATGGGCTATAAGCGCAAGGCGCTCATGCAGTCGGTCGACCGCGTGCTGGTCGGTGCCGCGAGCGAGAGCCGCATGAACCTCACCGGCCAGATGAACCTCTTCAGCACACCGGATGACGGGGGAGAGGCCGCCGACACGACACAGCTCGTGCTGCCGGACGTGGAGGAGTTCACCCGCGCCGAGCTCATGGCCATGGAGCGCGAGACCACCGGTCTCTATCTCACCGGCCACCCGATGGATGCGTACCGCGCCCTTGCGCAGCAGGCGAAGGCCGCGCCCATGGGCGACATTCTGGCGAGCTTTCACGCGCCGGATGCCGCCCCGCACCGCTACCGTGACGGGCAGCGTGTGGTCATCGCCGGCATCTGTACCGCCAGCCGCGAGCGCGCCACGCGCAAAAACACGCGCATGGCCTACCTCCAGCTCGAGGACGACAGCGGCAGCATGGAGGTCATCGTCTTTTCGCCTGCGCTCGATGCCTGCCGCGACCTGCTCGCGCAGGAGACGCCCGCGCTGTTCGTTTCGGGGCGCATCTCGACGCGCGACGAATCCGACCCTCAGCTCGTGGCGGATCAGGTCCTGCCGCTCAGCGAGCAGGGACTTGAGACACTGCGCATGCCACCGCGCCGCGACCCGCCGCCCCGGCCCGAGGCACCGCCGCGGCACCGGCTCTGGGTGCGGCTGCCGGATAAGGAGCACCCGGCCGTCAGGCGCATCGAGCTGATCCTGCAAATGTTCCCCGGCGACGAGCAGCTCGTGCTCGTCTTTGAGGACACAGGCCGTCGCGCCGCTGCGCGCTGCTGCGTGCATCCCGCGCTCGTCGAGGAGCTGCGATCCCTCGCGGGGCAGGGAAACGTCGCCGTCACGGAGGAGAAAACGCGTTGACGCGGCGGGCATTATATGGTATACTAATCGCTAATTTATTTCCCGCCCCCGGATAGGCACCGGGCGGGGAGACAACTCAGGAGTGTGATGATCCGCAATGGACGCTGGCCCTAAGCAGGATTTATGGAATCTTTTGCCTGTTATCATCGTGCTGCTCCTTGGTGCGGCCTATTTCGCCATCATGGAGACAGCCTTTTCATCCGCGAGCCGCATCCGGCTCAAAGCCGCCGCTGACCACGGCAACCGCCGCGCCGGTCAGGCGCTGTATGTGCTCGATCACTTCGATCAGGCGATCACGACGCTGCTGATCGGTACGAACATCCTGCACCTGACGATCGCGACGATCGTGACCGTGGCCGTGCAGCGGGTGTGGGGCATGTGGGCGGTCACCGCCGCGACGCTGGTCACGACCGTGGTCGTGTTCTTCGCCGGGGAGATGCTGCCGAAAAGCATCGCCAAGAAATACGCAGAGCGTCTGGCCATGGCCACGGCGCGTTCGCTGCGGTTTTTCATGGTGCTCTTTCATCCCCTGTCCGTGCTGCTCACCGCCATCGGCAACGCCGCCGCCCGCTGCATCCGCGGCGAGCCCGCCGTGACCGTGACGGAGGATGAGCTGGCCGATATCATTGAGAACATGACAGACGACGGAGAGCTGACCGCCGAGCGCGGCGAGCTCATGAGCTCGGCACTCTCGTTTGCCGAGGTGCCGGTCGAGAGCGTCATCACGGCGCGTGTCGATGTCGCCGCCGTGGATGTGGACGACCCGCCGGAGGAGATCCTTGCCTACGTGCGCGAGCAGCGCCACAGCCGCCTGCCCGTGTACGCCGACAGCGTGGACAATGTCATCGGCATCCTGCAGATCCGCAAATACATCAAGGCCTGCATCAAAGCCGGCGGCAAGGCCGTGGATATCCGTCCGCTGCTCGACGAGCCGGTGTTCGTGCACCAGAGCACGCTCATCGCCGAGGTGCTGCCCGAGCTCAGCCGCCGCAAGGCAAATCTTGCCATCGTCACCGATAACTACGGCGGCACGCTCGGCATCGTCACCGTTGAGGACATCGTTGAGGAGCTCGTCGGCGAGATCTGGGACGAGGACGACGTTGTTGAGGAGTCGTTCGTGCCGCTCGGCGGCGGCCGCTATGAGGTCGATGCCGAGATGACCGTCGGCGAGGTGTTCGACCGCCTCGACTACACCGATCCCGAGGACGACGAGGAGCTGCGCTACAAGCTGCTCGGCGAGTGGACATACGAGCAGTTTTCCTACATCCCGCGCGAGCGGGAGGGCTTCCGCTATCACCGGCTCGACGTGCGCATCTCCGATATGCGCCAAAAGCGCATCGTCAAGCTCATCGTGCGCCTGCTGCCGGAGGAGCCGGACGAGGCTGCGGCCGCTGAGGCCGCCTCGGAGAAAGGGGGCGAGCCGGCATGAGCATCGTGTGGTATTTTGTTGCGCTCGTCGTGCTGATCGCGCTGTCCGCGTTCTTCTCCGCGTCGGAGATGTCCTATTCGTCGGCCAACCGTCTGCGGCTGGAAAACGCCGCTGAGGACGGCAGCCGCCGTGCCAGGGCAGCCGTCGGCATCCTCGACCACTATGACCGTGCCCTGAGTGCCATTCTCATCGGCAACAATCTGGTCAACATCGCCTCGTCGTCGCTCGGTTCCGTGATCGTGATCCTGCTCGCGGGCGAACAGTGGACGTGGGTGTCCACGGTCGTGCTGACGCTGCTGGTCATCATCTTCGGCGAGACGATGCCGAAGATCGTCGCCAAGCAAAACGCCAACGGCATCGCCCTGCGCAATGCCTATGTCATCCGCGCGCTGTCGATCGTGCTCTATCCCGTGATCTGGCTCGTGGTCGGTCTCGTGCACCTGATCACGCGCCCGCTGCGCGGCGACACCGGTGACGGCGACCCGGAGGAGGCTGCCTCGCAGGAGCTGCAGTCGATCATCGAGACTGCCGAGGACGAGGACGTGCTCGACGAGGACCGCAGCGAGCTGCTGCGCTCCGCGCTCGACTTTTCCGACGTCAGCGCGAGCGAGGCCATGACCGCCCGCGTCGACATGGTCGCCATCGACATCGACGACGACTGGGACGAGATCATGCGCGTCATCGACGAATCGACGTATTCCCGCCTGCCGGTCTATTCCGACAGTGTGGACAATATCATCGGATTTTTGTACCTCAACCGCTTTTTCAAGGCCATGATGGACGGCCGGCCGGAGGATCTGCGCGCGCAGCTCATCCCACCGTGCTTTGTCTACAAGACCACGCGCCTGCCCGACGTGCTGGCAAAGCTCCGCCGCGAGCAGAAGCACCTCGCCGTCGTCACGGACGAATACGGCGGCACGCTCGGCGTCATCACGATGGAGGACGTGCTCGAGGAGCTCGTCGGCGACATCTGGGATGAGACCGACGAGGTCGAGCGCGAGGTCGTTGCACGCTCCGACGGCGGGTATGAGCTCGACGGCGACATGACGATCTCGGACTTTCTTGAGCTGCTCGGCTGGAATGAGGACGCCCTCGACGATGCCGACAGCGCCACCGTCGGCGGCTGGACGCTCGAGCGCTTCGGCACGTTCCCGAAGCCGGGCGACAGCTTCCGGTACGAAAATCTCACCGTCACAGTCCTGGCCATGGACGGCCGCCGCGTCGAGCGTGTGCTCGTGCAGCCCGATCCGGCTTCCGACAAGGACGAATAAGTGCATACAACCCCGAGTCCGGTCTGTGCAAAAACTGCACAGACCGGACCTTTTTCTGTATGGAAAAGGTATCTTGTACCCGATGAGGGAAAATCTGCCCAAAAGGCGCAAGATGTGGCGATTTGTATCATAATTTCACTAATGCGTGAAAGATTTTGCACATCGAGCGTGCCAAAGTTTCATTTTTTGCTTGAAATTTACGCTCCGCGCAGGTATAATGAATGCATATTGAATCTTCTGAAGAGGAAAATTTCAAAAAGGAGAGAAACTATTATGAAGTTCAACAAAATCGTGGCGCTGGCTCTGGCCCTCGTCATGGTGTTTGCGCTGTGCGCCTGCGGCGGCGGCGACACCAAGAACAAAGACGATTCCGGTTCTACGGCCAAGGTCGACACCAGCACCGTCTCCGTCGGCGCAGTCGTCATCGCGCGTGACGATGTTCCGACCGACCAGATCTATGCGTTCGTGTCCACTATCTTTAACAACCTTGATGCCATCGCCGCTCAGCACGGCAAGGGCGCAGAGCTGAACCTCGAGGCTGCCGCCTCGGTCAAGGGCGTGCCGTATCACCCCGGCGCTGCCAAGTATTTCGAGGAGAAGGGCCTCAAGGTTGACGCGGTCAAGGACGGCGCCGGCACCGGCACTGCCGCTGCGCTCAGCTTCGGCACCGGCGGCGACACCGGCACGTACTACGGCTTCGGCAGTGTGCTGGCCAACTACGTCTCCACCAACTCCGACTGCAAGGTCACGGCGCTCACCTCCGGCGGCTCTCAGGCCAACGTTGAGGACCTGACCAACGGCAACGTCCAGATCGCCTTCGTGCAGAGCGACGTTATGAACTATGCCTACAACGGCCAGCGCCTGTTCGAGAGCCCGGTCACCGGCTTCTCCGTCGTTGCCCAGCTGTATCAGGAGCAGGTGCAGATCGTCACCACCAACCCTGACATCAAGACCGTTGCCGACCTCGCCGGCAAGAAGGTCTCCATCGGCGCAGCCGGCTCCGGCGTGTACTTCAACGCCATTGACGTGCTCAACGCCTATGACCTCAAGGAGAGCGATATCTCCGCCGTGTACCAGAGCTTCGGCGACAGCGCCGAGAGCCTGAAGGACGGCAAGATCGACGCCGCGTTCATCGTCGCCGGTGCGCCCACCACGGCCATCACCGACCTTGCCACTGCCGGCAGTGTCTACCTTGTCAGCCTCGACGACAGCCACGTGCAGTCCCTGCTGTCCGCGTCCCCGTACTACACCGCCGCCACCATCAAGGCCGGCACCTATTGATGCCTGACCCGGTGATGCGCCGCATCCCGTAAATGTTCGCTACGGCGTCAGTACCCCTGACGCCGTAGTTTTTCCATTCTACCCGGAACGGAGGTTTCCCCCTATATGTCTGACACCAAAAAGACCGCAGCCGCTGCGGAAGCCGCTTCTCTGCAGGAGGATATGGACGCCGTCATGCGCAAGTATGACCGCGAGTCCGCCACCCGCATCTGGTCGGGCAAGCCCAAGATCGTCATCTCGGTCGTCATGGCGCTGTTCTCGGTCTACTGCATCTGGTCGACCCTGTTCAGCACCGCCGCGCTCGAGGTGCGCCTGACGGCATTCCTCGGCCTGATCATCATCATGGGCTATCTGACCTACCCCGTCAGCAAGAAGCACGTGCACGTCAATCGCCTGCCGTGGTATGACATCGTCATCATGGTCATCGGTGCGGCTGCATTTTTCTACTACTGCTTTAACTACGGCACGCTCATCAAGACGCTCACCAGCGCCGCCAAGATGACGCCGTTTCTCATCGCCGTCGGCGTGGCCGGCATTCTGACGCTTGCCGAGCTCTGCCGCCGCTGTGTCGGCGTACCGATCCTTGTGGTCGTCGGCGCGCTGCTCGTATACACGTTCGTGAGTATGCTCAAGGGCGGCCAGACGTTTGATCAGGTGCTCGGCCGCGTGATCTACACGCTCTTTTTCGGCACGTCCGGCGTGCTGAGCACGCCCGTACAGGTGTGTGCGAAGTTTATCGCGGTGTTCATCATCTTCGGCGCATTTCTGGAGCGCACCGGCATCTCGAGCTTCTTCATTGATCTCGCCAATGCCATTGCCGGCTGGACCTCCGGCGGCCCGGCCAAGGTCGCGGTCATCTCGTCCGCACTGTGCGGCATGGTGTCCGGCTCTTCCGTCGGCAACACCGTCACTACGGGCTCGGTTACGATCCCGATGATGAAGCGCACCGGCTACAAGCCCGAATTCGCCGGCGCGGTCGAGGCGGCGGCCTCCACCGGCGGTCAGATCATGCCGCCCATCATGGGCGCGGCCGCGTTCCTGATGGCCGAATACATGAATGTCACCTACGGTCAAGTCACCCTCTGGGCGATCCTGCCTGCCGTGCTGTACTTCGGCGGCATCTTCATCTCCGTGCATCTGGAGGCCAAGAAGCTCGGCCTGCGCGGCATCCCGCGTTCGGAGCTGCCCCGCTTCAAGTACCTCATGCGTAATGTCTATCTGCTGCTGCCGCTCGTGTTCTTGATCTGGGTGGTCACGGCAAACATCCGCTCGCTGCAGTATGCGGCCTCCATCGCCATCCTCATCTCCATCGCCGTGAGCCTTGTCGGTACGATCCGCGACGCTGCAGCCGAGGCAAAGGAGACCAAGACCGGCAGCGCCGCCGGCATCGCCGTCAAAAAGACCGGCCTGATGATCCTTGAGGCGCTCGAGGCCGGCGGCAAGGGCAGCATCACGGTCGCCGTGGCCTGCTCCATGGCCGGCATGATCGCGGGCTGCATCACCGTCACGGGTCTGGCGTCCAAGCTCATCAGCGGCGTCGTCGCTTTGAGCAGCAAGATCTCCAACCCGACGCTCTCGCTGTTGCTGGCGCTGTTTTTGACCATGCTCTGCTGCATCGTGCTCGGCATGGGCGTGCCCACGACTGCAAACTACTGCATCATGGCCTCGACCTGCGCGCCGATCCTCATCACGCTCGGCATTCCGAAGATCGCGGCGCACTTCTTCGTGTTCTACTTCGGCATCGTCGCCGACATCACGCCGCCGGTCGCGCTGGCTGCCTATGCCGGCTCTGCCATCGCCAAGTCCGACCCTATGAAGACAGGCATCAATGCGACAAAGCTCGCCATTGCGGCGTTCATCGTGCCGTACATGTTTGCGATGAACCCGTCCATGCTGCTCATGGATCAGGGCGTGCTCGCCGCAGTTCAGGTCATCATCTCGTCCTGCCTCGGCATCTTCGGCATCGCCGCCGCGCTCGAGGGCTATGTTGTCACACGCGCACCTTGGTGGCAGCGCATCCTGCTTGCCGCAGGCGGCCTGTGCCTGATCGACCCCAGGCTTATGACCGACCTTGTCGGTATCGCGGCGATCGTGATCGTCGTTGTGCTGCAGATCGTCATGCGCAAGCACGGCAAGCCCGCCGCCGCATAAAAAATCCGGAACCTTTTTCGCAGGAGCACGTCAGATATTTCTGGCGTGCTTCTTTTTGCACGCCGTGCGCTGCGCCGCGCGGGGCTTTACACGTGCCGGCCGATGGCGTATACTATTCTCTATACAAGACACGGAAAGGAGCAATCTGCATGAAACGAAGCATTGCGGTGCTCATATTGGCACTGGCGCTGGCGCTGACTGCCTGCGGCGGCCAGAAGGCGGCAGATGCACAGGCCGAGGCGAAGGACATCACGCTCTGCCCGACGTATGACAACGGTAAGGGCGGGTATTTTTCCATCACGCTGCCCGCCAGCTGGGGCGATCATTACGTGACCGAGTGCGGCGCGAACGACGGCGGCTATTACGTCGGCTTTTATGAAAAGACCGATCATGACAACGGGCTCGGCGGCTTTTTGTTCATGCTCGAGGTCTTTCCCACCGATTATGACTATACCGAGCTGCCGGAGTATCAGGCCATCTGCGGCCTGACAGTTGACGGGGCGAACTACAACCTCATTGCCGAGCTGCCGACCGATGTGCAGTTTGCCAACGAAAATGCGGATCTCTACCGCAGCATGTCCAACGATTTTTCGACCATCCTCAAGAGCCTGACGTTCTCCAAGGGTGTCACGCGCACGGAGGTCACCGCGCCGGTGCCGCAGTCTGAGAGCGACACGTGAGCAAATGATGAAAACGCCGTCTCCCGGTCGGGAGACGGCGTTTTTTGCATTTTGGCGCGGTTTTGCCGTCCGGCACACATATTTTGCCGAAAAACGGGCAAACTGTGTCATGTGTGAGGTTCTGATGCAAGGCCTCACATGCGTCACAAAACGGCGGCCATTCCGCCGAGGAGGATGCCGAGATTATCCGACCAGATGTCCGGAAACTGACTGAGCGGCAGGGGATTTTCACCGCTGCCCGCCTCAATCGTGAAGCCGGGGCGGCGGAAGTCCTGAAGGAACCAGTCCTTGTAGCCCGCGTGGCCGGAGGCGTAGGGCGTCTCGGCCACGGCATAGCCGCTCGCGGCGGCAAAGCGCTCGGCGATGGCCTTGCTGCCGGGCACGTCATAGCCGTCGTACTGCCAGTAGATCACGCGCCCCTGCGTGTGGTACGACAGGGTGAGCTGCGGGTCGAGCGCGCGGGTGAAGCCGTACATGGCGAGACTCTCCGGCGCTGTCAGCGGCGCCGGGCCGACATAGTCGCGCGGTCCGGGGCGCGTGTAGCCCGCGGCGAATTTGATCTCGCGCGCGGTGCTCCATCCGGCGGGGTACTGCAGGTTGAGGTCGATGCCGCGGATGTTCGCCTTCCAGCCGGACGGGAAGGGGATCGCGGGGTAATTCTGCGCGAGCGTGTGCGCGGCATCGGTGCGCTCGCGGCTGAGTGCGCCGGTCACAAGGTCGATGCCGTCCGGGTCAACCGCCGGAGCGAGCACGAGCGTGACCTGCCGCAGCAGCGCGCGGATGTCCTGTCCGCCGAGCTCACCGCCGTCGCCAAGCCGGGCGCAGAGCTGCTCGCAGAACGTGAGCAGCAGCGGCGTCGTGATCCACTCGTTGGCGTGGTGTGCGGCGTTATAGAACACGCATTTTTTGCCGCTGCCGAGCGTCAGATACCACAGCGGCTTTCCGAGCACGCTGCGCCCGAATTCCCCGATCGCAAGCGTGGGATAGCGCGCAGCCAGCCCGCGCACCACATAGCCGATGAGCGCCGAGGAGTACGGGATGCGCACCGGCGTGACCGGAAACGGCAGCGGCACGGTCACCGCCCGGCCGATCGGCAGACGCTCCGGGTCAAGGTAGGGGTTGGCCAGCCGAATGGCCTCCACGTTCGTTCCGTACTGCTGCGCGAGGACGGAGAATGTGTCACCCGCGCGCACGGTGCGCAAAACGAAGCCCGTGTAATACGGCAGCAGCGCGCGGTGCGTCTGTGCGCCCGCGATGCCGTCCGGCACGAGGGCATTCGCCGCCTGAAACGCGCGCACGGCCGCTGCGGTCTGTGCGCCGAAGATACCGTCGAGCGCGCCCGGCATCTGTCCCGCGCGTTCGAGCGCGAGCTGCAGCAGCGCCACGAGTGCGCCGCGGTCGCCTGCTTTCAGGGTCTGTGTCATGAAAATTCCTCCGATGCATCGAATTACCAAAGCTGGTTCCGTACATCGTATGCGCGCCGCCGCAGGCATTTGCGCCCGCACAGGCAAACGAGCAAGAATGTTCCGCCGCTATTTTGCCCGAAAGCCGGCATACTGATACTGCACGCAAAAAAGGGGGGATTTTTTGCAGACAAAACCAAGGAGACTGTGCCGCACGGCCCTGCTCGCGCTCGCGTTTGCGCTTTGCATGGGCGTGGCTGCGCAGGCGGCGTCACTTGTGCCGCTCGGTCAGGCGGTCGGCATCCAGATGACCACGGCAGGCGTGCTCGTGGCGGATCTGGCCGAGGTGGACACGCCCGGCGGCACGTGCACGCCCGCAAAGGACGCGGGGCTGCGCCCCGGCGACGTGATCTGCCGCATGGACGGGCTGGAGATCGTGTCGTCGGCGGACTTTCTGGCGGCGCTCGACGCAGCGGGGGACACCGTGAGCGTGACCGTCCGGCGCGGCGGTGCCGAGATCACGGCTGCGGTCACGCCCGCCGTTATGCCCGACGGCACGCGGCAGCTCGGGCTCTGGCTGCGCGACGGTGTGACCGGCGTCGGCACGCTCACGTACTACGATCCGGCCACGGGACGCTACGGCGCGCTCGGCCACGGCATCGCGGATGAGACGAGCGGTGCGCTCATGCCGCTGCGCGACGGCAGCGTGCTCTCGGCCGTCGTTGCGGATGTGCGTCCGGGCGGGCACGGCACGGCCGGTGAGCTGGTCGGCAGCTTCGATGCCGCCGACCGCATCGGTGCGATCGAGCGCAACGGCCTGTTCGGTATCTTCGGCATGCTCGACGCGCCGCCGGACGGCACACCTGTCGAAACCGCGCCCGCAAGTGCGGTCAGGACCGGCAGCGCGACCATCCTGTCCACGGTCGCGGGCGACACCGTGCAGGCGTACACCGTGAACATCACGCGGGTCTATCACGACGGGGCGAGCACGCGCTTTGCCATCACCGTCACGGACCCCGCGCTGCTCGCGGCGACCGGCGGCATCGTGCAGGGCATGAGCGGCAGCCCCATCCTGCAGGACGGCAGACTCATCGGCGCGGTGACGCACGTGCTGCTGGCAGACCCCGCTAAGGGCTACGGCGTGAGCATTGACGATATGCTCGCGGCGGCGCAGGCACAGGCAGCGTAAGCAGCAGGAGCGGGCGAGCGTGCGCGGGTGTTACCCGCGCACGCTTTGAGACTGTCAAAAAGAATTACTTTTTGACAAGGGGGTATGCGGCCTGACTGCAGCGCACGCGCTGTCCGCCGGAGGCGGCCGGCGCGCACGTTTGCAGGCCGAGAAGTATTTTCTTCGACGCACATGTCGCCGAAGAAAATGATCGGACTTTCTTTCGCCGCTGCGGCGGCGAAAGGCTACGAGGTTTTTGACAAGCTGGAGCGCGCGCGGAGATACCCGCGCACGCTTTGCACCTGTCAAGAAACCAGAAAAAAAGCCAGCCGCGGCGACGCCGTGGCTGGCTTTTTTGCTGTTTATGTGCGCTTTATGTGCGCTGCGCAGACGGTATGTCCTTGCGCTCAGCGCTTTTTCTTGTTGCCGAAGATGCCGCTGCGCGGTTCGCTCACGGCCTCGTTCATCGACTCGGCGTAGGTGTGCAGACGCTCCTTCTGCTCGGCTGTCATATTCTTCGGTACGGTGATCGTGATCGTGACGAACTGGTCGCCGCGGCCGCCCTTGCTCTGCAGGTACGGGATGCCCTTGCCGCGCAGACGGAATACGCTGCCAGGCTGCGTCCCCTCGGGGATGGTGAGCTTGACGCGGCCGTCGATGGTCGGCACTTCGATCTCTGCGCCGAGCGCCGCCTGTGCAAACGTGACCGGCATCTCCATGAGCACGGAGTTGCCGTCGCGCTCGAAGAGCGGGTGCGGCTTGACAAAGACCGTGATGAGCAGGTCGCCCGCCGGTCCGCCGTCGAGTCCGGCGTTGCCCTTGCCGCGCAGATTCAGCGTCTGCCCGTCGTCGATGCCGGCCGGGATCTTGACCTTGATGGTCTGATTCTTGCGCACGGCGCCGCGTCCGCCGCAGCGCGGGCAGGGCTGGTGGATGATCTTGCCGCGGCCGCCGCACTTTTTGCACGCGCCGCTCGTCTGCACCATGCCGAAGGGGGTGCGCTGCGTGGTGCGCACGCTGCCGGTGCCCTTGCAGTCCGGGCAGACCTCCGGCGTCGTGCCGGGGGCGCAGCCGGTGCCCTTGCAGTCCGGGCACTGCTCGACGCGGCCGACGTTGATCTCCTTCTCGCAGCCGAACGCCGCCTCTTCAAAGGTGATGTTCAGGCGCACGCGCAGGTTTTCACCGCGGCGCGGGCCGCTGCGCTGCGTCTGGCCGCCGCCGAAGCCACCGCCGAAAATGTCGCCGAAGCCGCCGCCGAAAATATCACCGAAGATATCGCCGAAGCCGCCGAAACCGCCAAACCCGGCGCCGCCGGGGCCGCCGGCAGACGGGTCAAACGCCGCATGGCCGAACTGGTCATACTTCGCGCGCTTGTCGGGATCGGACAGCACCTCGTAGGCCTCGTTGACTTCCTTGAAGCGCTCCTCGCATTCCTTGTCGCCCGGATGCAGATCCGGGTGGTTGGCTTTGGCCAGCTTGCGGTAGGCTTTTTTGATCTCGTCCTCGGATGCGCCTTTTTCGACACCGAGCACTTCATAATAATCTCGTTTTTCAGCCATACATGAACCTCAACTGTCTATGGATTCCCCCGCGCGGGGGTCAGAAAGCTCCAAATGCGGGCGCGCTTTTTGTGGCGCGCCCGCGTTGCTTAGCCCGTGGTCGGGGGCGGGGTGTTTACTTCTTGTCGTCGTCAACGACGGTGTAGTCCGCGTCGTAGTACTGCTGGCCGTTGTCGCCGCCGTTGCCACTGCCGTTGCCGCAGTCGCCCTGGCAGTTCGGGTCGCAGCCCGGGTTTGCGCCCGGCTGACCCTGCGGGTTGGCCTGCTGGTACATCTTCTCGCTGAGCTTGTAGAACACCTGCGTCAGCGCCTCGGTCGCGGCCTTGATGGCAGCGGTGTCGCTGCCCTTGAGGGTCTCCTTGAGCTCGTTGAGCTTGCTCTCGACCTCAGCCTTCTCAGCCGCGTCGACCTTGCCGCCCAGCTCCTCGAGCGTGCGCTCGGTCTGGTAGACCATCTGGTCGCCCTGGTTGCGGGTGTCGATCTCTTCCTTGCGCTTGGCGTCCTCTGCAGCGTACTGCTCCGCCTCGTGCACGGCCTTCTCCACGTCCTCCTTGGACATGTTGGTCGAGGAGGTGATGGTGATGTGCTGCTCTTTGCCGGTGCCGAGATCCTTGGCCGAGACGTTCACGATGCCGTTGGCGTCAATGTCGAAGGTGACCTCGATCTGCGGCACGCCGCGGCGCGCCGGAGCGATGCCGTCGAGCTGGAAGCGGCCGAGGCTCTTGTTGTAAGCGGCCATCTCACGCTCGCCCTGCAGGACGTTGACCTCAACGGAGGTCTGGTTGTCAGCTGCGGTGGAGAACACCTGACTCTTCTTGGTCGGGATGGTGGTGTTGCGCTCAATGAGCTTGGTGAACACGCCGCCGAGGGTCTCAATGCCGAGGGACAGCGGAGTCACGTCGAGCAGGACAACGCCGGAGACGTCGCCGCCGAGCACGCCGCCCTGAATGGCAGCACCGTCGGCCACGCACTCATCGGGGTTGATGCCCTTGAAGCCTTCCTTGCCGGTGAGCTTCTTGACCATTTCCTGCACGGCCGGGACACGGCTGGAACCGCCGACGAGCAGCACCTTCGTCAGGTCGGACGCGGTGATGCCGGCGTCGCTCATGGCCTGACGCACCGGGCCTGCGGTCTTTTCGACGAGGTGGGCGGTGAGCTCATTGAACTTGGCGCGCGTGAGCGTCACGTCGAGGTGCTTCGGGCCGGTGGCGTCCGCCGTGATGTACGGCAGGTTGATGTTCGTGCTCGTCACGCCGGACAGCTCGATCTTCGCCTTCTCGGCCGCCTCCTTCAGACGCTGCATGGCCACGCGGTCGCCCGAGAGGTCAATGCCGTCGCTCTTCTTGAACTCCTCAACGAGGTAGTTGGTGACGCACTGGTCGAAGTCGTCGCCGCCGAGGCGGTTGTTGCCGGCCGTGGCCAGCACTTCGATAACGCCGTCGCCGATCTCCAGCACGGAGACGTCGAACGTGCCGCCGCCGAGGTCGTAGACCATGATCTTCTGGTCGGTCTCCTTATCGAGGCCGTAGGCCAGCGCGGCCGCCGTCGGCTCGTTGATGATACGCTTGACGTCGAGGCCGGCGATCTTGCCGGCATCCTTGGTCGCCTGACGCTGTGCGTCGGTGAAGTAGGCCGGCACGGTGATGACGGCCTCGGTCACGGGCTCGCCCAGATAGGCTTCCGCGTCGGCTTTGAGCTTCTGCAGGATCATCGCGCTGATCTCCTGCGGGGTGTACTTCTTGCCGTCGATGGTGACTTTATAATCCGAGCCCATCTCGCGCTTGATCGAGCTGATCGTGCGGTCCGGGTTCGTGACGGCCTGACGCTTTGCTACCTGACCGACCATACGCTCGCCGGTCTTGGAAAACGCGACGACGGACGGGGTGGTGCGATGACCTTCCGCGTTGGGGATGACGGTCGCTTCGCCGCCCTCCATGACGGAGACGCAGCTGTTGGTGGTGCCAAGGTCGATACCGATAATTTTACTCATAATGATTTCCTCCTGTATTGAAAGCAGATTGTGTATACGATTTATATTGGAATCAGTTTGCGACCTTCACGACGGAATACCGCAGCACGCGGTCTCCGATGCAAAAGCCCTTTTCAAACTCTTCCACGACAACGCCCTCGCCGTAGGCATCATCTTCGATGTGCATGACGGCGTTGTGGCGGTTGGCGTCAAACGGTTTGCCGACGGCTTCGATCTCCGACACGCCGAGCTGATTGAGCGCGGTGTGATACTGGTTCATGATGCCCTCGATGCCCTTGCGGGCGGGGTCGTCGGCCGGGGTCTGTGCCAGTGCGCGCGACAGACTGTCGTACACCGGCAGAAACTTTTTCAGCGTCTCGCAGCGGACATCGGCATAGATGTTTTCGCGCTCACGCGCGCTGCGTCGGCGGAAGTTGTCATATTCGGCGAGCAGGCGGAGGTATTTGTCCTTTTCCGCCGCGAGATCGGCCTCGATCTCTTTTTTCGTCTCTTTCTTTTCCTTGGGCTCTTTGGGTTCCTTGGAGGCTTTGGGCTCTTTTTCCTTGCCCTCCTTCTGTGCGGTCTTCTTGTCCGCCTTTTCTTCGGCGTCCGGCGTGACCGGTTCGGTCTTTATGTCGTCGACGACCGGCTCCGCTTCCGGAGCGGTCTGCTTCGGGTCATTTGTTTTCGTGCTCATCTGAATCGTCTCCCTTAATGATCAACTTGTTATCCAGCCCGGGGGGCGGAAGCGTGCCGCCGCCGAGCAGCTTGGACAGGCCGGCCGCAATGAAGCTGAGCTTCGCGGCGACCTTGGAATAGTCCATACGTGTCGGACCGACCACACCGATCAGTCCGCGCATATTTTCGCCCGCGTCATACGTCGCGAGCACGACGCTGCTGTCGCGCAGCTCCTCTGCCACGTTCTCCGGACCGATGAGCACGCGCACCTCGTTTTTGCCGCCGAGCTGCTCCATCGGGATCTCGAGCAGGTTGCTGCCGTCGGACAGGTAGCTCATGAGGCGGTGCGCCTTGTCGGGGTCGCGGAACTCCGGCTGGTGCAGCAGCTGCGACTCGCCGACGAGATACGTCTGCGCGGCGCCGGCGCCGGTGAGCGCCTCGATCGCGAAGGCCGCGATCACAGCCGTGATGCCGAGGTTATCCTGCGCGGCGCGCTCCACGGAGCTGATGAGCGTCGGCGTGATGTCCGGCTCACGGATGCCCGTGAAGTGGGCGTTGAAGACGGCGGCGAGCTTCTGGATCATGCTCTGCTCGGCCGAGACCGGCAGATGCACGAGCTTGTTTTTCACCGTGTCATCGCTCAGAAGCAGCACGATGATGAAGCTGTTGGCGTCGAGATAAATGAGGTCGAAGCGCCGGATCGTGACGCCGGCACTCGCCGTGAGCGTCACGGCGGGGTAATTCGTCAGCTGCGAGGCCAGACGGCTCGCGTCCGTCATGAGCTCGCCGCGCTGGTGGCGTCCTGTCAGGCTCTGGGTGATGGCCTGCGTCTCCTCGGCGGTGAGGTCCTTGTGCTCCATGAGCTCGTTGACGTACATCCGGTAGCCGAGCGGGGTGGGCACGCGGCCGGCCGATGTGTGCGGCTGCTCGAGATAGCCCATGGAGACCAGCTCCGCAAGCTCGTTGCGGATCGTGGCCGAGGAACAGCCGAGATCGGCGCTCGCGGCGATGGCCTTCGAGCCGACCGGCTCCGCCGTGCGGATGTATTCCTCAATGACCGCGGCAAGTATTTTCTTTTTGCGGCTGCTGATATCCATAGGTCCCTCCGCTGGCACTCGGAGCTCCTGAGTGTTGGCACTCCTAACCTTCGAGTGCTAATTTACACCCGGGTGGGCGGAAAGTCAAGGGCTTTCTCTATATTATTGATAGAAAGTTCATATTTATTTTCCCGGCTGCACGCGGCGGCAGAAACGCCCGGTTTTCCGGCGCAAAAACCGGGCGCGGCGGAGTTGCCCGCCGCGCCCGGAAAGCGCTGATATTTCATGATTTCTGCCGCGGTGCGCGGCGTTGGGGGGATCAGTTCAGGAAGTCGCGCAGCTTCTTGCTGCGGCTGGGGTGGCGCAGCTTGCGCAGGGCCTTGGCCTCGATCTGGCGGATGCGCTCACGCGTGACGTTGAACTCCTTGCCGACCTCCTCAAGCGTGCGGGTGCGGCCGTCGACGATGCCGAAGCGCAGCTCGAGCACCTTTTTCTCGCGCGGAGTGAGCGTGTCGAGCACCTCCATGAGCTGCTCCTTGAGCAGCGAGAAGCTCGCCGCCTCGCTCGGCTCGGACGCGTCCTCGTCGGGGATGAAGTCGCCGAGGTGGGAGTCCTCCTCCTCACCGATCGGCGTCTCGAGCGACACCGGCTCCTGCGCGATCTTGAGGATGTCGCGCACCTTGTCGACGGGCATGTTCATCTCCGCCGCGATCTCCTCGGCGCTCGGGTCGTGGCCGAGCTCCTGCAGGAGCTGACGGCTGACGCGGATGACCTTGTTGATCGTCTCGACCATGTGCACGGGGATGCGGATCGTGCGCGCCTGGTCGGCGATGGCGCGGGTGATGGCCTGACGGATCCACCAGGTGGCATAGGTGGAGAACTTGTAGCCCTTCGTGTAGTCGAACTTCTCGACGGCCTTGATCAGACCGAGGTTGCCCTCCTGAATGAGGTCGAGAAACAGCATGCCGCGCCCGACGTAGCGCTTGGCGATCGACACGACCAGACGCAGGTTCGCCTCGGCCATGCGGCGCTTGGCCTCCTCATCGCCCTCGGCCATGCGCTTGGCCAGCTCCTGCTCCTCCTCGGGGGTGAGCAGCGGCACCTTGCCGATCTCCTTGAGGTACATGCGCACCGGGTCGTCGGTCGAGAACGTGTCGGCCATGGCCTCGGTCTCGTTCATCTCCTCCTCGGTGACTTCCTCGATCTCCTCGAGCTCCTCGAGCTCGGGCAGCGCGTCCTCGTCCACGGGGAGCAGCGCATCGTCGCCGAGCACGTCGATGCCAAGACTCTCGAGCCGGTCGTAAAACTTCTCGGTCTCCTCGCTCGAGAGGTTCATATCCTCGAGCACCATGAGGTCCTTGCTCGAGAGCTTTCCGGCCTTTTTGCCGCGCTCGACGAGCTCGTTGAGCTTTTCCTCCGTGGTTTTTTCCACCTCGGGCTTTTCCGCTGCCGCGGGCTTTTTCGCCGTAGGGGCGGCCTTGGTCTTGGCCTTCGCCTGCTTTTCATCGTCGGCCGCGAGCAGCGTGTCGGCCATGGCCTTGAGTTCCGCCGGGGAGAGATTATTCATGTCTTTCTGTTCCATCTTTACCACCATACCCTTTATGTTCTTTGAGTTTGTTTGCAAATGCCAGAAGATCCGCCTCCGACATCGCAGTGCCGGCGGAGGACTGGGTCTGAAGAATGCTTATGTAATCATCGAGCGCACGCGCGCCGTTGGAAAGCTCCGCCGGCTGCTGGATGATGCCCGTGAGCAGCGCCAGCTCGTCCGGCGCCAGCTCGCCCGAGAGCGCCGCGATCTGCACCGTGCCCGTGCCGCCGTGGGCGAGCAGGACGGTGTAAATGTGCCGCAGCTCCGGTGAGGAAAACTGCGCCGCGTCCGGCACGTTCGTCCGGCCGTAAAACAGGCCGGGGTCGAGATAGAGGAGCCGGATGATGCCCTGCTCGGCGGCTGCCGAGCGCGGATCGTCAAAGCGGATGCTCCGGCCGGGCGGCTGCATCGCCGTCGCGGGGCGCAGCAGGTCGCGTTCCTGTTCCTTACGCGCGCGGCTGAGCCGCCGCTTGCGCTGGCGCTGCACCTCGTCGGTCACGACCGCGGCGGGCATACCCGCCGTCTCCGCGACGCGCATGGCGTACACCTCGCGCTCGACGCTGCCGGGCAGCTCCGCGACGATGCCCGCCGCCTCCTTGACGAAGGCCACGCGCTGCTCGTCGACCTTGAGGTCATACTTTCGCTGCACGGCGCCGAGCCGGTAATCGATGTGGTTTTCCGACTGCTCGAGCAGGTTTCGAAAAGCGTCCGCGCCGAAGGTCTTGATGTATTCGTCCGGGTCCTTTGCGCCCTGCATCTGCAGCACGCGCACGCGCACCTCCAGCTTTTCGAGGATGCCGATCGCGCGCTGCGACGCCTTTTGTCCCGCGCCGTCGTTGTCGTAGGCGATGACGATCTCGCCCGTGTAGCGCGACAGCAGCCGCGCCTGCTCCGGCGTGAGCGACGTGCCGAGCGAGGCGACTGCGCTGTCGAAGCCCGCCTGATGCAGGCTCGCCACGTCGATGTTGCCCTCTGCCAGTATGATATACCCGCACTTTGACTTTTTAGCCAAATTGAGCGCGAACAAATTGTGGCTCTTGCTGAAAACAATGGTTTCCGGGCTGTTCATGTACTTCGGCTCGCCGTCGCCGAGGATGCGCCCGGAGAAGCCGATGACGTTGCCGCGCACGTCGATGACCGGGAACATGAGCCGGTTGCGGAACGTGTCATACACGCCGCCGGATTTTCCGTGGCGCACGAGCCCGCCGTCAAAGAGCTCCTGCTCAGAGTAGCCGAGCGCCTTCATCGCGCGCACGAGACTGTCCCACGTGTCGGGCGCAAAGCCGAGACCGAAGCGCGTCACGGTCTGCGCCGTGAGCTGCCGGCGGGCGAGATAGTCACGCGCGATCTGCCCGGCGGGGGTCTTGAGCTGCGCGTGGAAAAAGCGCGCAGCGTCCCGGTTGAGCGCGAGCAGCCGCTGGCGCTTTTTCGCGCCGGGGTCGTCCGCCTGCTCGGGCAGCTGCATGCCGGCGCGGTTGGCCAGAAACGCCACCGCCTCCGGGAACGAGAGATTCTCGATCTCCATGATGAAGCTGATGACGCTGCCGCCCTTGCCGCAGCCGAAGCAGTGATAGATCTGCTTATCGGGCGAGACGGAAAACGACGGCGTCTTTTCGCTGTGAAACGGACAGAGCCCGAAGAGGTTCGACCCGCTCTTTTTCGTCAGGCGCACGTAGCTGCCCACGACATCGACGATGTCGTTGCGCTCGGCGAGCTCCTGCAGAAAGGATTCCGGAAAGGCCACGTGCGTCACCTTCTTTCTGTGGTTTCCGTTGGATGTACTTCCTTATTTGATCGTCCACGCAGCGGGGATGAAGAGTTCGCTGTACACCTCCAGCGCGTAGCTGTCGGTCATGCCGGACACATAGTCGCATACCGCGCGCTGCGGCCCCTCGTCGTCCGCGATGGATTGATAGACCGCGGGCAGCTCGTCGATGTGGTTGACATAATACTCCCAGATGCTGCCGAGGATGTTCTGAACCTTGCGCTCCTCGCCCTTGGCGATGGGGTTGTAGTACACGCCCTGATACATGAAGTCGGTGAACACATCCACGGCCTCCTGCATCTCCGGCGACATTTTCAGCGCGCCGTCGCCGCTGTGGGCGATGATGTCCGTGAGGATGGAGTTGATGCGCACGCTGTTGCGCTCGCCCACGCGCTCGCGCACGATGGCGGGCACATCCTCCGGCTGCACGATGCCGCCGCGCATGGCGTCGTCAAGGTCGTGGTTGATGTAGGCCACGCGGTCGGCCAGGCGCACGATGTCGGCCTCGAGCGTGCCGCGCGGCTGCCCGGTCGTGTGGTTGAGGATGCCGATGCGCGTCTCGTTGCAGAGGTTCAGACCGCGTCCGTCGCGCTCGATGCGGTCGACAACGCGAAGGCTCTGCTCATAGTGCCGGAAGCCGACGCCGGTGTAGATCGCGTTGAGCGCGCGCTCTCCGGCGTGACCGAAGGGCGTGTGGCCGAGGTCGTGCCCGAGGCTGATGGCCTCAGTGAGATCCTCGTTGAGCTCGAGTGCGCGGGCGATCGTGCGCGCGAGACGCGCGACCTCGAGCGTGTGCGTCAGGCGCGTGCGGTAGTGGTCGCCCTCGGGACGCAGAAACACCTGCGTCTTGTGCTTGAGGCGGCGGAACGATTTCGAGTGCGTGATGCGGTCGACGTCGCGCTGAAAGCACGTGCGCATCTCACACGGCGCCTCCGGTGTCGGACGCCCGGTGGACTGCGCGCTCAGCAGACCGTGCGGCCCGATGAGCAGCGCCTCGGCGGCCTCGCGTTTTTCTCTCGGACAGAGCACAGGGATCCCTCCGTTTCCACAAAAAAATCAGAAAATGCGGCCGGATCGCCTTGCGCCATTTCCGGCTGCAATACTCTTATACGACATTGCTGTGCATTTCCCTCTTTTTTTTGAAAAAAAGCAGAAAAATCGCCCCGCATCCGAATATGCGGGGCGATTGTGTGTGCCGGATACGCAGAGATCTCAGGCGGCCTTTGCGGTCTTGGCCGCGCGCCATGCCTCAAACCTGGCGCGCATATGGTCATTGAGGCGGCAGAATGCCTTCATCACCGGCCACGACAGCAGACCGAACACGATGAGGATGAGCGCGCTCTGCAGATCGAGCTTCTGCAGGTTAAACAGCGTCGGGAAGCCGAAATACGCGATCACGAACAGCACGCCGAGCACGACGATCATCACCTTGCGGATGGTGTTGTACGGCTGACACGTGCGGTGCACCATCATGAGACCGACGATGCCCATGACGCCGGTGCAGATCGTGATCATGGCCGTATCGTCGAGGTGGAAGGCGATATAAAACAGCAGGATGCCCACGACCATTGCCAGATCCGTCATCGCGGCCGGCAGCGCGCGGAAGAGCACGTTGCGCAAAAATTTTCCCTTGACGAGGCTCTCGTTCGGCTCCATGGCCAGAATGAACGACGGGATGCCGATGGTCACGGCGCTCACGAGCGTGAGCTGTGCGGGGCTGAACGGGTAGGGCAGCGTGGCAAAGAGCGTGAAAAACGCGAGGAAGAACGAGAAGATGTTCTTGACCAGATACAGCGACGCGCTGCGCTCGATGTTGTTGATGACGCGGCGGCCCTCCGCCACGACCGACGGCATGGAGGCGAAGTTGGAGTCGAGCAGCACGATGTGCGACACCTGACACGCCACGTCGCTGCCGGAGGCCATGGCGATCGAGCAGTCGGCCTCCTTGAGCGCGAGCACGTCGTTGACGCCGTCGCCCGTCATGGCCACGGTGTGTCCCTCAGCCTTGAGCGCCTGCACGAGGCTGCGCTTCTGCGCCGGGGTCACGCGGCCGAAGACCGTGTACTTGCCAGCCGCTTCGCGGATGGCTTCCTCGCTCGTGAGCGTGCGCGCGTCGACGAAGTGGTCGGCGTTTTCGATGCCGGCGCGCTTGGCCACCTCGGACACGGTGCGCGCATTGTCGCCGGAGATGACCTTCACGGCCACGCCCTGCGCGGCAAAGTAGCCGAAGGTCTCCGGTGCCTCGGCGCGGATCTTGTTCGAGAGCAGGATCAGCGCGATCGGCAGCAGGCCGGCGTCCGGCGTCTCGTCCGAGAGCGCGCCGTCATACATGCCCAGCAGCAGCACGCGGCAGCCCTTGGCGGAGTAGCCCTCGATCTGCTCCTGATAGGGGTTTTCCCGCCCGGCGAGCAGCACGTCCGGCGCACCGAGCAGATACGTCTCCTCGTCGTGGAACGACACGCCGCCGTATTTCTTCGCCGACGAGAACGGCAGCGTTGCCGTCGCGTCCTGCGTCTTTTCGCCGGTGAAATAGCGCCGCAGCGCCGCCATGGTGTCGTTGTCCGCCTGCATGGCGTAGACGTAGTCTGCCATGATCATGCGGATGTCGTCGAGCGTGAAGCGGTCGTCGCACAGGGGACAGACGTCCTCGACGATCATCTTGTTTTCCGTCACGGTGCCGGTCTTGTCCACACACAGCGTGTCCACGCGCGCGAGCGTCTCGATGCAGCCGAGCTCGTGCACGAGGGTCTTGCGCTGGGCCAGACGCACCACGCCCGCCACAAGCGCAAGGCTTGTCAGCAGATACAACCCCTCGGGGATCATGCCGATGATGGAGCCGACCGTGCTCGTCACGGCGATGGGGGCGGCGCGGTCAAGCCACACGAACTCTTTGATGAACATCACCACGCCGAGCGGAATGACGATCACGCCGATCCACTTGACGAGGTTCTGCAGCGCGCGCATCATCTCCGACTGCTGCGGCTTTTTGGCGCGCTTGGCCTCCTGCGTCAGGCGCGAGACATAGGAATCCGCGCCGACGTCGGTCAGCTGTGCGCGGCACATACCGCTGACGACGAAGCTGCCCGAGAGGAGCTTGTCGCCGGGGTTTTTCTTGATCTCGTCCGACTCGCCCGTGATGAGCGCCTCGTTGACGTAGCAGCTATCCTGCGCGACCACGGCGTCGGCATAGATCTGGTTGCCGGCGGCAAAGACGACGATGTCGTCGCGCACGAGCTGCGCCGTGTCCACGGTCACGCGCTTGCCGTCGCGCACGGCGACGGCCTTTGGGGACGCGAGGATGCTCAGCTTGTCGAGCGTTTTCTTCGAGCGCAGCTCCTGCACGATGCCGATGGCGGTGTTGACGATGATGACGCCCATGAACGTCAGGTTCAGCCACTGCTGCACTGCGATCACACACAGCGCCAGCAGGAAAAACAGCATGTTGAAGTAGGTGAAGATATTGCTCAGGACGATCTGCTTGACCGTCTTGCCCGGCGGGTCAACGGGCGCATTCGTCCAGCCGGCGTCCGTGCGCTCGCGCACCTGCGCGCTCGTGAGTCCCTGCTCCGGAGCGGGGTGAACGACCGGAATGTCGTGCCGCGCCGGCGTCTCGGGCTCGGGCGCGCGTTTGTCTTTTATTTTTTCGATCAGCTTGGCCAAAGGTCTGCCTCCAAAATGAGTATACCGAATATTATAGCGGCATTCGCTGCGGAAAAGAACAACAGTTTGTGAATAATAGCTTAAAATTGCCGAAAAATTTCGGCACTCTGTACGGTGTGTAACAGCAGCAGCGCGGTCGTCACGCTGCCGATGCCCCCAGGAACGGGCGTGCAGGCGGCGACGGTCCCGGCCGCCTCGGCCGCCACGTCGCCGAGCAGCGTGCCGTCGGGCAGGGCGGTCACGCCCGCGTCGAGCACGATCTGCTCCGGATGCACGCACGCAGGCGTGATGAGCCCCGGTGCGCCCGCCGCGGCGAGGAGTATGTCGGCCTCGCGGCAGCGCGCGGCGAGGCCGGGCGTTTTCCGGTGGCAGAGCGTCACGGTCGCGTCCGCGCGCGTGAGCAGCAGCGCTGCCGGACGTCCGATGACGAGACTGCGCCCGACGACGGTCACGCGCCGGCCCGCAGGGTCGAAGCCGTATGCGCGCAGCAGGTGCAGGCACGCCTCGGCCGTGCAGGGGGCAAAGCCCGCCGCGCCCGTCAGCAGTGCGCCGAGCGATGCCGTCGTCATGCCGTCAACATCCTTGCGTGGGTCGAGCGCGTCGAGCAGGTGCTGTGCGCGCAGCGCCTTCGGCAGCGGTCGCAGCAGCAGCACACCGTGCACGGTGTCGTCCGCGCTCAGGGCGCGCAGCGTGCCGGTCAGGGCATCCGCCGTGCAGTCTGCCGGCAGCTCGACCGGGCGCACGGCCACGCCGCACCCGTCCGCCGAGCGCGCGATGCTGCGCAGGTAGGCGCGGTCATCCGGCTGTGCGCCCACGGATACCGCCGCAAGACACGGCTGTGTGCCGAGCGCGGCTGCCTTTTCGCGCACCTGCGCATAGATCTTACTTGCGACCGGCGCGCCGGTCAGACGTGTTGCCATCGCTCAGCCCTCCCCGCGCAGCGCAGCAAACACCGCGTCCGCGGTCTGTGTGCAGCTTTGCACCACGGTCGCGCGCAGATGCTCGGCGCGCGCCTCCGTCGCGGTGCGCTCGTCCGGCGTGAGCAGGCCGGCGTTGACAAATACGTTCATGGCCGCAGCCTCCGCCGCGGCGCGGCACAAAGCGGCGGCGCAGCCGACATCCGAGCGCAGGAGGGGACTTGCCGTCTCGAGCGCGGCGGTCAGCAGCAGCGCGGTCTGCATGCAGTGTTCCAGCATCGCCAGCGGCGCGAGACAGGCCGTCTGCGCTGCCGCCGCGAGCTTCGCTGCGCGGTCGGGGTCGGTCCTGAGGATGGCATAGGCCTTTTGCAGCGGCAAAAAGCCCGCTGCGTCCGCCTCGATGAGCGCGAGCAGCGTCGTGCGCTGCGTCTCACAGGCGTCGATGAGCGCGCGCAGCGCGTCGCTGCGCTCGGCATAGCGGGGGTTTGCCGCCGTGACGTTTGCGGCCATCGCGGTCAGGCTTGCCGCCAGTGCCCCGGTGAGCGCGGCAGCGCCTCCGCCGCCCGGTGCGGGCTGCGCGGAGGCAAGCTGCGCGGTAAAATCGGAAAGGGTCAGATCCATATCAAAATACCTCCTGATCGGGGTGAAAGATCGCTTTTGCGCCGCTCACAGACCGGCGTCTGCGAGGGGGACGGCGCGCTCCGTCTCGCCGACGGGGCGCACGGCGCAGCGGCCGGCCGTCAGGTCGCGCACCTGCGCGGCAAAGGCCTCGCCGGCTTCTTCCGGCAGCAGGGCGCAGAGCGTCACGGCGGCGGCATACTGCGTCTCCTGCACGACGCCGCCGAGCGCGGCAACGGCCGCGCGCACCGGCTCGTAGAGCGCGTAGGGCATGCTGACCTCGCACGCGAGCCAGCGGCGCACCACGGAGATCCCGGCGTCTGCGAGCGCATCGGCAGCGGCGGCGGTATATGCCCGCAGCAGGCCGCCCGTGCCGAGCAGCACGCCGCCGAAATAGCGCGTGACGACGCAGACGACATTCGTCACGCCTGCGCGGCGAAACACCTCCAGCATCGGGATGCCGGCCGTGCCCTGCGGCTCGCCGTCGTCGGAGTAGCGCTCCGTGCCGTCGCGCAGCAGGTAGCACCAGCAGTTGTGCCGCGCGTCGTGGTACTGCTTTTTGCAGGCGGCGATGATCTCGCGCGCCTCGTCCTCGGAGCTTACCGGCTGCACGAGACCGAGAAAGCGCGAGCGCTTTTCCACGTATTCCGATGCGCCATTGCCTGTTGGGATGCGGTAACTGTCCATGCTCAGACCTCCTCGCTCTGGATGACGAACGGCTCGAGCCGCGGCCACTGCTCCGGGTGGATGATGACTTCGAGCGCGATGCCGTCGTCGCGGTAGTCGGTGTGCAGCACGGCGCAGTCGCGGTGCAGCGTCTCAAGCAGCGCGCCCTGCGCATACGGCAGCAGCAGCGTCACGTGGTGGTCGGCGCGTCCGAGGATCGCGCGCACGCGCTCGGTCAGCTCCGCCGCGCCCTCGCCGCTGCGCGCGGAGATGCACACAACGTCCTCACCGTGCGGCAGGATGCCGAGATAGGCGTCGCACTTATTGAACACGCGGATGCACGGCGTGTGTGCCGCGCCGAGCTGGTCGATGAGCCGGTCGACGACGTCGGCCTGCGTCTCCCACTCGGGGTTGGAGAGGTCAATCACGTGCAGCAGTACGTCGGCATATGTCAGCTCCTCGAGTGTTGCCTTGAACGCCTCGACCAGATGCGTCGGCAGCTTGCGGATAAAGCCGACCGTGTCCGAGAGCAGCACCTCCTGCGCGGCGTCGATGCGCCAGCGGCGGGTCGTGGTGTCGAGCGTGTCGAACAGGCGGTCGTTGGCCGGAATGTCCGACCCCGTCAGGCAGTTGAGCAGTGTGGATTTGCCGGCGTTCGTATAGCCGACCAGCGCGACGACGGGCATGGCGTTTTTCTCGCGGCGGCGGCGCTGGGTGCGGCGGATCTTGCGCACGTCCTCAAGCTCCTGCTGCAGCTTCTGGATCTTGCGGCGGATGTGGCGGCGGTCGGTTTCGAGCTGCGTCTCGCCGGGGCCGCGCGTGCCGATCGGCGACGAGCCGCCGGACGCCGTCTGGCGCACGAGGTGCGTCCACATACCGGTCAGGCGCGGCAGCAGGTACTGGTACTGCGCCAGCTCCACCTGCAGCTGCCCCTCGCGCGTCCGGGCGCGCTGGGCGAAGATGTCAAGGATCAGGCCCGAGCGGTCGAGCACGCGCACGCCGAGCTCCTCCTCCAGCACGCGCATCTGCGACGGGGAGAGCTCGTTGTCAAACACTGCAAGGTCGCAGTCGTTGGCGAGAATGAGCTCTTTGAGCTCCGCCACCTTGCCCTCGCCGAGGAAGGTGCGCGGGTCGGGTGTGGGCTTGCTCTGCAGCAGCATTGCCACGGGCTGTCCGCCGGCCGTCTCTACGAGCGCGGCAAGCTCGGCAAGAGAGACCTCCGTCGAGCGCTCACGCTCGTCCATGCACGCCGCGGCGAGACCGGCCAGCGCGGCGCGTTCGATTTTCTGTTCGGTAGATTGCATAGGGGTCATCCTTCTGATGTGAAAATATTTTGTGTCAGGCTGCGCTCATGACGGGGACAGCTCGCCGCCCGCGGTGGGCGGCGGAGGCGGCGCGGCGAAGCGCTGCACGCCCCAGATGCCGACAAGGATGGCGGTCGAGGCCACGGCGCTGATCCAGCCGAACGGCTCGTGCAAAATGAGCACGCCGGTGAGCACGGACACGACGGTCGAGAGGTTGGTGAGCACCGCGGTGCGCGCGACGGGCAGCACCTCGAGTGCGCGGTTGAGCGCGAGATAAGACAGCACCGAGGCCACCACGCTCAAAAACAGGATCGCCGGCACGAAGGGCGCGTGCGTCATGGGCTGCACGACGGCACTCAGATCGTGCCGGTGCTCGAGCAGGGACAGCACGCCGAAGGACACCGTGCCCATCAGGAACGTGACATATGTGCGCTCAAAGGCCGAAAAGCTGTCGGCGCAGGCGCGGCAGGCCACCATGTAGCCCGCACCGGCAAAGACCGTGCCGAGCAGGATGAAAAAGCCGGGCACGCTGCCCGAGCCGATGCCGGAGGCGTAGACAGCCAGCACGATCACGCCCGCGACGGACAGCACTGAAAACAGCACCTGCTGCAGCGTGGCCTTTTCGCGCAGGAACACCGCTCCGTAGATGAGCGAGCACAGCGGGATGAGCGCGATCATGACGCCGGAAAACGACGTGCTTGTGAGCTTGAGACCGTACTGCTCACAGGGGAAGTAGAGCACGGGCTCAAACAGTCCCGCCAGCAGCACCGGCCGGAGATCGCGTCCGTGCAGGTGTACATGAAAGCGCCCCGTCAGACACAGCAGATTCATCAGCACGAATGCCAGCGCAAAGCGCCAGAACAGCAGCACGAACGGTGAGCCGTAATTCTGCGCGACGCGCGAGGCGAGAAATGTAAAGCCCCAGATGAAGTATGTGAACGCGGCGAGCCAGAACGCGGCCGTCGGCGATGGGGTGCGGTGCATGGGTGTTATCCTTCTTTCTCGGTGGTAAAGGTGAGGTTCGTGCCGTCGGAGCGGCAGACGACTGTGCCGTTGAGGTCCGTGCGGTAGACGGTCACGTCCGCGTCGCGCAGACGGCTGAGCGTGTCGTCGTGCGGGTGGCCGTATTCGTTTCCGGCGCCGCAGCTGATGACGGCGTACTTGGGCTGCGCCTCATACAGCAGACGGTAGCCCGTGGAGGTGCGGCTGCCGTGGTGGCCGGCCTTGATGACGTCACAGCGGACGTTTTCACCCGCGTCGAGCACATCCGTCTCGCTCTGGTACTCGGCGTCGCCCGTGAAGAGAAAGGCGTTGCTGCCGTAGTCCACGCGCAGAATGAGGCTCTGGTCGTTGACGTCGCTGTAGTGCTTTTGCGGGCCGAGCACGGTCACGGTCGCACCGCCGAGGGCGAAGGTGTCGCCGACGCCCGGCACGGTGATGGTGAGATTCGCCGTCTCCGCCGCGCGCATGACGCGCTGGAACGCGCCGTTGCTGCTCGAGGTGACGGAGCTGTAGAACGTGTGCACCGGGAAGGCCGCAATGACGGCCTTCATGCCGCCGCAGTGGTCGGCGTGTGCGTGTGTGCACACGAGGTAGTCGATGCTTTTGACGCCCTGCTGCTTGAGGTAGGTCGTGATATGGTTTGCCTGCTCGCCGATGCCGGCGTCGATGAGCATGGTCTGCCCGTCGCACTGCAGCAGTGTGCAGTCGCCCTGACCGACGTCGAGATACGTCACGGTCAGACCGCTGCCGGGCACGGGTGTGGCGGCGGCGTCGGGGCCGTTTCCGCCGTCACGGCCGGCACCGAACCACATGGAAAGCCCCGCGATGACGAGCGCGAGCAGGATGGTGATCAGATGGTTTTGGGCCTGCGAGCTGCGGCCGCGTTTCGGTTGGGACATGGGATGCATCTCCTGTAAAAAGCGTGCGGGGCGTATTCCCCCGCCAGAGCGTGAAAGACGAAAAACGCAAAAAAGTCTGTGTAAGCAATACACAGACATTTTCTCATATCGCAGCCCAAAATGCAACCCCGCGGCAGCCCGGATGCGGGGGCGGCCGCGGGGATTTTCAGACCTTTTTTATCCGTTTTTGCGCCAGAGCTCTGCTGCGCGGATGCGCGCCTTTGCGCGTGCGCGTGCGGCCTCGGGCGTGGAGATGTTCATCTCCATGCCGCGCGCCTCGAGATCCGACTCGGCGCGGTGCAGCGCGGCCTCGGCACGGGCAAGGTCGATGTCCGGCGCGCGCTCGGCCGTGCGGGCGAGCACGGTCACGTTCCCGGCGGCGACATTCACCGTGCCGGGGCTCACGGCGCAGTAATGCTCCTTGCCGGCGGTCGTGTAGCGCACGACGCCGCACATGAGCGCGCCGAGCAGCGGCGCATGGCCGGGCAGGATGCCGACCTCGCCGTCGGCGAGCGGCAGCGTGATCTGTGCTGCCGGCGTGTCCACGACGGCGCCGCCGGCCGTGATGATCTCCAGATGCAGTGTGTCCGTCATGGCGTGCCTCACTTGAGCGCGTCGCGCTTGCGCAGCACGTCGTCGATCGAGCCGCAGAACAAAAACGCCTGCTCGGGAATGTCGTCGCACTCGCCGCCGAGGATGGCCTCAAAGCCGCGGATGGTCTCCGAGAGCGGGACGTACTTTCCGGCCATGCCGGTGAAGTTTTCCGCCACGTGGAACGGCTGCGACAAAAAGCGCTGGATGCGCCGCGCACGGTTGACGGCGGCCTTGTCCTCCACGCTCAGCTCGTCCATACCGAGCACGGCGATGATGTCCTGCAGATCCTTATACTTTTGCAGCACGCGCTGTACGGCGCGCGCGGTGTCATAGTGGCGGCGGCCGAGAATGTCCGGCTCAAGGATGCGCGACGTGGAGCCGAGCGGGTCGACGGCCGGATAGATGCCGAGCTCGGAGATGGCGCGGTCGAGCACGGTCGTGGCGTCGAGGTGGGCAAACGTCGTGGCGGGGGCGGGGTCGGTCAGGTCGTCGGCGGGGACGTAGATCGCCTGCACGGACGTGACCGAGCCGTTGCGCGTGGATGTGATGCGCTCCTGGAGCTTGCCCATCTCGGTCGCAAGCGTGGGCTGATAGCCGACGGCGGAGGGCATACGGCCGAGCAGCGCCGATACCTCGCTGCCCGCCTGCGTGAAGCGGAAGATGTTGTCGATGAACAGCAGCACGTCCTGTCCGGACTCGTCGCGGAAGTTTTCCGCGATCGTCAGACCCGACAGCGGCACGCGCAGACGCGCTCCGGGCGGCTCGTTCATCTGGCCGAAGACGAGCGCGGTCTTGTTGATGACGCCGGACTCGTTCATTTCGTTCCAGAGGTCGTTGCCCTCGCGCGAGCGCTCGCCCACGCCGGCAAAGACGGAGTAGCCGCCGTGCTCGTAGGCGATGTTGCGGATGAGCTCCATGATGAGCACGGTCTTGCCCACGCCCGCGCCGCCGAACAGACCGATCTTGCCGCCCTTGGCATAGGGCGCGAGCAGGTCGACGACCTTGATGCCGGTCTCGAGCAGCTCGGTCGCGGGGGCGATGTCCGTGAAGGCCGGGGCCTCACGGTGGATGGGCAGATATTCCGCGGCGTTGACCGGGCCTTTGCCGTCGATCGGTTCACCGATGACATTGAACATGCGGCCGAGCGTCGCCTCACCGACGGGCATTTTCACGCTCGTGCCGGTGTCGACGGCGCGGCAGCCGCGCTGCAATCCGTCGGTGGAAAAGAGCGAGATGCAGCGCACCGTATTGTCGCCGAGCTGCTGCACTGCCTCCATGACGATGCGCCGCTCGCCGGTGTGCACCTCGATGGCGTTGTTGATCTCCGGCAGCTTTCCGGCCGGGAACTGCACGTCCACCACCGGGCCGATGACCCTTTTGACGATACCGTTTTCCATACGTTCTCCCTTCGTGGGACGCGGCGCTGCCGCCGCGGTGTTAATCAGATCCTTGTGATTGCTTGAGTGCGGCGCTGCCGCCGACGATCTCGGAGATCTCGGTCGTGATGGCGGCCTGACGCGCACGGTTGAAGTCCAGATTCAGCTCCTCGATGAGCTCCGCCGTCGAGTCTGTGGCGGCGGTCATCGCGGTCATGCGCGCGGCGTGCTCGCCCACGCGCGCCTCGAGCATCACGGCGTAGACCGTGTTGTTCAGGTACAGCTCGAGCACGTTGTCGAGCACGGTCTGCGCGTCCGGCACGAACAGATAGTTGTTGTTCGCGGCGGGGGCGTCGGCCTCCGGTGCGGCGGGCAGCAGCTGCCGGTGCACCGGGGTCTGGTGCAGCACGGAGTCGAAGCGCTGGTAGACGAGGTGGATCTCGTCCGCCTCACCGGTGCGGTAGAGGTTTTTGAGCGTCTCGGCGATCTCGAGCGCCTCGGCCATGGTGGGCGTGTCGCTCAGCCCGGCGCAGATCTCCCGCACGGGCAGGTCCGTTCCGGCGAGGACATCGCGTCCCCAGCGGCCGCACACGATCACGGAGCAGGGGCGCGTCTCGGCGTGCACGAGCTGCTCCAGATGGCGCAGCAGCACCTGATTGTATGCCCCGCAAAGGCCGCGGTTGCCCCAGAACACCACGTAGCACACGTGCCCGACGCGGCGCCGGGGCGTGAGATACGGGTGCTCAAAGGTGACGTCATCGGCGAGCAGGGCGTTGAGCACCTCCTGCCCCTTGTCGGCAAACAGGCGCACGCCCGCAAGGCTCGTCTGCGTCTTGCGCAGCTTGGACACGGCGATCATTTTCATCGTGCGGGTGATCTGCTGCGTGCTGTTCACGCTGCGGATGCGCGCGCGGATCTTATGCAGATTTGTCAAGGGGCGTTCCTCCTCTCTGCCGGCGGCGGGGATGGTGCATCATAGATTCTTGAGCGTCTCGTCGGCAAGCGTGCGCAGCCGCTCGAGCGCCTCGGGCGGAAGCTTCTTGCCGCTGTGCACGAGGGCATGCAGCTCCGGATACGTGCGGTGGATGCGCGCAAGCAGCGCGTCTGCGTAGTGCGGCACATCCTCGACGGCGATCGAGTCGGTATATCCCTCACCGGCGGCGAAGAGCACCGCGACCTGATCGGCCGCGTCCATGGGCGCGTACTGCGGCTGCTTCAGGAGCTCGGTCATGCGGCTGCCGCGTGCGAGCGTGTCGCGCGTGGCCTTGTCCAGATCCGAGCCGAACTGCGCGAACGACGCAAGCTCGCGGTACTGTGCCAGGTCCATGCGCAGACGGCCGGCGACCTGCTTCATCGCGCCGAGCTGCGCCGCGCCGCCGACACGCGACACGGACAGGCCCACGTTGATGGCCGGGCGCACACCGGCGTGGAACAGGTCCGTCTCGAGGAAGATCTGCCCGTCGGTGATGGAGATGACGTTCGTCGGGATATAGGCCGAGATGTCGCCCGCCTGCGTCTCGATGATGGGCAGGGCGGTCATGCTGCCGCCGCCGGCGGCCTCACTCAGGCGCGCGGCGCGCTCAAGCAGGCGCGAGTGCAGATAAAACACGTCGCCGGGGTAGGCCTCGCGTCCGGGCGGACGCTGCAGCAGCAGGGAAATCTCACGGTAAGCCACGGCCTGCTTCGACAGGTCGTCGTAGACGATGAGCACGTCGCGCCCGCGGTACATGAAGTACTCACCGATGGCGGCGCCTGCATAGGGCGCGATGTAGAGCATGGGCGCGGTCTCCGACGCGTGCGCGCACACGACGGTGGTGTAGGCCATGGCGCCGCGGTCACGCAGCTTCTGCACGACGCCTGCGACGGTCGATTCCTTCTGGCCGATGGCGACGTAGATGCACAGCACGCCCGTGTCCTTCTGGTTGAGGATGGCGTCGATGGCGATGGCGGTCTTGCCGGTCTGACGGTCGCCGATGATGAGCTCACGCTGACCGCGGCCGATCGGCACGAGCGCGTCGATGGCCTTGATGCCGGTCTGCAGCGGGACGCTCACGCCCTTGCGCGCGATGACGCCGGGCGCGGGGCTCTCGATGGCGCGGCGCTCCGTCGTGCGGATCGGGCCGTGACCGTCGATCGGGCGGCCGAGCGCATCGACCACGCGGCCGATCATCTCTTCGCCCACGGGCACGGACATGATCTGTCCCGTGCGGCGCACGCGGTCGCCCTCCTGCAGGTGGCCGTAAGGACCGAGCAGGACGACGCCGATGTCCTCGCGGCCGAGGTCCATGACCATGCCGCGCAGCGTACCGTCAAAGGCGAGCAGCTCGCCGGCCATGACGTCGGCCATGCCGCGCACGCGGCAGATGCCGTCGGACAGGCTCGTGACGATGCCGGTCTGGAACACGTCGATGGCGACGTGCGTGTCTGCGAGCCGGTCGCGGATGCACGCGGCGAGATCGGGGTTTTCGTCCGTGGTGTGCAGGGCGCTGTTGGCCGCGTCCTGCTCGAGCAGGTCGAGCGCGTGGCGCAGCGTGCCGTCATAGTGCGTGTCGCCGATGCGCAGGCATACGCCGCCGATCAGCTCCGGGCGCACCGTCGTCATGCACGTGACGTGACCGTAGGCGCGCGTGAGCGTGTCTTTGAGCGCGTCGAGCGCGGCGGCGGGCAGCGGCTCGGCCGCCTCAACCTCCACGGTCAGCGTGCCGGTCTCGGCGAGGGTGAGCGCGTCGCTCGGCTGGGTGGTCAGATGTGCACCGATGTTGGCGACAAATTCGCCCACGAGCGCGGCACGCGCGGGCGCGAAGGCGTCCTGCGTCAGCACTCCGGCGGTCGCCGCCGTGATGCGGCCGATGGCCGCGTCGCTCACGCGGTCCTCCATGTCGCTGCGCAGCTGCGCCTCGGTCTGTTCCACGCCGCGGCGCACGGCCTCGGCCTCGCGCGCGGTCTCGGCGTCGGCAGCGGCGGTGTTGGCCTCGGCCTGTGCCTTTGCCTCGGCAAGCTGGGCGCGCGCCTCAGCGTCGGCGGCCTGCTGTGCCTCGGCGATGTCCTCGGCAGTGTGGCGTGCCTGATCCTGCGCGTCCGCCGCGCGGCCGAGCGCATCGGCAATGCGGTCGCGGCGCTCCTGAAAGAGCTTGCGGATCTGCTTGCGCGTGAAGAAAATCAGCGCCAGCGCCAGCAGCAGGAAGTTGAAGACGGGGCCGATGGCTCTCAGAAATTCCACGGTGTCGCCGCCCCCTTTCGATTCATTTCATTCATGGTTCAGCCCTCATGCGTGGGGGCGACCCACTGGCGGATCTGTGCGGCGCTGCGCTCGGCGGTGTCGCTGCCGAGCAGGCCGCCGGTCAGAGCCGTCACGAGCTCGGGCAGCTTCGCATCCACGGCGGCGGCAGCGGCGGTCTCTTCGCTGCGCACGCGTGCGCGCACGTCGCGCGTGGCCTGTGCGGCCTCCTGATGCGCGGCCTGCAGCGTCTGGGCGCGCTTGCGCTCGGACGCGCTCTTGGTCTCGGCCAGCAGCGTATCCGCTGCGGCAGACTGCCGGCGCTGCGCATCGCTGCGCGCCTGTGCGGCCGCATCGAGTTGCTGCTGGGCGGTGCGCCCGGCGCTGATCCCGTCCTGAATGCGCGCATCGCGTGCGGCCATGAACGACACCAGCGGGTCAAACAGCAGCTTCTTCAAAACCACCAGCAGCACGAAAAAGCAGATCACCGTCCAGATGAGTTCGGAGATGTTGATGCTCAAAGCGTGTGCCTCCCTTATCCCGTGCTTCTTAGCCGATCTTACCGATCAGCAGAAACGCGATCAGCAGGCCATAAATCGTCAGCGATTCGAGCAGACCCATGGCGATGATCATGTTCGAGCGGATCGTGCCGGCCACTTCCGGCTGGCGCGCGATGGCGTCCATGGCGTGGGCGGCGGTCAGACCCTGACCGATGGCGGGGCCGATGGTGCTGATGGCGATGGCGAGCGCGGCGGCGATCGCAATGATTCCGGTTGACATAACTCGTTCCTCCTAATTTTTCTTGGGTGTCTGAAAGGTTGTTTCTTACGATTTCTGATGCAAGGATGCGTTACTCCTCAATGGCTTCCTCGATATAGATCGACAGCAGCATCGTGAACACGATGGCCTGGATCAGGCAGAACAGCAGGCTCAGCACCTGCATGAGCAGCGGCAGCACGAGCGGGAAGAGATTGCCGAGCTCGTGCGTGACCATTTCCTCACCGTAGAGGTTGCCGTACAGACGCAGCGCGAGAGAAAACGGGCGCACGATCTGCTCGATGAGGTTGAGCGGCAGCATGAGCAGGAAGGGCTTGATGAAGCTCTTGAGATAGCCGCCCAGACCGCGGCGCTGGATGCCGACGGTGTGCGTCATACAAAAGGCGATGATGGCCAGACCCGCCGTGACGGACAGCGTGGCCGTCGGCACGGTGAACACTTGCCCCGCGCCGGGCAGCAGCCCGATGTAGTTGGACACGACGATGAAGATGAAAAACGTCGCCATCATCGGGAAGTAGCGCCGGGCGTTGGCCGGACCCATGATGCCGCCGTAAAAGCCCTGCAGCTTTTCCACGGCCATCTCGGCCGCGTTCTGCAGCGGTCCGGGCACGTCGCGCAGCTTGCGTGTGGCCAGCCACGATACCAGCGCCAGCACGGCCACGATGACCCACATGGTCACGACCGCGCCGGTGACCTCCAGCGGTCCGATGGAAAACAGTACGTTCGTTTCACCCATTTGTGTCGTCCCTCCGTTCGTCCGCCGGGTCGAGCTCCGGCGTGTGTTCCTGTGCGGCGTCCGGCAGTTCCTCCGCGTCCGTGATCTCCACGCACTCGGCGGGGATGGTATCGTCCATCCTGCGCGCGAGGATCCATACGCCGGCGATGCTGCCGCCCGACAGGCCGACGGCCGTGCCGATGAGCGTGCCGGCCAGCGGCAGCGGAACGACGCCGCGCAGCAGATAGACCAGTACGAGCGCCGCGAGATTGATGACCTGCCGCAGGCCGCTCGTGCCCATGACGGATGTGGTGCTCTGCCTGGCGCGCAGCAGACTGCGGCGCGTCAGCAGGGTGTTGCCGGCGGCGACGAGCAGGCCGAAAACCAGTCCGGCCGCGCCGCCGAGCAGATATTGTCCGGTCGACATGTTCTGTCCCTCCCGTTTGTGCAGCCCCGGTGACCGGGGGAAAGCTTTCTTAGCGAGAACTTAGCGGATACTTAACAGTATTCTACTATATCATGACGGCGAAAAGATGCCAATACCCAATTCCGGTTTTGAAATAATTTCGTTGAATTCTACAAATAGAAAAAGCGCCCGGCGGACGCTCGCCCGCTTCACAAAGCGGGAAAAATAGTATATACTGAGGGGCAGAAAAAAGCCGCGGCATCCGGCATCCCACAGGACGCTCCGCGGCGAAAAATCTTCCGAAAAGAGGGATACAGTATGAAATACATTCTCGTCATCGGCGACGGCATGGCCGACCACCCGCTCGACACGCTCGGCGGCCGCACGCCGCTGGAAGCGTCGAAAAAGGACGCGATCGACGACCTTGCGCGTCACGGTGTGCTTGGCAGCGTGCGCAACGTGCCCGACGGTTTCGCTCCCGGCAGCGACACGGCCATCATGTCTATCTTCGGCTGCTCGCCGCGCAAATACTTTTTCGGCCGCGCCCCGCTTGAGGCGGCGGCCTCCGGCATCCGGCTCGCCCCCGGCGACGCGTGCTACCGCTGCAACATGGTCACGTATGCCGATGAGGACGTGCCGTTCGAGCACAAGCACATCATCTCCCACAGCGCGGGCAGCATCGAGGGCCGCGAGTCGGACGAGCTCGTGACGGCGCTCTTTGCGCACCCGGATTTCCGCCCGCTGGCCGAGCAGGCCGGCATGGTCGTGCACAAGGGCTCGTCGTTCCGCCACCTTGCGGTGCAGAGCCATGTGGATATCAAGGGCATCCGGCTCGCGCCGCCGCACGACCACCTCGGCGAGGAGATCGGCCCCATCCTGCCCACCGGCTGCCCGAATGCCGACGTGCTGCGCGAGCTCATGCGCCGCGCGTTCGATATCCTCGACCAGCACCCGATCAACGTCGCGCGCCGCGCCGCCGGAAAGCTCCCGGCCAACGGCGTCTGGTTCTGGGCCGAGGGCACGGCGGCCGCGCTGCCGAACTTCCCCGAGCACTACGGCTCGGACGGCGGCGTCGTCTCGGCCGTGCCGCTGTGCCACGGCATCGGCATCCTGACCGGGCTTGAGGCCGTCACCGTCCCGACTGCGACCGGCGAGTGGGACACCGACTATGCCGCCAAGGTCGCCGCCGCGCTGGGCGTGCTCAAAAAGCACGACTTCGTGGCGCTGCACCTCGAGGGCCCGGATGAGGCCACGCACAACCATGACCTGGAGCACAAGATCTATTCCATCGAGCGCCTGAGCGCCGATGTTGTCGCCCCCGTGACCGAGGCGCTGCGCGCCGCGGGTGAGGACTTCCGTCTGCTGCTGCTGTCGGATCACACGACGTACATGGCCAACGGCGCGCACGGCGCCGACCCCGTGCCGTTCGTGCTGTATGACAGCCGCGTGTCCGAGGGCTCCGGCCTGCCGTATTCCGAGGCAAACGGCGCCAAGGGCCCGTATGTCGACGACGGCGCGCAGCTCATGGATCTGCTCTTTGAACTGAAAAAGCTGTGACCGGTACAGCAAGAGAGGCTGCGTGGGCAAAGCTGAACCTGTCGCTGGACGTGCTCGGTACGCGCCCCGACGGGTTTCACGACCTGCGCATGATCATGCAGAGCGTGGATCTGCACGACGATGTGACCGTTACGCTCGACGACACCGGTGTCTGCCGCGCCGAGACCAACCGCAGCTATCTGCCCTGCGGGGCGGACAATGTGGCCGTGCGCGCGGCGCAGGTGTTTCTCGAGCGCGCGGGCCTCGACTGCGGCGTGCACATCCGGCTGCACAAGCGCATCCCCGTGTGCGCGGGGCTGGGCGGCGGCTCGTCGGATGCGGCGGCCGTGCTGCGCGCGCTCAACCGGCTGACCGGCGCGGGTTTTACCCGCACGGAGCTCGAGGAGATGGGTGCGGAGATTGGTTCCGACGTGCCGTACTGCGTTGCGGGCGGCACGATGCTGGCCGAGGGACGCGGCGAGCGGCTCACGCCCGTCACGCCCATGCCGCGTCTGCCGGTCGTGATCTGCAAGCCGGATTTTCCGATCTCGACGCCGGAGCTGTTTCGCCGCGTGGACGCGCGCACCTCGCGCTGCCGTCCGGACACGGAGGGCATCTGCGCCGCACTCGCCGACGGGGACATGCCCCGGCTCGCCCGCCGGATGTACAACGTTTTTGAGGACGTGCTTACCCACCGCGAGGGCGAGATCGCGGCCATCAAGAGCCGCTTGCTCGACGGCGGCGCGCTCGGCGCGGTCATGAGCGGCACGGGCTCGGCCGTGTTCGGCCTATTTGCCGATGCCGACAGCGCGGCGTATGCCAAGCGCCGGCTCGCGCGCGACTATGCCGAGTGCTTTCTGACAGAGACCATCGACCGTTTTGAGGTCTGAGGATTAAAAGCAAACAAAACTGCCGATACTGAGCACAGATGCCCGGTACCGGCAGTTTTTTCATCTCAGAAAGGCGGACATACGATGCATACCCATTCTCTCTCCATTCATCCCGATCCCGGCCGCACCCTGCGGCCGTGGGAGCTGGCGCTGCTGCTGGCCGTGTGCGTGACGCTGCTGACCGGCACGTGGGCGCAGGCACGCAGCGCACTGCTGGCGTCGCGGCTCGTGCGGCTGCACGTGATCGCGGTCTCGGACGACGACACCGAGCAGGCCGTGAAGCTGCAGGTGCGCGATGCGGTGCTGGCCTATCTCGAGCCGCAGCTTGCCGGCGTGACGGATATGGACACGGCGCGGCTGCGCATCGCGGACGAGCTCGACGGCATCGCCCGCGCGGCGCAGACGGCGGCGGGGGAGCGGCCGGTGCGGGTCACCCTCGGCGCCGAGCACTACCCGACGCGCGACTACGGCACGTTTGCCCTCCCGGCGGGGGTGTATACGTCTCTGCGCGTGACGCTCGGCGCGGGTGCGGGGCACAACTGGTGGTGCGTCATTTTCCCGCCGCTGTGCGCGCAGGCGGCAGGGCTCTCGGAGCAGACGGTGCAGGCGCTCTCGGATGACGATGTGCGCCTCGTCACGGAGTCCGACGGCGGCTATGTCGTGCGCTTCCGGCTGCTGGAGCTGTGGGACGCGCTCGTGCAGCGGCTGAGCTGACGGCGCAGCGGAAAATTGAAAGCGCCCCCGCGGGAAACTCCCCGCGGGGGCGCTTGCCATTGGGTCACACAAGCTGCTTCCGGCGCAGCAGCCGGCAGACAAGCGCGGCAAGCCCCAGACCGAGCGCGAACGAGAAGCCCAGCGCGCCCAGTGTGGCGGCGGCACTGAACAGGCCGACCGACATCTCATGCACCGAGCCGATGTCCACGATGATCTCGCACACGAGCCACAGCCCGGCGCTGATGCCCGCAGCCGTCCAGAAATCACGCCGGCGCTGCAGGGCGCACCGGACGCCGACGCCGACGGCGAGCAGGAGCAGATACAGAACGATCCGTCCCGTGATGCCGCCGGTCACAAAGATCCCCATCATTTTCAGAAGCGCAAACGGTTCCATATGATACCTCCTGTTGAATGAAATGTGTGTCCGGATCCAGACATCCTCATTTTAGCAGATTCTTTATGAAATTGGAACAGGATTCATAATATTTGTAAATTGCGCCAAAACACGATTCGGGATTCTGTGCAGCGGTGACAAATCGCATCACCCGTTTTCGCGGCGTCTGTCACCCAAACCGCCGTGCGGCGCAGGAAAACGCAAAGCCTTCTCCCAACGGAGAAGGCTTTGCTTGTCCAAAAACCTCGTAGAGTTTCGCCGCCGCAGCGGCGAAAGAAAGTCCGATCATTTTCTCCGGCGACATGTGCGTCGGGGAAAATACTTCTCGGCCTGCAAACGTGCGCACTGTCCGCCAAAAGGCGGACAGTGCGTGCGCTGCAGTCAGGCCGCAAACCCCTTTGTCAAAAAAGTAATACTTTTTTGACAGTCTAAAGCCTTCTCCCAACGGAGAAGGCTTTTTGTATTTGCAGGATTCAGCGCCGCGCGCTCAGTAGCTGTACACGCCGCCACCGATAAATTCGCGCAGCATGCTCTCGGGCGCGAGCAGGGCGGGGTCGATCGTCTCGAAGCGCTCGAGCGCGGGCAGGATGCTGCGGATCTCCGCATAGCGCTCCGCGCCCTCGGGCACGGCCTCGAGCAGCGGCTCGGCGAAGTTTTTCATGATCGACACCTCGCACGGAAACGACGAGTCGAACATCAGGTTCGCGCGCTCCTTGAACGGGGAGATGAAGCGCTTTTCGCCGCGGCGGACGTTTGCCCACATATCGAGCGTTGCGGCGGCGGGCGTGCCGCGGAAGTTGCTGTCGCGCACGAGGCGGCGCAGCAGACGCATCCACGTGCCCTTGAACACCTCGTTCCCGTCGTCATCGACAACGACGGAGCGCGCGCTGATATACAGCCGGAACGCATCCGGGCAGTAGGCGGCGATCTCATCGTTGAGCGCGTGGATGCCCTCGCAGACGACGACCTCGTCCTTGCCGAGGCGCATGGGGCGGCCGATGGGGCCGGACTGCACGCGCGTGACGAAATTATACCGCGGCAGGTGGATCTCCTCGCCGCGGGCGAGCGCGTTGAGGTGCTTGCCGAGCAGGTCCATGTCCAGACACGCGGGGGACTCAAGATCGAGATCGCCCTCCGGCGTGCGCGGTGCGGTGCGCAGGTCGACGGTGCGGAAATAGTCGTCCATGGCGAGGCTCTGACTGCCGACGCCGAGCTTGCACAGCGCCTCCGCGATCTTCATGGCCGTGGTGGTCTTGCCGCTGCCGGACGGGCCGGAGAGCAGCACGATCGGACAGGTGTGCGCATTTTCGGCGATGGCGCGCGCCGCGTGCTCGATCTTGGCGGCATAGGCCGCATCGCTCGCATCGACGAATTCCTTGGGATCGGCCTGAATGCGGCGGTTGATCTCCTGCAGATGATAGCTCATTGGAAAAACGCCTCCAGTTCCGCCTTGGCCGCACAGATGCGGTCGATATTGGCGATGTATTCCGTGGGATACTTGGGGTCGATGTGCCGCTCAAGCCTGCCGCCGTTGGGGCGCACGAGCTTCGTCGATGCGCCGCCGCCCATGGCAAGGATGCTGCACAGCTCCTCCATGATGCAGATGTTGTAGAGATTCTCCTGACCCGGCCGCGTCCAGCCGACGTTTTCAAAGCCGCCGGACATGAACTTCTGCCGGTAGAGGTAATACGGTGCGTAGCCCGCCCTGGGCAGCACGGTACCGGCAAAGTCAAGCATCTCGCCGACGGCTGCTCCGTCGGGGATGGGCGCATCCTGCGCCATCAGGTTCGAGCCGCGCTTGCGCGAGAGCGTGTGCACGGTGATGTTCTCAGGTGCGAGCGTGAGCACCTGCTCGAGCGTGGCGCGAAAGCCGTCCGGCGTGTCGCCGGGCAGCCCCGCGATCAGGTCCATGTTCACGGCGAAGCCGCCGGTCTCGCGCACGAGGCGCAGCGCGTCGTAAATATCCTGCGCGGTGTGGCGGCGGCCGATCGTGTCGAGCACGCGGTCACTGAGCGTCTGGGGGTTGACGCTGATGCGGTCGACCCGGTGCGCGCGCAGCACGTGCAGCTTGTCGGCAGTGATCGTATCGGGGCGTCCGGCCTCGACGGTGAACTCCCGCAGTGCGCTCAGGTCGAATGCTGCGGCCAGCTGCGTGCACAGCGCGTCGAGCTGGCGCGCCGAGAGCGTGGTCGGCGTGCCGCCGCCGATGTAGAGCGACACGACGCGCAGCCCCGCCTTGCGCACGGCCTCGGCGGTCGCGGCGATCTCGCGGGCGAGCGCCTGCAAAAACTCCGGTACGAGCGCCATGCTCTTTTCCACCGACTGGCTCACGAAGCTGCAATAGGCGCAGCGCGTCGGGCAAAACGGGATGCCAACATACAGGCACACGTCCTTGCTGCCGAGTGATTCCATGGCGCGCAGCGTGGCGTGTGCGGTGCGCACGACGAGATCGGCGCGCGCGGGCGAGACGTCATACTGCCGCTCGAACTGGCGCGCGGCCTGCGCGTCGTTGAGCCCCTGCGCAAGCAGCGGGGTCATGAGCTTTCCGGGGCGCACGCCCGTGAGCATACCCCACGGCCGGTGCGGCAGCCCGATTCCCATGGCGGCGCGGTAAAACGCGCGCTTGACCGCACCCTGCAGCCGCCGGTCGGTCTCGGCAGGGTCGGTCAGCTCGCCGTTGGGCACACTCGTGCGGCCGTTGGCCGTCTGCCCGTGGTAGACGAGCACGCACGTCACGGTCGTCACCTTTGTGCCGGACATGAGCCGCAGCTCTGCGCGGTCGCCGGTCGGCCGCCCGTCCGGGTATTCCGGGCGTTCGTCCGGAAACAGCGTCAGGAGCATCTGCTCCGCTGCATAGCGGTAATCATGTCCGATCAGATAGAGATTCATGGTTCTTCTTCTTTCTACGCCCTGCCGGATGGTCAGGTGCGGTCTTTTGCTTTGCTTTTGAGCGCCTTGGCCTTCGCCTTGACAGCCTTGGCCAGCTCCTTGCGGCGCTGCGCATGCTCATGCACACGGGTGAAGGCGCGGCCGTTGGTCTGGCCGGAGCGCAGCGCCGGGAACGCCTGCGCGATACGCTCGTGCACGATGTTGCGGTGGCTGAGGATCTCCTCGCGGCGCTGCAGCAGTTCACTGCGGCGCGCCAGCAGCTCGCTGCGGCGCTCGATCGAGGCCTCGGCGCGCTTTTGCGCAAGCTCCGTGCTCTTTTCCTTCATACCGGTGTAAACCTCCATGCCGCGGTCCTTCGCGTCTGAGGTGCGAATATAGATCTCCTCGCCAATCTCGTCGGAGATGGCCGTGAGCGAATCCTCGATGGTCTGCAGGGCACGCAGCTTCTTGGGCAGCTTGCGGATCTCCATGGCGGTGATGATGTTGTCCGCGATCCACAGTGCGCTGAATGTGCCGAGCAGCACCCAGCCGAGCTTTTTCGGGATGAGGTCGACGACCTTGGCCACGAGCGGCTGGAACACGTCGACCACGAACACGCACGCCAGTCCCCACAGCACCGAGAACTCCAGACACACGTAGCCCTTGATGTTCAGCGGACGCTTGGAGTAGTCCCACCACTTGTCGTGGAACACCTTTTCCAGCACCCAGCCGGTGAGGTATTCGATGGCGCTCGTAAACAGCACGCTGCCGCCGAACAGCAGCCAGAGGCTGCTCTTGAGCGGCCCGAGCACGAGCAGCACGCTCATGACGCCGAAGCCGTAGATCGAGCAGATGGGGCCGTTGACGAAGCCGCGGTTGACAAACTTGCCGTGCGCGACGGCGGCGAAGGCCACCTCGGAGCACCAGCCGAGAAAACCGTAAATGTAGAAGTACCAGAGGATCTGGAACCAGGAATAGGGCACAAGCATGAAAAAAACTCCTCTCATGAATGCCTGTGGGCGGAAAACCCGGATTCATTTCATATTTGTCTATATTAACATAGCTATGCGGACTTTTCCAGCCTTTTCGGCGCGGATGGGAACAAAAAGCGCAAAGTGGTAACTGCGGCGCACAAATTATGCGCGCAGCAGACTGCCGGCCTTTTGTCAAAAGGGAATCCTTTTTGACGGGCACAAAAATGCGGAGCGCACGAGGGTGCGCTCCGCATGAAAAACCGGGGTGATTTACTTGATCGTCAGCAGCAGCTCACCGGCCTTGACCGACTGGCCGCCCTTGACAAAGACTTCGTCGACCGTGCCGTCCATGCGGGCGACGACGCTCGTCTCCATCTTCATGGCCTCGATCACGGCGAGCACGTCGTTGACCTTGACCTGGTCGCCGGGCTTGACGTTGACCTTCGACACCATGCCCGGGATGGACGCGCCGGCCTGGCTCTTGTCGTTCGGGTCGGCCATGACGACGGTCTTGGCCGAATCGGTCGCGGTCGGGTCGGGCACGGAGACCTCGCGGCGCATACCGTTGAGCTCAAACTGCACGTTGCGCGTGCCGTCGTCGTTGCGGTCGCCGAGGCCGATGTACTTGATCATAAGGGTCTTGCCGTCCTCGATGTTGATCTTGTTCATCTCGCCGATGGCCATGCCGTTGAAGAACACGTGGCTGCCCATGCGCATGATGTAGCCGTACTCCTTGCGGTGACGGATGTACTCCTCATAGACCTTCGGATACATGGCGAACGAGATGAGCGAGCGCGGCTCCTCATAGTTCGGGTAGAACTTGCGGATCTCGCTGCGCAGCTGATCCCAGTCCACGGGCGGCAGCAGGTCGCCGGGGCGGCCGGTGATGGGCTTCTCGCCCTTGAGCACGACGCGCTGCAGATCCTTCGGGAAGCCGCAGGGCGGCTGACCCATCATGCCCTTGAAGTAGCTCACGACGCTGTCGGGGAAGGCGAGGTGCTCGCCCTTTTCGACGATGTTCTCGGGCGTGAGGTCGTTTTGCACCATGAAGATCGCGAGGTCGCCGACCATCTTGGACGACGGCGTGACCTTGATGATGTCGCCGAGCATGAGGTTGACGGTGCGGTACATCTCCTTGACCTCCGCGAAGCGGTGGCCGAGGCCGAGCGACTCGACCTGCGGCTGCAGGTTCGTGTACTGGCCGCCGGGGATCTCATAGCGGTAGATATCGGTAACGGGGACCTTGAGGCCCTTGTCGAAGCTCTCATAGCGCAGACGCACGTCGGCCCAGTAATCGGCCAGCTCCTGCAGGCGCTGCGGGTCGAAGCCGGTGTCGCGCTCCTGACCGCGCAGGGACTCGACGAGCGCATTCATCGATGGCTGGCTCGTGAGGTTGGCCAGCGGTCCGATGGCGGTGTCGACCACGTCCACGCCGGCCTCGGCCGCCATGAGGTAGGTCGCGATCTGGTTGTCGGTGGTGTTGTGCGTGTGCAGGTGGATGGGGATGCCGATCTCCTGCTTGAGGGCGCTGACGAGCTTCTTGGCGGCATACGGCTTGAGCAGGCCGGACATATCCTTGATGGCCAGCATATGCGCGCCGCGGCGCTCGAGCTCCTTGGCAAAGTCGACATAGTACTGCAGCGTGTAGCGGTCGCGCGTCGGGTCGAGGATGTCGCCGGTGTAGCACACGGTGCCCTCAAGGAACTTGCCCTGACGCAGCACCTCGTCCATGGCGGTCTCCATGTTCGGCATCCAGTTGAGCGAGTCGAACACGCGGAACACGTCGATGCCCTCGCGGGCGGACTCGGCGATGAAGGCGCGCACGAGGTTGTCCGGATAGCTCGCATAGCCGACGAGGTTCGAGCCGCGCAGCAGCATCTGGAACGGGATGTTCGGGATCTTCTCACGCAGCATCTCCAGACGCTCCCACGGGGACTCATGCAGGAAGCGGTAGGCGGTGTCAAACGTCGCGCCGCCCCACATCTCGAGCGAGAAGCAGTCGGCGAGGATGTCGGCCGTGCCGTCGGCGCCCTTGAGCATGTCGCGGGTGCGCAGGCGGGTGCTCAGCAGCGACTGGTGCGCATCGCGCATCGTCGTGTCGGTGATGAGCAGCTTCTTCTGGCCGAGGACCCATTCTTTCACGGCCTCGGGGCCGTCGGTGTCGAGCAGGAGCTTGAGTCCGTCCTGCTTCGTGACCTCACGCTGTGCCTTCGGGAAGCGCGGCGTGTCGTACTGGTGGCGCTTGGCGTCGGGATTGTTGACCTGAATGTTGGCGATGTATTTGAGCACGCGGGTCGCGCGGTCGCGCGATTCGGTGAACTCGAACAGCTCCGGCGTCTCGTCGATGAACTTCGTGTGGCACTTGCCGGCGACGAAGGTCGGGTGCGTGAGGATGTTCGTCACAAACGGGATGTTCGTCTTGACGCCGCGCACGTGCTCTTCATTGATGGCGCGGGTGGCCTTGCGGCAGACGGCGGGGAAGGTGCAGTCCCAGCTCGTGACCTTGACAAGCAGGGAGTCGTAGTACGGCGAGATGATCGAGCCCGTGCCGACGTTGCCGCCGTCGAGACGCACGCCGAAGCCGCCGCCGGAGCGGTAGGCCTCGATCTTGCCGTTGTCGGGCGCGAAGTTGTTGGCCGGGTCCTCGGTGGTCACGCGGCACTGGATGGCGTAGCCGTTGACCTTGAGGTTGTTCTGGTCGCCGAGACCAATCTCCGGGTGGCTGATCGGCTGCCCCTCGGCGATGAGGATCTGCGCACGCACGAGGTCGATGCTCGTGACCATCTCGGTGACGGTGTGCTCGACCTGAATGCGGGGGTTCATCTCGATGAAATAGTGGTTGCCGTCGCGGTCGACGAGGAACTCCACCGTGCCGGCGTTGACATAGCCGACGGCCTCGGCGATCTTCACGGCGTCGGCGTGCAGTTGCTCGCGGATGCTCTCGGGCACGCTCCACGCGGGCGCAAACTCCACGACCTTCTGGTAGCGGCGCTGCAGCGAGCAGTCGCGCTCGCCGAGGTGGCGCACGTTGCCGTACTGGTCGGCAAGGATCTGCACCTCGATGTGCTTGGGCTGCACGAGATATTTCTCGATGAAGATGTCGTCATTGCCGAAGGCCTTGCGTGCCTCGCTCTTGACGAGCTCGAACGCGGGGATAACGTCCTCGGGCATTTCGCACAGGCGCATGCCGCGGCCGCCGCCGCCGGCCGCCGCCTTGAGGATGACGGGGAAGCCGAAGCTGATGGCCTTCTCGAGCGCCTCCTGCCCGTCGCGCAGAGGCTCGGAGCAGCCGGGGATGACCGGCACGCCGCACTCCATGGCGATCTGCTTGGCCGAGAGCTTGTCGCCCATCTTGCCGAGCACGTCGCTCGGCGGCCCGATGAACGTGATGCCGGCCGCTTCGCAGGCGCGGGCAAAGTCCGCATTCTCGGACAGGAAGCCGTAGCCCGGGTGGATGGCGTCGACGCCGCGGCGCTTGGCCAGATCGATGATCTCGGGAATGTCGAGATACGCACCCAGAGGGCTCTTGTTCTCGCCGACGAGATATGCCTCGTCGGCACGGGTGCGGAACATGCTCAGTTCGTCTTCCTTGGAGTACATGGCCACGGTGTGGATGCCGAGGTCATAGCACGCGCGGAAGATACGCACCGCGATCTCGCCGCGGTTGGCAGCAAGGACCTTGTTGAAAACTTTTTCTGACACGGTCGTGTCTCCTTTCTGACTGCGGCGGGCCGCAGAGATGGGCGGCAGCAGTAAAAAAACGCGCTTCGCTGCGATGCCAATGTTGGAATTATATCATATATCAGTAACAATAGAAATAAAATTTTTGATTTTCGACGAGTTTAAAATCTAACAAATGCACGCACAGGTAATTTACATGCAATTCTTTTCTCGGTGCGCAGAATGTGATACAATAACGGGCGAAAATTCAGGAAAGCTGGAATGAATTTGGAAAATACTTGTTATATCGTCGGCGCGGCCAGCCTTGAGGGCGTGCGCCTGAGCCCGTGCGCGGGCGACTATATCATCGCGGCTGACGGCGGCTACCGCTCGCTGCGTGCGCGCGGCATCGAGCCGGACTTCGTCATGGGTGACTTTGACTCGCTCGGTTACCGGCCGGAGCACCCGAACGTGGAGACGCACCCGGTCATGAAGGACGACACCGACCTCGGTCTCGCCGTGCGCTGGGCGCTTGGGCATGGCTACCGGCGGCTCGTGATGGCGGGGGCGCTCGGCGGCCGCATCGACCAGACGATCGCGAGCCTGCAGACGCTGCGCGGTCTCACGGACGCGGGCGCGCAGGGCTGGCTCATCGGCTGCGGCTGGGTGGTCACGGCGGTGCAAAACGGCACGCTGACTTTCCCCGCCGGCATGGAGGGCACGGTCTCGGTATTCAGCAGCGGCGACGCTGCGCGCGGCGTCACGCTGCGCGGCCTGCTCTACGAGGTCACGGATGCGACGCTCACCTGCGCCATGCCGCTCGGCGTGAGCAACTCCTTCACGGATGCGCGCGCCGAGGTGCGCGTCACGGACGGCACGGTCTTTGTCCTCTGGCAGGGCGATGCGCTGCCGGACGGGCTGGAGGTGCGCCATGGAGCGGATTGATCTGCATGTGCACACGCTCGCGTCCGACGGCTCGGACGCACCGGAGACCGTCGTGCGCAAGGCAGCGGCAGCCGGACTGCGCGCCGTGGCGATCACGGATCACGACACGTTTGCCGGACTGCCCGAGGCGCTTGCGGCGGGAAAGACGCACGGCGTCGAGGTCGTGCCCGGGGTGGAGCTGTCCACCGTGTGGGGCGGTGAGGAGGTGCACCTGCTCGGCTACTACATGGACACGGACAACGCCGCGCTGCGCGCACTCATGACCCGCGCCACCGACGAGCGAAATGCCCGTAACGAGACCATGGTGCAGCGCCTGCACGACGCGGGCTACCCCATCACGATGGCGGAGCTGCATGCGGCCTTTCCGGGGCAGACGGTGCTCGGCCGACCGCACATCGCGGCGCTGCTCGTGCAGCGCGGCTGCATCCCCACGGTGTCCGACGGGATGCGCGGTCTGCTCGGCCGGGGCAAGCGCTTTTATGTCCCGCGCTACAACATTCCGCTGGAGGATTCCGTCCGCGCGCTGCGCGCGGCGGGCGGCGTGCCGGTCGTGGCGCATCTGTTCAAGTACCGCTTTGATGACGCGCAGCGTACTGCCCTGCTCGCCGCGGCGGCGGACGCCGGGGCGCTCGGGCTCGAGGTGCGCTACACGACCTATACACCCGAGCAGACGGCGGCGGCGCAGGCGCTGGCCGTGCGCTTCGGCCTCGTGCCGACCGGCGGGTCGGACTATCACGGCCTGCGCAAGCCGGACATCGCCCTCGGCTCCGGTCGGGGGGATCTGTGCGTGCCGTATGCCTATCTCGCGGGCGTCAAGGCTCTTGCCGGGCGCGGAGGCGTGTGATACACTAACAGAATCCAGTCGTTTTTCGTTTTTTTTCCGGAGGTGGTTTTTTGAGAACACTTCTGCGCCCCTACGAGGGCACACAGCCGTACATCTTCGTCAGCTACGCGCACAAGAACGACGCAGCCGTGCTCGAGATCATCGGCACGCTGCAATCGCGCGGCTTTCGCGTCTGGTATGACGAGGGCATCGAGGCCGGCAGCGAGTGGCCGGAGAGCATCGCGTCGCACCTCGAGCGCGCGCAGCTCGTGCTGGCGTTTTTGTCCCCGGCGTATCTGCGCTCGGACAACTGCCGCAAGGAGATGCACTATGCCCTGACGAAGAAAAAGCCGGTCATCAATGTCTATCTCGAGCAGACGGAGCTGTCGCCGGGCATGGAGATGCAGATCGGCAACCTCTTCGCGCTCATGAAATATACCTACCCGAGCGAGGAATATTTCTACGACAAGCTCTTCTCGGCCGAGCTGCTCGATGCGGACAAATTCGCGGGCGAAGCGCCGGAGCTGCCGCCCGAAGCACCCGCCGAGCCGCCGCGGGCGAAAAAGAAGAGAGAGAAAAAGCCGCGTGCCGAAAAGCCCCGTCGGGAAAGACCCGCCAAAGCGCCGAAGCCGGAGCGCGCGAAGAAAAAGCGCGGCATCGCGGCGGCGATCATCGCGGTCGTACTCGCCGGCTGCCTGATCGCGGCGGGCATCGTCGGCCACTTCACGGGCCTGCTCTACCGCTTTACGGCCAGGACCGTCGCGGTGCAGACGCTGCCGGACGACACGGTGGCTGCATTCCAGAACCCCCTGCTTGAGCGGGCCGCGCGCGATTATGCCGGAAAGCCCGAGGGCGAGCTCACGGTCGCAGACCTCAAGGGGCTCACGGCACTGTATGTCTGCGGCGACCGGTACTGGTTTGCCGCCCCGCAGCAGGGCGTGGATGCGGCGGCTGCCGGTGTCGAGACGGCGGAGGTCGTCGACCCGTCCGGACAGAGCATCACCGTGCAGCGCAGGGACATCCGCGAACTGTCCGACCTCGCGTATTTTCCGAGCCTGCGCGAGCTCTCGCTTGAATTTCAGTCGCTGACCACGCTCGAGAGCCTGCCCGCCTGCGGTGTGGAGGTGTTCGATGTCAGCGCCAACCGGCTCACGAGTCTGGCGGGCATCGAGCAGCTGCCGAAGCTCACGGCGCTGCTGGCCGACGGCAACGCCGTCACGGATCTGACCGGGCTCGGCCGCTGCCTGAATGTGCGCACGCTGCACCTCAACGGCGCAAACGTGTCGGAACTGTCCGAGCTGCGCGCGCTGACAAAGCTGCAGGACATCACGCTCTCGCACTGCACGCGCCGCGAGCTGCTGATCCCGCTGCACAAATCCTCGCTCACACGCGTCACGCTTGTGGACTGCGACCTGCGCGGCGATTTCTTCCGCAGCTTTGACCGTGAGCGGGCGATCACATCGCTCACGCTCATCCGCTGCGAGCTCGACAGCACGTCCGGTCTGGATGGCTTCACCGGGCTCACGGAGCTGACGCTGCGCGGCGTTTCCGGCGCGGTCGACTGGTCGGCGCTCGGCGCTCTGCCGCTGCAGACGGTCACGACCGACGCCATGCAGGCCGACGCCATCCGCGCCTCCGGCACGACGGCCACCGTCACGGTCACGGACTGAGCGCCGCTTTCCCCGCACAAAACGGAAAACACCCCTGCCGGAACGGACAAACCGGCAGGGGTGTTTCCATAGGAGAAATGGAGTTGGAAAAAGGAATTATCATGTTGCTTGGAGAGAATTTGCGTGGTTGTCGGCGCACTGCAAAAATCGTGTGCGGTCACGAAAAATTGCACTTGCTATCTGACAGTGCCCATTATATAATGCCGGTATAGATAAGTAAAGCAAATAATTCTGATAGTTAAATTAGCGTTTCTTATCCATGAGGGGTGCTTATGAACCGGTATATCGCATTTTTGAAGGTCTTTGAGCGCAACAGCTTTTCCGACGCTGCGCGCGATCTCGGCTACACGCAGTCGGCCGTGAGCCAGATGATCAAGTCGCTGGAGGAGGAGCTGGGTGTGACGCTGCTGGTGCGTTCGCGCTCGGGCGTGGCGCTCACCTATGAGGGACGCCACCTGCTGCCGTACATCCGCGACACGGTCAACGCCTACCGGATGCTTCAGTCGCAGGCGGCGGGCTTCAGCGGTCTGGAGCAGGGCACGATCCGCCTCGGCACGTTTACGAGCGTGTCGAGCTACCTGCTGCCGCCGGCCATGGAGCGCTTTCGCCGCCTGCACAGCGGCATCCGCTTCGAGCTCTATCAGGGGCTGTATTATGAGATCGAGGACTGGGTGCGCGATGGCGTGGTCGACTTCGGCTTCACGGATATGCTGCGCACGACCCCGTTTCCGTGCGAGCCGATCTATCAGGATACCATGCTCGCCGTGCTGCCCGAGGGGCATCCGCTGGGCGAGAACATCTTCATTCAGGTCGACGAGCTCGCGGCCGAGCCCTTCATTCTTCTCGAGGAGGGGCGCGGCGGCGGCTGCATCCGTGACCTGCTCACGCGCCATCCGCAGATCAACGTCCAGTACCGTGTGGCCGACGACTACACGATCCTGAACCTGGTCGAGAACAACCTCGGCGTGTCCATCCTGCCGGAGGCGGTGCTGCGCCGCAGCGGACGGCGCGTCATCGCGCGCCGCCTCTCGCCGGAGCTGCAGCGTACTGTCGGTGTCGTCTATAAGCAGAAGACCGGCCTGTCCACCGCCGGACAGATATTTCTCAGTGAGCTCAAGGCGTCGATCCCGAACGTGCGCGGCTGAAATTTTTTGCGCGCGTGTGTTTACACGGCCGCCTGGTTGTGCTATCTTAAACGGTGCATTTTTGATCAAACCGTGTCCGGTGAATGATACCTTATTTAAATAAGGCGGCGCGGCGGGAAGGAGCGGATCGGATATGAGTCTGACGGGCGCTGTTGTCAACGCGCTGGCCATTGCGGGCGGTGGGGCGATCGGCCTGCTGTTTCGGCGGGGCATCCCCGAGCGCGTGAGCAAAACGGTCATGGTCGGCCTTGGGCTGTGCGTGCTGTATATCGGCATTTCGGGTGCGAGTGCGTGCCGGAGCATCCTGATCGTCATCGTGTCCATGACGCTCGGCGCGGCGGTCGGCGCACTGCTGAACATCGACGGCTCGATCCACCGCCTTGGCAACTGGGTCGAGGCGCACGTTCACCGGCATGAGGGCGGCCCGTCGCTGGCCGAGGGGTTCGTCACGGCGAGCCTCCTGTGCTGCATCGGCGCGATGGCGGTCAACGGCTCGCTCGACGCCGGCATCCGCGGCGACAACAGCATCCTGTTCACCAAGTCGATGATCGACCTTGTCTTCTGCGCCATGCTGGCTACGACGCTCGGCGCGGGCGTGATGCTCGCGGGTGCGGCGGTGCTCGTGGTTGAGGGGACGCTCACACTGCTGGCCGGGGCGATCGCGCCGCTGCTCTCGGAGGCGGCGGTCGCAGACCTCACGTGCGCGGGTTCCCTGCTCGTGGCGGCCATCGGTCTCAACCAGACCGGCGCCACGAAGATCAAGGTGGCGGACTATCTGCCGGCGCTGCTGTTCGTGCCGGTCATCCGCTGGCTCGTGGGGCTGCCGGTGTGGCAGCAGCTTGCCGCGTTGTTTTGAGGGATACCATTTATAAATAGCAAAGCAGCGCTTGCGGCGGCTTCCTGATTTGTATATTTTGGCGTTGTATGTGGGAGAAAAACTGCACGGGAAGGCTTGTTTTTCCCGCGCGGTTGTGTTAAAATCCACTTTCCTGCGGGAAGAAAGGGTGTGGCACATGGATTTCTGGCTCAACCAGGCGCTGGGTCTGCTCGGCAGCCTGATCGTGTTTATCTCGGTGCAATTCAATAACCGCCGCGTCATCCTCGCCGCGCAGGCGACCGCCTGCCTGATGTGGATCGTGCACTATGGGCTGCTCGGTGCGATGACCGCCGCGACCATCAACATTCTGTCGTTCGCGCGCAGCGTCGTGTTTTACTTCAACGACCGCAAGTGGGCCAAGAGCCGCGCGTGGCTGTGGGCGTTTCTGGCGCTGTACGTCGTCAACACCGTCCTTACGTGGGACGGACCGAGGAGTCTGCTGCCCGGCATCGCCATGAGCATGACGACCATCGCGCTCTGGACGCGCGATATGCGCCGCACGCGCCTGCTCTATCTTACCAATTCACCGTTCTGGTTCACGTATGACATCCTCGCGCGCTCGTATTCGTGCATGGTCATCGAGGCCATCGCCTTCGTGTCCTACGTCGTGGCCGTGTGGCGGTTCGATATCAAAAAGCAGCCGCAGACGTGATCGCGCGTGCCAAAAAGCGTTTTGGCACGCGCTCAAACGAGACCCACTGCGTTGGGCTCTCGTTTGAAGGGACTGCAGCTCGCTGCATCGCACGAGCTGTGCACCGTCGGCGCACAACTCGCACGTTTGCGAGCCGAAATGTATTTTCTCCGCCGTACACGCCGCCGGAGAAAATGATTGGAATTTTTTGCGTCTGTGGACGCAAACTCTGCGAGGCTTTTGTAACGGCCTGCAAAAACTCCCCGCCTTCGGGCGGGGAGTTTGCGTGTTTAAAAAGGGCTTTGCATTTCGCCGGGAACCCAACGAAGCGGTTTTCGATGGATTTGGTTTTACCACGTCAGCGCATCGTCAAAGTCCACGAGGTCGGGGCGCACCGGCTCCTCGCCCATGACGGTCTGCATATAGAGGTTGACCTGACGGCGCATGTCGCGCTTGGAGATCGTGCGCGAATCGAGCAGATCCTGCGCGACCCAGAGCATATGCACGCCGCGCGCGGCCGCCTGCTCCTCAAACACGCCGCGCAGACCGTCCATGCCCTTGCAGGAGATCTGGTCGTACATGAGCACCATGTCGGCATTGTACTGCTTGCAGACGACCCACAGCTCGTCGAGCACGTTTGCATAGCCGCCCTTGGTGTGCTTGCGCATGGTGGTGCGCTGGTAGCTGCGCGCGAGATCGGCCAGCGCCCGGTCAGGGTCTTCGGTGTCGATGATGATGTCGGAGATGAGCGACTCCATGCTTGCCACGACGTTGATGCCCCAGCAGTTTTCCGCCCAGACGGAGAAGTCGGGGTAGAAGTTCGCCGGGCACGACCACTCGACGCAGCGGTGGCGCATTGCGGGCGCGCAGGGCTTTTTCTGCCGGTAGCCGCGCATCATGATGCGGTTGACGCGGCGGTCGGTGTCGAGAAAGCGCGGGTCCATGCCGCCCGAGAGGTGGTAGAAAAACATACGGTAGATCCAGAAGGTCTCGCCGGTCATCTGCGGATAGGGCGTGCGGTTGACCTCCCACTTCTGCAGCTCGTACTCCGTCTCACGGTTGTAGATCTTCATGGCGCGGAAAAACGCGTCCCAGTCAAAGGTCTCGCCGGTCTGCTCCTCGATGAAGCGGATGAGCCCGCGCAGTTCCTCGACGGCGTAATCCTGCACCGCGTCCTCATTGTAGCGGATGGGCACGCCGTAATAGTACGTCGGGAGGTTGAAGTACCGGTCCTGATACGACGTCGTGGCGACGCTGCCGTCGCACGGCATGTTGCAGGCGACAAAGCACGTGCCGAGCTTGGGATACTCGTCGCGCAGGGCGCAGCCGGCCTCGGCCGAGGGCAGGGGGCAGACGTCGGCCGGGATGCCGAAGTTTTCGGCTGCGTCGAGATACGGCGGCGTGATCTGCTGGTTGAGGATCGAGCACAGAAACACCGGCAGCACCTGCGCCGGCAGGTAGATGAGGTTCGGGAAGCCGGCCATGATCTGCCCGGGGACGAGCTCGTCAAAGAGCACGATCTTCTTCGAGAGCTTGTTGCCGGGGTGGAAATGCTCGTCGGCCACGAACGAGATGCGCAGCAGGTCGGTGGCCTTTTTCACGATGCGGTCATATTGGGCGCGTGCCATGCGCAGCTGGTTGCCGCGCATGCCGAGCGTGCCGCGGTCGACAAAGTTCGGATAGGTCAGGTAGGTGGAAAACCACTGGTAGCGAAACAGCGCGCGCACAGCCGACACCGGACACTTGGCCACAAAGACGATCATGTCCTTCCAGCACTTGAGCCACATATAAAAGTCAAACGCCGTGTCGCGCACGCCGCGCAGCTCGCGGTAGCGAAACCGCCCCTTTTCCGGGTCGAAGCGGTAGGTGTAGTCATTGACGTGGCGGAGAAATTCCCGCAGGGAGCGTTTTTGTTCACCCATGGTCACTTGCCTCCTCTCTGCGTCTGGAGCTGCTTGATCTCCAGACTCTCGACGAATGCCTGCACGCGCGTGCGCAGCTGGCCGCTGCCGCCGGTGGCGTTCTGGCGGTCGACCGCGACGGACGGGATGCCGAATTCGCGCGTGACGACGTGGCTTGCCAGCGCGCGCTCATAGCCCCAGTACTCGCAGAACTTGAGCTGCTCGTACAGCACGCCCTGCGCGTGATACTCCGCGCACAGGTCGCGCACGAGCTGCCAGCGGCCGTCGACCTTCTCGCGCTGCATGAAGCGCGGGCACTGACTGGTGTTGAGGTAGTGGCGCGCGATGCTCTCGAGCACCGGCAGGTCGGGGTCAAGGTGAATTTCCTCGCGCCCCGGCGTTGAGCCGAAGCAGAAACGGTCGACCACGACGAGCGCGCCCGCATCCTCGACGAGCTTGGTGAAGCCGGGGTCGTCGATCTCGCTGCCGACGACGGCGATCTTCACGCGAAAGCGCGGCTTTACATCGGGTTCGCGCTGGCGCAGCTCCTCGAGTGTCTCGCGGAGCTTGTCGACGATGAGATATTTCGGGCAGCAGTAGCTCACAAGGTTCAGGATGTGGTACTCATAGCCCGTGATGCGCGGGTTTTCCTCCTTGCGGAACTGACCGATCTCGGTCAGGATGCGGCAGACCTCGTTGTGCTCGGCGACCGCCTTGCGCAGCGCGTCGTCCGACACGTCCACGCCGTAGACCTCCTGCAGCGGCGTGAGCACCTTGCGCCGGAGCTGGTCGACATAGTGGCGCACGGTGTTTTCCGTGACCTTGAAGGGCATGTCGAGAAAGGTCACGAAAAACTGCTCATTGTCCACGAGCTGCAGCAGCTCGAAGTGCTCGAGCGCGCGGTTCATCTCCGAGCACGTCTCCGTGCCCATCAGGCCGGACAGGAAGTTGTAGCCGCCCTCGATGCCGCGCTCCAGCAGCGACTTGCAGTAGTCGCAGATGAAGTTTGACATGTAGTACGACGAGATGTCCAGCGACCCCGTCAGCGGTGCGCGCAGGCGCACCGAAAAGCAGTTTCCGGTGTTGAGCAGCACCTCCGGCATGTGGTAGCAGGTGTAGGCCAGCGCGTGCTTCCCCTCGGCACACGCCTGCTGCACGAGCGCGTTGTTGGCGCTCTCGAGCAGCTTTTCAAATTCGTAAAGATGCTTCAGGTCTTTCAATCTACGCTTCCCTCCATGTGAAAAAATTCGCATTTGGATGGTCACATTATACGACGATGTGTCTGATGCCGCAATAGTTTTTGGACAGTTTTCTGGAAAACGTGCAAAAATTGACGCGGTGGTTTCGCGCTCGCTGTGGTATAATGGGCGCAGAAAGGTTACAGGAGGTGGCGATATGAAGCCCCAGTTTGCCAATGTGTTCAACGTCTCGGTCAACGACAACCGCTCGGAGTGCTCGCTGAGCTTCTACCATATGTATGTGCAGCACAACTACACGCCTCAGCCAAAGGGACTGATCGATATGCCGGAAAAGACGGTCGATGAGGTCGCGAGCATCATGCTCACGCGTGACGGTGCGCACGCGCTCACGCGCCTGCTCATCCAGAGCTTCGGCATGCCGGAGGACAAGGCATGAGCGCGCCGCAGACGCTGCGCCCCGGGCGCTACCGCCACTTCAAGGGCAGGGAGTATGAACTGCTGTTTGTCGCCACGCATTCGGAGACGCTCGAGCCCATGGTCGTTTACCGCGCGCTCTATGGGGAGCGGGGCATCTGGGTGCGCCCTGCTGCCATGTGGGACGAGCAGATCGAGCGCGACGGGCAGGTCGTGCGCCGCTTTACTTACATTGGGGACTGAGTTTCAGACGGAAAAAGCGCGCCGGATCGTGTGATCCGGCGCGCTCGGCGTCTGTATTTAAATGAGGTGCTGTGCGCGGCAGAGCGCTGCGTATTTGCCGTCGCGCGCGATGAGCTCGGCGGGTGTGCCCTGCTCGCAGACACGCGCGCCGTCGATCACGGCGACGCGGTCGGCACCCTGCACGGTGCTCAGCCGGTGGGCGATGATGATGCACGTGCGGCCGCGGGCGAGCGTGTCGAGCGCGTTCTGGATGCGCTGCTCGGTCACGGAGTCGAGCGCGCTCGTGGCCTCGTCGAGGATGAGGATCTGCGGGTTTTTCAGAAACAGGCGCGCGATGCTCAGCCGCTGCTTCTGTCCGCCGGAGAGCATGACGCCGCGCTCGCCGACATAGGTGTCGTAGCCGTCGGGCATGGCGCGGATCTCGCGGTCGATCTCGGCATAGCGCGCGGCCTGCTCGATCTCGGCGTCGGTGGCGTCGGGGCGGCCGTAGCGGATGTTTTCGCGGATGGTGTCGGCAAAGAGGAAGACCTCCTGCTGCAGCACGCCGACGCAGCGGCGCAGCGACGCCTGCGTCACGGTGCGCACGTCGATGCCGTCGATGCATACCGAGCCGGACGTGACATCGTAAAACCGCGGCAGCAGCTGGCACAGCGTCGTCTTGCCGCCGCCCGACGGACCGACGACGGCCAGCGTCTCACCCGGCGCAATGTGCAGATCCACGTGCGAGAGCACGGTCGCGCCCTCAGCGTAGTCGAAGCTCACGCCGTTATAATCCACCTGCCCGCGCACCGGCGGCAGGGGTCTGGCGTCCGGCGCGTCGGCAATGTCGGGCTGCACGCGCATCAGCTCCAGAAAGCGCTGGAAGCCGGCCGTGCCGTCGGTGAACACCTCCATGAAGTTCACCAGCGTGCGGATTGGTGAGATGAACGTCGTCACGTACAGCGAGAATGTGATGAGGTCGATGTAGTCGATCTGACCGCGCATGATGAACGCGCCGCCGATCGCGATGACCACGACCTGCATGGCCGACATCGTAAACTCCATCCCGCCCTGAAACACGCCCATGGCGCGGTACCAGTCGGTCTTGCTGTGCTTGTAGCGGTCGTTGCAGGCGAGAAACTTCTCGCGCTCGACGGCCTCGTTCGTGAACGCCTTGGCTGTGCGCACGCCGGAGATGCCGGACTCGATGACGGTGTTGATCTCGGCCTGCCGGCGCTTGACGGCGACGTTTGCGTCGTTCATGCGCTTGCGCTGGCGGATCGTGATCCACAGCGACAGCGGCACGAGCAGCAGCAGCACGAGCGCGAGCTGCCAGCAGATCGGCGCCAGGATCGCGAGCGCGCCGCCGAGCGTGACCACTGCAGTGAGCAGATACTCCGGCCCGTGGTGCGCCAGCTCCGTAATGGAAAAGAGGTCGCTCGTCATGCGGCTCATGAGCACGCCCGTGCGGTTGCAGTCAAAGAAGCGGAAGCTCATCGTCTGCAGATGCTCAAAGAGCTCCTGACGCATATCCGCTTCGATGAGCACGCCGCATTGGTGGCCGATGACGGTCACGGCGTATTTGAACACGGCCTTGAGCAGATATGCTGCCAGAAGCGCCGCCATGATGGCGAAGAATGTGCGGAACAGTCCCAGCGGCAGCAGGTGCTGCATCGCCTGCCGCGAGACATAGGGAAACGCCAGATCCGCCAGACATGAGAGCAGCGAAAAGAGCAGATCGAGCGCAAACAGCCGCCGGTGCGGCCGGTAAAAAGTCAAAAACAGCCGCAGCGGGCGGCCGGAGCAATCACGTTGCATGGGGACATCTCTCCTTCCCGGACAGTTTATCCGTTTCGGCGGTGTGTGTCAAGCGGTGGTTTTGGGATTGACCCGCCGCCGGAAACGTGATACCATAATTTCGGCCATTTTGTGCCGAGAACTGTCACTGAGGATGTGGGGATACGATGCGAAAAGCTCTCAAAACCGTTTTATGTGTCGCGCTCATTCTGGCGCTGACCGCCATCGTCGCGCTGCGTGTGCTGCCGCCGATGGATACTCCGGCGCAGTCCGCCGCCGCAACGCCCACGCCGGTCGTGACCGCTGCGCCCACGCCCACGCCCGAGCCGGACAATGGCCTGCCGAAGGTCAACACCGGCAGCTGGGAGCTCACGCTCGTCAACGCGCAAAACCCGATCGGCGAGACCGTACCGGAGGATCTGGCCGAGCTGGAGGGCGGCCGGTATTTTGACGGCCGCGCCGTGGACGCACTCAAGGAATTCATCGCCGCCGCGCGTGCCGAGGGGCTGAGCGTTTGCCTGTCGAGTACGTACCGCAGCTACAGCGAGCAGTCGTACCTCTTCACCCGCAAGGTCGGGCAGTGCGGTGGTGACGAGGCCGCAGCCGCCCGCATCGTTACCCGTCCCGGCACGAGCGAGCATCAGCTCGGCCTGTGCGCCGACATCACCGACAAGTTCTATGAGGTCAAGACACGCGATCTGGAAAAGACCGCCCTCTTCCAGTGGATGTATGCCCACTGTCAGGAGTACGGCTTCATCCTGCGCTATCCCGCCGACAAGGAGAGCGTCACCGGCGTCATGTACGAGCCGTGGCACTTCCGCTATGTCGGCAAAGAGGCGGCGGCGTACATCATGGAAAACAACCTCTGCCTTGAGGAATTTCTGGATCTGTATAAATGAAGGCTTCCCGGGCGCTTCCTGCAGGAAGCGCCCGGTCATTTGTGCGTTGTGCTGCAAAGCGATATGTAAAATATGTGTAAACTGTTGAAAAACCGCTTGCAATCCTGCAAATCATCTGCTAAACTGAGAGCAACTGAAAAAGAAAGGAGCGTGATAACGTTATGCGTACCAATCAAGTCCAGGATCTGGACGACCTGATCTTCTCGGATGTCAGCTGGGAACCCAGCAGCAAGTGAGAAGCCATAGAGCCGGATGACGCCACGCCAAGCGCGTGGATTTTTTATATTTAAAATACGAAACCTGCCGGACTCCGCGCGAAAAATGGTTGCAATTTTCGCAGCCGTGTGCTACGAATAGAGCACAACCAAAAAGGAGGCTGATCTCTATGGCATTCATCCGCAAGCTCCCCGATGTGCCCGAGCGCCTTGAGCACCTCAAAGGCGGTGCCGGCCATCTCGAGCGCTATGCGATCCTCTCTCCGGAGGAGATGCTCGGCGCCGGTACGGTCTGTGCCCGCATGGTGCTGCAGCCCGGCTGCGAAGTCGGCGAGCATACCCACCACGGCAACTATGAAGTGTACTACTTCCTCTCCGGGCACGGCACGTACCGCAGCAACGGTGAGACGACGACCGTGGACGCCGGTACCGTGACCTTCACGGGTGACGGCGAAAGTCATTTCCTGCGCAACGACGGCGACACGCCGCTGGAGTTTCTGGCCCTCGTGCTCAATCTCCCCGCGCAGGCATAAAGAAAAGCCTTCCCCTTGGTGGGGAAGGCTTTTCCTTTAAAACCGATCAGCGGACATCCGTCGGATGTCCGCTGATCTTACATATGTGCTTACTTGCTCTTGATGTACGCGTCGATGGCAGCCGCGGCCTTCTTGCCGGCGCCCATCGCCTTGATGACGGTTGCCGCACCGGTGACGGCGTCGCCGCCGGCGAACACGCCGTCCTTCATGGTCGTCACGGTGTCGTCCTTGACGACGATGCCGCCGCGATCGCTGTACTCGAGGTCCGGCGTCGCCTTGCGCAGCAGCGGGTTGGGGGAGGTGCCCAGCGCCATGATGACGGAGTCGCAGGCCATCTCAAACTCGCTGCCCGGCACTTCGATCGGACGGCGGCGGCCCTTCTCGTCGGGCTCGCCGAGCTCCATGCGGATGCACTTGAGGCCGCGGACCCAGCCCTTGTCGTCAGCCAGGATCTCGACCGGGTTGCACAGCAGGTGGAAGTTGATGCCCTCTTCCTTTGCGTGCTCGTACTCTTCCTTGCGGGCGGGGATCTCCTCCTCGCCGCGGCGGTACACGACCGTCACGTCCGCACCCAGACGCTTGGCGCAGCGCGCGGCGTCCATGGCGACGTTGCCGGCGCCGACGACGGCCGTCACGTGGATGGGCATGAGCGGGGTGTCGTAGCGCTCGTCATAGGCGTGCATGAGGTTGATGCGGGTGAGGAACTCGTTGGCGGAGAACACGCCGCAGTAGCTCAGGCCCGGGATGTTCTGGAACTTCGGCAGACCGGCGCCCGAGCCGATGAACACGGCCTCGTACTTCTCGTCGCCGAGGAGGTGGTCGGCGTCCTTGCCGAGCAGCTCGTCGATGCTCATGCACTTGCCGATGGTCGCGTCGCACACGATGTTGACGCCCATGGCCACGAGCTTGTCGATCTCCTTCTGCACGATGGCCTTCGGCAGACGGAACTCGGGAATGCCGTAAGCCAGCACGCCGCCGGCCTTGTGGAAGTGCTCGTAGACGGTCACATCATAGCCGAGCTTGGCCAGGTCGCTCGCGCAGGCGAGACCGGACGGACCGGAACCGATGACCGCGACGCGGTGACCGTTGGTCTGGATCTTTTCGGGCATCTCGTCGGCGTTCTCGCGGTTCCAGTCGGCGACAAAGCGCTCCAGACGGCCGATGCCGACGGGCTCGCCCTTGATGCCGCGCACGCACTTGCTCTCGCACTGCTTCTCCTGCGGGCAGACGCGGCCGCAGATAGCGGGCAGGGAGCTGTCCTCAAGGATCTTGTGGTAAGCGCCCTTGAAGTCCTGCTCACGGACGCAGGCGATGAACTGCGGGATCTTGACATTGACCGGGCAGCCGGACATGCAGGCCGGGCGCGGGCAATTCAGGCAGCGGTTGGCCTCATCGACCGCCATCTCGACGGTGTAGCCAAGCGCGACTTCTTCAAAGTTTTTGTTGCGGACGTTCGGATCCTGCTCCGGGATCGGATTTTTCGTGGGAGACATATTCGCCATGATTACTTCTCCTCCTTTTCGCGTGCGGCTTCCTCAGCGTCGGCCATGGCCTGCAGATTGCAGTAGTGGTGGCGGCGCTCAAACACCTTCTGCTCCTGTGCCTCATAGATCTTGGAGCGGGCGATCGCCTCGTCAAAGTCGACAAGGTGGCCGTCAAACTCCGGACCGTCGACACAGGTGAACTTCATCTTGCCGTCCACGGTCAGGCGGCAGCCGCCGCACATGCCGGAGCCGTCGATCATGATGCAGTTCATATCGACCATCGTGGCCACGCCGTATTCCTTCGTGATCTGGCACACGAACTTCATCATCGGCAGCGGGCCGATGCAGATGCAGTGATCGTACTGCTTGCCCTCGGCCTTGGCCTTCTCCAGCAGCTCCTTGAGCTTGACGGTGGTGAAGCCCTTCTCGCCGTAGGTGCCGTCGTCGGTCATCATGTACAGATGATCGCAGCAGGCGCGCATCTCTTCCTCGAGCACGACGATGCCCTTGGTGCGGAAGCCGGCGATGATGTCAACATCGCAGCCGAGACGGTGCGCCTCCTTGGCCTGCGGCCATGCGATGGCGCAGCCCGAGCCGCCGCCGACGACCACGACCTTGTGCATATTGTCAAACTCGGCAGGGTTGCCGAGCGGACCGACGACGTCTGCCACATAGTCTCCGGCCTTCTTGCCGGCGAGCAGAGCCGTCGTGCTGCCGACGCGCTGCATGATGACCGACACGGTGCCGGCCTCGCGATCATAAGAAGAGATCGTGATGGGCATGCGCTCGCCGAACTCATCGACGCGGAACATCAGGAACTGACCCGGCTGTGCCTTGCGGGCAACGAGCGGGGCCTCAAATGTGACGCGGAACATATTGTCAGATAATCTCTCGTTATTCACGATTTTGAACATGAAAATCACCTCAAGGCATTATTATAGCGGAATCGAAAAAATTGCACAAGGGAGAAACGAAAAATCTAAATTTTAACAGGCAAAACGACAAAAAACCGTGAACCTGCACAAAGATTTACATACTTTTCTGAGCAGAAAGACAAGCACCCGCGGCGTGAAAACGAACGCCGCGCAGCACTGTTTTCCCTGAAAAAGGGAGAAAAAGAGAGAAAATGCAAAAACGGAAACGCCGCCTGTCCCGGCTTATCAAAAAGGCCTCGCAGAGTTTGCGCCCGCAGGCGCAAAGAAGTCCAATCATTTTCTTCGGCGACATGTGCGGCGAAGAAAATACTTCTCGGCCTGCAAACGTGCGCGCCGTCCGCCATGGGCGGACGGCGCGTGCGCTGCAGTCAGGCCGCAAATCTCTTTGTCAAAAAGTAATACTTTTTGACAGTCTAAAACGCCGCCTGTCCCGATCCCGGGACAGGCGGCTGGTGTTCGGTATGGGGTCGTTCGGCGCGCTCGGGCACGCTCAGCGCTCGGAGCTCGTGGTGGCGCTGGTGCTGCCGGTCCACTGCCAGTTGGCGATCTCGGGCAGGTCCACGCCGTGCGCGGCGATGTACTGCCGGTGCTCGACGAGCTTGTCGCGCATCTGCTGCACGGTGTAGGCACCGCGGTTGCCGAGTTGGGGCAGGCGCTTGACGACATCGATGACAAGGTGGAAGCGGTCGAGCTCATTGAGCACGCGCATGTCAAACGGCGTCGTGATCGTGCCCTCCTCGACGTAGCCGCAGACGAACATGTTCTGGTTGCGGCGGGTGTAGGTCAGCTCGTGGATGAGCTTCGGGTAGCCGTGGAAGGCGAAGATGACGGGCTTGTCCTTCGTGAAGATGAGATCGTAGTCCTCGTCCGTGAGACCGTGCGGGTGGTCGGAATGCGGCTGCAGCTTCATGAGGTCAACTACGTTCACGACGCGCACGCGCACCTCCGGCAGCTTCTCGCGCAGGATGGTCACGGCGGCGAGCGTCTCGAGCGTCGGCGTGTCGCCGCAGCAGGCCATGACGACGTCGGGCTCCGCGCCCTGGTCGCTGCTGGCCCACTCCCAGATGCTCACGCCCTGCGTGCAGTGGCGCACGGCCTGCTCCATGGTCAGCCACTGCGGCCGCGGATGCTTGGAAGCCACGATGACGTTGATATAGTTCCGGCTGCGGATGCAGTGGTCAAAGCAGCTCAGGAGGCAGTTTGCGTCCGGCGGCAGATAGATGCGCACGACATCGGCCTTTTTATTCGCCACGTGGTCGAGGAAGCCCGGGTCCTGGTGCGTAAAGCCGTTGTGATCCTGCTGCCACACGTTCGAGGCGAGCACGTAGTTGAGCGAGGCGATGTCCTGCCGCCAGGGCAGCTGGTTGCAGACCTTGAGCCACTTGGCGTGCTGCGCGACCATGGAGTCCACGATGCGGATGAAGGCCTCGTAGCTGTTGAAAAAGCCGTGGCGGCCGGTGAGCAGGTAGCCCTCGAGCCAGCCCTCGCACATGTGCTCCGAGAGCATGGAGTCCATGACGCGGCCGTCCGGGTCGAGAAACTCGTCGCTGTCCGTCGCCTCGGCGACCCAGCGGCGGCCCGTGACCTCAAACACCGGACTCAGGCGGTTGGAGGCGGTCTCGTCGGGGGCGAAGATGCGGAAGTTGCGCGCGTCCATGTTCTCGCGCATGATATCGCGCACGAACGCACCGAGCACGGTCATGTCCTGCGCCTCGACGGCGCCGGGCGCCGGCACGGGCTGCTCATACGTGCGGAAGTCCGGCATGCGCAGCTCGCGCAGCAGCAGACCGCCGTTTGCGTGGGGGTTTGCGCCCATGCGGCGCTGACCCTTCGGCGCAAGCGCCTGCAGCTCGGGGATGAGCGTGCCGTTGTCGTCAAAGAGTTCCTCGGGGTGGTAGCTGCGCAGCCATTCCTCGAGCTGCACGAGGTGCTCGGGCTTGTCCATCGCGATCGGCACCTGGTGCGCGCGGAACGATCCCTCCACCTGCTTGCCGTCCACTTCCTTGGGGCCGGTCCAGCCCTTCGGCGCGCGGAACACGATCATCGGCCAGTAGGGGCGCGTGGTGTCGTGCGCGGTGCGCGCATGCTGCTGGATGGCGTGGATCTCCTCGATGGCCCAGTCCATCGTCTCGGCCATTTTCGCGTGCATCTCGGCGGGATCGTCGCCCTCGACAAAGCGCGGCTCCCACCCGCAGCCGCGGAAGAACATCTCGAGCTCCTCGTGGCTGATGCGGGAAAAGAGCGTGGGATTGGCGATCTTGAAGCCGTTGAGGTGCAGAATCGGCAGCACCGCGCCGTCCGTGATGGGGTTGACAAACTTGTTGCCGTGCCACGCGGTGGCGAGCGGGCCGGTCTCGGCCTCGCCGTCGCCGACGACGCAGGCGGCGATCAGGTCGGGGTTATCCATCACGGCGCCGAAGGCATGCGCGAGCGAATAGCCCAGCTCGCCGCCCTCGTGGATGGAGCCCGGCGTCTCGGGCGCGACATGGCTCGGGATGCCGCCGGGGAACGAAAACTGCTTGAACAGGCGCTGCATGCCGGCCGCGTCGCGCGTGATATTCGGGTACACGTCGGTGTACGAGCCGTCGAGATAGTCCTGCGCGACCATGGCGTTGCCGCCGTGGCCGGGGCCGGAGAGATAGATCATATCGAGGTCGTATTCGTTGATGACGCGGTTGAGGTGCGTGTAAATGAAGTTCTGGCCGGGCACGGTGCCCCAGTGGCCGACGATCTTCTTTTTGATGTCGCGCTCGGTCAGGCGCCGGCGCAGCAGCGGATCATCGAGCAGGTAGAGCTGGCAGGCAGACAGATAGTTTGCCGCGCGCCACCAGGCGTCCATCTTGGCCAGCAGCTCCGGTGTGGGCGCAAACGCTTCGTTTTTCATCGTGGAAACCTCCTTATATGATATGATAGAATGTGCCGTTCGGCACGGATCATGCTTCGTTTTGCAGCGTTTTGATCACGCACTCGGCGCAGCGGAGCCCGTCCACGGCGGCGCTGGTGATGCCGCCGGCATAGCCCGCGCCCTCGCCGCAGGGGTAGAGCCCCCGCACGCCGGTGCTGCACCGGTCGTCCCCGCGCACGATGCGCACGGGGCTGCTCGAGCGGGTCTCGGGCGCGGTGAGCACGGCGTCCGGGTCGTCAAAGCCGCGCAGCTTCTGACCGAAGACCGGCAGCGCCTGCGCAAGCGTCGCCGTGATGCGCTGCGGCAGCACGTCGTGCAGGTCGCACCACGTCACACCGGGGCGGTAGGTCGGCTGCACGCGGCCGGAGGCGGTGCTTACGCGCCCGGCGAGAAAATCGCCCACGCGCTGCGCCGGAGCGTGATAATTGCCGCCGCCGCACACATAGGCGCGCTGCTCGATGCTGCGCTGCCAGTACATACCGCCGAGGGTGCCCTTGTCCGGAAAATCCTCCGGATGCAGCGTCACGAGCACGGCGGCGTTGGCGTTTTCCCCGTCGCGGCGGGAGTTGCTCATGCCGTTGGTGCACACACCGCCCTGCTCCGACGCGGCGGCGAACACCTCGCCGCCCGGACACATACAAAACGTGTACGCGCTCGATCCGTCCGGCAGGTGGCAGGAGAGACTATAGTCCGCCGCGGGCAGACGCTCCGCCGCCGCGCCGTACTGCGCGGTGTTGATGTCTGACTGCCGGTGCTCGATGCGCACACCCATGGAAAACGGCTTCGGCTCCATCGGTATGCCCTGCGCGTGCAGCATTTCGAATGTGTCGCGCGCGCTGTGCCCGATCGCAAGGATGACCTGCCGCGCCGGGAGCGTGTACTCCCCCTCGGGACTGTGCACGGTCAGCGCTGCGATGTGTCCATCCTGCGTGGACAGCCCCGTCACGCGGTGGCCGAAGCGCACCTCGCCGCCGCGCGCGATGACCTCGCGCCGGAGACTTTGCACGACCTCGACGAGCACGTCCGTGCCGATGTGGGGCTTGGCGTCATAGGTAATATGCTCCGGTGCGCCGTGCGCTGCGAACTCCGCGAGCACGAAGCCGATGTGCGCGTCGTGCGTGCCGGTGTTGAGCTTGCCGTCGGAGAACGTGCCCGCGCCGCCCTCGCCGAACTGCACGTTGCACTCGGGGTCGAACGCGCCGCCCGCGCGAAACGCGGCGATCTGCGCGCTGCGCGTCCTGGCGTCCGGCCCGCGCTCGAGCACGATGGGCCTTGCGCCTGCGCGCGCAAGCAGGAGCGCGGCAAACATCCCCGCCGGGCCGAAGCCCACGATCACGGGGCGCGTCTCCGGCGGCGCGACGTGCGGGATGGGATAGGTCTTTTCGTGGGCGATCGCGGCGCTGCGGCAGCGGCGGACGAGCCGCTGCTCGTCCCCGCGCACGGTCACTCCGACGGTGTAGACATAGTGAATGTCATCCTTCCGGCGCGCATCGAGAGATTTTTTGCGGATGCGCAGCCCGGTGATGTCGCCGGCCGGGATCTTCAGCGCCTTGGCTGCCAGCGCCTTGAGCGCTGCCTCGTCCGCGCCGGGGGCAAGCTTCAGGTTCGGGATTACAATCATCGGCAGGCCCTCCCGGCCGCGCGGCCGCTGGCCCACGCCCACTGCAGGTTGTAGCCGCCGCAGTCGCCGTCAATATCCAGCACCTCGCCGCAGGCGTACAGCCCCGGAACGAGCCGGCTCTCCATCGTCACGGGGTCGAATTCGTCCGTGCATATGCCGCCGGCCGTGACCTGCGCGCTCTCGAAGCCCTCCGTGCCGCGCACCGGCAGCACGAAGCTCTTTGCCGCGCGCACGAGCGCCTTGAGTTCGCTGTCCGTCACGTCGCCGAGCGGCCGGGCACAGGGAATATCGGCGTAGCGCAGCAGCATCTTGCCCACGCGGTTGTGCACCGTGCCGGTCAGTACCTCTTCGCACGGAAGCGCGGGCGCGAGCTTGCGCCGCGTCTGCAAAAACGCCAGAAATTCCGGCGCGCCGTGTTCGCGCAGCAGGTCGAGCGTCACGGTCTGCCCCTCGCCGCCGCAGCTGGCTGCGCGCGAGATCTCAAATATGGCGGGACCGGACACGCCCTTTTCCGTAAACTGCACCTCGCCCGCGCTGCGCGCGAGCACCTTGCGGCCCTGCGTGAGCGTCACGCGCGCATCGGCGCGCACGCCCTTGAGTGCGCGCGGATAGGTCGGCTCGGTCGTCAGCTGCACGAGCGCGGGGTGCAGCGCCGTGCGCCGGTGGCCGAGGCTTTGCAGCAGGGTGTAGCCGTCGCGCACGCCGCCGGCCTTCGCCCCGGCGATGCCGCCGCACGCGATGATGACGCGCTCGGCGGGAAACTGCCTGCCCTCCGTCTCGACGACGAAGCTGCGCCCCTGGCGGCGCACGGCCGTCACGGCCTCGCCCGTGTGCAGGGTGATGTTCGGCTGCGCGAGCGCAAAGCGCAGCACGTCCACGACGCTGTTGGCCGCGTTCGAGAGCGGATACACGCGCCCGCCCGGCTCGGTCACGGTCAGAAGACCGTGCGCGGCGAACCAGTCGAGCGCCGCTGCGGGCGGAAAGGCCGCGAGTGTGCGCGCGGCAAACTCCGGCTGCGTGCCGTGGTAGTTTTCGGGCGCGGCGCCGGTGTTTGTCAGGTTGCAGCGGCCGTTTCCGGTCACGGCGAGCTTGCGCCCCACGCGCGCCTGGCGCTCGAAGAGCAGGATCTTATTTTCCGGGGTTTCGGCGGCGGTCAGCGCGGCCATCATGCCGGACGCGCCCGCGCCGATGACTGCGATCGTCATGGCGATGCTCCGTTTCTGTCGTAATTTTCTTCCCTTATTAAACCACACTTTGCCCGCAAACACAAGAAAACCGCGCAGCGCGCACAGAGCGCTTGCACCCCCGCAAACGAAAAACGGAGGCAGCCGGCAGGACTGTCTCCGTTTTCATGGCGGTGTTTACTTGGGCTGCACGTCGCACTCGGGCATCAGCTCGTCCGACATGACGGCCAGCACGTGTGCAAAGGTCGCCAGTTCCTCGGGCGTGAACCGCGCGCGGATGCGTCCGAGCACGGTGTCGATATAGCTCTGCATGAGACCGTTATAGCTGTAGAACTTGTCCGAGAGCTTGAGATGATACTCGCGCCGGTCGGTGTCGGAATTCTCCTTGACGATATAGCCCTTGCGGATAAGGTTGTTGACCTTGTAGGTCGCGTTGGACTGCGAGATGCCGAGAAAGTCCGCAAACCGGCCGATCGTCGGCGCGTTGAGCTGATGAATGACCTCAACGGAAAACGCCTCCATTGCGCTCAGCGAGCCCTCACGTTCCCGCACCTGTGAAAACAGGCGGCGGAAAAACTGCAGCTTAAATTTCTCATATACACGCTGAAAATCCTGCTCCATCATCGGCCGCTCCCCCCTTGCTCCTTTTGTTGCAGCATATTTTCTATTCTTTTTTACACCAAAGCGGCAAAAAAGTAAAGAGCCGGACGCGTAAAAATTCCCGCGTCCGGCAGAAAATAAAGCAGGATTTAACGTCTTACGGTGCTTTCGGCCCGTCGTCGGGCTTGTCCTCGCCGACGACCTCACCGGTCGTCTCGACGGCGGTGGCATCGTCCACAAAGTCACGCACGGCGGCCTTGACGTCCTTGACAAAGACGGCGGCGTACACGACGGTGCAGAGGTTCTGCACACCGTCAACGATGAGCGACACGCCCATCATGATCGTGAGCACCTGCTTGCCGTTGAAGGGGTTGAAGACCAGCAGCACGCCCAGCACGAGACACACGACCGTGCACACGAGCGTGACCCACCACGAGTGTGCGCCCATGCGCCGCGAATCGACGGCGACCTGCAGCTTGAACACGCTGTCGACGAGCACGAGCAGACCGATCATGACCGAGAGCACATCCGTCAGTGCGCTCGCGCGCCAGAGCATGAGCGCACCGAGGATGATGCAAAACAGCCCCACGGCAAAGTCAAAGCGGATGGCTACGCCCTCGACCTCACGGATGAAGTAGAGCACGATCTTCATCACACCGAACACGGCCATGGCAGCGCCGAGGATGCGGCAGATCATGATCAGCGACGTCTCGGGATTCACAACGAGATAGATGCCGAGGAGCAAAAACATCACGCTGAGCACGACATAGCTCCACTTGATACGCTTAAAGATCTTCACGTGAATGCCTCCTTACAGGCCGAGCGGCTCGTCGATGAGCACGACCTCGACCTTGGCCATGTCCATCATCTGTCCCCAGAGCACGAGCAGCGCGTTGCAGCCGCGGCTCTTGCTGCGGCAGTCGACACAGCGCTCAAGCTCGTGGCACGGCTGGTCGCCGTCAAAGCGCTGCATGTTCTGCACGGCGGCGGTGTTGCGCGCACGTGACAGGGCGCTGTCAAAGTCAGGGCAGATCTTGTTCGTGCCCGCGACGATGTACACTGTCTTGCCGATGCCGTAGACCATGGCGGCGAGGCGGTTGCCGCGGCCGTCGATGTTGAGGATCTGGCCGTCGGCGGTGATGGCGTTGGCGCTGCTGAGATACACGGGTGCGGTCAGCGCGTTGTCGAGCGTGGCAAAGCCCGGTGTGCGCCAGTGCCACCAGACGGTGTTGTGTCCGGTGAGCCGGTCATACAGACCGAGCTGGTCAATGGTCTTGCTGCCGCCGATGCCGACGGTCGTGCCGTCGATCGCGCCGTCGAGATAGTCCGCCGCCTCGGCAGCCGTGGAAAAATGCTGCACGGCAAAGCCGCGGCCGGTCAGGGCGCGGATGGTCGTTTCAATGTCCATGGGACATGCCTCCATAAAATAGAATAGGGTCTGGATTTATCCTACCATTGCGAGCCGCCGCTGTCAATTTCCTTTGCGGCTTTGCGGTTGAATCCGTGCGCGCAGTTTGCTATAATGGCGGCAGAAATCTTCAGAGGGGAGACCGCTCTATGCAGCTTCTTTATGCGCTGGCAGAGCTGCGCACACCGTTTCTGGACGCGCTGCTCGGCGTACTCACCAACTGCGGCGGCGAGCTTGTGTTCATGGCCGCTGCCATCATCGTGTTCTGGTGCGTGAGCAAGTCCTGCGGGTACTATATGCTCACGGTCGGCTTCGTCGGCACGATCGTCAACCAGTTTCTCAAGCTTGTCTTTCGCATCCCACGCCCGTGGGTGAAGGACCCAGATTTTCAGATCGTCGAGAGCGCCCGCGCCGAGGCCACCGGCTACTCGTTCCCGAGCGGACACACGCAAAACGTCTTTGCGTCCTTCGGCTGTCTCGGCCGCTGGACGAAGCGGGCGTGGCTGCGTGTGGTCTGCGCGCTGCTGATCGTGGTCACGGCGTTTTCGCGTATGTATCTCGGCGTGCACACGCCGCTGGACGTCGGCGTGTCGTTCGGCATCGGGCTCGTGCTGGTGTTCGCGCTCTACCCGCTCTTTCGGGACATTGACAGCCATCCGAAGCGGCTCTATCTGCTCTTTGCCGCCATGGCGGTGCTGGGCGCTGCCTACCTGCTCTTTGCCGAGCTCTGGCCGTTTCCCGCGGATGTGGACGCGGCAAACCTCGCCTCCGGACGCAAGAACGCGTACACGCTGCTCGGTGCGGTGCTGGGCATGACGTTTGCCTACTGGCTCGACCGGAGGTATGTGCACTTTGACGTGCGCGCCGTCTGGTGGGCGCAGGTGCTCAAGGCCGTGCTCGGTCTTGCCATTACGATCGGGCTGCGCGCCGCGCTCAAAGCGCCGCTGCTCGCGCTGTGCGGCGAGCACAATGTTGCCAACCTCATCCGCTACGCGCTCATGGTGATCTTTGCCGCCGGTATCTGGCCGATGACCTTCGGCTGGTTCGGCCGTCTCGGGCGGAAGAAACCTGCGTCCGGCGCGTCAGATTGAATTGACTTGCAGACACAAGTGTGTTACTATTTATTACGTTATGTAAACACGCAAACACGGACATAAAGAGGTGCGTATCACATGGAAAAACACGCATTCGATCCCGCATGCTGCCTCGGTGAGCGGCTGCAGACGCTCTCGCGCGCGGAGCTGACCGCGCTGGCTGAGACGATCTGCCGCATCCTGACGGAGCGCGGGGCATACCACGGCGGCATCCGCCCGGACAACATCAGCCGTGCCGGGGACGGTACGGTCGGTCTCGGCGCGCCCGCCCGCACGGACACGAAGGACTGGACGACCGAGGAGTTGGAGTTCATGGCGCCCGAAGTTTTCTGGAGCGGCGCGCTCGATGCCTCGGCCGACGTGTATTCGCTCGGCCTGCTGCTGTATGCGGGCGTGATGGGCGGCCGTCTGCCGTTTTACCCGGACGACCGCGCGCCGCAGCCGGAGGATATGGCCGCCGCGCTGCGCCGCCGCATGAACGGCGAGGCGCTGCCTCTGGCGCGCAAGGCCGGGCGCGATCTCGCGCAGATCATCGCGCGCGCCACGCAGTGCAAGCCGGCCGACCGCTATGCCACCCCGGCGGAGCTGTGCGCCGCGCTCGAGCAGTATGATGCCGAGCAGCGCCGCAATGTGCCGACCGCGCAGGAGATGTTCAACAAGCCCGAGCAGGAGCTCAGCGAGGTCGAGCGCATGATGCTCAGCATCCTCGCTGAGGAGGCCGCCGCGCCTGTGCCGGAGGCTGAGCCGGAGATCGCGGTCGAGCCCGAAGCGGAAGCTGAGCCTGAGCTGAAGTTTGAACTGAAGACCGAGCCGGAGGAAGCCCCGGTCATTGAGCCGGAGGCCGAACTCGAGTCGGAAGCGAAGCCCGAGGAAGCTCCGGCCGCCGAGCCGGAAGAGAAGCCCGAGGAGGCTCCGGCTGCCGAAGCGGAGACGAGCCCCGAAACCGAGCCCGAGCCGCAGGCTGAGCCCGAGGTCAAGCCCGAGCCGCAGGCTGAGCCCGA